>Ga0255171_1000197_pt1 | contig 21540 bp, 22 predicted proteins | sample Atl_Yuk_RepB_8d_FD_183176 | JGI IMG/M metagenome (GOLD analysis project Ga0255171, IMG submission 183176) | Freshwater microbial communities from Altamaha River, Georgia, United States - Atl_Yuk_RepB_8d | ecosystem: Environmental > Aquatic > Freshwater > River | place: USA: Georgia | collected...
GAACCTTAGTGGCTACTACGAAGGACAGTGGGTGCATTACACACCAGAGATGCGACTGCAACTCTACAAAGACACAGTCCTGACAAATGGAATGTCTCTCGTTAGGCATTCAATTTATTATTAATCTTGGGGTTAGTCCCTATTGATTATCACGGATAATGACTTAAACTTACTAACTAAACGGAGCAACACCATGGCTTATGTAGCTATTAGCACATCACTTATGAACGAAGTCGAGAGCAAAATCAACCGCATGAAGGAGGCAGACGCAAACCTTATTCAGAAACCAATTGATGAGGTCACTTACCAAACATTACCCAACGATCTTGAACAATTACTGTGGGGTAGCCACTACCACCTGAAGGATGTAATTCCTGATGACTGGAAAGTCTACAACAAAGAATTTCGTGCTAACACAAGGTTCCTGCACGATGGTACCGAACTCAAATCCATGGTGGCTATCAAGACTGCCATGAATACTGCGGCACCACCCAAGACTTCAACCTATACAGCACACTTTGACATACCTGCTGACCACCCAATCATTGCAGAAGTTGTGCAACGTGACATTGCATACTACGAGAACAATAAGAAGTGGAAAGCTATTCGGTCTCAGATCAGAGACTTCTTGAACAACTGCAAATCACTTAACGAGGCAGTCAAGCTGTGGCCTGATGTACGCATCTATATCCCCAACTCATACATGGAGCGTATGTTGGCTAAGTCTGAGCGCACTGCTGAGAAGATCAGCAAGGCATCGGAATTCCTTAAACAAATTGACACAGACAATGCCGTAGCTGCGGCAGTCGGTGCACGTATGGCAGGAGCCAAACTATGACAGAGTACCAACTCATGCGCAAAGCAATCAACACATTTAAATCATATGAAGTAGAAAAACATGTTAAACGCTATTACCAACGTCAGTGGATTCTTTCGATCAAAACCCTCGGAGACAAGTGGCGCGGTCTCCCGCAAGTCAAGCGACTTGAACAGCCTTTCCAATATTGAACGACGCTTGGCGAGGATGGAGTCTCGTCTTGTCCAACTCATGATTCATTTAGAACTAGACCCGAAAAGGAAATCATATGAATAAACCACTAGCCAGTGAAACACAAATAGGAGGTGACCACTATCGAAGCAAAGATATTCAGCCGTGGACAGCCATGGAATCTTGGATGACAGCCGAAGAATTTGAAGGCTTCTTGCGTGGCAACGTCATCAAATACATCGCTAGATACAAAGATAAAGATGGGGTAAAGGATGTCCTCAAAGCTCGCCACTACCTTGAACGATTACTTGAACACTTGGATAGGAACTCGTAAGAAGATGTCAAACGAACAAATAAAATCCGCAACACTGAGACAGATGATGGACTCAGGGGCAATCAACTCCTCAATCCTAAATAGCCCAGCGGTTGCTAAGACCAACCCTAACCACATTGCCTATTACGGAGGGTCCATCATGGACTACATCACAGATACACCACTTAACATTCGAATCCATAGAGTCGCCAATGGGTTCCTAGTGCAATCAGCGACACGAGAAGGTGACAGAGCAACGACTCACATTGCAACCACCATCGAGCAAGTACACGAAATCATCACAACTGAATTGGTAACTAAAAAACTAGAAGGGAAATAACATGCCTGACTTACGGAGCGAACTCATGAAACTTAACGACCTTAAATTTGACGATGATGTAGCAGATGCACCGTCACCTATCACGACTGACAAAACCAACGTCAGTAAACAAATTTGGGATGCAATCAAAGCAACTCCCGACATCTCAAGCATTCAGGTAGCCAACGCGGTGAACAATGGTGACATGACTGGAATATCCACTCGCCTCAAGCAGATGCTAGACCGTGGAATACTTAGCCGTTCAAGAAGCGATAGCGGGATGTATGTGTATCAAGCAGTTGGAGATGCGTACCCGACATTCAACAGGCACGAAGCACTTGCCAAAGCACATGCCTCTCGGATGGAGAAGAAGGCCAAGCGCGATAAACAGCGTCAGTACAACGCCAAGTACAAAGCCAAGAAACAGATCACATTGTCAACTGCAGGGCCCCTGGCCATACCACCAACTTCACTGACAAGTTCTCCTAACGCTGAACAGCTTGTTAACTCAATGTCGATTGGCTTGGCCAAAGCTGTGTACCTTGAACTCAAGAAGGTGTTTGAAGCATGAGCTCGTTCTACTACTCACCCACTGTCCACTCTGTGACCGATGCATTTAGCAACTACTCAACCGGAGGTAATAAATACTTGGTCAATGAACAAAACCTTAATCAGTTCAAATCTGATACAGATAAAGCGTTCAAGGATGTGAGCGCGTCAACCATGAACTTGTCTGACAAGATATACAAACTCGAAGCAAGTGTGGCTGAAGTTCAAGCTCATAACCAGCAGTTGCTCAAGTCCTTAAATTGGATTGGCGCAAACTTTCCTGAAGCAATCGAAGCACTTATTAAAACTGCAAAGGTTGCACAGAAGTTCGATGAGGCTGACAACCAAATCGCTTGGGAAGAATCAGAAGGAGTACAGGCAGGACCATGAACTTATCACAAGAAAAGTTAGCCGATGGCATGGTCGGTGAACTCTTGGCGGTAATCGACAAGTACGAGGACTCAATGATCTTGCCAACCGTACTTGGCATTCTAGATATCGTGAAGGTTTACCTTATGCAAGAACACTTCGAGGACGATGAAGATGAAGATTGAAATTTACACAAAACATAACTGCCCCAACTGTGTGATGGCTAAGCAACTGCTTAATGCAAATAACTTGGACTACACTGAATTGGATGTTAGTGAACCTGACGTTATGCTGCAGCTGATCATGCGTTATCCTGATGTGCGTCAGATGCCACAGATATTCATTGATGACCAACGTGTTGGCGGACTTGCGGGGCTACAAGCCGCATTGGAACAGCTATGACATGGCCTTTTCCACCGTTTCCTAATCCGAAACACAAAGACCAACGCAAGCCTAAGTTCAACCCTGAGAACGAAGAAGACGCCCCTGTATGAAAAGTAACCACAACACCATCCGAAAAGTTTTGATAGAGCATCCGGATGGTTTGACATCACGACAAATTTCAGAGATGACTGGAATCAGTTATCGCTCAGTTAGGAAGTCACTTGAATCTGTATTTGGTGTCTATATTGATCGGTATATCACGGCAAGGTACAGGAATAACTTGACAGCGGTGTGGGTTGTTGTCGACGTACCTGATAACTGCCCCAAGCCCGACCACATTAGGAACAAAAAATGAAATACATTACACTGGATTTTGAGACCTACTACTCAAAAGAGTTTAGTCTGTCCAAGATGACAACCGAGGCGTACATACGTGACCCGCAGTTCGAGGTGATTGGCTTCTCGTACAAGATCAACACTGAGCCTGCCAAGTGGGTGACTGGTTCCAATGGCGAGATCGCTATGGCACTGGAAGAGTTGGACATTCCAAACAGCTACTTGATCTGTCACAACATGGCGTTCGATGGAGCCATCCTTGCTTGGCGTTACAACATCATGCCCAAGTACTATTTAGATACGCTGTCCATGGCGCGACCTATCACAGGCTTGACTGTCGGTGGTTCACTCAAGGCATTGGCTGACAAGTATGACATCGGGCAAAAAGGCACAGAGGTAGTAAATGCGCTTGGTAAAAGACGCAGTAATTTTACCCCTGAGGACCTTGCCAAGTACGGTGACTACTGCAACAACGATACAGAACTTACTTGGACTTTGTACAACATCCTGAAGAAAGACAACCCTCCCAAGGAACTGTATATACAAGACCTGATGATACGCATGTTCACTGACCCAGTGCTTGAGTTGGATAAGGATGTATTGATTGCTCACCTGAACAGTGTGCAAGACAAGAAAGCCAAACTGATGGAGCGTATTGACCTGTCGATTGGTAGAGATGCACTCATGTCCAACCCACAGTTTGCTGAAGTGCTGAAGAAGTTAGGCGTTGAGCCGCCAGTCAAGACAAGCCTGCGCACTAATAAAGAAGCGTATGCGTTCAGTAAGACTGACTACGAGTTCAAGGCACTGCTTGAGCATCCCAACACTGCAGTACAAGCTGTCGTTGCGGCACGACTTGGAATTAAATCCACACTGGAAGAAACTAGAACCGAATCGTTTTTGGGTATCGCTGATCGTGGGGCACTGCCAATCCTCTTAAACTACTGGGGTGCGCACACTGGTCGTGCATCGGGTGGTGACAAGATGAACTTGCAGAACCTGCCAAGGGGCGGTGCACTTAGACGTTCAATCACAGTACCTGAGAACCATGTACTTGTTGCAGTGGACTCAGCACAGATTGAAGCACGAGTTGTCGCGTGGCTGGCGGGCCAAGAAGACTTGCTTGTTGACTTCCGCAACAGCGTGGATATTTATTCCAAGTTTGCATCGATCGTGTATGGCAAGCCTGTCACCAAAGCAGACAAGGTTGAACGGTTTGTTGGTAAGACCTGCATCTTGGGCCTAGGCTACGGCATGGGACCTGATAAGTTCCAAGGTACATTGAAGATTGGTCAAGGTGGTATCTCAGTTGATATGGATGCAGGCGAAGCCAAGCAGACTGTGACGACATACCGAACCAAGTACGCCATGATTGCCGAGCTATGGAAGGATGCGCAGAAGGCACTGGACAAAATGGCACAGGGTTATGAGACAACATTCGGTGTTGGCATCGAGTTACGCTGTACACCTGAAGGCATCCACTTACCCAACAGCACAATGATTCGTTATCCTGAACTGAGTAAGTCCGGTGATGGATGCGAGTACAAAGGTCGCTATGGTCCTGTCAAGATATACGGTGGTAAGGTAGTTGAGAACGTAGTCCAAGCACTTGCCAGGATTGTTGTGTTCGATCAGATGGCGAAAATCGACATGGAGATGCGCAAGAACGACAACCCACTAGCCGACTGCCGATACAAAGTTGCTCTGACTGTGCACGATGAGGTGGTATGTGTAGTTCCACGAAGTGCCGCACAGTGGGCGCTTGAGTTTATGACGACCACAATGTCAGTGCCTCCGAAGTGGTGTGCCAACTTGCCAGTGTCGTGTGAAGGAGACATTGGAAATAATTATGCAGATGCCAAATAAAACCCCTTGACATATGCTATGGATGCCCTAACATACACACCAATACCTGAGGTTTTTACCCCTCGGGCGGAACACCTATGAGCATACCCGCTTGGACATATAGTCAGCTTGAAAAGTTCGAGAACTGTCCTCGACAGTTTTACCACGTGCGTGTCAAACGAGACGTAGTAGAGCCTCCCACGGAAGCCACGCTGTGGGGTGGGCGGGTGCATGAAGCTATGGAATATCGTATCAAAGATGGTACGCCTTTGCCAGAGGGCATGACTCAGTGGGAAGGTTTGGCTACCAAGATATCCAACATGGCGGGTGAAAAGTTCTGTGAAGTTGAGATGGCACTGGATGAGAATTTCCAACCTGCTCCATGGGGTAACGCTTGGACTCGAGGTATCGCTGATTTACTTATCGTCAATGGTGACAAGGCAGTCAACCTTGATTACAAAACAGGCAAGCGTAAGCTGACTCATCAACTGATGCTGTATGCCGGATATACGTTTGCAATATACCCACAGGTCAATACTGTGGTGACTGGATTCGTGTGGATGCGTGACAAAAAGATCGACAAGGAAACGTTTACGCGGGACCAAGTGCCGATGATTTGGCAAACATTCATTCCGAAGGTGCGTAAGTTGGAATCGGCTTATGAGCGAGACGCTTGGCCTGCACGACCCTCAGGGTTATGTAAGGGATGGTGTCCAGTTAAAACGTGTGAGTTCTACAAGGATAAGCAATGACATTACTAATTCAAACAAGCGAATACGATGATGCAATTATATGCCCAGTATGCGGTGGAACCAATCTGCACCACGCAGATGTATCTGTCTTTGACCGCAACGAAGACGCAGTGAAAACCACAGTAACAAAAGTTGCTGAGAGCGGGGAAATTACTGTTCGAACTGAAGACTCATTAGAAAGTCTCAATCCTAGCCGACGTAGACACGGATTGTTAATTCAGTTTTGGTGTGAAAGCAATTGCAAAGTACCTAGTTTGGCTGTATACCAACACAAAGGCAGTACTTATATGGAGTGGGGCGGGGGTGGAAAATGACACCTGAAGGCCGCGTCAAAGAGGCAGTAAAGAAAGAACTAAAGAAACGCAACATTTGGTTCTTCATGCCCATGCAAAACGGTATGGGTGTAGTAGGCATACCTGACTTTATCTGCTGCGATCGTGGACAGTTTATTGGTGTAGAGACTAAGGCCCCGGGGAAGCGGGGATGTACAACTGCAAACCAAGAACGTACATTAGAAGCTATCTTTGAGCATGGTGGATGGTCTATCGTGGTCGATGATGTTCAACAACTTATTGATTTTTTGGAGGTGAAGAATGAACAAAGGCGGACCAACAAAAGCGGCTTATGACAAGGCATACAACGCACGTCCTGAGCAAGTTAAGAAACGCGAGATGCGTAACCAAGCACGAGCAGAGATGGCACGTGATGGCAAGGTACACAAGGGCGATGGCAAAGACGTTGACCATAAAAAGATGCTTGATGGCAAGGGCACAAACGCTAAGTCAAATCTTCGTGTCGTAGATAAAGAGAAGAACCGTGGCTGGAGAGGAAGCAATGGAAGCGCATATGGAAAATAAATGCTAGTCAGACAAGATAAGAGGGCGCTGATCCTCAAACTAAAACATCCGACAAGAGTAACCACACCGATACCAACAGCTAAGTTGGTAACGCACAAAGGGCAGACACTAGTGGCTGTCCCACACAGACCTGATGAAGTTAAGGTGCTGAGAAACTTGGGGTTCAATGCCCCTGACCCGATGAGCTACTACTATAAGTGGCCCGGACGTTTCAAACCTTTTGCTGCACAGATCGAGACTGCAAACTTTTTATCCATGAATGATCGTGCGTTCTGTTTGAACAGCATGGGCTTGGGTAAAACAGTTACGTCACTATGGGCGTATGACTATATGCGAGATGCCAAGTTGGTCAACAAAGCATTGGTTATCTGTCCACTGTCTACGATGGAGCGTACTTGGGCTGACGAAGTCTTCAAGACATTCCCACACTTGGATGCCACAGTTGTGTATGGCACACGAGAGCGTCGCAAGAAATTATTGGCGCAACCCTCTGATATTTACATTATCAATACCGATGGTATTAAGACGATTCAAGACGAGTTAGCCAACAGACCCGACATCAATTTAATTATTGTTGACGAGATTGCGATGTTCCGTAATGCCAGTACAGACCGCTGGAAAATCTTGAACAGCATATGTAATAAGCAGACGCACAGACGCATATGGGCTCTGACTGGTGCACCCACACCACACGAACCTACAGATGCATGGGCTCAATGCCGTATCGTATGTCCAACCAACCCCGATGTGCCTAAGTACTTTGGTCAGTTCCGTGATTCGGTCATGAAGCAGATCACACAGTTCAAATGGGTGCCTCGCCACGATGCAGTTGAGACAGTCAAGAAGGTGATGCAACCTGCTGTACGTTTTGCACTTGACGACTGTATTGACTTGCCTGAGCAAACATTTATCAACCGCGATGTTGAGATGACTGATGAGCAGAAGGTGGCATACAAGGGTATGCTTGAGAAGCTGATAACTGAATACGAAGGCGGTGAGGTCCTTGCAGTCAACGAGGCAGTTAAAGCCAACAAGCTTGTGCAGATTGCTTGCGGAGTTGCCTATGGCAAAGACGGTGAGTACATCAACATACCAAGTAAGCCTAGGCTTGACGTACTGCGTGAATTGATCGAGGGTTCAGAAGGCAAAGTCATTGTGTTCGTACCGCTGACTGGTGTGCTTGAACACTTGGTCGAGGAACTGTCTAAAGAGTGGTCAGTTGCGGCTGTCCATGGTGGCGTTGGCAAGGCCGAGCGAGACAGGATATTTGGTGAATTCCAAAACGGCACTGGCCTGCGAGTACTGGTGGCAAACCCTGCCACGATGTCTCATGGGCTGACATTAACTGCGGCAACCAATATTGTTTGGTACGCACCCATCCACAGCAACGATGTGTATGAACAAGCCTGCGCACGAGTGCGAAGACCTGGGCAGACTAGAACGACAGTGATTGCTCACATTGCTTGTTCAGATATCGAAAGACGCATTTACACCCGCTTACGCACCAAGCAGAAACTGCAAGGTGCACTACTTGAAATCATGAAAGGAATTGAAAATGATGAGCCCTGAGTTCTCAAAGTACATTTCCATATGGGAGGACAAAGTAAACAGTGCGGGATACGGTGCTTATCTGGAAGGGACTAAGTACTTTGTGTGCCATGATGATTTTCCACAGATTGCCATTGATGCTATTGAAAAGGATGAGCCTTTAGAGATAACACACCTGCCGTTTCCACGGACGGGCATAGTGTGTAAAGCCAATGGGATGGTAGTCGTGCTTAATCTTTGGATGGACAAGGATGGCTTGAATGTTCACGGGGCATTAGGTGACAGGGATGGAGTTTCAGAATTACCGCATACATTACTGAACGAGGGGAAAAAAGTGATGTATGTAGACCATAGTATGGGCAAACAGGCTGTTAACCTTATGCATGGATTAGCTTATTCTGCAATAATTTTTCTAATACATGTTAATGAGTCAGGTGGCACCGCTTTTGTGTCATCCCCACATGAGTCTAATGCAAGGCGTAAGGCTAAAGGTAAGCGCCCATTGTTTACATGGACAACCGTGAACCTAGACGCCCCTCGATACAAGAGCGAACCCAAAGGCGGAACACATGCTTCACCTCGACTGCACGACAGACGTGGTCATTGGGTAACCAGTAAGTTGGGCAAACGTTTTTGGCGTAAAGACACGAAAGTAGGAAGCGCTAAGAACGGTATAGCATTTCAAACATATCAGAAAGGAATTGAATCAGATGAGTGAAAACACTTAGCACAAACACACCAAATAAGAGTAAGCTAACACCCCCTTAGGATAAATATGAAAATATCAGAACTGGTAGCAAAATACGTAGAAATACGCGACAAAAAAGCTCAGATCAAAGCTGAGTATGATGGCAAAATAGCCAAGGTCGATGAAGTACTAGACAAGATTGAAGCCGCCCTGCTCAAGACATTTGAGACCACAGGCATGGATTCTGTACGCACGGAATTTGGCACGGCATACACTTCTTCAAAGACAACTGCATCCATTGCAGACCCCGATGCGTTCATGACTTTCTGTAAAGAAAACAACGCATGGCATATGTTGCAAAAACGTGTGGCGCAATCCGCTGTCGAGCAATATAAAGACGAACACGAGACACTGCCCCCCGGCATTGACTGGCGTGTAGAACGAACCATCAACGTTCGTAGATCATAATTTTTAACCGGAGAAAACACATGAGCGATATCATTCCATTTGAATCTGGCAACCTGCCTGCATACTTAAAGAACGTAAACGTTGAGGACTTGAACTCTGACTTGGCAGCAGCCAATACAGGCTTCCCAGTTATCTCTATCAAAGGCAAGGTGTTTACCATCGTACGTGGTGGTGAGCGTACAACCATGATGAACCCTAAAGACCCTGACAGCGCGGCAACTGCGATTGAGGTGGTCTTGATCAAAGCCAACAAAGGCTTGTCCAAGGTGTACTACGCCAAAGGTTACGACGAGAAGGCCGAGAACCAAAAGCCTGATTGCTTCAGCAATGAAGGCACTAAACCCGATTCAAGCGTGGACAAACCCCAGTCCAAATCTTGCGCAACTTGCCCACATAACCAATGGGGTAGCAAGATTGGTGACAACGGTGGCAAGGGCAAGGCATGTCAGGATTCCAAGCGTATGGCGATTGCAGCCCCTGGCCTCATCAATGACCCATACCTGATTCGTGTACCCCCTGCATCCATCAAAGCACTGAGCGAATACGGCAGTGGATTGGCTAAACGCGGTGTACCTTACAGTGCAGTCGTGACCAAGGTGGGCTTTGTTATGGAAGAAGCTACACCTAAACTGACATTTAAAGCTGTTGGTCTGTTGCCTGATGCCATGTTCCAAGAAGTGCAGTCTGCCATGGACAGCGAAGTTGTGCATAGCATCTTGGGTACTGTCGGTACACATACCGAGGCTGATGAACTGCCAGTCATTGAAGCTCCTGCTCCAGTGGTTGAGAAGCCAAAGGCCGAAGCCAAACCAAAACCCAAGGCTGAGCCAAAACCTGAACCCAAGCCAGTTGCGGTTACAGAACCCGAAGTCGATCTGAACCTAGACGACCTGAACTTCGACGACTAATTAACGAGGGGAAAGCCGTGCAACTTAGCTTGCGGACGAGCGGTTAGTACCCTCACCCTTTTGTTTCAGGAATACATATGTCATATCAAATAGATCAGAGAAAAGTTGTCGGTGTTGTTTTGGAAGCTAACGCGGCCTTGAACGACAAAGGTTTCAATCATGGTGAAGTTATCCTTGGGTTGTCTGAGTTAGTGGGCCGCATCATTGTTGAAGCCGCTGAGACACAAATCCAAGCAAGTGAGCTTCTCAATGTGGCTGTTGCCCATATTGGCAAGACCATCAAGATCGGGGCCGAAGCCCAAGACAAACGCATCATTACAGGGGTGTAATCCATGGACACTCTCAAGTTCCTGCAAACAATCCTTCCTGAGGAGGGGTTTAAGTTCGTAGGGTTGGGACGTGTTGGACGCGATGGTATTGCCCACAAAGCCTATGAGTCTCTTGAACTCATGGCGAAAGCCATCGAATCTTATGATGCACAAAGCAACCTGATTGTCTACCACGCATGCTGTTCCTATAAGGCGGCAAGCTACGAAGCTGAGGTCAATGGCGTAACCAAAACCAAATACCGAGGCGCACAGAACTGGCATAAAGCCAAGTCATTTTGGATTGATATCGACTGCGGTGAAGACAAAGCGGCTGAAGGTAAAGGCTATCTGAATAAAACAGAAGCCGCCAAAGCCATCCTTGGTTTCTGTAAGACACACCAGTTTCCTAACCCCATGCTTGTTGATTCAGGCGGTGGACTACATTGCTACTGGCCTTTGACTAAACCCATTGGCCCTAACAGTTGGCGAACCATTGCCAACGAATTCAAAGCCGCACTCAATGCCGCTGGACTGTTGGTTGACCCAACCCGAACTGCTGACTTGTCTTCTATCCTACGACCTGTAGGTTCACATAATCGCAAAGCCGGACGTGAAGTCCGTGAAGTCAAGGTCAAAACTCAACCCACATTTGTTGAGCCACAAGAATTTGCAGCCACAGTCTCACGCGCAGTGAAGGCCCTCCAAGCTCATGTACCAAAGCAATCATCAGCGCCTGGTTTAAATGATGACTTGATCACACCATACGATGGGCCACAGTACGAGACTTCTGCTCGGTTGATTGCTGACCACTGCCAACAGGTAAGAATCATGCGGGATACCAAGGGCGATGTTGAATACCACACATGGTTTAACGTCATTGGGATTATTAGACACTGTGTTGAAGGCATTGACCTTGCGCATGAGTGGAGTGAAAACCGTTCTGCTAAACATTCTAATGTTGACGTAACCACACGATACGAGACATGGAACGCAGGTTCCACTACCTGTGACAGATTTGAAACTGATAATCCTGCAGGCTGTGTTGGTTGCCCTCACCGTGGGAAAATCAATACCCCCATGGTTTTAGGTAGGGTTATCCCTGAGCCTGTTGAACAGGTCATGGAAGTTGTGGATGATGACGAAGTCGTAGAGACCATTGTGCCCCCACTGCCTGAGAACTATGAGTTTCAGAATAACCGGATGATTCGTTTCATCAAGGACAAGGATGGTGTAAACCAGCCCTTTACATTCTGCTACCAGTTGTTCTATCCTATTCAGCGTATTCGTAAGGCTGACGGTGCGTATGCGTTTACCATTCGTATGCACTTGCCGGACAAGCGAATCAGGGAATTTGAGGTGGACACAGCATCCATTGCTTCATCGGCTGATTTACTCAAGGCCATGTCCAAGTATGAACTTATGCCTTCAAATAATAAGGATGCAACGATGCATTTGACTGCGTATATTCGTGACTCAATTACCAAGCTGATGACCGAGCAGAGGGAGGTGGACACACTGACTTCATTTGGTTGGCGTGACAACATGTCAGGGTTTTTACTAGGTGACAGGCTGTATCACACTGATGGTTCAGTTCGCCATGTGTATGTAGGTGGCGGGGCTTCTGCGTATAAGAATGTTTATCCTGCGCCTCGTGGGTCACTTAAAGCGTATTCCGACGCTGTTAATTTTGTCTACAACCGTGAGAGCAGTGAAGCCGCTCAGTATGTTTTCTGCAATGTCTACGGTTCAATCCTGACGCCATTTGGTGAAGACAGCTACAACGGTGTATTGGTCGCTGTTAACTCAGGCCACTCGGGTAAAGGTAAAACGACTGTATGGCGTGCCGCGCTGTATGGCTTTGCTGATGCCAACCAGTTGATCGTGGGTGGTAAAGAAGGGGTGACGCAGAAAGCTCGGTGGAATACCATTGGTACACACAAAAACATCCCAATCGTGTTGGACGAATTGACTGACTTGGATGCGGCTGAAGTTAGTAGCATGGCCTATACCGTCTCCCAAGGCGCAGATCGTGTGCGTCTTACATCATCAGGTGGCAAGGTCAGTGTAGCTGAAAGGCATACATGGAAGTCTGTAGTAGGTATAACTGCTAACGAAGACTTGCACTCTAAGTTGGCCGCACATAATGCAAATACTCAGGCAGAAGGTGTGCGCATGATCGGCATCAACTTCGAGACTTATGGTGTACCTGTGTTCAAAAACGCTGTGGAAGTTTCTGCCGCTGTTGATCAGATGCGGGACAACTGGGGTCATGCAGGCGATGTGTTTTTAAAGTACGTGGTTACACACCAAGAGGAAGTTTCCAAGCTGTGGTCTAAGATTGAGTCTGAAATGTCTGTTGCCCTGCCAGAGAGTGAATACAGGTTTTGGCGTAGCCATGCCACTGCAACACTGGCAGCAGCTCGCATCCTGATTGACTTGAAGATTGTGGAATTTGACTACGACATGCTTGTTGCTTTTACCAAGCGACTGATGGTAGATATGAGTCAAGCGGTTACCACTGGCAACATGACAACCCCTGAGGACGCTCTGAACCGCATGATCCGCGACTTGTCCAACCGCATCATAGTGACAGCAGAGTACCGTGACATTCGTACAGACGCTCGTGGCCCTGAAGATTCAATCTCAAGAATCGTTGGTGCACCCGCAGGTCGACGCATTATTGGTAATCAGACGACCAAGGGCAAAGACAAGTACATCGGTAAGCTGTTCTTAGCCAAAAAAGAATTTGGCGAGTGGTGTGCCAAGAACCGGATGGAGCCCAAAGAACTTGTCAAATGCGCTGTCAAGCACGGTTGGATTATTCCTTGGCAGGAAAAGTTCAATATTGGTAGGGGGACAGCCCACTCGACTGGTAGCTGTACTTGCTATGCGTTTGACTTCTCAGCCATGGAAGGTGCTGTAGAAAATACCAGTGGTCCAGTAACACTTGTACAAACTGAGGAAAGTGCAGTATCATCTGCTCACTAATTGAGGTTGCCCTTTGTTAGTGTGTTTTGCTCTCCTAAGTTGGATTTACCCCCTAGCCTAAAAACTAGGGGGTTTTTTTATCACCAAGTTCTTCTAGATACTGCGCGGCAAATTTAAGCAATTCAGGATCATCTCGAAAATGCCCTAAACCTCTATTGCAGTGATTGCAAAGCATACCTCGAACCTTACCAGTTACGTGGTCATGGTCTACAACCAATGGTTCATTGCTCCCACAAATCACGCATTCTGTTACTGTAGCTTTTATTTCTGCCAATTGTGCATCAGAGATAACAGCGCGAAACTTCCCACGACAGTTAGCGTTTCTATAAATAGACCTACATGCCCGACACCAGCTGTCTAGCCCATTCCGCTTTTTATTATGCGGTGGAAAAAACTCCAGTGTACTAGGCTTACTCAGTTTACATTTAGTGCAGGTTAGCAGTTCCATGCTTTCAATGATAACGCTTTTCTAGTTGGCTTACCTTTTTCATCCTTCATAGGGCCGGGCATGCCTGACATTCGAGCACAAAAAGATGCACGGCGATTAGCGTCTTTCTCAGTCTTGGGATGAGGAGCAGGCGGTTTCAGTCCGGGCTTGCCGGGGTTTGCTTTGTTGTAAGATGCACGACCTTTGGCGTTTAATCCGCCTTCAGGGTTCTTACCTTCTTTGCGTTGCCATGCTGGTGACTTAGCCATACGTATTCCTTTATTGGTTAACTTGTGACTCAACAAACCTACGATTCGATTTAGTGGTTTCTACACCACCAACAACACCACGTTCACGCTTACGCGCTTCGGCTGGTGCACGGAACAACTCAGACATTCCCTGACGCTTGTATCCGTTCCTAACTCTCGACTCTTGCAACTTCTGCCAGTCATCTCGTGCTTCAGCCATTGCTGCTGAGTCACTTGCTCGAGAGCTTTCAACATAACTTGCTTTAATATCTTTGGCACGTTCTGCATAGAACTTGTCAAACTCGGCAACCACTTTCTGAGTGAATTGTCTGTCTGTAACGGTCGAAGTGGGGAGACCAACCAGTTGGAAACCAGCATCAATCATGCTGACTTCATCAGGACTCATCACCAAATCCCCATTGCGCATCGTAATCCCTTGGGTTGGGAAACGATATGCTTTCATCACATTGGCTACGCCATTAGGCATCGCCATCTCTAGGCCCTTGTAGTAATTGCCTTTGGAAATCAAATCCAATGCATCTGCAAACTTCAGCCCCATACTTGCGGCTGGGCCCATCATACCCACCAACATCTTCTCAGCACCGGAGCGGGAAGCCAAGTCAGGTTCAACGAATGGACCGAATGGAGACGCAACGTTTTCCATGGACAGCTTCTTGCCCAAAGACTCCAAACCAAAATAAGCAGGCACACCGCGAAGCAACAGGTCAGCGGCAGGGCCGTCACCTATCATGCGACGTAGTTTGTACTCGTAATCATCGGGTTCATCGGGGTCACCAAACGCTTTCGATGCAAGCCAAGCAATCTGTGAAACAAACGGCACGCCCAAAGCACCGCCAAGAACTGCCATGTGCGCAACAATGAATTTCAATGAAGCAAACGCTACAGCTCTTTCTTCTTTACTTGCGCCACGGAATGAGTTGTTAATCAACTTAATCAACATGGACAACTGAATAATTTGGAAGCGTTTGAATTGCCCCAATAAAGAAGCTGTGTTTCCTTGCAGTATGCGAGGCGCACTTGTGGAAGTGTATGAACCGTGAGTATTGTCAATAACTTCAGCAGCGTACTTGGTAGCAGCAGCCGTATCACCGTTCTTATAACGCTCAAGGTATCCACGATAAGCAGCTACGGCAGCGGCAGCACGATTGATTGACTCAATACGTGTATTGACACCTTTGAGTTTAGCCATGGCTACCTCGAAGGGACCGCGTTCTTCTGTGCGTGCCTTGATGTCTGTCTCAATACCAATGTCGATCTTACCCATGCCAACCAATGTGTTGAGCATATTGCGCACATCAGAGGGAGCTTGGTTAAAGTCAATGTGGCCTTCAATCCCAATGTCTTTGGTCAATGGGGCAATATCGCTGTAGGCACGCTTAAGCGCACGACCTGTACGGAAGTAACCAAGACGTCCTGCCATGTATGGCTGAGAAAGCACCATGGTCTGCACCATCTGCTGGAGATAGAACGCTGGGTTAGTGGACAAAGTCCACAGACTTGTCATGCGTGTTAAGGCAGTTACCAAGTCGCTGACTGGTTTGTAATCCATACTGAGCGCATTGCGGGCATACAACTCGTTGTACAGGGGGCGTGCTTCTTTCAAATTCTTCTGAGCTTCGACACGCATTGACTCTAATGAATCAGAGATGGCATCGTTACTTGCCATGGAAGCCAAGAAGTGTGCATCGGCACGGCCACTGGTAGCCAAGTTGCGCATCATGTTCTTAGAAGCACCAGCCACATTCTTACGTTGACGGGCACTGGACTCAGCCACAACCATTAGATACAGATCACCAATAGCTTTGGTCAAAGCAGGATTAGTATCCTCACCACCGCGCTCAGCCATGCCGCGCAAGCGAGACAGACCATACATTAAATCAGCACCACCTGCGTAAGACGCATGAGCTTCTTTTTCCGCAGCGTCTTCGGGTTGCACATCATATTGACCAGTTGCGCCCAGTTGAGCAGCAATTTCATCCGCTTCAGCTTGTGTCTCAGCAAATTCCACAACGTAATGGTTGGGGTCTGAGATGTGGTCTTGCAACCAGTTTTTGGCCTGCTGTGGGTCACCAATGATTGAGTTATCTTTGGTGCGGCTTTCTGTTCCTGAAGCAGCTTTTTCGTATGCAATAAACTCAGGTGACTTGGCGACCACTACATAGTTTCCGTAGCGTCCAAGGTATGCGTAAGGATTACCGACCTGTACTTGTTGCAAGCTGGCGATGCGTTTGAGCGCACTTGCCTTTTCTTTGGCAATCTTATCCAACAGATCAGCATCATTGGCTGCAGCTTTTTCGCGTGACTCATATTCACGGTCGACAGCATCTCTAGCCGCTTGCTTCTTCATTTGCAATGCTTGGTATCCATGCTCAAATACATCTTTAATGAGCTGAGCAGCCGCAGGACTTTGCGCTTGAATTTTATTAAACCGTTCTTCAAAGTCTGGGTCGACCTCAAACAACTTAGTACCCACTTGATGTTCACCGGGGTAGTAGCCCCACTTCTTCTCACGAGTGGAATCAAAAATAAATTCATTGACGCTACCAGAGCCTTCGCCTTTTAGATTGGCAGGCAGTCTGTCATAAGCAGTCAGAATTTTGTTGATGCGGTTTTCAAACTGAACACGTGTGGCATACCGAGCGTACTGTGCATCCAAATACTTGGTTGCCGATGGCATAAACTTCTTAGCCATACTGACAATGTCTTCAGTCATTGCCGCAGAATATAAACCCTTCTTAGCTGCGCTAAGTAGGTTGGTCACAACATTACGAACTGGCTTTCGTAATACCCGTGGTAGTGCGCTGATTACAGTGTCTGTTGTAGATGGTGCGTTAACACCGAACTTCATAGCCATACCAGTTTTATCTACCAACAATGTAGCATTGCTGTCTAATTCTAGTTTGGGAAGTGTAGTAGCCAGTTTATCTACTGGTACAGTAAGTCGACCTTCCACCATACGGGCTTCTTGTTCACCTGCAATTCCATAATACAAGTAACTTCGCATCTGCTCTTCTGTAATTTTGTACAGTTCTAGAGCTTGCTGTGCCTTTAAAACATAAGTGTCTACCGCCCTGTCTAAATTCATTTGCAGCCCTGCAGTTTTTACAGGATCAGTGTTTAAGACTAACTGCAATTGAGCTTCGTTGACCAGATCATCATACCGCGCTATGTGAGAGAGTATTTTTTCAATAGCAAGCGCTGCTTTTTGCTGACCCGTCTGTCGCAAAATAGCTTCAAACTTAACGAAAGAAACTATAGAGAGTGGATCAGCAATATGGTTTGGTGACCCGCCGGGATCAAAACCTTCAATCTGTTGAATAGCGTGTTGGATTTCATGTAGTAATGTAGGCATGTCATCTGGATACTGCCCAGACATTGTTATACGCCCATTGAACGGATCAAAACTGGCATTTTTTGGTGGCATATCTGCATCAAAAACTAAAGTATAGTCTTTGAGCTGAGGGTACGCTTTAAATAAAGCTGGGTGCTCAAGAACATCCTGCAGCTCGTAGTCGTGGTCAATTTCGACTCTGTCGTTTTTGAATGGTTTAAATTTGGCATTGGTGTCGGGAATTTCATATTTCCATTTCCCATCTATGCCTTTAAACCAGCCGGTTTCAACCCACATTTTGTCTTCTGTGGCACCTGCAGCAAACATCAATTTGGCTTTAACCAATTGAGCTTTAAGCTTATCAGTTTCAGCAGGGTCTAAATTATAGAATGAACGTTGCCCAGCAATGCCAAACTGTGTGCGATTTGCAGTAGACATGTTGCGCTGTGCGTCTGACATTTCAATTTTTGCAGCACCATAAGCCATGTTAACCACGTCTTGTGCAGTCAATTTATCGGTTCTAAAACCAAGCTTACGTGCAATGGCTTGAATGGCTGACCACAAAGTGCGAAACCAAGTAGCTAACGGGCCAGTTAACTTTCCTGATGCAGCTGGATCAATACCAGCCAGCATGGATTCTTCAACAAAATATGCCAACAATTCTGCAGGTTTATCTTGAGTTTCAGTTTGAGCAGCATCTACTCGTGCTTGAGCTTTCTTGGCTATACGGGACTCAAGTGAATTGTCTTTGGATGCAACCCAACGGGCTAACTGCGCAGTAAGTTGATCGTAAACAACTTTGGGCAGTAATTTTTCTAAACCCAAATGGGCTCCGACTTCGTGCATAAATTTAGCACGACCTTCGCCTTTACTGATGCGGTTGGCAATCAGATACGCAGTGCCGTTTGCTGTAACACCATAAGCACCTTTATTGCCAATAGCTTTGGCAAGGTTCTGTAGGTCTGCTGAATTTGAATTTGCTAAGTCTTCTAAGCTGCCAACAATAACCAGTTTGCGACCAAGGATGTCTGCACGAATAAAGTCTTTAATGTCTTTGACCAGTTCAGCAGCAGTGTATGGATTAGTGGCTACACCGTCTTTACCAAACTTGGGGTTTACCGCTTCAGCAGTTCCATCAGTGCCTGTTGTCTCAGGCTTTTCACTGGCCAATACTGTGCCAGCAGGTTGAGGCTTCTCACCGACAATTTTGACAGCAGCAGCAAGGTTAGCTTGTCCACGGTGGACGAGATCATCCCAACGAGTTTTTTCAGATTTTGCAAGAAGTTCATATGCGGGTAACTCCGGTGCTAATTGTGATAATGCGGCCCACTCTTCAGCGGGAGTTTTTACTTCTTCGGCTTTGGCTTCTTGCTTGGGCTCGACTTTGACTTCAGCTTTTCCGGCAGATTTTTTGGGTTTGGCGTTTCCTTTGCCCACCTTTTTGCCACCTCCGGCTGGTTCGCGAACATTTCCCTCATCTGCGCTTTCGACTTGAACGGCATTCTCATCTCCTTCTTCGGTTACAGCAGCTTCGCCTTTGGCTCTGCGTTTCTCTTGGCCTTTGGCATAGTCTGCCCACAGCTTCTGAAGCTGTTCTGCTTTGGCAGCACGACGTGGGTCTTTAGGAGGCATTGCTTCCAACTCAGCCTGTAGTTTTTCAACTTTGGCAAAGAACGCAGCACCTTCACTATCTACAGCACCTTGGCTACCACCAGCGGTGGACACCATGCCCATGGTCTGACCCTCAGCGTTTTCTTTACCGCCAAGTTCTTCTTGGAGCTTGGCTCCAGGTTTGCCTTCTTGTTCTCCAGCTTCAAGTTCTTCTGCTAATGATGCGGCAGATTGCTCTTCACCTTCGTAACGAGTATTATATAGACCAGCCAACTCACCTTGACCAATGCCATCGGGGAATTCAGGTGCTCTATATGCAGCAGCGGCTTCGACAAAACGTGCGGCAAACGCAGGGTCTACTACTTGGAATTCGCCATCGACCAACTTAACGCCCATGCGTTCCAGTTGTTTTTCAACAGCGTCAACTTTAAGTCCTGTGTACGCTGCAATATCTGCATGACGAAACTGCTCAAGCAAAGCCAAGCGAAGGATTTCTGCACGCTTTTCAGCGGGTACAGTATTAGTCCGGTTTTGGATTGGGGCCAAAACACGTAGCAGCAAATCAGAGATTAGCTGGACGCGACGCTCGCTTGAGATGTGGCTAAGGTCGGTTGAGTAGAAGCTGATGCGGGGGTCGTATGTGCGTGGGCCATTCTGTACAGATTGTTGATCCACGTTGGGTGTACCGGCTTGCTGGGATTGACCGGATGTTTCCCCGCCACCCAAAGCGCTTTGGCTGGCTTGTTCACTTGTAGCTCCAGTTACTTGCGACGGCGCGTTACCATTGCCAACATTGGCATCTGCACTGGTGCCAGTCCGTATTCCTTCTCCTGATAACTGTCCAGTTTGGAGACCAAGCGATCCTTCAGGGACACTTCCTGATTGGACGGATTGAACTCCGCTGGGTTGTACAGTCCCATCTGCTGTTGTAGTTGTTTCTCCTGTTCCGCCTTCGACTGGAACTGTTCCCAGCCCGGTAGTTGTTTGCAGTGGCAGTTTTCCATCTTTAGCTCCTTTTTCCGCTTTAGCGGTTTGTGCTGCGATAAATCCATCTGTATCTTGACCAGTAATGGCTTCGTAGATGGCGTTGAGTTGCTCCAGTTGATTACCTTTGGTAGTCGTCGAGAGTTTGTTAAGAATCTGTACGGCCTCATCCAGTGATTGCACATGGTCAATCTGGAACTTGGTCATGGTTTTACCCAAGGCGGCTATGGCTTTTTCAGCGGAACCGCGTGGGTTTGTGGCATTAAAACTGAAGCTGACCAATGGGCTTGGCTTTTCAGGTGTTGCAAACGCTTTGTTTGCTTGCACGATTGCTTTAGCAATCTGCTGCACATGAGGGGGCAGTGTATTGAATACATCTGCAAACCGGTTACCAAACGGTGCAATACGTGGGCCAGTAATTGTCTGACCAAAAATGCTTACCGTATCAGGTGAGTACTCGGATGCCAGCACACCAAGAACATCGTCACGCTTGGCTTGTTGCTGTTGAGCAATTTCAGCTTGTTGATTTTGTGCTGCAGCAGCTTGAGACTGCTGAGCAATATCAGTTGTACCACCTGTGACGACAGGCGGTGTCATGTTTGCCACTTGGGCTTTGAGTGCTTTGTACTCTTGCTGTTCTTCAGGTGTAAAGAAACGACCTTCAGTGGCTGGAATTTTTAATGGTTGACCATCGGGGCCTTCCACGGTGCGTGCAGGTGTGCCTCTACCGATTGCTTCCAACTCAGCCAAACGTGCCATGGGGTCTGGGTGGTTTGCTGGCGTAATAGGGGGCGTAACGGGTGGGGCTACATTGGCAGTAGGTGTACCACTAACTTCTGGTTGATTAAAGGCTTGCTGAATATCGTTAGTCGCAGGAGTGCTTCTACGCCAACCTCCAAGGCCACCACCCATCAAACCGCCAAGGGTTGCACCACCAATAAACGATTCTTTATATCGCTCAAGCGCTTCAGGATCAGTAAGTGTCGCGTTGGGGTCAACGGCCATACGGCCTGCTTGATTCAATACTTCTTGCCCAGTTTCAGAAATACCTTCTTTCAGTCCAACACCAGTGGCTGTAGCAGTAGTACGAGCCGCAGCACCCAAGAGACCGCCCGGACGATCAAGTAAATTGATTGTGTTCTTAAATGCACTTCCGCGCATTAACGCAGTGTCAACACCTAAAGCATTTAAACCTGCATAAGGAATAGCCAATGCCCCAGCAGCCAATAAATCTGTCTTGCCACTTTGCTCACGTTGGTTACTCAGAATGTCGCCAACAGCAGATGGATATGATGCAG
>Ga0255171_1000203_pt1 | contig 20743 bp, 20 predicted proteins | sample Atl_Yuk_RepB_8d_FD_183176 | JGI IMG/M metagenome (GOLD analysis project Ga0255171, IMG submission 183176) | Freshwater microbial communities from Altamaha River, Georgia, United States - Atl_Yuk_RepB_8d | ecosystem: Environmental > Aquatic > Freshwater > River | place: USA: Georgia | collected...
TAAGGCTCTCGGCACTCTTCATCGCGAGAAGATTCGCCCGTGTTTCAGGGGTGTCCTCGACAATGCCAGCGCGCATCAGGAAGGAGAGGATGGTCAGGAAGTCATCAGCCTTGTTGTTCAGTACCGACGGGTAGGCAAAAGCCGCCAAGGGCAACACTTCGAGCTGCCGTACTACTGCGATCCAGGGATCCATGACGTGGGGTATGCTGTCGATCAGCGGATGCATGGAGCGATCCAGGCACCACCGAGAAACAGCTTCATACTGGTCGAGTGACAGCGGCCTAAAGGGATGTGCCCGCTTGAGGGTCCGCCACAAGATTTTTTGATGTGGTGAAGAATTCAGCTCGGACAGGAGTTCCCTGGGAGAGCGATCCTGGAAATGGCTGGCTGTTGCGGAGGCGCCGATTTTGCCGATCAGATCCAACGCCCGTGCCTGGAGCCACCAGGCGCGAATATGAAAGGCACGGCGCGGCTCACGCATGACGAGCGGCAGAAGATCAGGCTGCTCGTCGGCGAGGACGGCCAGCAGGGGCGCAGCCTCCCGCCAGGGGGAAAGCGCGGCATACGTTTTCATGCGTGGCCGCGGTCCGTCGGTCGGCCTTTAGTCCCGGTAGTGATTTCTTGTCTCGGGACCGTTTGCACTCTCGGATCGACCGAAAGTTGGGCCAGCCTCAGCCGCTCGCGATAACGCTCCTTCAAGCTCTCGGGCGCGAGGACGGTGACATCGGCTCCCCACGTGAAGAGGTGGTTGATGATTTCCTGGTCGCCACAGGCCTCGAAGGTGACAATCACCGAGCCTGAGGGGGTTACCTGCTTCTGCTCGGTCGCGTGGAAGAACCAGGTAAGGACATCCTTCTGGCGGGTACTGGCGAATTCCAGTCGAACTTCCAGCGCGGGCCCGCCGAAATAGGCACCGAAGGCCCCCTCTACATGCCTTGCGAGCGAAAATTCCCGCGATTCGAAAGGCTCCCCGGTCATTTCCAGATTCGTGATATTCGCAAGGGCAAAGCTTTTCGGATGCTTGTCTTTCTCTCGTTTCTCGGGCGGTTGGTCCGCGGGAAACGCTAGGAGGTAGTGGCGCAGCGGCCCATACAGGATTGCTGCCGGCTCGGCGCGCCATGGCTTCAGGACTCCCGGCTCCGAGCGGGTCGCGTATTTGAAACTGAGAATCCGGTTGGCAAGAATGGCCTCGGAAATCGTCTCGAGGCTCGCTGGTTCGACGACCTCTCGTGGTCCCGGCCGGGCCACAATCGCGTTGACGCGGGCCATGACGTCGATATCGGGATCCAGCCGGAGCTGCAGTTCGTCCGGCAGCAGGAAGGTAAGCTTCGTCTGAAGGCTCCGGAGTTGCTCGGAGACAAGTTTGAGACTGTCCATGTCGAGCCTCTGCCACGCCAGCCGCAGGGCTTGGTACTCGGCAGCGTTGATGCCGATCTTCTCCAGATTCCTGGTAATGTGGTCGCCACCTGGACCGCGGACGGACTCCTTGAAATCATACCGGATCGTCTTGCCGTCCCGGATCTTCTTGAGCGGAATGTACCTGCCGATCGTCTTCATTCGCAGCATGAAGGTAGACCGACTCACGGGCGCGAAGCTCCGGACTTTCTCACCGGCTCCGGCCGCTGAGGCGTCGCCACGCTGACGAATACGCAAGGTATTGGCCGACTCCCGCGCGTACTCCTCGTAGGACAGTCCCTGGCCATGGTGACGCTGCAGCAGGGCAATCGTGTCCATGATCGTGCCGAACGCGTAACCGGGCTCGTTATTCTTGGCCATGCGATGGTCTCGGCTCAGATGGGAATGGGGCTTAAACAGACGGCTCGTCTGAAGGATCGAGGCGAAAGTTCGGTGGGAAGTCTTCCACCGGAGACAGCTGTTCGATCATCTCTTCCAGCAGATTGCTCAGGCACACGTCGGCCTTTTGAGGGAACGCTTCGGCGATTACGGCTTCGATCCGAGCGAACTCATCCTCCGAGTTGGCATCGAAGATGCGGACTTCCGACCAGAAGCGCTCATCGCCGCGGCGCAGTGCCACGATTGGCTTCACCTGTTTCTCATCGGTCCGATCCGTAGCCCTGTACTCGAGTACGATGAGCGAGCCATTGATGAAGGAAAGCACTTCCCGGCGAAGGATCATGGGCAAGCCGCCGAAGAAGAGTTCCCTCACAGTCCGAAGTTGCCGAAACGCCGGATGGCTGAGATCGATTGGCGGCGCTTCCAGGGTGACGAAGTGAGCAAGCAGGAGCTGCTTCACGTCATTGGGTGTTCGGATTCCCGCAAGGATTGTCTGTTCGAGTTCTGCAGGGCTCATCGGAAGCAAGCCGATCTCCAAGGCCGCCTCGAGTGCTTCCGGCTGCATTCCCCAGCCCCAGCCCGATCGCTCGCCAAGTGATGCAACCTCCAGCGCGACAGCAATGCGGCCTCGCTCGACGGCTCGGGCGAGGCTTTCGAACCGAGAGAGCCACTTGTCTGTTGGGCCCGCTTTTGCGATCGCCAGCAGATCCTGTGAGGATACCACCTGTATATTCCGGTAGTAGCGGTGGTAATAGTGCGCGCTGAGGAACGTGTCCGGCAATAGATGCAGGAGATCGAAGAGGGCCTCGGCATGTTCTGTTCCGAGGGCGAGCGCCAGAAGCTCCAGCGGCTCACGTGCAAGGAGGGCCGCAAGGGCATCTGGACTCTCGACCATTTCGACGCAAACCAGGTAAGCGCCGAGACAGTGAAAAGCTGGCCGATCCAGTCGCGCAATGCGTGTCAGCAGCGACGGGTCGGCGCGAGAGCAAACTGCGATGGCTTGTGCCGCGTCACTGAAGACGCGCAGGCCTGGCGCTTTCTCGGTCATGGTCGATCCTAGCATCGCCGCTACTTGGTAATAGATCGAGTGGCTGATAGCACCTTCGAATCGCAAAATTTGCGCAACGTTCCTTTTTCCGTGTTGGTTGGGTACGGGACTTTCTGCAAAAAGGGATGCATGCCGGACCTGTCGCTTGCCTTTCGCCTGCGCATCACCATCGCCCCTTACTGGGATGCCGAGAAACTCGCCCAGACGCTCCGGCCCGACGCAGTGGTGTCCATATTGGGAGCGGCCGACCGCCTGGCACCACTAGCCTTCCCTCATATGCCGGAGAGGGCCGTACTTAGACTGGGTTTCGACGACGTCCTCGCCGATTCCACTCGTGGCGGCCCGGCGAGGCCGACCATCCTGAAAGCCCCGAAGCGGTCCGATATGATTGCACTAGCTGAATTCTTGGGTGAATTTGGCCCTGGTAGCTATTTGGTCCATTGCCGCGCAGGTGTTTCGAGGTCGCCCGCAATCGCCATCGCGATTGCTGATGCATTCGGAGCAAATCAGGAAGCAATTGCAGACGTCCGATTCGGTCGAAGCTACTTCAAGCCCAGCAAAGCTGTCCTCTCGGAGTGGCGTGCGCTCAAGCCAAGGCCCGGCGTGGATCTGCTGGCCATTGCGGCCGAGACGAGACCCTCCACGCCGATCGATCCCTGGGGGCCGGCGACATTCGAGCTTTACGAATAACCATGCCTGCCCTGATGCTGCGGGCCCCCTGAGACACCCCATGCTGGCGATCGTTCCTCCGGCCCGCGGCTTTGGAAGTTCCTGGAGGTGGAACGGCTTCGTGGCATAGGCTGCTAGCCCCAACTGTCAGGGTGCGTTCGTTTCAGCGATGGATGCGGACGTTCGGGTCGAAGTCCTGCAGCGCCCGATCCACGGGCGCACTCAAAGCTGTCAATCCAGCGGCGCGAAGCGCCAGCAGGATGTCGTCGCGGGCGGCTTCTGAAACGGGCTCGTTGCCGGCGCACCGAATGTCCTCAAGGCAGTACAGCCCGCCATAGTTGCTGAGGTGCACGAGTACTTCATCCGGAGTGCCACGATCGCCGAGCAGGAATATGTCTCCTCTGGCCAACCGGCTAAAATAGTGTGGCTGATTCAAGCAATTCTTCAGGCGCAAGGCGCAGGCTCGCAATTCTAGCCCGGTTCGAACAAGATGAAACCGTCGCGGAAATTCCATCGTAATCGGTGATCGAATCTTTACGAGCCGCCGCCAGACCCACTGCTTGAGCATGGCCGGGTTCTTGACCGAGGCGAGGCTCTTGCGGGTCACTTCGTCGTCACGCAGGCCTGCGTGCAGTCGCAGGAACGCCAGCACCGTCAAAAGGGAATTAAGCTGGGCTTTATCCTCAAGCCCCCGGTATGCGTAAGGAGCCAGTGGGTCGTCCTCGCCCACCTGGAGAATTGCGAGCTGCTCTGCCGTGATCGCTGTCATCCTCTGCAGGACATGCCGCATGGAAGGCAAGCCGGTCCACCGAACGAGGGCTGCGTACTGACTCGACGGGAGCGCCCTGCTCTCGTCGATGGCTTTCATGGCCCGCCACAGGACAGGCAGTGCCTCGCCGGCCACCAGCTCGGCCAACAGCAACTGCGGCGTCTTGCTGGATATTTTGTTTACCATCGCGGCAAGCGCTGCGTCGGACATGGCCTCGTCCGCGCGCAGCGCCAGGAAGCAGCATAGGGCATGAAAGGCCCTTGAATTCGCAAGGACCATCCGACGGGCAAGCTCAGCGTCAGCCTGGGTGATGCGCAACATTGTGCCCGCCATGTCACCCCAGGCCGACAGGACCGCCGGGGCTTCGGGAGGCTGGTCGTCACACATCGTCGGCCCCTCTTGGCTCGGGATCTTCGGCACGTGGCTGCCCATGGTAACGGGCCTGCAGGTGGAACCCGATCTGCTCGGCGTCCGCCAAGGTGTTCTGGAGGAGGCCCGCCAACGCCAGCGGGTACCCCACAGGAAGCAGCGCCGGTATCAGCGACTCGATTGCAGCAAACTCGTCCAAGGTTGCACCGAAAACTTCATAACCTGCCGACAGTGCGCCCGGATTCAAAAGAATCACTGGCGCCGGACGGACGGAATCACGGCTTGTTCCATACTCCAGCAGGACCACTGTCCCAGCTACGAACTCAAGCAGCCGCCGCCGCCAGCGCACCGGGGCGGGCCGGCGCCAGAGCCGTGATGCCTCGCGGACCTGCCTGAACGCGGGATGTTGCACCGGCCACGGCGGAGCTTCCCGCTTGATCAGTCCCCGGTAAAGGAAGGCATGAAGCTCAATCCGGCCATGCAGCGCCTCCAGGCTCGCCAGCAATTCGATCTCGCTCATTCCTAGCAGACCAACCGACATCGCTTGCTTGAGCCCGTGAACGTAAGTCATGACCGACCTGGCGTCAGGATAGACCACGCCTGCGACGGCGATCGTCAAGGCATCGGCGTCCGCGACGGCGCACCAAAATGAAATGGCCTCCAGTACCGAGACATCGTCATGCCCAATGATCTTCACCCCGAGGTTTGCCGCGGCGATCCGGGCCAGCGCGCGATAGTATCTGGGTTCAACGTACCGGTTGGGGAGCCATTCAAGCAGCCGGTACAGGGCATCGAGTTTGCTTTCGCCCAGGTATCCAAGGATCCGGGCAAGCAATTTCCTTGGCTCCTGATCGAGCAGGCCCTCAAGGCTGTCGGCGGTGAGGTGATCGGGGCCCACCCGCCCTATTCCCAGGCAAACGCAGTGGAATTCGCTGGCACGCAGAAGGATCAGCCGGTTCAGCAGGCCTGGCCGCTCGCGACAGGCGCGCGCTACCGCTTCACCAAGGGTACCAAAGCAGGCAAGCCCCGGAGCGGCTTCCCGAGGTCTCATCGAAGTCGGCATGTGCTTCCTTACCCCGGACAGGCATCGAAAATTAATCAACGTCGCCGTTTTCCCCGGCAGGGCCTTCTCTAGCCTCGGTAAGGGCTCCCTCCTTGAGGTGGAGGACATGTTGCATGCTCCGGCGTGTAGTCCTTGCGTGCCATCTCGTGCTCCTTTCAAACCCCAATATCCGTATCTCCAACTCTCGGGCTGGCCTCGTTTCAGGAGAGCAGGCCAGCCCGTTGCAGCACCGTGCGGGTTGGGACAATCAAAATCCTAGGCAACGCCGTTTCTGCCGCCTTATCCCTTTCGCCTGTCCGCACTCTCATCGGCACCATCGTCTGCCTAGAATCAATCACGCGCGCTTTGCGCGAAGCCTAACCCACCTATCGATCAGCGTTTCCGGGCCGGGAAGTCCCGGGGCAGGTAACGCGCCATGCTCCTCTCCGCCCTTGCCTGATCGTAGGCGTCATCGTTCGAGCGAAACCTCGCCTGAATAGGGTCCTTGCGGCGACAGGCCAGGCTATCGAGGACGTCCAGCCAGCGCTGTCCCTCCGTCGAAAGTCTGTCACCGTCATACAAAGGCGTCCTGCCAGCTGCCGGCAGGTTGAAGCCCTTGAGTACCTGGGCCGGATTGAGGTTTATGTCGAACTCCAGCTCGCCGGTGTTGCAATAGACTCGGCTCAGCACGCGCTCGGCCTTCTCCGGGCCGGGCTTCCGGTCACCGATGCGAATGCCGTAATCGTTCGTGTGAGCAGTGTAGTAGACGGCCATGTCGAGACACCGCAGTGTCTTCAGTATGTTCCACAGTACGGCGAGACGCGGATCAGACAGCCTGTCCACGGTGGCGTGAAAGATGTCGCGGTTCGGGGCCAGGTGCTCGAACCCCTCCTCCGCGACATCGACATCGTAGAGACACTTAAGCTGATCGATTGTCGGGGGCTTCATGATCGATCTCCTTGCAGGTTTAGAAATGAATGCTTTGTTTTCGAAAACCTTCGGCCAAGCCTATCGCCGACGTTGGCGTGGCGGGCGTGCGCCCGCTCCCTCACAAACCATTCACCATCCATTCGAAATCGAGGTCTACCGGCCCCCCGACCCACTCCACTTCATTGGCTCTGAAGACCCTCTCCAGCTGCAGCCGGGCAGACAACAGCGCTTCTTCATTGTCGGCGCGCTTCATCTCCAGGACGCGGACATAGCGGCCGCAAACGTGGAACTGGACGAGATGCTCCTCGTGCTGCGACTTGTAACCGGGGGAACGTAGGGTCGCGAAGCTCGCCAGACCGGTCGCGAGATCGAGCAAGTATCGCATCTGGCCCGCGCAGTTCCGCAAGAGTCGGGCCTTCTCGCTCAGGCAGGAAGCGCTTTCGATAGGATGGAAGCCCGGCATGGGTACTTTCAGCCAGCTGAAGGCCGCCGGCGCGACGGCCTTCTTGAGCCGCCGCGTTGCCCACGACGTGAAGTCTTCGAGGTGCCGGAGGCGGCGCAGGCAGCGGCGCTCCTGATCCTCGGGGCCGAGCAGCCCGAGGTGACGCAGGGTCCGGATGACCCGTGCAAGGCCGGTACGATACTCCGCCTGAATAGAGCCGAGTTCAGCCGCGAGCGGATCCTCCGCGCAAGCGACCGTCGTGTCCTGGAGCACTTTGACAAAGCCGCGGACGCTGAGCCGCTCGCTCTTCGAGGCGAGAGCGTTGCGATAGGCCTGCGCCATGAGATAGTCCTCGGTCCCTCGCGCCAGCAGCCGGTAGCAATCGAGCGGCAGAGCCTGGTGCGGAGCGTTTTTGAGGAGGCGGAGACAGGCGCTGGGCACAGCACGCATGCCCACCGCCTGGGCGAGCAGGGTCGCCGGATCGGACGTGTGAAGCAGGCGCGACGCCACAATCTGCGCGTCGTCTTGTTGCGTGGCCAGGATCATGGCGACATGACAGTGCCAGCTGGCCCGATCCAGGCGGAGCAGCCGGTCGGCGAGCATCGGCTCGGCCAAGCGAAGCCGTGCCACCCGGTTCGCGGCTGGACCGTAGGCAAGGACATCGGGCGACTCAACGAAGGCATCGGCACCCCCGTTCACTCCGTCAAGCCGTGACAGGAGATCAGTAAATTCGTTGGTGAGCATGGCGATCCTCGTAAAGACGTAGCCGGCACGCAACGCACGCCAGGCGATCTCTCCCCCTCCAACAGCGGAGGGAGCGACAAACGGATCGGAAAGCTCGGTGGACTGCTAGAAGCCTGCTTAACCGAGACCGCGCCGTAATCGACTTCTTGGGATCGAAGAGGCAGCAGGATCGCAGATCGCTCGGGTCATTCTAGAACTCTTTCCGCGGCTTAGTTACTGTTGTGCGCATGGTCAAGCCAGTATGAGCCAGGATGCGATCGCTAGTTCGCTCGCGATGAAGTCCCTGGAGGCGGTCATCGACGAAAAGACCATCAGTTCGACGCCATTTCGTAAGGCCTGGAAAAGCAGGAGTTGACCGGATCTACCGTGCCCCCTCCTGCCTGCTTCCTCTCGACGGCACCAGGGTTAGCGAGGCGCCGTGCAGACGTTGATGACGGTTCCCTTTCCATAGGTTGCATCGAACATCTGCTTCGCTATGTTCCAGTTCTTGGCTTCGACGTAAACTTTCTGAAGGCCGCCCGACGGGGTTTTCCAGTCCCCCTGAAACCGAGTATCCGCCATGTTTCGCGCTTTCTCATCCGGTTGAACAAGTCATCCTAAAGCCAGCTTGGGAACCGTTTCTCGGACCGTCCTGCCGGCGTCAATGACAGACGGCATATAAGATGAGCCTGCATCGAATCGTAATACAGGCGCGGGGAGTTGGAGAAATTGCTCCAGCCTGGTTGTACCCTTCATTGCCAGGGAAGTAATGAGCGACTACTCGATTTGAACGCAAGACCGGAGGCAACTGCATGCGGGCGGAAGACCTGTTCGAGTTGGCAGATATGCTCACTCTCTCCTCCGGTGGAGTTCCGTTGCGCCGGATCGAGGAGACCTTCCAATGCGATCGCCAGGTCGCAACCCGCATGCTCCGAAAGCTGGAGCAAAGGTTTGATCTCAGGAGCGAAAAGGCCGATGACGGACGCACGAAGCTCTGGCGCATCGAAAAGACTAACAGTACACGGCGCTTCTCCATCGACACCCACGAGGAGCTAGCCCTCGAGGTCGCCATCGAGCGGCTCGAGAAGGATAACCTTCCTCTCGCGGCTCCGCTCCGCAGCGTGCTGGCGAAGCTTCGAGAGAGTACGCCTCTGGCGCAACGGCGACGCCAGGCTGTGGATCTCGACTTGCTGCTTGCCTCAGGCGCCTACGTCAATGCTCCCGGACCAGCCGGTATCGTCGATGCCAAGCTGCTAAGGACTCTGACGCAGGCGATCCTGGCCAACAAGATCGTCGAGTTCGATTACCACCGGCGGATAAGCGGGGGACACGTGCGCCGAACGGTCGAGCCTCATGGTATCCTGTATGGCTGGCGGCATTACCTGGTGGCGTTTCCGGCAGACAGCCCACCCAATGCTGCTCCCAGGACGTTTGCCCTCATGAATATCGGTAGTGTCAAAGTTTCTGACCGCACGTTCGTGCGGCGGCGCAAGTTTGACCTCGCCAAGCATGCGAATCAGAGTTTCGGCGTATTCCAGGAAGAGATTCTCGACGTCGAATTGCTGTTTTCCGCCGACAGAGCCGAAGACGTCAGGAGCTTCAGGTTCCATTCGAGCCAGAAAATCCGGACCAATCCTGACGGGTCTGTGACCGTGACGTTCCAGGCCTGCGGCAAGACCGAAATGGCCTGGGAGTTGTTTCGATGGGAAGACAAGGTCGAAATCATCAAGCCCGAGGCCCTGAGACAACATTATCGGATGCTCCTGGAGCGGGCTTGCAGAACGATCAAGGTGTAACCCCAAGGATGAAAGCCTGATCCAAGGTCCATATACGCGCACAAACGATGGCGATCTTCGTGTTCGGGCACTGGAGGCTGGAAGGCCACACAACGTGTTCACTTGTTACTTCCAGCCGCGCGTACAGAAGCTGCATTGCCGCGCCACGATGGCGACGGCCGACATAGAGAGACGAGCCAGCATCGAAGGCGTTCGGCCCAGCATGGCGACTGAGCCATTGTGGTCCGAATTCAAAGTGGTCACGACCGTTGCGGGCAGTGCCACGGCGATCGCCACATCGTCCGGACCGCGATCGCAAATCTGCAGGACAACGTCGCCGATCCGAGCGGCGCCATCAGGCCGCGGCGCGCGCGGGCAGGCAAAGCAGCAGTCCGTTAGTGGGATCGACATAAAGTTGGGGGTAATCCCACTGCTTGAGCGGAAAGCCCATGACGACGATGCTGCCAATTTGATCGATACTCGTCTCGGTTTCCACTTCCATTAATACATGGAATCGGAGGTGCCAGCCCAGCGTGGAACGCGCGTCGGTTGATGCGCAAATGTCCTGCCAGACTTCGTTCCAGGAACGCCCGACCTGCTTGTCGAGATACCGGCATAGCGGCCGCAGATGGTCAGCGAGCTTCTTCTGCCACCAGTAGTCGCGCTTTACGCCCTTCATCGGGATGATTCGGCGACTGAAATCATCGACAGCCTCAAGGTCTTCGTCGAGGCGCACGAACTTGGCGCGGCGGCATACCCATCTGCCCTTATTCCAACCTCTCGAACGTGGACGTCCGACCAGGACCTTTTTCATGTCTCGACGCACAGGAGCTCCACGCCGTCTTGTTCGGGCTCTGGTGTGCAATCAATGCCGCGCCTGCCCTGCCGCAGCACTATTGCGCATACGTGTGTCAAAAAATGACGCAGATCGCTGGTATGTCACTTTTGCCGAGCGGGCGGGCTGGAAACAAACAGCCGGATCCAGAAACCGCTAAAGAGGGGCAGGACGCCATGGATTTGCGTGATTATCTGTCAGCCAATCACCGTGAGGATACACCCCGCTGGTTGACGCAGCTTGCGCCAGGGCAGCTTCCCGCCACTCGTGACATCCTGCGGGAATTCTTTCGGTCGCGGATCGTTTTTTATCCCGGGTCCGGAAGCGATGGGTCCGCAGTCAAGCTTTTCAACGAATCCCGTTCGGCTCACTGCTTCCTTTATGTCGACTACGGGCTCGAACGCGGACAGGTTGAAGGCTACCTTACGACGGAAGGCTTTCGCGGGTACCGTTCTCTCGCTCGGATGGATATAAGTGAGCGTGATTTCGGGGCCGGCCAATGGAACCCGCACGTGTGTCCCGATCAGGTGCGGTACTGGTTTCCCCATGTCCGGCCGTATGCTTTCCTTGAGATCCTGGAGAAAGAACCCGGTTCGCAGATCGAGGGCGCGGAGCGCCTGGCCATCCTTTTCCTCGCCGCCGATGGGCACGCCACCTACGACGCGCTCTTCTGCCAAGACACCAGCGGCCCGCTGCCCTTCTGTGTGGTCGTTCAGGACCACGGGTTCGGCGGCAATTACAGCAACTTCGGGGAGGGTGGGCTCATAGAGGGGATTGCCCAACAGCAGCGTCGTTTGCCGCCCTACCTCCTGGTTGGCGATAACACGACACCATGGGGCGGCTACGTACGTCTCGCGTCGGTCGGGGGCGTGGCAGCGTCTGGACGGCAACGCTTCCTGCACAAGCTTGTTCGCTGAACTAGACGATATCGCCCGAGCCTATCTCCCGAGCGATAGCGTCGTTCGATTGATTCGACGGATCGCCGTCGCCGGGATCCACGACTGGGTCACGCCCACGATATCCTCGATGACGACGAAGTCGGTCCCGATCTCCAAGACCCTGTGCGTTCCAACATTCTGTGGATTTGGCGAGAAAATGTCGATCTCGATCAGGTCTTGCCGTTGCTGGACTGAAACCACCTGGCCCACGGTCAAGGCGCTGAACATCCCGCCACGCCCGGATTCCTGCGCCCCGGCGAGCGTCGTGACGCAAACGATCGCCAAGCTTACCAGGGACGGCCACCGCCCAGACAACGCGCTACGCTTCATGGGTTACCGCGGGCATGAAAAAGCGCGCAATTGCCGGTGGCGACAGGCTTGATCAACCTCTTGAGCCTTTTCCGTTCCCACCCGACCCGCATTCCAGTCCGCAGCAAGGCCAATACTCGCAGGATGATCGCTCACTCCCAGGTGTCTCGCCGGACCCACGACGAGAGACACTTGATACCGACGAGGATGGGTCCTGGTTGCAGTTGACGTCAATGGCAGGATCGAACACGGCTGCTGCTTGTTCGTCAAAAAATGACGTACATCAAGAGTATCATCGCTTGCGTCGGCCGAAGTGTTGGCAGGTGGGGCTCGCAAGATGGCGGGATCACAACCGAAATGGTTGTTGTTCAGCTGGAATATGCATCCATCCTTGGCGTTACTAGGAACGGGTCTATGCAAAGAGAGGCGAGAAGTAACTTCATCTCAAGGGGTAAGACGGGTGAAGCTGGAAGATAGCGTCGTCTTGCTGTCCGCATCAGACCTGATGCGGTTCATGGGTTGCCGATACGCAACCAAACTCGACCTTCGATATGCCAAGGGCGACAAAGCGCTCGTCCCGCGCCCCGGTACCGACGAAGAGGAGCTGCTTCGTCGGATCGGTGATGGACACGAGGCCGGACACCTGGAGCGTCTCAGGGAGCGGACGGCCAGCATCGTCGAGGTGGCCCGGGGAAGCCTTCCGGCGAACGCCGAGGCCACGCGCGAGGCCATGGCTGCCGGAGTGGGGATCATCTATCAGGGGGCGCTTCGCGACGGCTCTTGGGGCGGCTGGACGGATTTCCTGGAGCGGGTGGACGGTCGCCCGTCCGCCCTCGGGGACTACAGCTACGAAGTCGTGGACACCAAACTGCGACGCAAGCCGCATCCCAAGCATGTTCTTCAGCTTGTCCTGTACTCGGACATGCTGACGGTGGCCCAGGGTTCCCCGCCGCAAAGGGCCCATCTCGAACTCGGGAACGGCACCCGCACGTCGTTCAGGCTGGTCGACTATGCTGCTTATGCGCGGCAGGCACGCACCCGGCTGGAAGAGTTCATCCAGGAGCCTGGAAGCGTCACGCCGACGCCGTGCCCGGACTGCAAGCTGTGCCGCTGGTCGGATCATTGCGACGACGTCTGGCGGTCGTCGGACAGCCTCTACCTCGTCGCGAGCATGACGACCAAGCAGGTCACCAGGCTTGAGGCGGCCGGCGTCCGGACGATGGAGGCGCTTGCCACCCGTCAGCAGCCGGTCAGGGGCATCCAGGAGCCCACGCTCGACCGCCTGAGCGCGCAGGCGCGGCTTCAGCATGCCCGCAAGTCCGGCCCTCCGTGCTTCGAGCTTCGGCCCGTCGACCCGGGGCGGGGCTTCGACCTGCTTCCGCCCGCCCAGGAAGGCGACCTCTTCTATGACATCGAGGGCGATCCCTATTTCGATGGCGGCCTCGAGTATCTCCATGGCGTGAAGGCGGGCGACGGTTACGCTGCCTTCTGGGCTCACGACAGCCCATCGGAGCATTCGAGTCTCCAGGCGCTGCTGGGATTCTTTCACCAGCACCTCTCGGAGTTCCCGAACGCCCGCATCTATCATTATGCGCCCTATGAAATCACCGCGCTTCGTCGCCTGTGTGCGCGGTACGGCACGGGCGAAGCCTATCTCGACCAGTTGATGCGCGAGCGCCGATTCGTCGACCTCTATGCCGTCGTCAAGGGCGCACTCCTCACTTCCGAGGGCTCGTACTCCCTCAAGGCCCTGGAGATATTTTACAACTTCCAAAGGACCGCAGAGGTCCGGACTGCGGGTGCCAGCGTCGTGGCTTACGAGGAGTGGCGTGAAACCGGTGACCACGCCCTGCTGCACGAGATCGAGGTCTATAATCGCGAGGATTGCGCGTCGACCGAGGAACTGCGCGACTGGCTCCTGCACCTGCGCCCACTCGACCGCCCACCTCCTCCGGCAGCAGTGCAAGCCACGGCCGATCCTGTCGGGCCATCCCAAGGCGAGGACGATGCGCTCCTCGCGCTCTTGAGCGCGAGCGGCCTGCCGGTCGACCGTCAGATGCTGCTCTACAATCTGGCCGTCTTCCATCAGCGGGAAAAGAAGCCGGCCCAGTGGGCCGTGTTCGAAAGTGTTACCAAGGATCCTGAAGAACTCATTGACGATCTCGATGCGATCGGCGATCTCAGGGCGACCGATCCAGCCCTGCCCTCCGGCCAGTCGGTCGTCCGCCCCTACAGCTTTCCTCCGCAACCGACCAAACTGCGAGCCAAGACGCCGGCGACGATCCCGGTTCCCGGCGGAATCCCGTTCGCCGTGACGATCGACGAACTCGACGCCCAGACAGGGACGGTATCGCTCCAGATCCGAGGCGATAGTGGCCATCTTCTCCGGAATCATCTCAGTCTTCATCCAGCATGGCCGCGCAAGACCACGGTGATCGAAAACTCCCTGAGGGAAGTCGTCGCCGATCAGTGCGGCTTGCGCCGTTTCACGGCCATCGATGACTTGCTTGAGCGATCAGTACCGAGGCTATCCGGCCTCGCTCTGCGTGACCGAGATCCCGGCGACGATCTGGTACCCTTCGCGATCCAAGCCGTGCGCGACATGCAGGGATCGGTCCTCGCAATCCAGGGACCACCGGGTACGGGAAAGACCTACCTCGCCGCCCAGATCATCCTGTCGCTGGCAAGCGACGGGAAGCGTATCGGCGTGACGTCGAACAGCCACGAAGCCATACGCAACCTCCTCGAAGCCTGCGAGGCCGCACAGGGGCGGTTCGCCGCCTCTCTCCCCCGGGACTTCGCGATTGCCCACAAGGTGACGGGCAAGGTCGATTACGCGCCCACTTCGCAGATCGCGCGGCCGACAGACAACAAGGCCGCCATCCTGCGGCAGGCAACCGTCGTTGGCGGCACGGCCTTCTTCTTTGCGCGCGACGCGGTGCGGCAGGCGTTCGATTGGTTGATCGTCGACGAAGCGGGCCAGGTCAGCCTGGCCAATCTCGTTGCCATGGGGCGAGCCGCGAAGAACATCGTTCTTGTCGGTGACCCGCAACAGCTCCCCCAGGTCATCCAGGCCGCTCACCCGTCTCCGGCCGACCTGTCCTGCCTCGAGTGGATCATCGCGGGACATGCCACGCTGCCAAGGGAGCGCGGCATCTTCCTGGACAAGACCCGCCGCATGCATCCCGACCTCTGTTCGTTCATTTCCGACCAGGTCTACGAAGGATGCCTCTCGCATGTACCGGAGACCACCCTGCAACAGGTTTCGGGTACACGTTACCCGGCCGCAGGCGCTTTCTGGGTTTCTGTCGATCATGATGGAAACACCCAGGAAGCGCCGGAGGAAGTGATCGCCATCCAACAGGCGATCCAGCACCTGCTGCAGGGCAGGTGGAAGGACAAGACCGGCAAGACGCGCGACCTTCGGGAAACCGACATCATCGTCGTGGCGCCCTTCAATGCCCAGGTCCACGCGCTGCGAGCGGCACTCCCCGGCGGCATTCGGGTCGGGACCGTGGACAAGTTCCAGGGACAGGAGGCGCCTATCTGCCTCGTGTCTATGTCCGCCTCCCGCGCCGACGGCGCCCGCGGCATGGAGTTCCTGCTGTCCCTCAATCGGCTGAACGTCGCGATCTCGCGCGCCAAGGCGCTGACCATGGTGTTCGGCGCGCCGCGATTGCGCGAGACCGTGTGCAAAACCGTCGAGCAGATGCGGCTGGTGAACATGCTGTGCGCATTACCGGAGGCGATTGGGCCAGTTGACGGCACGGGGCGCAGCGCATCGCCGGGGGCGCATTTAACGCGTAAACGCTAATCGACAGACTGGAGGACCGCGATGACTTGGGGCCGGCTTGAACGAAGCTACTTCTTTGGTTGCACCTGCGTCAGGGGCCAAACGGAAGCCGAAAGGGCTATCAGCGCGATCGAGGAACAGGAGGATATTGAGTTCCTTCTTCGCTATGGCTCACCCGGACGACCTGGCTGTCGCTCTTTCGATGAACGGCTTCGGCAGCAGGGCGGCGTCGAACTAGCTGTCGCGCGTTGTGTGATCAATCGAATAGCAGAGCTTGTTCCACATGGCGATCATTCTTCGCCAAATTACGATTGGCCAGCCGACTTGCAGCCCCTGATTACAGTTGGTCGGATGTCTAATGCAGGCCGGATACAGGGCAACCACTTTGGCTTAATTGTCATCAAAGAGCACATTCACTTGTGGCGCCATTACTCGCGCCTGGAACAGGATGTAGACCAAGCTCTTGAAGATTGGCTTCCCCTTCCTTTGAGCACATATACTAGGCCTGTAAGCTACTATAAGCATGCTTTGGATTGCCGCTGTGATGGAAAGCCGGATTCGCAGCATCCCTTGGCAAATGGGCCTCTTATCAATCTGCTGGTGAGTATTGAAGAAGACCTCGAAACAAGGGGCTCCCCCCCCTCACTCGTGGACGATCTGGCACGCATTGGCGAAGAGTTGGAGGAACCGTTCATCCGCGCCGCCGACGACGGCGACAATCCCGATGAGTTCGTTTCGGACGTCGTATATCCAAGAATCGCCCGCAAGCTTCTCGATGAAAGGGCTATTCGGTTTCGAAGTATGCATGCTGCTGGCGGCAACGGCAGCATGGAGCCTACTGAGACTGCCGATGTAGGCGAGCAGAGAGCGGAATCTCCGCTTAAAGAAGATGCTCAGCGCATAAATCAATCAACAAGCAACTCGGCCAACGCAGCCCCCGCCCCTCCTGTAAATCAGGATCCTGACGACTGGTTCGGAATAATTAAAGTTGATTGCAACGGTGTTTCCTTACCGATCTCAGGTCCCTCTGCCCTTATAAGGATGCAATGGACGCAGGGCCTTCATCGAGCCGAACAAGTACTTTTTATGGTTTCCGGGCCACAGCAGGGCGTTCTAGAGATTCTCGCGGACATCGTTTCTCTGCATGGGACGCTCACAATTCCTATCCCCGCCATCGCGCCGCCTGCTCCTCAAACATCATACATTTACACGTATCACGCCGATCCCGGGACTTGGCTCAGTGTTTTTTATATAGGTAAAGGAAGGCACCTGCGCTTTCGCAGCCACCTCGACATGATATACCGGCGCATTGTCGAAGCGGTGCCCGCTTTGGGCGTGACGATCGCTAGATCTGAGAAAGAGAAAAAAATTGAATCTTATCTTCGAGGTCCGGCTTTAGTATCTTGGCCTGCTAGCGCGGCCTACATCACCGCGCGATACAAAACAGCGGGGCTGCAACCGCCGAGTCATGCAGCGCCTTTCCTGATGCGAACCGTTCAGGCGTTCCCGTCGGTAACCGCTGGAGATTACAGCGATGTACGGTCCCAGGCAGCAGAGAAGTTTCTGATCAATTTTCGTTATGGCGTCTATAATGTCGCGAATGAGACAAGTGGTAATGATCCGGCTGGATTCGGCCTGCTTGTTCGGCCCAGTTGGTGGACGGCTGGGGATCCTGAGAGCCAACGCTGGCAAGACGCTTGCGATTACATGATGACCAACGGCCGGCTTCGCCCATTCCAAAAGGCAAAACTCGCCTTGCCGATCGTGCGCCCATATGTTCCGGCAATTGATGCCGGTTTGGTGCCCTTGAATGTGGGTCCAACAGTGGTACCAGCGGCAGGTGGAATAGCGGCGTTTCCGCATCTAGCCCCTGTTGGCGCTGGTGACTTGATGCTTACGTACGACGTCCACGCTCGACCCTATGGGCTCGAAATCAGAATGGATGCACGGGAATCCCTAGGTTCGATAAGAATGCGTCCGGGACTTGGTACACAGCCTCATGAGTTTTTGAACTATGTGAATCAACACACAGGGCTCGTTGCCACCCGTCCTCCAGACCCTTATTTCCGCCCTTTCCGTGTCTGCGGCACCATAGACGACCAGAGAGTCTTGTTCGGAGTTGGCAACGTACTGAATGATCCAAGGTTCAGTGCGGCCAACGTTGAATTTCGAGGTCAAACGCCGCCAGTTTGGACTGGCTGTCACGTGGTGAATCTCTTCGAAGCGGTCCAATTGATTATCAACCGCTTCCCATGATCAGCAGAGAAAAATCTCAAGTTGTAGCCAAAAGAGGTGACGGCCCGTCCATTATCCACACAGGCAGAAAGCCACGGCAACAGAAAATGCTTTTCGGCTAGCTTGTTGACGCTGACGAAGAATGCCACGCTTTCAGATATAGCTTTGGTTGCGGTTGCCACGGACTTTATACTATAGTTATTCCATCGCCTGTCAGGGGGTAGGGGGCCTCTGATCCTTGGGGCTTTTGGGGCGTGCTGCCGGCATGGGGCTCACGCGGAGAATTTTTCCCCCGCTCCAAAACCACAGTCTGGCGAATATTTCCCGTCCGCTAATGCCACCAAGAAATGGCCTGTTTGGCGGCCCTCGACGCGAGCTACGACGATAACCGCCGAGAAGGCCGGGCCGCGCCGTACGGCCCGGAAAGCCGCCCCTGTCGAGCTTCTGAGCCGTCCACCCGCCCCCGAGCACCGGCGAATATTTCCCGTCCGCTAATGCCTCCAAGAAGCGGCCCGTTTTGGGGGGCTCGACATGAAGGGCGCCAAGCCGACGTGCGGCTGCAGCGCTTGTAATTCCGTGATCGTGATGCGCCGAAGATAGCAATTCGATGATCGGCTTGTTCGCTTGGCTCGGGCCGGCATCGAAGCGCTTATGCGGTCACCAACAACGGAGAGCGACATGAGCCGCACCGCCCTCGACGCCTACATCGCCAGGAAGACCGAGATCGACTCGATGCTCGCCCGCCTCGCGGCGCTGAGCGACGACCACTTTGGCGCCGACCCCGAGGCGATCACGTGGGCCGACGTCGGCACCCTCGCCCACTACGCCGAACTGCTGAAGCGCATCACCGACAGCGCCTTCAAGGAAGGCGAGCACGCCAAGTAGAGCACCCTCTCGCGACCGCCCCGCCAGGCATTGCCGGCGGGGCTCGGCTCAGTAGCAGGGCCGCGACGGTCGCGGCCCGTATGACCGGAGGGTCCACGCCATGTCGAAAGCTTCAACCACCGCACGCGCCAAGAAGCTCGCGCGCGCCAAGCGCGCCACCAAGCCGAAGGCTGCCGCCACAACGGACAGCACGCCGCGCGCCGCGAGCAAGCAGGCCAAGCTGATCGAGATGCTGAAGCGGCCCGAGGGTGCCACCATCGACGAGATTACGAAGGCGCTGACGTGGCAGTCACACACAGTACGTGGCGCGATGTCCGGCGCCTTGAAGAAGAAGCTCGGCCTCAAGGTGGAGTCCGGGAAGGTCGATGGCCGCGGTCGCGTGTATCGGATCGCCGAGTAGTGTCCACCCTCGGCGCAGGCCGGCGGTCACGCCGATAGCGTGGCCGCCGGCTTTCCTCGTCCGTCCAGGACACGCGGACGGATCACGGGGCTATGCCTGCCTCTCCTTGGCAGCTCTGAGACGACCAATCAGTTCCCGGCGCCCCACGCCCTTCGGTGCGGTACGGCCATTCAGCCGCCACGCGATGACGCAGAGAGCGTAGAGCCAGTGCTCGTGCGCAGCGGCGCGCGCCAACCCGACCGACCAGCAGATGGACTTCCAGCGCTCGCCGCTGGCCCGCCGCCACACGATCTTCGCATCGAGCGGCCCCAGCCACAGCAACCATGGCAGGGCGGCGTCCATGCGGCTGATGGCGGCTGCCGAGGGCGGCGGCAACCGCATGGGCTCAGGCGTCTGGCCCACGAGGTCGCTGAACTCGACGAATGTCTGGGGCCACGTGCTGAAGTAGCCCTGCCCCCGCTCTCGCGGCAGGCGTCGCAGGACCGCAGCCGCCTCGATCAGGCGCTCCTCGACCATCGCCGGCGTCCAGTCATTCATGGCGACCATCCTGCTGGTCTTGCTTGTCGCCGTAGAGCCTCTCGCCGATTTGCCGCACTAGCTCGCGCTCCGGCCAGGTCAGACGCTGATCGTCGACCTCGATGACCAGGACGCCCTGGGCACGCCACCCTTCCTGCTTGATGGACTCGGGCGATGGGCGATTGCCGCCGTAACCCCGCGGTGCCCACTTCATCGCGACACCTCGCTGAGCACGGCGGCATAGCCCGCGACATCGAGGATCGAGTCCTGATGCCCCGGATCGCGTACCAGGCGGGTCAACTTGAGGTCGATCATGCACAGCACGACCTCGGCCGGCGTGACCGGATGGCCTAGCGTGATTGACCAGCGCACCGCGATGGCCGCCATCGCCTTGTCCGGGGCGCCGTAGGTTTGGGTGCGCGCGGCTAGGACATCCGCTGCGTGCTTCAGGATGCCGCCGGCGCTCATCGTACGCCTCCCTGCGTCTCGGTTGCCCAGAGGAGGATGGCCAGCGCATCCGCCTCGTTGTCGTCGGTGGGATTGAAGCCGCGGGCCCGGATGGCGGCGACGACGGCGGCCTTGTCGGCGTTGCCCTTGCCGGTGACGTGCCGCTTGATCGTGCCGACGGGCACGCCCTGGTACGCGATCGCCCTCTGCTCGCACCACGCGGTCAGCGTCGCCAGTAAGCCGCCGTGCACGTGCGCGGCATCGGTGCTGAGATGTCGGCGGACTTCTTCGTAGTACACCGCGGCAATGCAGCCGGCGTCTTCGACGATCGAGTCCAGCCACGCCCGGAAGCGAAGATACCGGATCCCACCGCCATCGTAGCGGCTCGGCCGAAAGGACACCGTGCCGCTCACGATGCCGCCGTCGGGCGGCGCCATGGCCCAGCCTGTGGTGGTGCCGAGGTCGAGGGTGAGCAGGCTCGCGCGGCTGAGGTCAGGAACCTGCGGTACAGGCGCCGGCGATGCCGGCATGCTGGTGGAGAAATTCATAATGAAGGCTCACGAGACGTGGGCCTTCGGCTTTGGTCGACGGAGAGTCTACGACCTGCGCATCATCGCGACAACGACATCGATCATCGGAGCGGGCGACTGCGGGCGATTGCGTAGTTGTCACCACCTGCCGATTTGTCACCACCTTGATACGCAGGTGGTGACAGCATTTAACCCAATAGAAATAGGCACTTGAGCCATTCTGTCACCACTGTCACCACCTTTGCGCGCGGCAACACTATCTCATGGGAAAATAGAGAAGCCTCCGCCGCCATT
>Ga0255171_1000205_pt1 | contig 20685 bp, 19 predicted proteins | sample Atl_Yuk_RepB_8d_FD_183176 | JGI IMG/M metagenome (GOLD analysis project Ga0255171, IMG submission 183176) | Freshwater microbial communities from Altamaha River, Georgia, United States - Atl_Yuk_RepB_8d | ecosystem: Environmental > Aquatic > Freshwater > River | place: USA: Georgia | collected...
CAGGTCGAGGTTGCGGCCCTGATCCCAGGCCAGCCAGCCCTGCAGCTTCTGCAGCTCGTCGGTGGTCAGCGTGTCGGTGGTGAACATCAGGTGGCGCACCGACGTGCCCGAGAAGCCCGCCGCCGTGGTGGCGAGGTTGGCGAGGAAGCGGAAGCGCGTCGTGCCGGTGTTCATCGACGCCGCGGCCGCCGAGGTGCCCACCTGGGTGCCGTCGACGTTCAGCAGGTGCCCGGCGGTCGAGAACCTGGCGTCGACCACGCGCCAGCCGTTCCACAGCACGTCGGTCGAGGACTGCGCGGTCACCGACGCATCGCTGGCGTTGATCCGACTGTTGCCGTCGACCGTGATGCGCCGCAGCGTGTTGCCGCCGTTGGTGCCGTAGGAGAACAGCGTGCCCACGACGTCGAGCGAGGCGCTGATGAAGGCCCGGCCGGCCGTGGTGCCGGTCGAGATCGCCGAGAAGGACGTCGTGTCCATCCAGTGCGTGCCGGTGCCCTGCACCACGGCAAGCCCGGTGCCGTCGAAGTTGGCGATCCAGGTCGGCCGCGCCGCGTTGCCGCTGGACTGCGCCAGGCTGACGCCGGCGACCCGGTCGGCCCAGGCGGTGAGCCGGTCGCCGGTCTCGACCGTCATGTTGGCGGTGCCGTAATCGTCGGCGTTCCACCAGGCCAGCAGCTTCGCGCCGAGATCCAGCGGCGTGAAGTTGCCGTCGACCTGGCTGCCGTCGCCCGGGTTCTCGTAGTGGCGGGCGCAGCCCACGCCGGCCGGGCCGGTGCCGGCGTTCTGACCGGTGCCGCAGCGGCCCCAGTAGAGATCGGCGAGGTTGCCCGGCGTCCATTCGAGCGGCGGGATCGAGTTGATGGCGCCGCCCGACGGCAGCACCACGGCCGCGCCAGTGCCGGAATTGAAGCGCTCGTCGCGCCGGCTGGACGAGCTCCAGTCGATGTAGGAGGTCGCGCACCAGTAGTCTCGCAGCGTGCCCTCCCAGCAGTAGGAGAGCGACGGGCTGTCGGCCAGGATGACGCCGCGCTTGTTCCAGTCGATCGTCTCGCCGCTGGTCAGGGTCGAGCCGCCGGCCAGCACGCTGGTGCCGCTGAAATACATCGTCGCGGTCGGCGAGCCCGGCGCCAGGTCGACCGAAACGGCGATCCACTTCATGCCGTCGGCGACCATGAAGGTCGACGAGCTGGCAAGGCTGGCGATCACGGTGCCGCTCGCGTTGCGGGCCACGAACTTGATCTTGTTGTCGGTGTCGCGATAGAGCGCGATCGACGAGTTCTCCGAGCCGCGCAGGTACATCTTCTCGCCGTCGGTCCCGGTGCCGCAGGAGACGCCGACGATGATCGAGCAGGCCTTGCTGGTGATGCCGGAGGGCGCGCTCGCGAACACGATCGGGCCGCCGGTGTCGCGGCTCACGGCGCGGTCGTCGCAGCCGCGCGTGTTCTTGCCGATCCACAGGCGCAGGGCGCAGTCGACCGACTTGCCGGCCTTGGTGGCGCGGACGACCAGGTTGTAATAGGCCGCCGCCGGCGTGAAGCCCGCGACGCAGGTGACCACGCCAGTCGCGATGTTGACCGCGAACTTGGTGGCATCGCCCGAGACCAGGGTGAAGGCGGCGCCGCTGCCGAGAAAGGGCGTGCTGTAGACATGGCCGCTGGTGACGATCGCCGAATCGGCGGCCGAGCCCGAGATCCACGCCTCGTGGAAGGGCGGCATCCAGATCGAGTCCTGGGCGCGCCAGCGCAGCCAGTTCCAGAGCGGCCCGTAGGCGATGACCTTGTTGCCCTTGGTGCCGGGGTGGAGATTGTCGACCGTGCCGTCGTCGTAGGTCGTGGTCGTCGACGGGATCATGCCGTTGTAGAGGTCGATCAGGTCCTGCTCGACATCCTCGTCGGCGTACTGCTGCAGGCACCAGGTCCAATCGACCGTGCGGGCCGGATAGGACGCCATGGTCAGGCGCTTGTAGTGCTCGCACTGCGCCCACACCGCGTTGCCGATCGGCAGGGTGCGGCTGGTCGGGTCGGTGAAGATCAGGTATTCGCCGGTGATCTCGGCGGCGGCGCGATCGCGGTCGGCCAGCACCGTGGTCATGATCGAGCTGTTGCCCACCGTGACCGCGAAGGTGTTGCGGCCCACGTCGATGATGGCGTCGCCCGCCACCTGCTGCGCGCGGGTCAGGCCGGCATCGGGATCGAGGATGGTGGTGTCGGTGTCGTCGACCCGGTTGGCGATCTCGGTCGAGGTCGAGCCGCCCTTGCTCTCGTTCGCCAGCGTGCCGAAGGCGTAGCGGTCGCGCAGCAGGTCCAGCACCGCGGTGCGGCTGCCGTCGCCCGCCCGGGCCCAGAAGGAATGACCGAAGGCGGTCAGCGGATCGAGCAGGGTCAACGCCGAGGCCGGATAAGGCGGCATGCCCGTGGTCGACTCGGGCGAGCCCATCGGATACCAGGCAGCGCCATTGCTGAACACCGGCACCTTGATGGTGCCGTTGCCGACCACCGGCTGCGTGCTGTCGGGCGCCTGGGCGTCGGTCACCATGATCACCGCGCCGGCGTTCGAGGCGGCCGACGGCAGGTTGGCGACCGTGGTCTCGCTCATGGTCAGCGGATCGAGCCGCGACTCCAGCTCCTCGACGAAGGCCAGGATGTCGGCCTTCTCCGGCTCGTGCGCGCCACTCGACGGCACCCCGTCGGTGGTCCACAGACGCCAGGCCAGCCGGCCAAGATCGCCGAGTACAGACATGCGTTTTCTCCAGGTGCTTGCGCCAAGAAGCACCGGCGAGCAGCCACGCCTTCAGAGGCGTGGGGCTGGCACGGCGCAGAACAGATGACGGTGTCGAAACAGCGACTCGCCCGAACGGCGTTCGGGGCGATGCGGCGGAGCCGCTAAATAATCGTCCGGGTCTCCGGGCCGACTTCGCTCGACGCGACGCCCGACGCATTGAAGGATCGCACCCACCAGTAGTAGGTGCCCGACGCCAGCGACTGGTCGACGTAGCTCCGGGCCTCGCCGATGCCGCCGTTCGCGGTGTAGATCGCCACCGCCGAGCCGAAGCTCGAGGTGCCGCCGCGGTAGAGCACGGTGCGGTAGAGGTTCGGGCTGTTCGGGTTGGTCCAGTCGAGCGTCACGTCGGAGCCGGCGACCGTCGAATCGAAGCCCGTCGGCGCGCCCGGCGCCACCGTGTCGGCGGTCGCGGTCTCGGTTTCCCAGTCGGTCCAGTCGGAGGTCGCGCCGTTCGACAGGGCGCGCAGGCGGAAGCGATAGTCGACACCGTCGCGCAGCGAAGGCGTGCGCAGTTCGCTCTCGCCCTCCCGGCTCTCGACCGACTGCGCCGGCTCGCTTTCGTCGTCGAGCTGCCATTCCAGCTCGTAGGTCAGGGCGTCGGAGACGTGATCCCAGGAGGCGACGCCAAAGGCCGAAGGCTGGCCCGCCACCAGCACCTCGGTGTCGATCCCGATCGCGAAGTTTTCCGGTACCGGCACCTCGGCGGGCTCGATCGCCTCGCCGATGGTGCCGCGCACACCTTCTTCCGTCGCTGCATCGAAGCTGTAGAGTGTCGAGGGCACGACGATGCCCTCGAAGCTGTAGGTCAGACTGTGCAGACTGAGCTTCGGTCGGCCGACGATCTCGATAATCGCCTCGTCGAGCCCGCGCTCGGGCAGGTGGACCCGCACGAAGCGGCGGTAGCGGATGTTGCGGATCGCCATGGCGGCGTCGTAGACGATCGTCAGGCTGACCCGCGGCGCGTTGGCCCGGGTCTTCGCCAGCTTCTGCAGGCGCTGGATGTGGTTGTGGGACTGGACCGCTTGGTTATCGACGGTCTTGGTACGCTGGATGTCGTCGCCGGCATAGGGATCGCCGAAGATCGCGGCATCGGCCGTGTTCCAGGTGGCGGCGGGATCTGTGAAGCGGCCGCGCACCGCCACGACCGTCGAGGCGAGCCGCCGGTTTGCGTCGATTCTGAACGCGACGATCTCATCGGCGGTGATGCGCACGTCCGGCGTCACCATCACACCCGCATGCACGCCGATCTTCCCATCGGCACGCTCATAGAGGACCAGCTCGGCGGCTTCGTCGATCAGGTTACCGACCTCGACCTGGTCGTCGCCGTCGCGATACCAGAGCCCGCCGTGATAGCGCGGTTCCTCCTCTTCGTCGCGATTCTCGACGAGCTGGTCGCAGACATCGGCCGCCACCTCCCAGTCCGGGAGGTACAGATCATCCTTGGAGAGCTTGCCGCCGCTCACATGGGTCAGATGGTCGAGGCGGATCAGCGCCAGGTTGGTCGAGAAGGTCCAGGTCTCGGGATCGTCCGGGTCCTGGTTGGTGCGCGGATCGTAGACCCACGCGGCGTCGAATACCGCCGAATGCTGCGGCAGGCCCTGCGGGTAGACGTTGCTGAAGTGCCGCGACGATGTCGACTGGAAGGCGAACAGGACCGAGGCCAAGCCATCGCCGCGATGATCCGCACTCCAGATGTCGGAGAAGTTACCCGTCAGATACGAATAGGCCGTCTCCAGCGGCAGGCCGAGGCGCCACTGCATCGAGACGTACACGAACAGGCCGCCGTCATAGTAGGTGTAGAAATGCAGCGGACCGATGACGTTGCTGCCGTTCTCGTCGCCCGTCAGCGTGATCTTCTCGTCATGCAGGTAGTGCTCGACATAGCCCTCGATCCGGTGCCCGGCCAGCACCGTGCCGGCGAAGGCCGCGCCGCCGCGCTCCTCAAGGAAGAAATAATCCCCGGCCTTCTTCACACGCCCATAGGCGCGGGTCAGCTTGGGCACCGACTGCTTCTGGTTGACCTTACCCTCTCCGGGCGTGGGCACGGTGGTCGGCCGCTGCTGGCGCTTGGGGGGAAAGAGCAGCATGAAAGCCAGCGAGACCACGGCCGTGATCGCAAGCTTGATGACGGCCTGCACGATGAACGGAATCAGGAACGGCATCAGATGGTCCACATTGCCAAGGGGCGCGCCGTCACTGCGGTGAAGCCGGTGGCGTCCCTCACCAGCCAGCGAGTGCCATCCCAGATGGCTCCCCATTGCCGTGAGGGGGCAAGCAGCGAACCAATGACGGCGATGACACCTCGCGACGGCACTTCGGCCTGCACCAGACCGGCGCGCGCGCACCCATCCGAGACGATGGGGAACAGGCCACCCCGCCGCACGATGACCGCTTGCGCACCCGCCTCGTCAGCATACTTGCCGCGCTCCAGCGCCATCAGGTCGCCGTAGCCATTCGCTATCGCCCAGTCGGCCGGAACCATGCAGCAGTCGACCACGCCCCACGCCCAGGGCAGCGCGGCTTTTTCGGCCAGGAAGGCGTCGAGATCGGCCATCAGCTGGTAAACCTTGGCCACGTGATGGTCTTGTCCTCGATCAGCGGCACGCGCTCGCAAAAGCGGTCAGGGTCGGCCGTCGGATTGACGGCGGCCGAACGGGCGCGCTGGTCGGCATCGGACAGGACCCGGTCACTCTTGAGGCGGCGCAGCGTGAACCGGTTGACGACTTCGAGCGTCATCGTCGAACGAGGCCGTTCGTCGACGACCTGGTCATCGAAGATCTTGTTGTCGATGCGCCCTGTAAACACGACCTCGCTGCTTCCGATTGGCTGGTCCGCAGCGTCGCAGGGCTGGATCATGATCTTGACGATTCCGTCGATGATCTGGTCGTTCGTGTAGCTCAACCACACAAGGTCTCCGACCGCATCGCCAACGCCGGTCAGCGTCATTTGGAGCATCGAGGATTCGCCGTTGATCGCCTGCTCTATCTCGTCGAGAGAGTCACCGAGCGCGCAGCCAGCCCAAGCCTCACCGTCTCCGTCGACGAAGAGCCCGGATCCATCCCATAGCCGCGAGACCGCCCCGGTGGGCCAATCGAATCGAACAAGGATGCGTATAGATTTCGTGGGCATGCGAAGGGGTCGCCTTTGCGCTAGGCTCGCCTCTCCAATGGAGGCGGGAATGAACAAGCTGATCCTTGCGGCCGTGCTGGCCGCTTCGCTCACGGGATGCGAGGCGGGCGCCAAGGTCACGGGCATGGCGAGTGACGGGGAAAGCTTCACCGGCATCGCCAACGCGACAGGCTATTGGGATGCCTCCGGCACACTGAACCTCGTGAGCAATCGCGGCCTGACCTGCGTGGGCACTTATGCCTACACGGGGCTCGGTCCGAATGGACGCGCCAGCTTCACCTGCAACAACGGCGAGACCGGCGAAGTCCGACTGGACGGGAACACCTCAACCGGTGAAGGGACCATTGGCAATCGACGCATCACGGTGCGCTGGGGAAGCGTCCGCAGCTAGGCCGCCGCCAGGTCGACCCAGTAGTCGGCCGCCTCGACGAAGGCCACGTCGCGGCGATCGACTCCGCCGCGGCTGAAATTCACGTCCATCTGGCGATCGTCGGCAAGGCGGACGATGCAGGTCGGCAGGCCGAACTCCAGATCGGCACCGGCCGGGATGGGCGCACGGATCGCCGGGCTGACCGGCAGAGTCCAGTCGCTCCCCACGAGCGCGGTCGGCAGACCGGTGCGGTAGAGGGCGCCCTGGTAGCTGAAGCGCACGCCGGTCAGTTCCCCGATCCCGTAGCCGATTCGCAGGGTGACCGATGTCGCTCCGATGGCGACCGCGCTGACCAAGGTTACGCCGATCGGCGACTGGGCATAAAGGCTGCCGTCGTCGAGCGCTGTCCCGTCGGAGTGCGACGTCAGCAACCGTCCGTTGACCGTGCCCGCCGGCCAAGCAGCACTATCGAACGACCAGACGGGCACTTCCAGCAGCCCCGCGGCGCCGCCGCAATGCTGGGCGACGGCGTTCCACATCCGGCGCTGCGCCGGCGTGGCCAGCGGCACGCCCCGATAGGCGATCGACCAGAAGCCGCGATCGGTTCGGGTCACCCGTTCTAGCCCGCCCAGGGTGCGGCCGCCGGAGCGCGAGAAGGCGACGACGTTGGGCTCGATCGCGAGGGGCTTCAGGACCGACGAGGGCCAGGCCAGGATCTCACCCGACACGGTAATCGCCTCCCCTCTCCGCCTCGTGGCGATTGTAGATCGGTACGACCTGCCGGCCGGCCTTGTTCACCGACTGGTTGACGATGCCCGGCGTAGCCTGGTTGACGACCCGCACCGCCGCGCCCTCCGCCGTGGCGGTGACGAAGCCCTCGTTGGCATGGACGTGCACGATGACGGGCTGGCGCTGTTCGCCGCCCATGCGGGACCACTGGTCGCGGTTGAAGATCTGCCCTGGACGGCCGTCGATCCGGACCTCGGGCCCGTTCTCGCCGACGATGTAGGGCGAGCCGACCGGCGGGATGCCGCCGGTGGCAAAGGTCGGGAAAAAGTTGAAGGCGCCCATGATGCCGTCGAACAGGCCGGACGAGGTGCCGCTCGACCCGCCGCCGAACAGGTTCAGGATACCCCCGCCCATGCCGCCACCCATGCCCCCGCCACCACCGCCACCCATGCCGAAGGCATTGGCGAACAGGTTCTGCGCGGCCATCTCGATCAGCTTGTCGGCGATGCGGCCGAGCGCGGTCGTCGCCGAATCGCCGAGGCTGCGCCAGAGATCCTTGCCCTCGCGCAGCCCCTGGTTGACGCCGGTGAAGACCGACCCGAACTCGCGGGCCACGAACTTGCCGGACTCGAAGGCCGAGTTGGCCTTCTCCATTTCCGCGCCGTACTGCTCGACCCCGGCCATGAAGCCGTCGAGCCCGCCCTTCGCGCCGCGGGCCTCGCGCGCCTGGTCGGCCGCGGCCTCCTTGGCGCCCTTCAGCGCGCGGGCATAGGTGTCGGCGTCGATCGCGCCGGCGGCCAGCATGGCGTTGAGATCGGCCGTCGCGCGCGCCAGCGCCCGCGAGCCGTCGCCGAACCGGGCGGTCACCTGTTCGGCCTCGGTCAGCAGGCGCTTGCGCTCGTCGAGGCGGGCGTTGAGCTGCGAAATCGCGGTGGCTTCCTGGATGAACTGCTGCGCCAGCGGGGAATTCGGCGGCACGTCCTTCAGGAGGCTGGCGATCTTCTGGTCGAGCTTCACCTGGGCGTCGAGCCGCTTGTCGACCTCGGCGACCGTGTCGAGCCCGCGCACATCGAAGGCCGCCAGCGCCTTCTCCAGCGCCGTGCGCTCGGTCTGCAACTCCTTCATTCGCTCGTCGAGCTTCGCGCCGGCGGCGGCGGCGTTTTTGCCGATCGGCTGCCTGCCCGGCAGTCCGAAGTCCCGGAACGTGACGGGCGGCGGCTCGAACGGAAGCGGGAGCTGGCGGTTGAGACCGCTTTCCTGCGCCCCGCGCCGATAATCGGCATCCTCGGCTTTCGCCTTGTCGAGGATCGCCTTCTTCTCGGCGAGCTGCTGCTTCATCGTCTCGAGGCCGCCGCGCGCGAACAGCGGCGGGTTGGCGATGTTCTTTTCGAGACTCGCGATGTCGGATTCGAGCTGCCTGATGTTGACGCCGCGCACGGACGTGCCGATCGCCAGGCCGAAGTCGATGGCGGCGTTCTTGGCGCCGCGATAGCCGTCGGCGATCAGGCGCAGCGTCCATTCGAGCGCATTCAAGCCGCCGAGCGCCAGCGGCGCGCCGACCGTGGCCTGGAATACCGTCATCTGCTGGTTCACGACCTTAAGCCGGTCGTCGACCTTGTCCCAGGCGGCGATCACGTCGACGCCCATGATGGCGGCCATTTCGCGGGCCTGCGCCGTGAGTTTCGCCTGGCCGCCGGCGAAGGCCTCGAGCATGGTGACCATGCGGGCACCGGAACGGCCGAACAGTTCCATCATCAGCGCGTCGCGCTGCGCCTGGTTGCCGATCTCCAGCAGCCCGGCCGCGACCTCGGGCAGGATGTCCGACGTCCGGCGAAGGTTGCCGTTATTGTCGAGCAGCTTGACGCCGAGCTTGTCGAAGCGCGCGATCGCGTCGTCGCTGCCGCCGGCAGCCTCGCCCATCGACTTGGTGAGCCGCATGAAGGCGGTGTCGAGCTGCGCCGCCTCGACGCCGTTCTGCGCCGCGGCCAGGCGATAGGCCTGCAGCGCATCGGTGGTGAGGCCGATCTGCTCGGCCTGCTCGCCGAGGTTGGCGGCTTCCATGCCCGACTGCCACACGCGCTGGGCAAGGGCGGCGGCGCTGAGAGCGGCGGCCAGCGGCGCAAGCGCGCGGGTGACAAGCGCGAAGCCGGCATTGAGACCAGCCGACGCGGCGCGCTGCGTCACCTCCATCGCTTTCAGACGACGGTCGACGGTCGCGAAGGCCTGGGCCGTCTTGTCCGCCGCGGTGATGTCGATCTGATAGCGGGTCTGTCCATCGAACGGCATGGGGCGAACTCCGTTCGCTTCGATCAATCATCGTCGAAGCCGTTCTTGAAGACGTCTTCACTGACGGCGGCATAGGCCTGCCAGCCGTTGAACTCCTCGACGGTCATGGCGAGGACGACGGACAGGGGAACGTGGAGGCGATCGGCCAGCGCGTATTGCGTGAAGCGCCGCCGATCGCGCTTCAGTTTTTTGCCTGGGTCTCGGCGGATGGCCCGGTGATGGCCGCCACCAGGCGGCCGAGCTGGTCGCTGGCTACGCTCCTGATCAGCGCATCCTTGTCGTTGCGCGAGAACACCGGCGCGCCCGATTCGTCGGTGCACTTCATGAGTGCCATCTCCGCATACCGCGCAGCCCCCACCAGGGGCTCGCGCTCGGCGAGCAGGTTCTCGTCCTCGACGGTCAATGGCGTGACCCAGACGTCGAAGCCCAGAAGCGTGACCTTGCGGCGACGGGCCTTGAAGTCGGCCTGCAGGGCTTCGATGAGGGTGGGCTTGTCGGACACGGTCGTTGCTTCCTTCCCTTGTTATACCGGGGCTTGCACCCTGGCGTCGCGGCGCTAGGCGCCGACGACCGCTTTGGTGCACGCGCCCGAACCGGTGAACTGGATCGTCGCCGTCACGTGGTTGGCGCGCTCGTTGGTGACCTCGACCGAGTCGACGATCACGGTTCCGTAATAGTAGGTCTTCCCGTTGGCGTTGCCGTCCGGGTAGAGATTGAGCGTCGCCTCGTCGCCCTCCTCGAGGCCCATCTGCCCGTTCGTGTCGGACGGATCCCACCAGACGGTGAGCGAGCCCGACCAGCTCTTCGTGACCATCGCGCTGCGGTCCCACTCGTCGTCGAGCGTCGAGCGATCGGCGCGCGCGGCGTTGCGCGTGAAGTTGAAGGACTGGACCTCGGCGACGACGTTGGCGCCGACATAGACCTTGCCCGATTTGCCCTTGGTGACGGCCATGGCTCTCTCCTATTGCAGGTGCTGATCCGGCCGCTGGGCCGTGGTGTGGTACTCGAGTTGAAATTCCAGGCGGGCGCGGCCGAGCCGCGTCTCGCCTTCCGCGCGGGCGTCGAGCGTCGTGTCGGGCCCTTCAAGATCGTGCGCCAGGCCGCCGAAGGTCGGGTCGGCCAGCATCGCCCGTTCGACCAGCAGGCAGAGCCGGTCGGCTTCGCCGTCGTCGTCCTCGGGATCGGCATGCACGACGTCGATCAGGACCGACAGACGGCGCTGCAGCCGCACCTCGTCGCCGCGGCTGGTGACCGACGCCGCCTGCTCGCGGCGCGCGTGCACCAGGATGTAGGGCGCCGACACGACCGGTGACGGGGCCGTGCGGCCCGCCTTCACGGTCACGCCGGGGATGGCCTCGAGGCGGGTGACGATGGCACCCACTATCTGACGCCTGACATGAAGGCTCATTGGGCACCCGTGTCTGTTCTGCGCTGTGTGGGCTCCCGCGCGTGTGAACGCGCTGCCGCCCACCGGCTTCCTTTGATGCTCGCTACGCGCGCATCAAAGGAAGCCTGACCATCCCGCGGCCGTCGGGCATGGGCGCTTTCACCCGGTAGATGATGCCGCGCACGACGACGGAGTCTCCGTCGCCGTACCCTGCGGGCAGATCTACGGTCGCGCAGTGCAGCGAGGCGTCGGCGTCGACGATCTGGTTCTCGCTGAACCCGTCGACGCTCATCGCCGGCATTTCGACGATGCCCTTCACGTCGACGGTCGTGGTGCCGTGCGTGTAGGGAAAGGCCTCGCGGTCGCCGAGGTGCTGGACGAACAGCGCCGGCAGGGCGTCAAAGATGGAGGACATGGCCGGCGCGCTCCGTTGCGGCGTTCTTACGTCGCTCTCGGTGGATGGCTCACGCCATCCACCTGTCGCTCACATCTGAAGCCGGTCGAAGCCCGGCTTCAGATACCGACCGCGATCCAGTTGACGACCTTGGAGAAGGCGTCGGCGGCGATCGGCGTCGGATCGGAACCCGACTGCTTCCAGCTCTTGATGATCACCGAGCCGGCGGCCGGCGCACCCGCCTGGTCGCCGATGGTCGCCGAGACGTAGGTGTTGGCGTCCGCCGGGTCGGTGCCGTAGCTGACCACGACCGCCACGACCTGCGCGAGGCCGGTGACCACCGTGTCGGTCGCGGTGACCGTGGTGTGCTGGCCACCCACGATCCGCAGCCCGCCCTCGGCCTGCAGCAGAACGTCGCCGGTCGTATCGCTGGAGCCGGCCGCAGCGGCAGCGACGGCGCCGACCGGACGATCGCTGGTGTCCTTGCTGAAGACCTTGGTCGAGGGGTTCCAGAACAGCCGGTCGCCCTGCGTCCAGGCCGCGCCCGATTCCTTGGGCAGGGTGAAGACGCCGGTGCGATGCAGCGGGACGTCCGCGGCGTTGTCGGCGGCGATGCCAGCGACACCATGAATGCCGCCCTTGAGCAGGAATTCGCCGGAAGACGCGGCTTCCGGGGACGCCACGGTGACGACGTCACCCGTGCCCTTGTAGTTCTTCATGTGAGACTCCGTGAAACGAGAAGATCAGGAAAGACGGGGAACTCCGGCGCCGTGGCGCCGGAGCGTGAGTGCGCAGCAGTACTGCGCCAGGTCAGGGGACCCTGCCGCTAGGCCGGCGCGGCCCCGGCATTGTGATAGGCCGGGCGATAGTCGATACCGGCAGCGCCGAAGTCGTGCTCGAGCTTCACGCTGATGCCCTGCACCGTGAACGGATCGTCGGTGCTGAGACGCGGTCCCTCGAAGCCTTGCAGGGTGCCGTAGACGAACGCGGGCGCCGTCGCCGGGTCGCCGAACAGATACCAGTGATTGCCGGTGATATTGGCATCCATCACCGGCGTCAGACGCCGCACCCAGTCGGGCTGTGCCGAGGCAATCAACGCCGGGTTGATCGAGGCAACCAGCTGCTCGGCGTCCATGATGCGATCGGGGCCGGTCAGGATGGTCACCGGCGTGAAGGCCGAAGACTTCATGCCGTCCAGCGTCGTCTGCTTCGCCATGGCGGCGCGGCCGAGACCGACCGACGTCAGCGAGATCGCCGTGCCGGACGTGACGTGGTTGCCGTGACCGGTCGCGAACAGGGCGGTCGAATCCGTCAGCAGGGTCGGACCGGCGAAGCTGTTGCTGACCAGCACCGCGAACACCTGGGCATTCTCCCAGTCCATCACCCGATCGCCGGCGGACCCCAGCACCTGGTCGATGGCGCCGAGATTGTCGTTGATGATCATCTGGCGCGAAAGATTGAAGCGCACGCCGTAGGACTTGACCGCGAGCTGTTCCTTGCTCTCGCTGAAGCTGCCGGCCGGGATATCGCCCGTTTCCTTCACCTCCTGCAGGGCCGGGAAGTCGCCGGCCCGCACGACGTTGATCGTGCGGAAGTCGGTCGCCGTGTAGGGCGCGGCTATGCGGCGATAGGTCGGCATCGCGGTCTGGTAGCGCGCGAGCAGGCGCACGTTGATGGCATCGGAGAAGATGCCCGGGAAGTCCGAGGTCGAGTGGAACGCACGCTCCATGACATCGATCACCTGGCGCGGCGTGCGCAGGTGACCGCGATAGCCGATCGCCTCGGCCGCCATTTCGGCGAAGCCCATCTCGCCATAGGCGCGGGACATTTCCGGGATCTGCACGTTGCGCTCGCCGGCGGCACGGGCCAGGCGGGCAACGATCGCGCCCGACATCGCACGGCGGCGAGTGTCGTTCTCGTCGCGGGTGATGCTGGCATTGACCGAAGCGGTCGGCGACGAGACCTGACGGGCCGCCAGGGCATCGAACGCGCGCCGGCGGAAGTCTTCGACCGACTCGCCGTTCGTGATGGCGGCGGCGACGTCGGTGGCCGGGAGCGCCGCTCGCGTGCCAAGCTCGTTGATGGTGGCGATGCGCGTGCGCTCCGCGCGGATTGCCGCCTCGGCGGCCTGAGCCGCGGCAGCGGGTGCGACGGGCGCGCTGCGCTCGGCCGCTTCGGCCGCGGTGATCTGACGCTGCACGCCCTCGGCCTGGCGGACGAGCTCGTCATGTTCGCCCTCGATGCGGCGCACGTCCGCCTCGGGCAGTCCGTCGACGAGCTCGGCCAGCTTGGCGGCGATGCGGGTGGTCAGCTCGCCGTGGGTGGCGCGCAGGCCGGCCAGGGCGGTGGCCATCTGGAGGCTTTCCACCGGATTGGCGGTCGGCCAGTGGAAGAGTGCGGTCACGGCCGCCTGGGCATCCGGGACGGCGAGCAGCGTGGTGACGGCGAGCGCAGCAAGGACAGCGACCGCCGCGATCGACAGGCGATAGGCCTTCATCGTGGTTCTCCTGAGACGATTGAACGGGGCAAACGTGCCGTAGCCCTGCTGCCCCGAGGTGCAGGCGGCGCTGAAACGACGGTGTTAGCGAATGGCCGCGAGGCCACGCGCCTGCATGCGCAACCGGGCCCTCGCGGTCGCGACCGCGCTGGCGCCGACGATGCGGCAGGGATAGAGCGCCTCCTCCCGGTTCGGCAGGCTGCGGAACTGGGCGCCGGCGTCGAAGCCGACCGGCACGGCCGAGAGCTCGTAGGGCTCCCAGTCGGTGACGCGCCAGAGCGGCACCGCCCCGTCGCGCTCGGTCTTCTCGATCGTATGCCGGACGTAGCCGACCGACATGTTGCGGATGATCCGGTCGCGGATCTTCTGCACGATGTCGGCGTCGCCGGCGGCGCGGCTGAGCTGCACCTGGGCAGTGCCCATGCCGTTGGCGATGCGGGCCGAGCCCGGGACGACGCAGCCGATCACGGCGGCGCAGCTGTAGCCGGCATGGGCGTCGAGCAGCGAAGCGCCCGCATTGAGGCGGGCCAGGCGAACGGCGTTCGGCGAGACGACCAGCTCCTCGTCATAGGCGCCCTCCGACCAGGACACCCGGCGACCGGTCGCGCCGGTCGTCCAGCAGCAGTCCATCGTATAGTCGGACTCGTTGAAGGTGTCGGCGCGCAGCTCGGCGTCGCGCCGCATCATCGGCAGATCGATGATCTGGGTCATTCTTCGTCCTCGTCGTCCGGGGTCTCGTCCGGCGTTTCGGGTGGGTCGTCGCTTTCGGCGGGCGCAGCGGCCGGTGCCCTGGCCGACGCCGCGCCGGGCGCGGCCTTGCGCGGATCGATGTCGAGCACGATCCCGTTCTCGTCGCAGAACTTCCAGAAGGCCTGGCTGTCCTTGACGACCTTCTTCCAGTCCCGCCCCCACTGGGAGATGAACTCCTGCGGCGACAGGCGGCCGGCGCGGACCGCGGCGACGTCGGCGTCCATGTCCTTCTTGCGGTCGATCGGCTCGTGCGCCGGCGGTACCCAGTCGCGGGCATAGCCGTCGGCCCGCGGCCGAAGGCTGCCCGCCAGGATGGCGCGGTCGATGAAGCGGTCGGCGACGCGGTTGCAGCGCGGCACGACATCGTGCCACTGCACCTGCTCCACCAGCCGCCGATGCTCGATCTTGCCGGCGTTGAGCGAGGAGTAATTGGCCTGGCGCAGGTCGCCGGTGATCTGGTCGTAAGTGTGGCCGGTGCCGGCCGCCATCGCCATCAGCGTCGAGATCGCCACCGATTCGAACTGCGTCGACGTCTTCGGCTCGACGAACTTGATGTCCTGGCCGGCCTTGAGCTGCAGCATCATGCCGGGCTCGGGCAGCATGGTCAGGTCGCCGGTATCGGGATCGATCGCCTGCCCCATGTTGACGGCGGCGCCGCCGGTGTTGGTGATGATGCCGCCGAACGAGGCCTCGACGCCGGACTTCACCAGCGTGTTCTGCATCAGCTCGGCGAGGTCCTTGGCCGGCAGCAACACCGGCGCCAGCCAGGTGACGCCGCGCAACTGCCCGATGCGGAGCGGCCGGTAGAGGTGCACGACCTGGTCGCGCGGCACGTAGTTCGACGTGTAGCCCGCCGCCGTCCAGCTCGCGATCGCCTCGCCCGGATGATTCTCGTGCAGCCAGTAGCCTTCGCGGCGCGCCCACGGACCGAGACGGATCCCGAGGCGCGTCCGCTGGCCCTCGACGGTGCCGTCGCGGCTGGAGTCGATATGGTCGCCCTCGAGGAGCTGCAGCCGCAGCGGCGTCAGGCGATCCTCGGCCAGGCGCACGTCGACGAAGCGCAGCAGCGCCTCCCCGCCTTCGATCATCGAGCGGACCCACAGGGCCTGCAGGGCGTAGAAGTCGAGCTCGCCCTCGGCGTCGGCCCTGCCCGTCCACGCCTCCCACAGCGCCCGCACCTGGTTGTCGACCCGGTCGGAGCCGGTGTTCCACACCGGCGTGATCCCGGTGCCAACCACATGGCGCACCATGACGTCGACGATCGCGTGACCGTGCGGCGTGTTGCGCACCATCGACCGCGCCCGGTCGCGCAGCGGACGAAGCGCGCCGCCGATCTCGGCATTGGCCGAGCTCCCCCGGCCGGCAAAGCCCTGGCGGCGCGGGCCCGACATGGCGCCGTCATACTGGCGCAGCAGCAGGCGGGCCTGGGCGCGCTTCACGCCGAGCCGCGGCGAGAAGAACCCGATGGCGCGGTCGAGCGCGTTCACTGCACCCGCCCCGCATAGATGACCTGGCTGGCCGCGGACTCGCCCGAGACGTCTGCGCGCATGCGGTCCAGCAGCTTCAGCATCTCGTCGAGCGAATGATATTCGACGGTGCCGCTGGCGTAGGCGACGCGCCGGACGCCGCTCTTGATCGCACCCTCGAGGGCGGTGACGTCTGCGGTGGTCCAGCTGGTCGTCATCGGCGGTTCCACCATCCCTGGGTCCGCGCTCGCCAAGCGGCGCGCGGCGGCGTGTTGGTCGAGGCCGCCTTGTCGGCGGCCTTGCGTTTGTCGATCGCTGCCTGCGCATCCTTCGTGTCGACGACGGCCGCGACGGGTCGCGGCGTGAAGAGCGTCGGCAGGGTCATTTCCGGCGGCAGCCCGCGGCGCTGCGCGAGCTGGCCCCACTGATCCGGCGTCATCGAGCCGAGGCCGAGATATTCCGCCAGGGCCCGGCAGCCGACCCGGCAGTCGAGGAAGTGGTTCTCGCGCGTCTTGTCCCAGCGACGGCCGCGAACGATTCCCCGCACCTTGATGTCGGTCAGCTGCTCGGCGGTGAGCTGCTTGAAGTAGACCTCGTCATTCCACTTGCCGAAGTGGCAGTAGCTGTCGGGCGCCGTGGCGATCGTCGCGCCCTCCGGGATCTCGACGCGCAGGTCGCTGTAGACCGTGGCCTTCAGCGGCCAGGTGCCGAGGCCCCAGACCTTGACGCCCTGCTTCACCTTCTGGCCGTCGAGATCGATGTCGCGCAGCTTCGGCTGACCGAGAGCCGGGCGCCCCCAGCCGTCGAGACCATCGGTCGCCAGGATCACCTCGCGGCCCGTGTCCGGGTGGGCGCGCTGCGCCCTGCGCACCCAGTCGTAGACGACGTGGGTGCGGAAGCCGGTGTCGATGCCGAGCGCGTCCAGGCGGCGCTCGCCGCCGAACGCATCCGGGAATTTGCGATCTATGGTCTCTCGCTTCAGCTGCTCGAAGACGGCGCCGTCGCTCCGGGCGGTATCGCCGTCGACATACAGGGCATCGACCGACCAGCTCTCGCCGTTCGGCGCATAGGCCACGATCTCGACCCACAGGCCGCGCATCTGCACGTCAGCAAAGCCGACCAGCAGCAGCCCCCTCGCCGGCACGTGGCCGCGCAGGAGGTGCGGCTCGACCCGGGCCTGCAGCTTTTCCCATTCCGGCGCGTCGCCGCGGAACCGGTAGGGCAGCGCGTAATCCAGGTTGAACAGCGACTTCTTGTCGGATTCCGACTTCGCCCCGATCACGTCCTCGGCGATCGCCTCGTAGCTCATGTTGAGCGAGACGAAGGCGTCGTAGTGGAAGCCGGCATGGTGCGGCACGTCGCGCGTCGGGATCCATTGTCCCCCGCGCACCGCGACGACCCGCTCGGCCTCGCTGATATGGTGGCCGCACTCGTGCTCGTAGACCGAGCGGTGCGGGTGCTTCAGATCGACGATCAGCCGGTCGCGGTCATGGATGAACCGCTGGCCGCACTCCGGGCAGGTCACATTGTAGAAGCGCTGGTCGCTGCGCCGGAAATGACGGTCTATCCGGCAGTGTCCCTCGGCCTCGCCTTCATCGTCGCCGCTGTCGACCTCCGGCGTCGAGAACTGGAAGATCTTCCAGTTGCGGTGCCGGCGGAACGAGGTGAAGCGACCGAAGAACAGCTTCTCCGGGTCGCCGTAGCCCGGAATGTCCTGCCACTTGCTGACCTCGTCCTTGATGCCGAAGCGCGTGGTGCGCATCGACAGGTCCATGACGGCATTGGCGTTCGCGAGCGCCAGGTAGCCGCCGATGAACTTCTTCTCGTAGGTCGTCGAGCTTTGCCCGGCGCGCGACGTCTGCGGCAGGATGACGGTTCGCTTCGCCTCCTTCTGGAAGGCGTCGATCAGCGGCTGCAGCTTGGTCGAGTTGAGGTCGCGCAGCGCGTCGAGGCCCGGCAGGCCGTACAGCGTGTTCGCCGGCATGCGGTCGGCGATGTAGAGGGCCCACGATTCCGCCAGCGTCGTGACGCCGGACTGCTGGCACTTGCGGACCGAGATCTCGTTGGCCGGGTGTTCCTCGTTGAGGCACTCGGCGATGCCGCGCAGCGCCGGCGCGTTGGCGAAGGAGAACGGCTCGCCGGCCATGGCGCCGTCGATGATGACGATGTTGCGCTCGATCCAGACCTCGAACGGCAGCGGCTCGGGTGGACGGATGCAGGTTTCCAGCATCCGCGCCACCAGGCGCAGGGCGCCGGGATGGGCGCTCATGGTTCGTCGTCCGGCTCGGTCTCCGGGGCACCCGAGGCGAGATCGGCAAGGGCGTCGGCGATGTCGGTCTTGGTCCGCTGGATCAGCTTCTTGACCTCGATGCGAAGCCCGGCCGTTCCATCCTTGGCCACCGCGGCGGCCATGTCGTCGACGCCGCCCATGAACCGGTCGACGGCCCGCACGATTCGCTCGCCACACTCCGTCAGGGCATCGGCCAGCTTGTCGGTCCGAACGACCCGCCCCTGCTCCTCGAGGAGCCGCAGCTTGGCGCGCTCGGCCTCCGTCCAGGTCTTCTGGCGCAGCGCCTCGTCGTAGGTCTCGCCGTTCGCGACCGGCGGCGGCAGCGATGCCGCCGGCGCCTGAGCCTTGGACGGATCCGCGACCCGCGCCTTCAGCTCGTCGTACTGGACCGAATGCACCAGGGCGACGCGGCCCTGCCCATCCAGCTCGACGTGCAGCCCGAGGTCGCGCAGCTGCTTCACGCGCCGCGACACGGCAGGCTTGGAGACGCCGTCGCGCGCCGCCAGGTCGGCGATGCTCAGCATGACCGCTCGCGGCGGCGGCGTTGCAGCGTTAACGCCCGTTTCACCAGTCGTTAACATCGTTAACCGTGAATTCAGGGCACCCCGACTGGCAAAAAGCCTCGGTTCGAATTGCCCGTGGGGAGGGGGTTGCGGGAAGGACCCGCGACGGTCTCGCGGGTGCGAGATCGGTGGGCCGCATGCGTCTCGCGGGTGCGGGATCAGCGGATCAGCTTGGCGAGGGACTCGGACATGAAGCGGAGGGCGACGCGGTTGAAGGCGCGCTCGCCGACGCCATAGAAGTCGTAGCGCTTCTCGTAGGAAGCTTTGCTCACGAACACGAACACGACACCGAGCATCCCGTTGGGCAGGTGCCAGTAGACACCGGGCTTCAGGTTGTTGCTGCCCTTCTTCGGGACGAAGAAGTAGTTGCTCTTCCTCGCGCCGGTCCGCTTGCCGCGCCGGTTGGCCCGGTAGCCCTGCTCACCGAAGGCCCGCAGGTCCGACAGCATGCGCACGATGAACGGACCCGGCACGTTGCCGTGCGCATCGAGCGGCGCCTGGCGTCCCGGCACGGCGACCCAGCCCGGCGGCATCAGGCCCTTGGCCTGCAGCGCCTTCTCCATGCGCTTCAGGCGCCGCGGCCCGCCCCCGATCTCGGCCGCCAGGAAGTCCGCAGCGGGAATGCCCTTGCCGCCGAACTCCTCAAGCCATACGCGGAACACCGGACGCTCCGCCGTCGGATTTCGCCAGCGCAGACCGCCGAGCGCCCAGCGCGTCGGCCGATCGAAGACCTCTTCCATTTCCGACCGCAGCGCGGCGTGAACGTAACTGCCCGTCCGCTTCGCCGCATCGACCTGCGCCCTGGGCAGGTGCTTCTTCTGCAGGTCGCTCAGATGCGCCCGGACGAGCGCGCCGGTCGACCTGATGTCGAACGTCAGCACTAGGCGAGGACGGCGCCCGAATCGTAGGAGCCCGACAGGATCTTCACGGCGTTGCTGCCAACACCCACCGCCAGCGGCGTCACCTTGTTGGTCGACCCCAGGTCGGCCACCGGATTGATCCCGCCCGCGCCCGAGCCGATCGCATAGACCGTGCCGGCCGCCGGAGCCGCACCCGCACCCAGCGTCACCTTGGCCCCCGGCAGCGCCACGACGCCCTGCTGGCCGTCGCTACCGCCCGAGAGCGCGATGCCGTAGCCGTCGGCACCGGCTTCCGCCGCCGTGCCGTCGCACTGCGCCAGCTTCCACTTGCCGTCGGTGGCGAAGTAGACCGCCTGCCCCTGGGTGATGGTGGCGCCGAAGATGCCGGTGATGGTCGGACCCGAGACGAGCAGCACCTGCGCTGCCGTGATGGATAGCGCGCTCATGGAAGCCCTCGCGGATTCTGGTCAAAAAGAAGGGCCGCTCCAGCGAATGCGCTGTGCGGCCCGACGATGCCTGAAAGATGGCCTGATTCTGGAAACGGTGGAAGCGCCGTCGCGCGCCTCAGCGCATATTCCTGTGGATGAGTTCCCGCGCCCGCTCGATGTCGGCCGCGTCCGGCTTCCAGCCGTAGCCGTTCCACGCGGCGACGAGGATGGTCAGCATCTGCTGGACGCGCTTGCCGGCATGGGTGTGGGAGCAGCAGAGCTGCTTCGCGATCTCCCGGTGCGGCAGTTTCACGGCGATCGACCACACGAGGATGCGCTGAAGCCGCGACTGGCGCTTCACCAGATCGTCGAGCACCAGCAGGGCCGCATTGTAGTCAGCTCGAGCCACCGGAACGCGCATCGGATCGGCCGGCATGTCCTTGAAGATTTCCCGCACCGGCGTCGGCATGCACGACCGCTCCTTGCCGGGCCGCGTGTCCGGATCGTGCGGCAGGCGCCGGAACACCTCGGCCATGCGCTGCAGCCTGGCCCGCACGGTCAGCGGGCACCACGGATCGCCCAGCTCGGGCGGCTTGGGCGGTTCCTGCGCCGGCTTCCTCGCCACGAAGCGCGCCCTTGCCCGCGTGCGCGTCGCCGCATCCAGCCCGATCTCGACCTCGACGTCCTGCCCGCTTCGATCCATCACGTCCATCGCCGCCCCCAATCCGTTGCCGTTGCGCACGCCGTCACCATCC
>Ga0255171_1000215_pt1 | contig 19544 bp, 14 predicted proteins | sample Atl_Yuk_RepB_8d_FD_183176 | JGI IMG/M metagenome (GOLD analysis project Ga0255171, IMG submission 183176) | Freshwater microbial communities from Altamaha River, Georgia, United States - Atl_Yuk_RepB_8d | ecosystem: Environmental > Aquatic > Freshwater > River | place: USA: Georgia | collected...
CACCGCTGGCAACTGATAACACATCGATTTACCAGCCCCAGTGGGCATGATTACAAAACAATCTTCGCCAGCCAATATGCTGTTAACAACGGCCTCCTGATTTCCTTTGAAACCATCAAAACCGAAGAACTCTTTCAACACCTTCTTTGGCTCCATTTTTGGAGCAACCGCCGCAGCTTGCATAAATTAATTTACCTTGGGAATAAATGATTGAGCGTTAAACTGAACCATTGTGTGAAGTTACAAAGAAAATCGCTACCACACACCCAGATTTGTGATTTTTATAACCGCACAGATAATTTTCGGTTAATTTGCAATAAAATCACATGTCTTCCTCCGAAAACACCGCAACACTGATCCAATCCTACGGTCAAGAAGCCATTCGTCGCGAACTTCAATCGCTGCAAAATCTGACCTCCTACATCAATGATCAGTTTGCCAGTGTGGTTGAACTGCTTCTGCAACAAAAAGGACGTGCCATTTTCACCGGCATCGGCAAAAGCGCCATCATCGCCCAGAAAATTGTTGCCACCCTCAACAGCACAGGCCAGCCTGCCCTATTCATGCATGCCGCCGATGCCATCCACGGTGATTTGGGAATGATTCAACCCCACGACGTCATTTTCGCCATTTCCAAAAGCGGCAATACGCCCGAAATTCAATCCCTCGCACCTTTACTCAAACGAAATAACAATCCCTTGGTGGCCATCGTCGGCAACCTACAAAGTCAACTCGCACAGCACGCGGATTTTGTACTCAATACCACCATCGACCAAGAAGCTTGTCCCAATAACCTCGCACCCACAACCAGTACTACCGCTCAATTGCTCATGGGCGATGCCCTAGCCATCGCGCTGATACAAATGCGGGGATTCAACAGTCAGGATTTCTCCAAATACCACCCCGGTGGCGCCTTGGGAAAGAAATTATATCTCCAATGCGGAAGCATCGCACAGCAAAATGCCAAGCCCGCCGTCTCCCCCAATACACCGTGGAAAGAAGTGATACTCACCATTTCTCAAAATCGTTTGGGAGCCACCGCCGTCATCAATGAAAACAACCAAATCTTGGGCATTGTAACCGATGGCGACGTAAGAAGAATGCTAGAAAACAACGATTCCTTCCAAAATCTTACCGCAGCGCAGATCATGGGCAAATCACCCATCACAGTGGAGGCCAATACCATGGCCACCGAAGTCGCTGCCCTCATGCAAGAGAAGAAAATTACCCAAATCCTTGTAACGCAACAGAGTATTTACTTTGGCGTTGTACATTTGCACGACCTTTATAGAGAAGGTATTTTATGAGCCTAAACAAGAACCATTACGTGTTGATTATGGCAGGCGGAATCGGCAGTCGATTCTGGCCCGTAAGCAAAAAAAGTTTCCCGAAGCAATTCATCGATATCATGGGAACCGGTGAATCGTTGATAAAACAAACCTACAACCGCTTTTGCCACATGGTTCCCCAGGAAAATATCTATGTTGTAACCAACACAGATTATGTCCCCTTGGTACAATCACACATCCCAGAAATGCAAATTTCCCAGATTTTGCATGAACCCTTGGCTAAAAATACAGCGCCTTGTATTGCCTTGGCGAACCGACATATAACCCAGAAAAATCCAGACGCCGTTTGCTTGGTAGCCCCCAGTGACCACCTCATCAGCAATGAAATGGCCTTCATTGAAACCGCGCAACACGCCATGAACTTTGCAGCGAAGCATGAAGCCCTGGTAACCCTCGGCATTAAACCCACCCGCCCCGATACCGGCTACGGTTACATCCAATTTAATCCAGAATTGGATGGTAGCGGTCTGCATCGCGTGAAAACCTTTACCGAGAAACCCAACGAAGACATCGCCAAGAGTTTCCTCGAAAGCGGCGAATTCCTGTGGAACGCAGGGATCTTCGTTTGGAGCATGAAAGCCATCAACAAAAGCATCGAAAAGCATATCCCCGAAATCCACCAAATTTTTGCCGATGTAGATACCCTCGGTAACCGATACGAAGAACAGCTAGAGCAAGCCTACTCGCTTACCCCTAGCATCAGCATCGATTATGGCGTGTTGGAAAAAGAAAGTGAAGTCTATGTGATGCCTGCGAACTTTGGTTGGAACGACCTTGGTACCTGGAAAAGCTTGTGGGATGTTTCAGAACGCAACGACAAAAACAACGCCATCGTTGGAAAACATGTGCACGTCTATAATACCACAGAAAGCCTGGTATTCAACAATACCAACAAGCTGATTGTGGTCAACGGAATCGACAACATCGTCATCGTTGAATCAGATGAAGTACTCCTTGTCATGAACAAAGACAAGGAACAAGAATTGAAAACCATCGTGAACGAAATCAAAGATCGTTACAAAGGAAAATTCAACTAGATTTTTTTGCAAAATCCAGCCGATTTGATATATTTGTAGTGTTATCGGTTATTTCGATAACGCCAACTGTTACGCGCTTTTATATACCAACATCCTGGCCGCTCTAATCAGCGGCCTTGATTTTTTAAATGGGTATGCAAAATTCCACTACGCCCCGCACCAAAGCCTTCATCGCACTGCATAGTGCCGTGTTCCTGTGGGGGTTTACCGCCATCCTCGGCAAACTCATTTCCTACGGATCACTATCGCTCGTTTGGCATCGGATGTCGATCACTGCAGCCATATACCTTCTCATACCTAGCGTTTGGAAACAACTCAAATCACTGCCCCCTAAAACCTTCGCCACCTTTGGCGCCATCGGATTGATTGTCTGTGCCCATTGGATTACCTTTTACGGCTCCATCAAACTGGGAAACTCCGTATCCATCACCCTGGCCTGCTTGGGATCAGCCTCCTTTTTCGCCGCCATCATTGAACCCCTGGTACTGCGAAAGCCCTTTTCCTACCGCGATATTCTCATGGGACTCATCGTCATGCTTGGAATCGGCTTTATCTACTTTTCCTTGCCCCCACAGCCCACCACCAACAACCAAATTTCCTATGGCTGGGCCATCATTACAGGCATATTGAGCGCCGCCTTGGCAGCCACCTTTACCACATTCAATAAAAAGTACATTCACACAGCCCCTACATTGGCCATTTCAACCATTGAAATGATCGCCGGGGCGTTGGTACTGAGCCTCATCATTCTCCTTTCCCCAACGGGAGAATACCAACCCTTGCCTACAGTTAATTTCGCTGAATTGACGTTGGATACCCTGCAAAGTGGGCCCTGGGATTTCCTATGGATCGGTTTATTGGCCGTATTGTGCACCAATTTGACATTTTACCTGGGTACCTACGCGCTGAAACAATTATCGGCATTCACCGCCAATCTTACTGTGAACCTAGAACCCATCTACGGCATAGTTTTGGGCGCCCTCATTTTCAATGAGAACAAAGACCTAAACCTTTGGTTCTACCTCGGGGCAAGCATTATCCTGGGTGCGATTTTCACCCAAGCCATACTCTCATCAAGAGAAAAACATTAATACGCTTTCGCAAAAACAACGCGTCCCTGACTCGGTTTACCCGTCAGGATGCAAACACCCATCTCTGGATTCTGATCCATCGGAATACAACGAATGGTGGCTTTGGTCAATTCTTTGATCTTCTCCTCTGTTTCTCCACTACCATCCCAATGCGCCAAAGCAAATCCTTCCTTCTCGTTGATGACCGATAAAAATTCATCCCATGTATTCACCACGTGTGTCTTTTCTGCGCGATACTGGGCAGCCCTGTTGAACAGATTGGCTTGAATCTCATCCATCAATGTAAGGATGCGCGCCTGCAAATCGTCCATGGAAACCACAAATTTCTCCTTTGTATCGCGGCGTGCCACTTCCACACTTTGTGATTCCAAATCACGCATGCCCACGGCCAATCGCACGGGGACACCCTTAAACTCCCACTCGGCGAATTTGAACCCGGGTTTGTACGTATCACGGTCGTCGAACTTCACTGTTAATCCTGCCTGCTTCAATTGGGCTGTCAAAGGCTTCATGGCCTCTTTGATTTTTTCCAAATCCTCTTCACTGCGATATACGGGTACAATCACCACGTGAATGGGCGCCAACTTTGGAGGCAATACCAAACCCTCATCATCGCTGTGTGCCATAATCAAAGCACCCATCAACCGAGTTGAAACACCCCAACTGGTTGCCCATACATGCTCCAATTTGCCTTCTTTGCTTTGGAATTTCACATCAAAGGCTTTGGCAAAATTCTGACCCAAGAAATGACTGGTACCCATTTGCAACGCTTTTCCATCCTGCATCATCCCTTCAATACAATAGGTGTCGTCGGCGCCTGCAAACCGCTCATTTTCGGTTTTTACCCCTTTGATTACAGGGACTGCCATGAAGCTCTCCGCAAATTCAGCGTAAACATCCAACATTTTTCGCGCTTCTTCCAATGCCTCATCCTTGGTGGCGTGGGCTGTATGTCCTTCCTGCCACAAGAATTCTGCCGTTCTCAAGAACAAACGAGTGCGCATTTCCCAACGCACCACGTTGGCCCATTGGTTGATTAAAATGGGAAGGTCTCTATAACTTTGAATCCAGTTTTTGTAGGTATTCCAAATGATGGCTTCTGAGGTTGGACGAACAACGAGCTCTTCCTCCAGTTTGGAATCGGGATCGGCCATCAAATGTCCAGGTTTATCAGGATTGGCTTTGAGGCGATAGTGTGTTACCACAGCGCATTCTTTGGCAAATCCTTCGGCATTTTTCTCTTCTTTTTCGAAAAGGCTCTTGGGCACAAACAGCGGAAAGTAGGCGTTAACGTGGCCTGTCTCTTTGAACATGTCATCGAGCTGTCGCTGAATCTTTTCCCAAATGGCATAACCATAGGGTTTGATCACCATACAACCTTTCACGGCACTGTGTTCGGCGAGGTCGGCATTTTTAACCAAATTGTTATACCACTCACTGTAATTGTCGCTGCGTTTTACTTTTTCGAAAGCCATAGATATTGATTACAAAGTTAATTTGTTTTGGGATGGGGGATTGGGAAAATTTTAAACGAAAATCCCCCCGGCGGCGCAGCCGCCGGGGGGACCCCCAAATTTCACCCTGCAGAACAATGAACATCCTGCAGTATTTGTATCTTGTTTAGCTACATCCCAAACTGTTTCCACAGTTCAAGCACTTGTAACATGTACCGCTGCGTACTGTGATATGACCACAAACGTTACAAGCTGGCGCATCGCTCTGAATCTCACGCATGTGATCCTGCATGTCCTTCTTGCTCGCCAAAGGCTCCGTGGCCGATACCGCAGGAGTCGCTGCAACCGCTGGCGCGGGCTCTGGATTGAATACCGGACGGAATTCGCTCACCACAGGGGCCTCAACCGACTCCGGCGCACGCAAATCACTGGGTTTTACCTGTACCAAATCCTCTCTGCGCAAATATTCAAAGCCCAACAAACGGAAGATATAGTCAACAATCGATGTAGCATTCTTCACGTTTGGATGTCCCTCAACCATACCGCTTGGCTCAAAACGTGTGAACGCAAACTTGTCAACGAACTCCTCCAAAGGCACACCATACTGCAATCCTACCGATACCGCAATCGAGAAACAGTTCATCAAACTGCGGAAGCTCGCGCCCTCTTTGTGCATATCAATGAAGATTTCTCCCAATGTTCCGTCATCGTATTCTCCCGTGCGGACGAAAATCGTTTGACCACCCACGCGACCTTTTTGTGTGAATCCGTTTCTGCGGTTGGGCAGACGCTTCTTCTCAACGATGTTCGACAGCTGACGCTTGAATTTTGTATCAGGGCTTTCGCTCAAAATGCGCTTCGCCGCTTCCAAAACCATTTCAGGTGTCAACTCACCCACACTCGCCATTTTAGGCGCAGCAGCACTGTCTGTTTTCGCGGAAGCCGCTTCTTCTTTGCTGTCTTCTGCTGTTTCAGATTTGTTGCTCAAAGGCTGACTCAATTTGCAACCATCACGGTACAAAGCATTCGCCTTCAATCCCAAAGTCCAACTCAAATGGTAGCACTCTTTGATTTCTTCAACCGTTGCCTCATTTGGCAAGTTGATGGTCTTACTGATAGCACCAGAAATGAAAGGCTGAGCCGCCGCCATCATGCGAATGTGAGCATTGGCATGGATGTAACGAACGCCCTTGTTTCCGCACTTGTTTGCACAGTCAAACACCGCATAGTGCTCTTCCTTCAAGTGTGGCGCACCCTCAATGGTCATGGTACCCGCAACGAAATCGTTACACTCTGCAATCTGCTCTTTGGTGAAGCCCAACGCTTGCAACATGTTGAAACGTGGGTTGTTGTACTGAGCAGGTTCGAAGCCCAAACGCTTCATTGTATCTTCACCCAATGAGTATTGGTTGAATACGAATCCAATTTCAAAAGCCATAGGCGCTTCTGATTCCAACTTCGCCAAATCAGCCTCGTTGAAGCCCAAAGCTGTCAAACTATCATGGTTAATGTGCGGCGCACCCTTGAACGTTTGATGTCCTTTTGCGTAGTTCACGATGTCTTGAGTCTGCTGAACATCGTAACCCAGGTGCTTCAAAGCAACGGGCACGGTTTGGTTCACAATTTTGAAGTATCCACCACCACTCAACTTTTTGTACTTCACCAAAGCGAAGTCAGGCTCAATACCGGTAGTATCGCAATCCATCAACAAACCGATGGTTCCTGTAGGCGCAATTACGGTAGATTGTGCGTTGCGGAAACCGTATTTCTCACCCCACTGAACGGCTTTATCCCAGGCGTTGCAGGCCGACTTCAACAAATAATCAGGGCAGTGCTTCTCGTCCAAACATACGGGCTTGATACCCAAACCTTCGAAAGCCAACGGTGTGTTGTAGGCTGCGTATCTGTGGTTGCGAATAACGCGCAACATGTGCTTCTTGTTCTTTTCATACATGCGGAAAGGCCCTTTAACTGCGGCCATCTCTGCAGATGTTGCATAAGCTGTACCCGTCAAAATCGCAGTAACCGCACCGCAAATGGCTGTAGCCTCTGCGCTATCGTAAGGAATACCTGCACTCATCAACACAGAACCCAAGTTGGCATAACCCAAGCCCAAAGTGCGGTAATCGTAACTCAATTGCGCCACCTCTTTCGATGGGAACTGTGCCATCAAAACAGAAATTTCCAATACAGTCGTCCACAAACGAGCACTGTACTCGAACTTCTCCATGTCAAATGTTTTGGTATCCTCATCAAAGAACTTACGCAAGTTCAATGATGCCAAATTACAAGCGGTATTGTCCAAGAACATATACTCTGAGCAAGGGTTAGAAGCGTTGATTCTTCCGCCTTCTGGACAAGTATGCCACTCGTTGATGGTATCGTCGTATTGAACGCCAGGATCAGCACAAGCCCAAGCCGCATCACCGATCGCGTCCCATACCTCTTGGGCTGGCTTCGTGTTCATCACCTCGCCTGTAGAACGGGCAATAAACTCCCAATCTTCGCCCTTTTCCAATTTGTGGAAGAACTTGTTGGGAATACGTACAGAGTTGTTGCTGTTCTGTCCACTTACCGTATTGTAAGCCTCACCTTCGTAATCGTTTGAGTAACCAGCAGCGATCAAAGCAGCCACCTTGCGCTCCTCTGTGCTCTTCCATTGGATGAACTCCATGGCATCTGGGTGATCCAAATCCAAGCAGACCATTTTGGCTGCGCGACGTGTAGTTCCGCCACTCTTGATTGCACCCGCAGAACGGTCACCAATGCGCAAGAAACTCATCAAACCTGAACTGGTTCCACCACCACTCAACTTTTCACCCGCACCGCGGATTTTGCTGAAGTTGGTTCCAACCCCTGAACCGTATTTGAAAATACGCGCCTCGCGAACCCACAAATCCATGATACCACCCTCGTTTACCAAATCGTCGTCCACCGACAAAATAAAACAAGCATGAGGCTGAGGACGCTCGTAAGCCGAGGTGCTCTTCATCAATTTTTCAGTATCGGGATCTACGTAGTAGTGTCCCTGTGGCTTGCCAGTGATGGCATAGCTGTTGTGCAAACCCGTGTTAAACCATTGTGGTGAATTGGGAGCCGATTCCTGATTCAACAATGAATATACCAATTCGTCGTAAAAAACTTGAGCATCTGCAGCCGATTCAAAATACCCATATTTTTCACCCCATGTCTTCCAACAGTCCGCCAAACGATGGGCCACCTGCTTTACAGAAGTTTCACTGCCCAAACTGCCATCAGCCTGGGGAACGCCCGCCTTGCGGAAATACTTCTGAGCCAAAATGTCTGTAGCCACCTGACTCCAGCCTTCAGGAACTTCAACGTTCTTCATTTCAAACACGATGCTTCCATCGGGTTTCTTGATCACGGATGTACGATAATCGTACTTGAACTGATCGTAAGGAGATACACCATCGGCGGTGTTCATGCGGGAGAAATTCAATCCCTTTGTGTTTACTGTCTGCTGGCTCATGGCTATTCTATTGGGTTTGGTAGTTTTTTGCAATAAAAAAGTATTATGTGGATAGCAAAACTATCTTCCAATTACCATCCCATCCAATCATGTTTTCCACATAATTCGCCAAAACCCCCGAAAAATTGGGGTTTACCATGTTGAAAAAACGCAAGCCCAACAACAGCAAGGGTTTACGCGTATTTGATTGATTACAAGTGGTTTACAATTTCAATTTTTTTAGACATCCACCCACCCAAATAAAATGTGTTCACCAAAAGCACCAACCTGCCCTCATCCTTGTAAAATGATGTTACTTTGTAATGAAAAACCCCCAATTTCAAGGCCCCACAAACCATGATCCTCTATCCCTTCAAAACCCAGTTTCTAAAAACCAACCTCACAAGGAACCAAGTTTCAGCCCAATTGATCCAAGAAACCTTTCTCTCGGACGCCGATTATAAAAAATCCAACGAACAAACCATCTCCTTCTTTGGTGAAGTTTCAGACCAAGATTTTACCCTTGAAACCATCACCCAAGAAAAACCTTTGGTCAATTTTTGCACGGGAGAAATTCGCGGCTCTGAAAATGAAATCTATATTCTCCTGCAACTCGGTGCGTGGCAACACCGACGGATATTCCTATTGTTCGCGCTGCTCATCCTAGCCTGCCTTACCTTCCTTACCAACCACCTCGTCCTTTACAAAGCCCTTTACCCCCAAACACTGGCGGCCTGGATCCTGTTGGGAACCTTCATCGCCCTGCTCACCACCCTGATCACCAAAGCCAAGAAATTTCATCAACATACCCAACCCACCATCGATCATTTTTGCACGCTGTGGCAAGCGCAAGCCATCAGCAAAGATGAAGTTCCCCTGATTTTCCAATAGAAACGGAAAAAACAGAGCCACGAACGGATCGATACACCATCCGCATGATCCCAAAATGGGAATAGGATTAGGGCTTGGCAATCAAGGCCAGCAAATCAGCCTCCCAGCTTACTTGGGGGGTTTCCACAATGCTACCCACATACTGCGATTCAACAGCAAAATCCACATCGGGATTGCCTGTGGACCCTACCAACCTTTTCCAAGTGCTCGCTACACAAACCTCAGGAACCCGACCGATAACCACCGACTTCTGTCCGAAAAACACATCCCCCGCCAACGCGCCATCAATCAGTTTTTTATCGCGGTTAACCCTCCTGTAATCCAAACGAATCAGCACCCCCGCATACTCTAACTCCTCTCGGTTGCGCACCACGTTACCCTCGGTGCTAGACATCAACACGTCCAATACCTTGCACAACCGCGGCAAACCCATCCTGGTATCAGAACACCAATTGCCTCCAATCATCAACAAATCAATGCGTGAAGGTCTACCAGCTGCCGCCTCCTGTTTGGCGCGCAATACAGAATCCAACGACTTAATGACAGAAATACTGGGCTCGTAACTCATATATTCACCCTCCATTTCCTGCAAAAACAATGCAGCATCCGCCCTTAACGCGCTATCACCGTCTTGGTTAAAACCCTGCAAATGAGCCAACGCTACCTCGCTTTTCAAATAATGCAACGCGGGATGCAAACGCCACAACTCATTGTTTACATTGTCCACAATATCAATGGCCACACCCCCGCCCTGTGAATTTATAACCTGATTATCTTTCATGTCTTTTTTGTTGCCACCCAACACACCACAACCACCCAAAGTTAAAATCGCTATAGCCCAAGCCAATCGTTGTATCATATCAGCAAATTACCACCAAATTTTTAATACACCCAATTAAAATATTACCTTCGCATCAAGTCATGAGTCTTTCCCTAGACGCCATCAAAAAACCCATCGAGAAGGAACTCACCGCCTTTGAAGTCATGTTCAAACAGAGCATGAAAACGCGCGTGCCCCTGCTCGATACCATCATGACCTACATCGTCAAACGCAAAGGCAAGCAAATTCGCCCACTGTTTGTGATGTACGCAGCCAAACTCTTTGGTGATATCAACATCCGCACGTACAGAGGTGCCTCCCTGGTAGAATTGCTTCACACCGCAACCCTGGTGCACGATGATGTCGTAGATGACAGCTTTCAACGTCGGGGTTTCTTTTCAATCAACGCCCTCTGGAAAAACAAAATTGCCGTCTTGGTGGGTGATTACCTGCTTTCTCGAGGATTGCTGTTGGCTGTAGAACATCGTGATTTCGATATGCTGGAAATCGTTTCCAATGCCGTGCGCGACATGAGTGAAGGGGAGCTGCTGCAATTGGAAAGAGCGCGGTTCATGAACGCCACCGAAGAAGTGTATTTTCAAATCATCAAACAGAAAACCGCTTCGCTCATCGCTTCCTGCTGTGAAATCGGTGCGGCCTCTACTACCCAAGATACAGAAATTCAAAAGAAAATGAGGCAGTTCGGTGAAGCCATCGGATTGGCTTTCCAAATTCGCGACGACCTGTTTGATTTCGGCGACAACAAATCGGGCAAACCCGCCGGCCTCGATATCAAAGAGAAAAAACTGACCCTGCCCATCATCTACGCCTTCTCCAAAGCCTCGCCCAGCGACGTGAAGAAAATCAAGAAATTGATGCGGAGCAACGTCAATGAAAAACAGAAGATAGCCGACGTAGTCGAGTTCATCACCGTGCATGGGGGTATGTCCTACGCCCGAATTAAAATGAATGAATTCCGAGATCGAGCCTTCGAAATTTTGGAATCCATCCCCGCCAACAAAGAACACAAACAAACCCTGCAACACCTGGTCAATTTTGTGATCGATCGCAACGTATAACCATGAAGGTACAAATTCAAAATCACACCGTTGAATTCACCAAGGAGAATAGCCAATGGACGTTAGACAACCAAACGCCCATATCCCTGTTCCCCCAAAACAATCAAACCCTCCTGTTACAAACCAACAACCAAACAATTCAAGTGCGTTGTCTGGCTGTAGACCGTAGTACCAAAACCGTCACCCTGCTATACAACAACAAAAAATACACGGCAAAAATCACCGAGCCCATGGATGAATTACTCAAGTCGATGGGACTCGAAAACGCCTTGGTACCCAAAATAGCGGAAGTCAAAGCACCCATGCCCGGATTGGTATTGGATGTATTGGTTTCAGTGGGACAAACGGTAGAAATGGGCGATAAAATCCTGGTACTCGAAGCCATGAAAATGGAAAATGCCATCAAATCTCCCACCGCTGGCACCATTGCCTCCATTCACGTCACCAAAGGCCAAGCCGTGGATAAAAACTTTGTCCTGATTCGCTTCGAATAACTTTCACCCCATTCATTTTCTGTTCCGTGAGTTACCCCTTCCATACCCAAAACTCACAACGATTTACATCCAACACCCTATACGGGATGCTGTTGGTCATGGCAATCATCGGACTGTGGAACCTAGACCGACTCCCCATCGCATGGAACGATGAAGTTCAAAACTTAGATCCCGCCCTGGTTTGGCACAATACAGGCATCTTTTGTTCCCCGCTTTGGCCCAACCCCGGTGCCGACATTAAATTCCTCAGCTACCCCCCACTCATCGAAGCCTGGCACTGCCTGTGGTTGTTCTTTGGCAAGTCGGTTTGGATTGTGCGTTTGCCTTTCCTGATGGCACACCTACTCACCGGCCTACTCCTCTATCGCGGCCTTCTGTCGCTGCTCAAGAATCAAGAAAACTACACGTTTTGGGCCTTCTTCCTAACCGCTCTTTTTCTGTTCGATAAATCCACCGGAGAAATTGCGCGTAGCTTGCGCGTAGAAACGCCCATATTACTCCTGTTGGCCCTCGTTCTTCCCCTGTTGAATCAATACTTTACACAGCAAACCACCCGGGGTGCTGTTATCATTGGTACGCTCCTGGGTTGCCTTACACTGGCCCACCTGTATACATGGCCCCTGGTTGCAACCGCCCTGATTTTGGCTGTATTGTCGGCCAAAACAAACAAACAGAACATGAAGTCCCTGCTCATGGTTTTGACTTTTTCACTGCCAATAGGGATTTTCTGGGCCATGCTATCGCCCGAAATTCACGACCTGAAATCGCAGTTATTGATGCAAACCGCCGATCACAGCAGTCATGCCATCAAGGAAAATTTGATTCAGTTTTTTTGGGGTCGTTTCTTCCCTTACTCACTCGAACAACCCTACACCCCCGTCTTTCACGCACTCTATTTTGTTCTGTCGTTTCAACTATTACACTTCTACAAAACATCATTCTCCCACACCGCCACGGCCCTCACCAAGGCCTGGATACCCTTAATCTATCTTTCACTTTCTCTGCCCATGATGTTGTTGGTGGCGCCGCAGCACAGATATTACCCCATTCAACATTTTTTGGGACTGCTGGTAGTTGCCGATGCCATTGTATGTCTCGGTATCCACAAAAAAATAGAACGAATTGGGTCTGCCTTTTACAACACATTAGGGCCTTACAAACGTCTCTTTTCCGGCATATTCACAGCGATCCTTGCGGGCATGATATTATTTCCTTACACCATCAGACATTCGGCGGCCGCCTGGCATCGCACCCAGCGAAACCCCAACACCGCCATCGCATTCCTGAACAAAAACTTAAATCCCGTCCCCGCAGGAGAAATCCTTGGAGAACCCATTGCCGATTACTGGCTCGCCCAATCCCCGAACAAAAAACATTGGCGATTCGGCTTCGAATTCTACCCACAACATTTTCCGTATTCCCCTCAGGTTCCCCGCTATTTTCTTTCACGCGTGGCCCCCAATCAACTGCCCTTTTTATCAATCGTAGACTCCCTGCAAATCCCCGCCACCCCATGGCAACAAAAACTGTCTCTTCCGGCGGTTGGACATACCTACGATGGACTCTATCTCTATCGAATACCCAGTCGGGCAGGGTGGGATTCACTCATTCAGCCCGCAATGCTTAGGGTAACGAGCGGACACTAATGCTTACTTCAACGAGGTAGTATTCTTCAATCCATAACCCACCAATTCATCATAACCCATCGCCGGATTCTTATGATAAATTAAAACCATATAATTGTTCTCGGTTTCACTGTGCTGACCTTCAAACGGGGCAAAATCTAACAAATTGGTCTCTGGGTTCCGCACACCAAAGACGTAATTGTAATACCCCTGCTTCAACGGAATCACCGCCTCATAAGCTCGCGTATCCGGATTATAGTACATCCGGTGCGACTCCAAAACACGCCAATCGCTCAACTCCCCGTACACATACACAGGCTCTTTCAATTCGGCATCAGACTGAACTGAAAAATGCACAAAACAATAATCACTTTCAAATGCCATTCCCGAAGGCATGGGCAAGTCTTTGTTGTCATAAAAAACCCGACCGTTGTAATCGGCCCAGTTGTAATATCGCTCAAACCGCCTCGACTTTTCATTCACCAAAATCACATGCTTCTGATTGGCAATATTCAACCGTTGTTTTACACCCGCAGTTGAACTGCGAAAACTGCGAATATCAAAAAACCGATATTGGTTCATCCCATCCATCTGATTACCCAATTGATGGTTGTACTGCATTTCATTACCCACGATAAACATGGGCTTCAAATCATCAATGCCGTACATCCATTCACCGTTGCGCAAAACCACCGCCTTCACGTCCTGCATCGCATTGGGCATGAAATAACCATCATTCTTGATGAATGAAAAATTCACCTGCTGATGGGTACTCCGCAATTCTACTTGCTTGCTTTGCGATAATTGTATATTCACAGCACCCTGATTCTGAAGTACCATCATTCTTCGCGACAACACGATATCGGCTTCGTTGAAATTGCGATACACAACCAACAAATAGTTTCCGGAAAGCTTGGGTTTGGTTTGTTCGCCGGGAACCTCAACGGTATAATGGGTATACTGCATCAAAGTGCCATTGCTAAAATTGGCATTCTCTACATTGTCGTATCCCATACCATCCAAAGTTTGTGTTCGCGATAACGTACTTGGATTCCAACGAGCATCACAATGGATCAAGGTGAATTGGTAAAAATCACGTTCGCTGCGCATTTGGTCAAATTCCAACACCAAGGACTCATTGGCACCCAACGTTAGAATGGGAAAGGGAAATCCACTGTTTTTTTGATACAAACGCACTGTGCGGATATCCGATTCATAAATGGCATTGGCGTATCTCAGCGAGCTATCGGTCGAGGCCTTCGCAGGTAACAACCACAACCACAATAACAAGCCTAAAAGACAGTGTTTTTTACTCATTGAAACAAACTTAGCAAATTCGAGGCCAATATCAAGATTCTTGCATCAGCATCCACGCTTCAAACAATTCCTCGTAGGCGACCTTCGCCAGAGCATGGGCTGCATTGACCGACTCATATTGCTCTGTGATACGCGCCACTTGATTGAAGTCGCTGGCAATGTCCGGAGCATGCAATTGGATTTCCAACGCCGTTTTTTCCTCAGCCAAAGCCAACATCTCCGCCTCTTTGGCATTCATCGCATCCTCTACTTTTTTAATCTCATTTTTACTGTGCGATTTCGGTGCGATTGTTTCACCTTCCGACACTACCGGGTTCTGATTTGCAACCCCTTTTTTCTTGCCATCATCGAGTTTCGCCAACTTCGTCTCTTCCACGGTTCGGGTGCTCATCCACTCATTATACTCTTCGTAGGTTCCGGGATATTCACGCAATATCCCATCTTCAATCCACCAAATTTTATTGGCCACCTTACTAATAAACGTCCGATCGTGCGATACAAACAAACAACTACCCGCATAGTCGATCAGCGACTCAGCCAACACCGATGTACTGAACATATCCAAGTGGTTCGTAGGTTCGTCTAACAGCAAAAAGTTAGATTGCGTAATGAGCGTTTTTGCCAAAGCCAATCGCGATTTCTCTCCCCCGCTCAACACCTTTACTTTTTTGAATACTTCGTCCCCTGTAAACAGAAAACAACCCAAAATCGTTCTCAATTCCCAATCCGTGTAGTCCGCACTCACCGTGGCCAATTCACTGAGCAAATCGTTTTTCAAGTTCAACGCTTCCAACTGGTGCTGGGCAAAAAACGCAGCTTCCACGTTCCACCCCAGTTCAATTTCACCACCACAAGGCTCTGACCCATGAACCATCCGCAGTAAAGTCGATTTACCCTTTCCATTCGCACCCACCAACGCAATTTTATCACCCCGAAGAATCTGTCCGTTCGAAGGTTTTAGAATCTCTAACTCGTCATACGATTTGGTCACCTCCTTCAAATCGGCAATCACCTTGCCCGGCGTAACCCGAATGTTGAATCGAATGTCGAAATCCCGTTTTTCGTCCTGTCTTACCTCAATCTTTTCAATTTTATCCAACATCTTCACCCGACTCTGTACGGCGGTCGCCTTACTCGCTTTCGCTCTGAATCGAGAGATGAACTTCATCTGCTGTCGTATAAAATCTTGCTGGTTCTCATATTTGCGCATCATCAACGCATCTCGCTCTTCTTTCTGCTCCAAAAACTCGTTGTAATTCCCCTTGTAATGGAATACCTGTTGATGTGATACTTCTGCAATTCGGTTGACCGTCCGATCCAAAAAATACGGATCGTGCGATACAATTACATAGGTGCCCTCATAGTTCGACAAATAATCTTCCAACCATTGGATGGTTGGCAAATCCAAGTGGTTCGTAGGTTCATCCAACAACAACAAATCAGGCGCTTGTAACAACAATTTGCCCAACATCGCCCGCATTCTCCATCCCCCTGAAAACTCACGCAAAGACCGAGTTAAGCTGCTGGTGGGGAATCCCAACCCCTCTAAAATTTTATCGCCTTCTGCATGCCATTCATATCCTCCCAAGGCCCCAAACCGCTCCTGGGCATCCGCCAGTCGCTGCATGGTTACGTCATCATATTCAACCTCAATCTTCTCAATGAGTCGGTTGATCTCATTCTCCAAATACACCAAATCATCCCTTCCACTCAACACCACATCGCGAACGCAATCGGCAATGTCCATACTCAATAAATCCTGATTCAAGAATCCAATGCGCAAATCAGACGGTTTTGACAACGTGCCTTCGCGCAATTCGTAATCCCCAGAAATCAATCGCAGCAACGTAGATTTTCCCGTTCCATTCAACCCAACCAATCCAATTTTTTCGTTGGGTTTAATGTGCCAAGAAGCGTTTTTATACAAGTACTTACCTGCAAATTCAAAGGAAAAATCGTTCAGTGCTAACACCCCGCAAAGTTAGGCCAACTTAACCCAATCCCACGCACAAACCCATCGGAAAATGACCCGGCTATTTTTCTTTGTATAGCATCACAAAATCGTGAACACCTGCGATGCTGATAACGGAATTGTTCAAGTAGAAACCAGCAAAGATGCCATCCTGTGGGATAAAGATGCCAACTATGAGTATTACAAACACGGTCCGCTGTCTCGCGCTGAATTGGGCGATCTAAAAGTTCAAGGGTTGGATTACGCCTATACCTTTGGCTATACCCTTGGGTACTTTGCTGGCGATTACAACCCCATTGGAACCTTTACCACCGCCAGTAAGTTTGAGGCCAGTACCGCTGGTAGTGATTTACTCGCTGCCCGTAGTGACCTATGGAACGGAAACATTTCCCACATGGTCACTTGTTTACCCAAAGCGGGTGATTACGCTGCAAACCAAACCATCACTCCCGAGGCTTTTGGTAGTGCCTATCAATACGATCAGTTGAATAGACTATCCAGCAGCAGAGTATTTACCAATATCAACACAACCACCAACCAGTGGCAGTCGGGTGCCGGCACAAACCCCACTGCCTATGCAACAGACTATACCTATGATGCCATGGGAAACATTCTCACTCAAAAGAGAAATGGTGGTGGGGCATCCCCTACAGCACTGGATGAATTAACCTACAACTACCACACCACCACCGATGGTTTGGTCTCTAATAGGTTGTACCAGGTAAATGATGTGGTTTCTGCGGGGAATTATACAGATGATATTGACGATCAAGGCACCTTTAACAACACCCACTCCACCATTGAAAACGCTAACAACTATGGTTACGACGAGCTAGGGAATCTAGTACGAGACGCACAGGAAGAAATTGCCAGCATTGAATGGACCGTCTACGGGAAAATGAAGAAAATCACCCGAACCGGTGCCAGTTCAAAAGCTGATCTGGAGTTTGGGTATGATGCCTCCGGTAACCGCCTGTGGAAGAAAGTAACACCCAAAGGCAGTGGCGCTGTCATCTCCACTTATTACTATCTTCGTGATGCACAAGGAAACGAAATGTGTCGTTACGTTAAATATACCAATACCAGCAGCCAACTCATGTACGTGGCCCAGGAGCATAGCATCTATGGATCTTCTCGCGTTGGTGTAGATAATCGTAAGGATACGCTCTATATAGCTGGTAGCTATTCTCCCTCTTGGGGCGGGGTTGGCACATCACGAAGGGCACTTGGTCTCAAATCCTTTGAACTCGCCAATCACCTCGGAAACGTACTTGTAACCGTATCCGATAAACCCGTTTATAACGTCTCTAGTGGAACTATCTACTTCCAACCCGAAGTAACCTCAGCTTCAGATTATTATCCCTTCGGAGCGCCAATCCAAGGGCGAAGCTTCTCGAGTACCGAGTATAGGTTCGGGTTTAACACACAAGAAAAAACCGATGAAATAGCAGGACCTGGTAACCATAATACAGCAACGTTCTGGGAATATGATACAAGGCTGGGTAGAAGGTGGAATGTTGATCCTGTAACAAAACCGTGGGAAAGCCTGTATGCATGTTTAAGTGATAATCCCATATTATTAAATGATCCGAATGGGGATGATGGTGTTCCTTATTGGGATAATTCCGGGATAACAAAAACCTTAGTTATCAAAGCTGATTACCATTATATAAAAGGTCAGTTTGATGAAAATGTACTAGTAGCTGTTCAAAAGGAGTATTCAAATTTTATAAATATAGATTATAACGGCGAAACAGTTAATGTCCGCTTTGAAATTGGATTTAAACCACATGATGAGGGAACTAATTTGGATGAATACGATGGTTCCAACGGTCAAAATAGATTATTAAATGTGGAAATTAATGACGCGGCTGTAGTAGAGCTTGCGAATTATCAAGAAGTAAGAGTAGATATGGCAGGTATATCAGGTAGTAAATCACATTTCAAGACACCTGATGGGGATTTGAAAGGATTAGAAGGAAACGGAGTTTTTGAAATGAAAGTTTCTTCAATTTCGCATGGGATAGGACATAATATTGGACTAGTGCACGAGGATGGAGGAATAATGAATGATCAAATGTCATTCCCAATTGTAAAGGAATCAATAGAATATCCCGGCAAAATGGATTACTCGTGGGTTTTTGCAAAAAACAATGTAACAAAAAGCAATGTCCAAAATCTTGTAAATAGAATTGATGAAATGACAAAACAAGGAAGAGAGTATTGGTCAAATCACCCTGCCACAATAAATGAACCAAAAAACAAAGATGCGGGTGTAACACAGTTTACAAAGTAGATATATGATTAAAAATTTTCTTTTGTCAATAATTTTGTTCGTTGGGATAAATAAAAAATGCTATTCACAAGATAGTTTAATAAAGACTAGAATTTTGGAATCTATCTGCAATGATTCAAAAAGGACTGGAGATACTGTATTAGTGTGTAATCAGGTAATGAGCACAATATTTTTTACAGAAAGTAGTTATCGCAACCCGGAATTGCTTGAATTATTGTCGCATGAAGAAATGATATTGTTGGAAAAGAACTGTAAAAATGAGGCACAGCTATTTGAATGGGGCGATATTAAAGGCGATTTTGTAATTTTAGATGAAGACAGTCTTAGAACGTTATTTGATTATAATACTCATGATATTGTTAGACTAAAAAAGAGTTTTTTATCTAAAAGAAAAATAGTGATTGTAAAACCCAAAAAACTTACTTACACCTATATTCATACCTCACCAATTGTTAGATATGATGATTTATTATTTGTATTTGTGAGTTCAAATATAAGTATGGGTAATGGAAGTTCTTGCATATATGTTTTTGAAATCAATAAAGAAAATAAAATAAATATTAAAAAAATAGTTAATTGCTATTTACATTAAATGGAATAATCTGATAAACCAACCCCTATTCGTCGTACTGAAATTGCCCCCCCCCCCC
>Ga0255171_1000227_pt1 | contig 18639 bp, 35 predicted proteins | sample Atl_Yuk_RepB_8d_FD_183176 | JGI IMG/M metagenome (GOLD analysis project Ga0255171, IMG submission 183176) | Freshwater microbial communities from Altamaha River, Georgia, United States - Atl_Yuk_RepB_8d | ecosystem: Environmental > Aquatic > Freshwater > River | place: USA: Georgia | collected...
GCGGATGCTTGGCGCTCGGCTCGCTCAGTTTCGATGCGGATCTTGCGCTCGGCGGATTGCGCGGTCAGGCGCTGGACGGTCGCCATCTGCTTTTCGGTCAGGGAGCCGAATTTATACAGCGCCACCAGCATCGATTGAGCGAATTCGAATGTGGGTGCGGATTCATTCATCCACTTGAATTCCGCAGGGAAGGAATCGGTCCACTGGATGACCTGCTGCGCGAGCACCTCGGCGGCAGCTTCCTTGCGACGGGCTGCGCTGGCCTTCGCTTTGGCGCGATGCTCGGGCGAGGTCTTGAATTCATGCTTGCCCCGGCCATCGCATGCAAAGCATTTGGCTGATCGGACGTACGTGTATCCGATCGTGACTATGCCTTTGCCGCCGCATTTCTTGCATGGCTCGGTGAACACCGTCCGACCTTCCTTGATGGGCGTCGCGGTGAGCGGAGTATCTAAATCGTCGAAAGTGATGGTATTCATGGTCGTTCTCCTCTATCGTCTATTGTGCGGTGGCTTGGTATTCTGCGATGAATGCTTGGGCTTGCTTAATGCGGCGCTCCAAGCCCCACATTGCGAGCCAGAGGTCGCCGCGCTTGACTGCCTTCTCCGCGCACATTTGGTACAGCATCAATTGGTATTCGGAGTCGAATCCGTGGACCGGCAGATTGAATGTACCCACCATCCCTTCGATCGTCGCGCGTAGATTGGCGTATTCGGCCACCAAGCCATTCGGGTTGAATGCGTGGAATTGTGCCCGTTGGCGGTTGGTCCAGCTGGACTTGGTGCAGGTCGCGATCTCGGTCACTGTCTTGAGCTTTGCCATTTCGCTTCTCCTCTATCGTCTATCCGGTGAAATCCACCGTGAGACAAATTATACCACCGCTGGAGTAATCTGTCAATATATTTCTGTGCATTATCAGGACAATAATGGGTCAGGCTCGGCCAGCATGCGCTTGATCTCGTGGATCGGAAGTCCGGTGGCGTCGTGGATGCGCAAAATCCATTCGGGTCCGAAAGGGGTAGTGCCGTTACGCAGCTTGCAAATGTTCGGGGGTAGCACGCCGAGTGCCAACGCCAATCGGCGGTCGTTCTTGAGCCGGTAGCGGCGCTTGAGGTAGTTCAGGACTGAGGCGGTAGACATCTATGCATTTCCGAATGGTTCGTGAATCATCTCCTCACCACCGAGGATCAGGACCGACATTTCGAGTTCACCGATCATCTCGTGGTAGAGTCGATCCAGTTCGGCGAGGGTGGTATTTTGCACGGGTCGGAGGCTCTCGTCGATCGCGCAGTCGTACTTCTGGACTGCCGCCACCAGTGCTCGTAGCTGCCAACGATATGGATTGTCGCGGAATGTGGTCATGGGTCGTCTCTCGAAGTATCAACGCGTATATTAAAACACCGGCCACGCCGATGAACAACCCGATGCCGATCAGCCCTCCGGCCAGCATCAGCATGAATTCAGCAAGTATATACGCGTTCATATCACCACCTTATTTCGTATGGCGGCAGCGATCGCCAACGTTCCATATCCTTCAATCCCCATCTCCTCGACCAATGTTGCATTATGCTCCCGCGCAACGTGAAATCCTTCCCGGTAGCCCTCATAGTGCGCGAGCCACTTGCCATTCAATGCGTCTTCACTCATCGGGTCCACTTCACCGCTCTTCATTCCTTCAACGTAGGCATTTTTGCGGTTGGTTGCATAGGTCGCTGCCTGTAGGTGTAACTGCTCGTCATCCACCGTTCTTCTCCTTTAGCTTGGCTTCAATGGCGCGGGCAAACTTTGAGTAGGTATGCGCATTCGTCCAATCAATGTGGTGTTGCTCTTTCTTAATCTCCTCATCCGTCAGCCCCTGCCATTCGCGCTGTGGTGGGGCGGCATAGAGTGGAATCTTAGCTTCTCGGCTACTTTTTTGATGTACTGGCACTGCGCCTCTATGGTTACCACCACTACGTAATCGATGCTCAGATTCGTATGTCATCCACGCCACCGGCTCCGGTTCAGGCTGCCGATGCTTACGCCAAAATCTCTGAAGCACTGCTTTTTCAGTTGGGCAACCATCATCTTCAATGCAAGGCATATCGCCTTTTTCTCGCTCCGGTTCAGGTGCGCTAAGTCGGGCGCGGAGGGCTTCTGCTGCTTTATGGCACATAAGCCCAATCGGAAAATGTCTGCTACCCATTCCGTCCGAGTCTTTAATCCACAATCTTGCATCCCTTGGTACAGCATCAAGTTGCTCCACCAGCGGAACCTCATAACCCTGTTGCATAAGTTCGCGGTCAGTCATGGCGCACCCCTTTCCGCCACATATTTGTCTATGATTTCCTGTCTAGCTTTAAACATTGGCGTAGCACATTCATCGCACAGTTCTATAACTCCATCAAACTGGTATGTGTAACGGAATTGTGGAAGAGGAAACCCGCCACCTCCAAGCTGGTTTGTGCAGTCAAAAGACTCAGTGCTACATTCTTTTTTGCAGATGTCGCAGATTTTTGTGTATGTCACCTTTATCATGGCGCACCCCTTTCCCTAATCAAATGCGCTGCTTCTATGTATGTTTTTGCGTTAAATGCAATCTTCGCGCATTCCTCACGCTCTGCTGCTGCGGCTAGTTCAGCAAACGCATGGAGGCTGCGCCACTGGTTCTCAGTCGCGCCCCAATCTGGCGGCATGATTCCAGCTTCTGCCGCCCATTTAACAATGTCATCTCTGGTCATTGTTCTCTCCGGTTGCTTTATTCTTATGCGTATTGATCTGCGTAACCGCTTGCGGTGCTGATGGGTAAACGTGCTGTCTTTGGTCTATCGTTAAGTCATTTGTGTAACGTAAGGCTCGAACAATAGCAGGGGTCAATGCCGTGAACTGCTTGGGGTTCGGCTCGTCCGGGCAGATGGTGATGGTGTACGGTAATTTAGCCATTGTTTTCTCCTACTGGCTCATACGTCTGCTCAAATATGTCTGGCTTGCATGGGTAGTGCTCGCCCTTCACACCAGTAATAATCCAATCGCCAGGGCACACAATGTGTCCGCCTTCAAGCGTGTCGATCCAGCCGTGGTTGTGCATTATCTGATTGCAGTGTTTGCATGGATTTTCTCCGGGGACGTAAGGGTCGCGGTAATAACGCACAATGTCGCCTTCCCACTTCATATCCTTGCGGTACTCGGGAGAGAACCGCACCACATCGCCACCAGCAATTCCGTCATGCGTCTTGCTGTAATCAAGCGGGTGATCGCCGTTTTTAAACCAACGCGTTGCTTCAATCACGACGGGCTTTTTACGAAATTTCATTGTTCTCTCCTTGCGCGTATGAGTTTTGCATACCATTCAGGGTATGGTTGATCGCCCATTGCAAACTCTCGAATGTCTGCTTCTTCACACACCTTCGCACACGCCTCGCGCTCCGCTGCTGCGACTAAGTCGGCAAAGCGTTCAAAAACTTCAAGAGGCATGTACTCAACACCCGGTCGCACTTTCTTAGCCTCCCGCGCCATGCGAATTATGTCATCTCTAGTCATAGTAACCCCGAGGCGAGAATTTTACATCGCGCTTGGCGCTCATATATTGGCTGACGGTCTTCCGTTCAAGGCATGGCTTGCACACCCAGCGGGGTACGCCTCGGGTTGGTTTGACCACGCCGCCTTCGGTTGATCGGACCGCTTGGCAGGACGTGCAAAATCGGGTTTCAACGGCGGTGTCGGTCGTCATATACGTCCTTCAATAAGATATAAGATGTTCCGGCCATGCACATCAGCCAGAACCACTCGCTCGATTCGAGCGCCAGATAGAATCCGGCAGCGGATACCGCAGATGCGATGAACATATCCCAATCCTCCATGTCTCGCCTATCGGTCCCAGAATGCGATCACGAATAACATGACGATGATCAATGCGATCATGGGCATTAATCCATATTCGGGCCAAGATTCGTACCACACATCAGTCTCCGGATTTTAGCTGCTCGCGGGTTGCCTTTTTAATCGCATTCCATACTCGCATGGCACCGATACCCTTATTCGGCGCATCGAGGTACAAGGAATGAGGTAATCCGTGCCGGTCGCAGAGTTCAGGTAATGGCTCGGACGGACCGGAAGGTACCTTCGTGGCCTTCGGTGCAGCAGCGGGTACTGACGTCTTCACCCGACCCGTCACGCGTCCTCCAGATACCGTCACGCCGCTCCGAGTGGTATACGACGTGTTCATCTTCTCGCCGTGCGGAGGCTTGGCCCACCACGGCACGTAATTCGGGTCATTGAATGACCGGGGCTGGTGCTCCAGCAACACCTGCTCGACGATTTCCTGATCAGTCGCCATTGACGATTGCCTCCAATGCCTTAAATAGTTCCATGTCCGGGATGGGCGGTTGATCCTCAGGCTGCTCGAATGACGCCTGTAGGCCCCGCTCAGTTCGCAGCGCCCAGAATTTCACGATGAATCGGCCATTGAACAGCATCTCGCCGCTGAATTCACCATCGAAGATTCGGATTTTAGTCATCGCCATACTCCCGCTCATATTGGTCCCATGCAAGATCAGCTGCAGCCGCTTCATGCCTCGCCCATGCGGTATCCAGCGCCATCTCGCGCAGGACCCGACGCGCATCAGCTTCAGAGTCGAATGTCCAGTCGCCATTCATGTGAATGGTGGTATGGGTGATCTGGAATCGACCTTCAGGGGTGGTGATTACGGAATATGTCATGGAAAATCTCCTCTATCATCTATGGGGTGCCGGATCGCCAGCACCCCTATTATAGCACGGGTGTAGTATTTTGTCAAGCGCCACGGAGAGCCTTGCGGATCATGTTGCCGAGATTCATGCGCTGCATGCCGACATTCAGACCCTCGTATTTCGCCTTCAGCGCGGTCGGCTTGACGTCCACCAGCTTGGCCGCGAATGCGTATACCTCGTCGATCGTCATGGCGCGGAGCTTGGCTGCGACTTCATCGCCGCAGTCCAGTGCTCGCTTGAGCGATCCATCGGCGCGGGTCACGCGGTTCGCCACATATTGCGGCAGGTAGAGGGAATCGACCACGCCATTCTTGCGCTCATTGATGTCGATCACCTTGCGAGCTTTCGGCTCGGCCTTCTTAACCGGCAGCGCTGCTGCCTCATGAACGTCGGTCACTTCGGTGCTTCGCACAGATACCTCCTTTTTGTCGTGCTGGCGAATGCGGACCCAGCCACGCGATACTGTCAGGATTTCAACTGCTTTGCCGGTCTTGGTGTAGGTAGCGATTTGCATTTTGTTTCTCCTCTATCATCTATGCTGGGAAAATCCCCAGTAACTATATTATACCACGGGTACGATACTTTGTCAAGTATTTGCGTGAGACTGTTGTTTAGGTGCTACAAGCGGGTCGAATTGAAATTCGCACATTTTGCCGAGTCTCGCCGCCGATCCTTCGCCGAACCACTCATCGTAGTACCGCTCGACCATCGCGAGCGACATACGACTGAAATCCGGAAATTCGACATCGGGAGACGTATCTTCGATTTCCATCTCCATGATCCGCTTTTCCATCCACACGCGACGCATTTTTCTGGACATTCCCATTTCATCACCTCTATCGTCTAATACGTTAATCATTTGCGATTCTGCCACGCTTTTTTGATGGCTTCCCACACTCCGGCCCATCCGACCGGCTCCACCTTCTGTATCGGCTCCGGATCGGGTGACCGCACCCCGACGATTTCGCCGTACTTGATCTGCGGCACGAATGCGGTGGTCTTGGCCGCGATAGTCTCTTTACGCTTCTTCGACGCCGCTTTGCGCTTTTTCTTGCTCACGACCCACCGGGCGGTATACACCTGCTGGCGGGACAAGCCCAACGCCTCGGCGACTGCTTTCGACGGCGCTTTGGGATTCGCTTCGAGGTACGTTCGTACCCGACTGGTGATAGATGTCTTCATGTCAGTCCTTCACGAAATAGAGGACACAAGCCGTGATCACAGACAGGATGATGCCCCATTCGAGGACTTCGATCCAGATGTTGTGTCGCAGTGGCTGGTCCTTCGGCAGCAGCACCCCTTGGATCATTCGCTCGTCATCGGACGGCACGAATCGGGGCTGCTCATATCGGATGCCGATCTTGATCTTGCCGGTGTCGTACGGCACCAATTTCGGCGTGTTGGTGGTGAAGTGTTCGTCGTTCGTCATACAAGCTCCATCGTCTTGATATTCATCTGCTCGGATGACTTCATGAATTCCGGTAGCTTCTTCGGTCCGATGAATGCACGGACCTTTTCGGAATCCAGTATCATCTTGCTGGTGAAGGTAATCTCCACCGCGCAGTTCTTCGATGAGTAGGTGGCAGCGCCACCCTCGCGGAACATCTCCTTCAGCTCCTTCTCGCGAGCGGTCAGGGCGCGTAGCTTCTCGCGCACTGTGACCAATTCATCGACCATATCTTCGGTGATCACTACTTTAGACTTTGCCATTTTACCCTCTATTCGCTATGTTCGGGAAGTCCCCGTAATATGAATTATACCACGGGTACTATACCTTGTCAAGTATCTACCACGTGATGGTGGTCGAAACGGTGTGGCCATTATCAGACTGATAAGTCCGGACCAGCGGCTCGTCGTGTGGACCCAGCAATTTCTCGGCTTCCAGATCGTCGGTCAGCCGATCCCGCGCCAGCTGCGCGTAGCCCACCAAATCGACCCACGAATCGAGGTATTTGGGATCGCCATTCACGATCCGCGCCATCTTGTGGCAGATCATATCGAGCGATTCTTTCATGTACGACGGCATGAATTCGTACGATCGGCCATGCCGAATTATCTCTTTCAGATCGACCGCCAGTCTTGCCTGATCGCGAAAGTCACCGTACTTCTCGGCTCGCTCATTTATGATCTTGTGTATTGACTCTTGACTCATCGATTTTCTCCCTAGTGGTCATACGGTGTTTACATTTCACATTCTTGCACTCACGACGACGTTTGATCGAGTTATCGACATTCTTATATGTCAATATCACGTGCGTCGCCGAATCACACTTCACACATTTCATAAGCCCATTTCCTTTCGGACCTCGAACAATCCCGATCGAATTTTTAAATCCGGATAATCCTTCTCATATCGATCGATCATATCGTACATGGTGTCATACAGGCCAGATAGAACATTTTTAGCGTGATCGCCGATGCCGTTATCCTTTAAGAACCAAATCGCTTCGAGTATGTCTGCAAGCTTCACTATAATACCATGCACAGTACCTTCGGCTTGACGATACATGCCGCCGTATTCGGGCATGAATTCCTGCTCGGCATCTAGCATATTTGCACCACGTAATTCCAATGCGCGTTTGAATGGCGTCGGCATGTCACCAGTGTAAATTTCTACGATATCGTGCGACATCGCCCAAGATATCAAATCCAGCTGCTGTGCGTAATGAAACCGGCCATTCCACTCGATCGCGGTAGCGATTCGCATCGCGATGCCGATCACGTTGAATGAATGCTCGGCTACCGACTGCGATTTTACCGTGTTTACTATCGTCCACCGTTTGGTGTACGACGCACGTAACCACTCATTCGCTTTCATCACGCACTTTCATCATCGCATCCGCGAATCGATATGCTTTTTCAGCTGCATCTCTAGATGACGGTATTGTCACTTCCGGACCTGCGAACGCCGCAAGGTATCCGGTTAATGCTGACGCTGCGAAGTAATCACGCAATGTCATGCCAGTGTGCACATAACGCTGAGCATTAGTAGGATCATCGAACGTGAGCGGGAATGCTAAGAATACTTCTTTTTCATCAGACATGGCGCATAATCCTCGTGTTTTGGTCTACTCTCCAAGACCGTTGTTCATTAATATCCATCTTGTCCATGATGGCCTTTTGTATATCAATGCTGTTCATGTGTGCGACATCGAGCAACAATATCATGATATCGCCGAATTCGAGTGGTGATTTCGGGTCACGCGCATATTCGCCGAGTTCCTCATACAACTTGAGCAGAACATCTGCGGTCGTGCGATTCGGGAAGTTAGAATCTGCCCATTCGACGATACGATCCTGCAACTGCTTGATGTCTGCACCAGTGCGCTTGTGATAAGCGGATACTGCTCGCAATGCGAAATCAGCATTAATGTCGCACGAACCAGTTACACCCTTGTATATGTCGCGTGTCTCGAAATCCGCGACTGGTAAGCCATTAGCATCGACCAACAATGCGGGATTTCCTTCATGCTTGCGCCATGGTAGCGGATTCATCTCATCGGTATACCCGATCGCCTCAAAAATCGGCATAATCAATCTCCCTAATATCTGCGTCATCCGGACCGAAGCAAAGATAATCCGGTCCCCATCCAGTCTTGTGCATCCGACGAATGATGTCGGTCAGTGTATCCTCATTACAATAATCCGCGAATGTCAACACCGTCTTGGTCGATAGACCCGCGCAGTGCAGCATCGCATGTTGGTATTGAACATCCGAGAATTCGAAGATGCGACGCGGCAGCTTGGTCACCGTGGTGAGTTCAGGCTCGCGGCCCAAATCACCCCACGATATCTCTTTCTGGCCGGGATATGCCGGACCCGATGTGCCGTCACGATTGTTCACACGGATCGGGAACGTACGGGCCACCATCCAGATGGTAATCGCTGGTGCCCACACGAACGGTAATCCACAATCTGCCGCGATCTGCCACGGCGTCACATCACGTGATGTGCAGTATGGCCAATCACCATGATATAGCGACAGCCCGAATCCCTGTGCGCCTTCGACCAGCAGCGTCCTCGACTCGTTCAAGATGCGGTCATATTCGAATTTATCGACCACGAACTGCCCGAGCGGGTGATTAGCGAATCCGAGTCTCGCCACCGCTTTCGAATCCGGGTCGCGCATGATCCGATCGACCATCGCCGCACCCACGCCTTTGGTGGTGGATCCGATTTTGGTCATGCCGAGCGATTTCTCGCGCTCCGCGTGGTCATCACGCACTACCGCCGCGTGTTCATGGATCACCAACCGCTGACCGCCGGTCATGTATTGTTGTATTTCTCGCTGCAGGATACCCGCGTGGATCAGCGATCCCGGTCCAAGCATGACGGTCTTCACCGTCGGACCCGATACGCCGACCGGCAGCTGCTGCACCATCATCTTCAGGCCTCGTGCGCGGTCATTGTAGGTATGACCTGCCTGAGTGCCATACGAACATACCACCGTGTCATACGGTACGCGCTTGGCGAGCCAGCCGGACACGCCGCCCTTGCCACACGAACCCCACATGCCGTCCATCGTTAAATCGATCTTCATGAATGCCCTCTATAGGTTAGAACGTACATTATAACATAATCGTACGGGTGACGTAGTATCAGCCTTTCGCCGTGTACCAGTTATCACCCACACCCCAATCGCAGGTGATCGGCACCCGGAACCGCATTTCGCACGACTCTCCGTCGAATGTCGTGTATATCTTCGCTATCGCCTCCGGATTCGCATCCTTTTCGAGCGATACCCCGACCTCATCATGCACGGTCAGCAGCAGCCGCCCCGCGTCCTGCTCGGTCAGATATTGGTCGATTTCGATGAGCTTGACCTTCATCGCATCGGCGCTGGTTCCTTGGTAGATCAGCCCGGATGCTTTGTGTGTGAACTGCCCACCCGGAAACCGGATGTGACGACCCATCATGGTCTGCACGTACCCCCGCTGTTTAGCGATCGCGGATGCCTTCTGCTGCATGTTGCGCATTCCCGGATTCGCAGTATGGTATTTCTCGAAGATAGCCAGAGCTTCCGGTCCGGGCTTCACGAATGGCCGACCATCCGGCATCGTCTCTTCGGTGCACGGTAGCCCGATTTCCTGCGCCAATCGACCAGCGCCCATGTTGAATGCCAGCCCGAGATTAATCGCTTTGGACGATGGGCCACCTGCGTATTCCGCATTTCGAGGAATGCCGGTCATGTCGGATACTAGCTGGTGGAAATCCAAGTTCGGGTTGTCCTTGTATGCCTTGAGAATGGCAGGGACTTGCCCGTAGTGATTGGCGACTCGAAACTCGAACTGCGACCAATCCATACCAAGCCATGCTGCTCCTTCGTCCGGGAGAAAAATGGGGCGTACCAGCGACTTGATTTCTTTATCCCGAGACGGTATCTGCTGCAATGCAGGATTAGTAACTGATAGCCGACCGGTTCCGGTGCCAGCTTCAGCGTCGTTTTTAGTCTGGTTATAGTTACAGTGAATAACACCGTCATTGTGATGCCCCAATATGTGACCAGACAGGAATGTGTCGCGGGTTTTAAGCATTTTGCGCAGGTCAAGGATCATCTTCGCCGCCGGATGCTTCATGCGCCGCAAGCACTCCGCATTGATCGACGCCTTGCCGCCCTCGGTCTTATCGGCGCGGGTTCCGTCATTCAGGTACCACTCACCGTCTATCTCCAGCTTCGGCTCGAATAGCTTCGCGATCGATCCGGAAGGGTTCGGGTTGACCTCGAATCCGGCCATGGTATTCAGATCCCGCTGGGCGGTCTCGATGCGCTTCGTGAGGCCACGAACGGCCTCCTCTGCCCGATCGATGTCCACCCGCACACCGCCCTCTTCCATCCGGATGATGACCGGCAACAGCCGACGCTCTAGCTGATGGACCTTAGACAGCTTGCCGATTTCGCCTTCCTGCCACCGGTACAGCTTCATCGTCGCGAGCGCATCCTGTTTCGCATACCTCGCCACCATATCCTCAGGCGCACGAGATATATTTGGCATCTGAGCGTTACGAGTAGCACGACCACCGAAAAGGGTGGCCATCTCCTCATATATCTCCGAATCCTTGCGAGTACCTGCATATTTGCGAGCCAAGAAATCAAGTTCATAGGTAGGTTCGTGTTCGGATATCAGAGCGGCGCGGATCATGGTGCAATCGATCCGATCGTCTGGCAGCTGCACCCCCGCCTCGCGCAGAAAGTGGTAGTCGAACTTCAGATTATGTCCGACCCACACCGTGCGCGGGTTGTTCGCGATCAGATCACTTAGCCAATCGATAAATTGAGGAGCCGTTCGAACATCGAAATACCAAGTATCTTCGGTCTCCGTACACAGCGAAACCCCAAAAACGCGGTCGTTCCACCAGTGCAGCCCGGTCGTCTCCGTGTCGATCACCAACACCTTCGGATTCTCTATGCGCGGAAACATAGCGATCAGAATGGTAGGTCATCATAGAATTCCTTGCCCACTTCGCGACTGGTCGTGCTGGCCGAAGGTGGTGGGTCCTTGCGATTGATCGCGATCGAGAAGTATTTCTGCCCATCGAGCTTCGATCCGGGTCTGCCTTCCTTCACCCACGCGGACATCCAGTATTCGACGCCCTCAACATTGATGGTACCGGTGTACTCGGGGTGCGTGTCCTTCTCTTTGCGCTTGTTACGAGCGAGGATGCCGGAATTGGTGTTGTCGTATTCTTTGTTCATATGCTAATCTCCAGTTAAATTTTATACCCATTAAGACCTTCGACGATATCTAGGGTATGCTTAGCTCTCGTCATCCCGACATACCAGACGCGAATCTCGTCATCGGGCTTTTTCTCCGCAGTTTCGGTCACCTTCTGCGTAGTATCCGTAAGTAATATGACTCTATCGGCTTCATGACCTTTTGATGCATGAATAGTAGAAAGCCGCAGACGAGGCACACTATCGAGATTAGCATCACGATAAAAGTCAATAACCCTAAATGGAATATCGAGTGCAATATAGAACGGCTTAGATAGTATAGCCTCATAATCGTTCTTCTCAAGGTGTCCTCTAGTCTCTGGCGTCGCCACGTTATATAACGCGGTGCGTTCGGATTCCTGCAATATCGCGCCACTCTTTAGCTTGTTATACGCCATCACACCCTTGGCATACTTATTCTGATACATGCCCGGTCTGCCCGATTCTCGCAGATAAGGAATGCGTCTGTCAATCAGGTCCTTTTCGATCTCTCGCAAGACCGAATGCGTCCGTCCCAACAATAGGATATCCTCTTGTGGTGATATCGCCACCGAGTTGATGTTACCGTGTACCTGTACGGATCCCATATCCGGTCGGGGATTGAACTCCTTATCGACGCGCAGAGTGATTCTACGTATGAGCGCTTGCGATCTTTGGTGCACACTAACAGGTAATCGATGTGATACCGATAACACTTGGCTATCACCGCTGTGCTTCGCGATGAATCGAGCCATGCCGTGTGGATCGGCCCCCGACCATGCGAAGATCGCCTGATCGTCATCACCTGCGATATGGATTTCTTCTGCACCTTTCGCAAAGCAGTCGATGACCCGCCACTGAAGAGGTGATAAATCCTGTGCTTCATCGACGAATATAATTTCGGCGTCAGGGTGCGACTTCTTTTTGGCGACTCGTTCCAGCATGTCGGTGAAGTCGTAAAATCCATAAGTATCCTTCCAGTCAGAATACGCTCGAAGAAACATATTGAACTCGGCGCGGGTTCCGGGTCTGGTGCTGTAGTCATACACGATCGCAGGATCAGTGAAGGTATTCCGTGCATAATTGATGATGTCCAGATAAGAATCGCCGTCTGCTCGTTCTTCGTCATCCTCGGGTGATTTACCGATCACCGGCACACCGACAAGTGACGAGAATTCGCGCAGCTTTGCAGGGTCCACCACCTGCGATTGCTTGAGATTCAGCAGACGGAAGCACATCGAGTGAATGGTGGATACGTTGTTACTACGCTTAAGGCCCAAGCGTGACAATGCCTCGCTCGCCGCCGCACGTGTGAATGACACAAATGCGATACGCTCGGCTTGGACACCGGATGACTTGGCTTCGGCGACGCGACGTAACATCTCGGTCGTCTTACCAGTCCCCGGTGGACCGTAGATAGCATAGACTTGCACTAGCGGTACCTCGGTACGCAGGTCACATCGACCACCACATCTGCGGTGTAATTCGACACTTTGCGCTTGCTGAACACCATCGCGGCTCGCAGACCACTCGACTCGCATTCCTGCACCGCAAGAATTACTTCATTCCGGCTCATCGGATGAATGCTCTTATCGAGTATCAGGTCTTGTGTTCCATCGGTGTTGCTGCTGGCATAGTATTTACTCGGCTTGTCGGATGAACATCCATACATGATGAAGATGAATAGCATCACGCAGCATAAAAATAATATTCTCATATCTATCCTCTAGTAGTAGGTGGGGTACTCACCGCACAGGATCTATCCTTAACAATCGTGGTTGACGTTAAGCAAGTGCGGCTTTCCCCCGTACATCAGAACTCTTCTGCGACCTCTGCAGATTCGTCGTAATCAGCGTTGACCTTCACGCCGCCCTTCGAGATAACCTCGTACAGCTTCTCGGCGCGGTCGTATATCTCCTTCGACACAAATCCGATCGGGGTTACATTGAAGTTATGATACTGTTCATTCCGAGCGTTGGTCTCGACGACCGAAGACAGCTTGTACGCACGTGAGAATGAATCGGTCTCAGTCAGGCGCATGAGCGAATTCCAGCGCTTGGATACTTTGACCTTCGACTTGGCCATCGACACCACTGCTTCCGACCACTTGTCACCATGCAAGACCAGCACGAAATGCTGCGCGGTATCCGAGATTTCAAGACCTTCCTCGTTCAGACCGGCGATCGCGGCTTCCGCGTCTGATCGGGTGTTGAATGCCCCACGGAACCCGTTGGTGCCACCGCCCATCTTGCGATCTTTCCAGACTAGGAACTGCTTCTGGTAATATACCGGCACGACCATCACTTCGAGACCATACAACTCGCGTGTGACGTTGTTGAACATCATGCCCTCATCCGCACCCTCGATATAGGCAGGGTCCGATTTCTTTCTGGCCGGTGACAGCGCCTGAATGAGTTCGATTCGCGGAATGATGACGTCTTCGGATCCGACGTTCTCCGCTCCTCGATTCGACCCCTTCTTCAGAAATTCCGGAATGTCGTCGGTCACTGCGAACGCTTCTACCTTCGTTACTGCGTTACTTTTAGCCATGTTAATTCTCCTTAAATGGCGTGGATATCAGACACACCGAAGTGTGCCACTTACTACCGCTTGCGCGGATTCAAGACTTGGTGATCGACGCACGAGTGAATGGCGACACATTCAACAGCTCTTCCGGCACTACTTCACCCTCGCGGACCATGTTCTTAACAGTTGCCTTTAACGTGCTTGGATTGATATTCGGCTGTATCAGATCACCACGCCCATTATCGCGTAGCCATGTGTAGAACAGCTCCTTGCTGCCCTCCTTGATTGATACATGCATATCTGCGGTAAGCGACACGCGCCCCACGCCCTCGACATTCAAATTACGAATCCCTTGATCTTCCATCTCTTGCGGTATCTTGGTGATACGCAGAAAATCGAAATGCTTATTAAATCTCTTGAGTTCAGCCTCGGCGTCGTCCTTGTCGGTCTGCACACGACGCATCTCGCGGATGAGTTCCATCAGCGTCATGCCGTCGTACATCGAGAATTCGTTGGTATCAAATGACATCGCGATCCCCTTCGAGGTCTATGCGAATCGGAGTATACGTGTGATCGCGGTTGTTCCACTTCAGGAAATTGAACGAGCTGCCCTTCTCACGCGCAAGCGCCATAGCAATGCAAGCGATGATAGGGCTACCAGATGGAGCGAGGTAATCTTCAGCCGGATTAAAATTTCTAAGACGGTCGCGAATATTGTTGACAAGTTTAACATTATGTAATGAACTCAGTGAACCGGAAACCTCTGAAGCGCATAAGAATACGACATCACCATAACGCTCGGCTGGGCGATAATTGGCAACGGCGACTTCCTGCGTGATGTATACTGTAGGCATCTCTATCCTCTCGGTGGAATAATTATAGCACGCTATGCTCAAGCGATCAATGCCTCGACGTTTTTACTATTGATGCTCTCGCGTACGAATTCCGATACATTCTTTTTGTCTTGCAAGGCGGACAATATCGCGCCATCGACCGACTTCTCCATCACCAGATCGATGTACAACACCGACTTGGTCTGACCGATCCGATGCGCACGATCTTCCGACTGATCGCGTTCGACGTAATTGAACGAATTGCTAAAATACACTACTAATTCGGCGGCGGTCATATTCAGACCGGTGCCTCCAGTCGCGGCGTTCCCGACCAGAAATCGTGCCTTCTTTTTCTGGAATAGCTCCTGCACGTTGTGATCGCGATCCTTTTCGGACACCTGACCGTATATCTCGACCACTTGGTCGTGACCGTACTTGGCGCGTAGAGCCTCGGACACCATGTGAATCTCTTCGATGAATCGGCACCACACGATGGTGGATACTTGGTATTCCTCGGCGATGCTGAGCAGTTCTTCTACCTTCGGATTCCGACCGGGGATTCGCGAGTGTTCGTACTTTGAGGGATTGAACAGATCCGGATTCCTCTCAAATGTGACGATACCTCCGCATATCTCTTGGAGTCGTAGCATTCTCTCCAACACCGTATTGACTGTGAGTCCTCGATCCCCCACGACTGCACGGTTTTTCTTAGCAATGTCTGTATACAGGCTTTTCTGCTCTTCATTAAATTGCACTTCTCGGATTTCATACACTTTCGGCGGTAGTTCGGTTAATACTTCGGATTTACGTACTTGATACACATATGGCGATACTAACTCGATCAACTCCTCCATGTTCTGATAGCCGATGATCTGCTTGCCCTCGAACCCGCCCATCACCGCGTAGCGATTCCTGAATGAGAAGAAGTCGCCGCTGCCGATGATATTCTCATCAAGGAATTCGAACTGCATATACAGGTCGAGTGGCGCATTCGCGATCGGAGTGCCGGTCATGACCAGCTTGTACTTAGCACCACGCCCGATCTTAACCGCATTCTTGGCTCGCACCGCATTATGGGTCTTAATCATGTGCGCTTCATCGACGATCATGCCAACGCGAGTGGACGTGTTCACGAATCTCTCGGCGTAAGTAGCTGCCGATCCCGCAGCAAGCGATTCAGTGCCGACTATTAATACCTTCAATGCGTCGGTGGTGCTGGTGTTGAATGCGTCGAATATTTTAGGCTTGGTGGTGTCCAGTACCATCACTTCATACGGCACCGGGCAGTGAATCGCGAATTCGCGCTCCCAGTTCATGCGAGTCGAGAACTTAGTCACCACCAACAACCGATCGACATCGCCCTCCATGTGATACGCCGAGAACAGGTCGATCGAAGTCTTGGTCTTGCCGGTACCCATATCCATATAGTACGCGAATGACTCCTTTTTCCACGAATACGATAACGCTTTAAGCTGGTATGCTCGCGGCAGCGTCTTGAATTCATACGTCGATGGAAATTCGGCGATCGGCGCGATCGACTTTACCTGTACAGCATTTCTGGCAACGTCATATGCTTCTTTAGACCAGAACTGATTAGGAAAGCGGTCAAGCATATAGGCGGCATTTGTTCGCAGCGCAGGTGCGGTCCAAACGCGACGCTTTGCATCCCAACGACGGTTAGGAATGGCGCGAATGTGATCAATCGACCAAGGCGGCGATACGATGATGAACCGGCCTGATTTCGGGTCATATGTGATATCAATATTCTGGCGTGAAGTCTGGAGCATCTACTTCTCCCTCTATGTCGTCGCTAATCGGAGCATACCACACGTTAATCGGGTACGAATGACCCGGAATACGCATCTTGGTATGCGCGGCACCACATTCCCGCCGCAGCGTAGTCCAAAGGTCCATGCCCTGCTGCAGCTCGGCCTTGTTACGCTTCAAGAATTCGGAGAATGCGATACCCTTGAATACTATGCAGCGAATGCCATCCAGCTCCTGCACCACCGGAATGTTGCGGGTCAATGCCTTGCGCTCGTGCGGATCCTTACCGTCTGATGTCAGATCGGCTTTCTGCATGAATTCGTGGAACTTCTGCTCGATAATACCTGATGCTGATGCCTCCTTCGGTACTTCGATCACGCGGATATTCGGCACCAACGGATCTAGGATTCTTTTTCGCCACGCGTCCTGCGAAATCTTCGGAATATTGATTTTAAGCTGCTCGAAGATGAGAGTACCCATGGCGTTAGGATCACGGAGTACTACAGTAGGAATATTTGAAATAAGCTTTCCGTTAACGTGAAGTCCCCAGCGGGGAGGGTCCGACTGGTATTCGATAAGGTCGGTAAAACTAGGAAGGGAATCATACGCCTCCAATGCTTTAGCTTCGTCGGTGGATATTCCATATTCGCGTGTGACACATACCTTGCGGTCACACAACGACTTGCACGGGTCTTCACCACATTTGTACTGGTACTCGCGCCGCGACGCCGAGCGAATGACCTTCCGCGCCTCTTGATTATTCAATGGCTTGTCGAACATCGTCCGATTCAGCGCCATCGCATCATCAAAGAATGTCTCCGGTCGTGCGCGTTTGAGATAGATGACCACGTTGTACATGGCCTCATTGCGAGCACCCGATTCGACACCAGTATGAATCATCTTCTGAATGCAGGGTGGTGCCTCCAAGTGCTCACGATTCGCCAGCGCGTTCAGCTCTTCGACCGTCAGGCGCTTCGATTGTGCATACTGGATGAACAGCTCAAACGACAGGCGCTTGCCGTCCTGATCGAACGCGTACCGGTTGGTATCATCACCGCCGAAATAGCAGAGATTCAACCAGTTGCCGAGCGACTTCTCGCCGGATTTGGTCACCACCGAATCCTGCTTCGGGAATATCTCGGTCTTGTGCGGAATCTGCAGGATGTCGCGCCACGAGGACAGCAGCCGGATCACCACTTTCGCTGGTAGCCACTCCGAACCAAATAGATAGCAGTGCGCACCCCCGCGCTTGGACCGACATACCACCAACGGCAGTCGGTGCTGCTCGATCTTCCTGATCAGCGCCAAATGGTCGATATCCTCCGAACTCTCGTGGGCGTCCACATCGATCGCCCCGAACATGACAGTGCCGCCATCGGAAATCGGCACGATCCCGAGACCCATCGTGCCTTCGATATGCGCCTGATAATGGTCAATCGTCGGCTCGCCCTTCTCGGTCACCGCCCGATCGGTTTTAGCGTCGTACTGACCGAATGACCGCAGATTTCCCGCGAACAACGCTGCATAATCATTGATTAAGCTGGACATAGTTTCCTCTAGTGTGCTCTATGAGACGCATTATACCACAACTGCCACCCATTGACTAGTAGTGACCATTGTGGTACACTGCATGAGTCGGGTTCCGCGCAACGCGGGTCTCAGTATCATTTCTTCCCGACAATGGCTGTATCCGCTGTATCCGGTATAATGGAACAGGTCATGGAACGGCGAGAATCAAGACGGACGCGGCTCTTGGACATTTGTATCCGCTGTTCCACGCGCGTAACCCCCTTATCCTGTCGCAAGCTTGCGACAGAGAACTTCCAGACGACAGAACACCGGATACAACGGATACAAGAAAACCGGAATATGTCCCACGTGTGCGTGTGTATTGAGTCTCAAGCGAAGTGAGCGCTAATTAGCTTGTATCCGTTAGCAGCCTTGTAATACGGATACAACGGATACAGACTTGGGGTATCCGCCGTGCCGTGAGTGACTCCTGAATAAGAAGACGCCCCCGAGAGACCACGGAAGATATCTCGGAGGCGCTGGAAAGGAGGGATAGCTACTTATATAGCTATGGTGCCATGACTG
>Ga0255171_1000233_pt1 | contig 17972 bp, 15 predicted proteins | sample Atl_Yuk_RepB_8d_FD_183176 | JGI IMG/M metagenome (GOLD analysis project Ga0255171, IMG submission 183176) | Freshwater microbial communities from Altamaha River, Georgia, United States - Atl_Yuk_RepB_8d | ecosystem: Environmental > Aquatic > Freshwater > River | place: USA: Georgia | collected...
TCCGTTCATTCTCAAGGGTGAGGCGGCTGACAATCTGGGCCTGATGTACGACACCCTGATGTATCAGAGCGAGGATGAGCCCTTCTCCCAATACGGCCTGCTGGCGCAAAGCGTGGATATACCGGCAGACCGCAGCTGGATTGCCTTTAACCTGAACCCCAACGCCAAGTTCAGCGATGGCAAACCAGTCACAGCCGATGATGTGGTCTGGACCTTCAACACCCTCATCAGCAAAGGCAACCCGTTCTTCCGTGCTTATTATGCTGAAGTGCAGAAGGTAGAGGCTGAAAGCCCCACCCGTGTGAAGTTTACATTCAAGATGGCCGGCAACCGTGAATTGCCGCTGATTATCGGCCAGCTGGCGGTGCTGCCCAAGCATTATTGGGACGGTAAGAATTTTGAGGACACCACGCTGACCCCACCGGTCGGCTCGGGGCCGTATGCCGTCAAGGATGTGCAGGCAGGCCGCTCCATCAGCTATCAGCGCCGCGCTGATTATTGGGGCAAGGACCTGCCGGTCAATCGCGGCCGCTACAACATCGATACCATCAAGATCGATTATTACCGCGATGAAAACGTGATGATGGAAGCCTTCAAGGCGGGCGAGGTTGATTTCCGCGCTGAGCGCGTGGCGCGCCTGTGGGCCACCGCTTATGACTTCCCGGCTGTGCAGAAGGGTCAGGTCATCAAGGAAGAGATTGCCCACCAGAACCCGCAGGGTATGCAGGGCTTTGTGTTCAATACCCGCCGTGATGTGTTTAAAGATGTGCGTGTGCGTCATGCGCTGGCCCTGCTCATGGACTTTGAGTGGATGAACGCCAACCTGTTCCACGGCCAGTACAAGCGCTCGACCAGCTATTTCTCCAACAGCGAGCTGGCCTCCAGCGGTGTTCCGACCTGCGCCGAACTGGCCGTTTTAGAGCCATTTCGCGCCCAGCTGCCTGAAACCCTATTCACTCAGCCCTTCACGCTGCCAGTGACCAAGGGAGACGGCAATATCCGTGATCTGCTGATGCAGGCCAACAATCTTCTCAAAGACGCGGGCTATGAAATTCAGAAAGGCGTGATGACCAACAAAGCTACCGGCAAGCCCCTGACTTTTGAAGTACTGCTGTTTGACAGCGCGTTTGAGCGCGTTGTGCAGCCCTATCTGCGCAATCTGGAGCGGCTGGGCATCAAGGCCAGTATCCGCATGGTAGACACCGCGCAATATCAGGCCCGCCTGAACGAGCGCGATTTTGATATGATCAGCGGCGGCTTTGGCCAGTCGCTCTCGCCGGGCAATGAGCAGGCCGGTTTCTGGTCCAGCCAGTCGGCCGCGATTGCCGGCTCCCCCAATGTGGCGGGCGTGGCCAATCCGGTGATTGATCAGCTGATTGAGCAAATCATCAAGGCGCCAGATCGTGACCGGCTGGTCGCCACCACCCGCGCGCTCGACCGCGTGCTGCTCAGCGGCTGGTATGTGGTGCCCAACTGGCACCTCTCCAGCTACCGCGTAGCCTACTGGAACCGCTTTAGCCACCCCGCGCATATGGCGCGCTATTCACTCGGCTGGCCGGATGAATGGTGGGTCGATGCAGGCAAGGACGCAGCGCTGAAACAATAACCCCTCCAGCTGAAAGCCAGAGGGGCAATTTCAGATCAATGTAATGTTTATCTTAGCCTGGCTTACATTGAGAGCCCGCCAACAGACGTGCCATTTCAAGACTGCGCATATTGAGGCGCGCAATATCCTGCCCTTCCGGATTACTACTGAGCACGACCCGCCCCTGCTGAGATTCCTTAGCTGCCCAATTCAGAATAGTCAGCGCCTCGCCAACTACTTCACAACGCCGGTTGTGCGGCATGGCAAAGCGGTTGAACAAACGACTTGGCACTGACCGCGCCCATCCAAGCGGGTCAGTCGTAAACTGCGGAAATTTGGCCGGATTCATGTCCCGGTAAATTTTATACAAATGTGCTCGTGAAATGTTGACGTGAATTTCTGCCATTTTTGCCTCCTGATTGTAGTTGGCAAGATAGGCGCGAGCAGCTGACCAGCACAACACCAAAATGCCGCTACGGTAGGCTGCGGCAAAATCTCGGGCTGGAAACAATTCGCAGATGCGGCTATGGTCTTGATATGCTTGGTTATCTGCTGCGCCGTTTATTGCTGATCATCCCCACTTTGCTGGGCATCATGATCCTGAATTTTGCCATCGTGCAGCTCGCCCCCGGCGGGCCGATCGAACGCATCATCGCGCAAGTGCAGGGCCATGCGGTAGATGCCACCAACCGCTTCTCCGGCTCGGGCGGGGAGACCATTACCCAAGCCGCCCAACCCGGCAGCGACGCTAATGCCGGCGCGGCCAATTCCCGCTATCGCGGGGCGCAGGGGCTGGACCCCGCCTTCATCAAGGAGCTGGAAGTGCAGTTTGGCTTTGATAAGCCGCTGCATGAGCGCTTTTTCAAGATGATGGGCAATTACCTGCAGCTGGATTTTGGCGAAAGCTACTTCCGCAGTGAAAAGGTCACCAGCCTCATTGCGCAAAAGCTGCCGGTGTCCATCTCGCTGGGGCTGTGGACCACCTTGCTGGTTTATTTCATTTCCATTCCGCTGGGCATTCGCAAAGCCGTGCAGGACGGCAGCCGTTTTGACGTGTGGAGCAGCGCCGCCATCATCATCGGCTATGCTATTCCCGGCTTCCTCTTCGCCATTTTGCTGATTGTGGTGTTTGCCGGCGGCCGCTATCTGGACTGGTTTCCGCTGCGCGGCCTGTTCTCGGACAATGTGGCGGACCTGACCCCGCTGGAAAAGGTCAAAGACTATCTCTGGCACATCACCCTGCCGGTCACCGCCATGGTCATCAGCGGCTTTGCCAGCCTGACCATGCTGACCAAAAACAGCTTTCTGGACCAGATCGGCCAGCAATATGTGATCACCGCCCGCGCCAAGGGCCTGAGCGAGAACCGCGTGCTCTATGGCCATGTGTTCCGCAACGCCATGCTGATTGTAATTGCCGGCATACCCGGTGCGTTCATCCATATCCTGTTCACCTCCTCGCTGCTGATTGAGGTGATCTTCTCGCTCGACGGTCTGGGCCTGCTGGGCTTTGAAGCGGCCATCAACCGTGATTATCCGGTGATCTTTGGCACATTGTTCATCTTCACCATCATCGGCCTCATCACCAATATCATTGGCGACATTACCTACGCGCTGGTTGACCCGCGCATCGACTTTGCGAGCCGCGACGTATGACCCTTTCACCCCTCAACCAACGCCGACTTGCCAATTTCAAGGCCAACCGCCGGGGCTGGTGGAGCCTGTGGATTTTTATGGCCATCTTCATCCTCACGCTGGGGGCCGAGTTTATTGCCAACGATAAACCGCTGCTGATGCGCTATGACGGTCGTTGGTATGTGCCGGTGCTGGCCACCTATTACGAAACCGAGTTTGGCGGCTTTCTGGACACCGAGGCTGATTACCGCGACACCGAAGTGCAGCGCCTGATCAGCGACAAGGGCTTTATGATCTGGCCGCCCATTCGCTACAGCTACAACACCATCAACTATAATCTACCCGTTCCCGCCCCCGCGCCGCCGAGCGCTGACAACTGGCTGGGCACTGATGATCAGGGCCGCGATGTGCTGGCCCGGCTGATCTACGGGTTTCGCATCTCGGTGCTGTTTGGCTTGACGCTGACTGTGCTAGGCTCGCTCATCGGCGTGGTGGCTGGCGCTATCCAGGGCTATTTTGGCGGCAAGACTGACCTGATTTTTCAGCGTGTGATTGAGATCTGGTCGGGGATGCCGGTTTTGTATCTGCTCATCATCATGAGCAGCATGATTACCCCCAATTTCTGGTGGCTGCTGCTCATGCTGCTGCTGTTCAGCTGGATGCATCTGGTAGGTGTGGTGCGCGCCGAGTTTTTGCGGGCCCGCAATTTTGACTATGTCAAAGCGGCGCGCGCGCTGGGCGCTACCGACCCTGTCATCATGTGGCGGCATGTGCTGCCCAATGCCATGGTGGCAGCTATCACCTTCATGCCGTTTATCCTCAATGGCTCCATCACCACCCTGACTGCGCTGGACTTTCTGGGCTTTGGCCTGCCGCCCGGCAGCCCGTCACTGGGTGAGCTACTCAATCAGGGCAAAAACAATCTGCAGGCGCCGTGGCTGGGCTTTACTGGCTTTTTCTCGCTAGCGCTCATGCTCTCGCTGCTGATTTTTGTGGGCGAAGCCGTACGCGACGCCTTTGACCCGCGCAAAGCTTTTGGCAGCAGCGCCGCCATCTCCCTCAAGAAAAGGACCTGATATGCGCTTTCCTCTTTATGCGGCTCTGGCCCTGCTGATCCCGGCATATGCGCACGCGCAGTCCCTGCAGTTTGATACGGCACCCGCCGCCCCCATCAGCAGCGGGCCGCAAGCGCCAGATGGCATCAAATGGCTGCAGAACAAGCCCATGACCGTATTTGACCTCGGCATGATGGAACTGACCCAAACCGCCAACCAGCTGGCCGAAAGCGTCAGCGGCCTGCGCGGCGCAGTGGCCGAACTGCAGGATAACTCCAACACCATTGCCATCAGCTTTTACGCGGGCCTGCCCTATACGACGGATGTGTGCAAAAGCACGCTGCGCCAGATGCGTGACGGCATGTTTGCCCAGCGCGGCAACCCGGAGCGGCTGGCGCGCGAGCTGTCCTCCTACTTCATCAGCTATGGGCCAACTGACCCCACCCGCCCCAGCACCATCGGTGCGGAATTGCTGCAGATGATGCGGGTTGCCGTATATATGCAAGGCGGCATGTGCGAAGCCAACCTGACCGATGATGCCATTACCGAGCAGCGCGACGCAACAAGCGCGGCTGAAGCACCGCCAGTAGCACCGCCAACAGCACCTCCAGTAGCACCGCCAGCTGCACCTAACCGGACCCGCGCACGATGAGCGAAACACCGCTGCTCTCGGTCAAGGATCTGGCCATTTCATTTCTCACCGCGCAGGGTGAAAGCGCCGCGGTGCAGGACGTCTCCTTCACGCTTGAAGCGGGCGAAACGCTGGCGCTGGTGGGCGAGAGTGGCTCGGGCAAATCCATCACCGCGCTCTCGGTCCTGCAGCTGCTGAACTATAATGCCGCCCGCCATCCGGCAGGCTCTATCCGCTTCAAAGGGCAAGAGCTGGTCGGCGCCACAGAAGCGCAGATGCGCAAGCTGCGCGGCCATGACATTGGTATGGTGTTTCAGGAGCCGATGACCTCGCTCAACCCGCTGCACAGCGTTGAAAAACAGATCGCCGAAAGCCTGATCCTGCATGGCGGTTATACCCGCCGCAGCGCGCGCGCCCGCGTGATTGAGCTGCTGGGGCTGGTCGGCTTTAACGAGCCGGACAAGCGGCTAGGCGCCTATCCGCATGAGCTGTCTGGCGGTCAGCGTCAGCGTGTGATGATTGCCATGGCGCTTGCTAACAACCCCGCTTTGCTGATTGCCGATGAGCCGACAACTGCGCTGGATGTGACCATTCAGGCGCAAATCCTCAAACTGCTGAAAGACCTGCAGGCCCAGCAAAATCTGGCGCTGCTGCTCATTACTCATGATCTGGGCATTGTGCGCAAAGTGGCCGACCGGGTGGCCGTTATGCAAAAGGGCCGCCTTGTGGAATATGGCAAGGTGGCTGAGGTGTTTGCCAATCCGCAGCATGAGTATACCCGCAAGCTGCTCGGCGCCGAACCTAAAGGCATGCCGCCTGCCACGCAGAGTGATGCGCCAATTATTGCCCGCGCACAGAATCTGAAGGTCTGGTACCCGATCAAGACCGGCCTATGGCGGCGCACGACCGATCACGTCAAGGCGGTGAACGATATCAGCTTTGAGCTGCGCGCCGGGCAAACACTGGGCGTAGTTGGTGAAAGCGGCTCAGGCAAAACCACATTAGGCCAGGCCCTGCTGCGCCTGATCCGCAGCCAAGGCCTGATTGATGTCAACGGCACCCGCATTGACCAGCTGAGCTGGAAAGCCCTGCGCCCCTTGCGCCAAAGCATGCAGATTGTGTTTCAGGACCCCTATGGCTCACTCTCGCCGCGCATGAGCATGGGTGAGATTGTGGAAGAAGGTCTGCGCATTCACAAGATTGGCGAGACGCAGGCAGAGCGTGATGCGCTGGTCATACAGGCCCTGCAGGATGTGGGTCTTGATCCGGACTGGCGGCACCGCTACCCGCATGAATTTTCAGGTGGACAGCGGCAACGTGTGGCCATTGCCCGCGCGCTGGTGCTGCGCCCCAAACTGATTGTGCTGGATGAGCCGACCTCGGCGCTGGATATGTCCATTCAGGCGCAGGTGGTCGATCTGCTGCGCGACCTGCAGCGCAAATATGGGCTGGCTTACCTGTTCATCAGCCATGATTTGCGCGTGGTGCGCGCCCTCTCCCACTATGTCATGGTCATGAAGAACGGGCAGGTGGTTGAGCAAGGCCCAACCGAGGCCATTTTCAATGCCCCGCAACAGCCCTATACGCAGGCCTTGCTGCGCGCAGCCCTGAATATTGAAACCAGCGATAGCGGACTTGTAAACAGCTAAAACCAGCTGGGTTAGGCGATGTAAATGCGGTCGCCGCCCTGCTGCTGCACGCGCTGCATGGCGCTGCGGGCCTGACCAACAAAGGCATCAAAATCACCGGCGCCTTCATTAGCCGTTAGCACAGCTAAACTGACCGAATGACGGGATCTCTCGCCGCCCAGTACAAACTGGGTTTGACTGACCGACTGGCGGATACGCTCGCCCAAAATGGCGGCACCTTCCTGCGGCGTGCTGAACAGCAAACACACAAACAGGCCACCATCCAGACGGGCAATCATGTCAACATCGCGTACGGATTGTTTGAGAATGTCAGCAATATCGCGCAGCAGATGGTCGCCTACCTCCAGCCCGCGTTGTGCAGCAATGTCCTGATAGCCATCTGCCTCCAGCGCCAGCAGGCTGAGCGGCACGCGGTAGCGCTTCCAGCGGCGATATTCGACCCGGCCAAGGTTAAACAGATGCTCGCGATTGGCCAGACCCGTCATCTGGTCAGCGGTGGCTAGTGCATGCAGCTGCTCGGTCGACGCGATCAGAATGGACAGGTCCCGCACCACCACAATGTAATGGTCGCTGCCCGCCACCGGCACAATCACGCAATGCCCCTGAAACGGCTGACCATTACGGCGCATGAAGCCCATGGTCTGCTCCAACCGGCCCCGGCTGCGCGCCTGCGCCAGCAGATTGGCAATGGCGTCGGGCGCGCGCTGATCAGGCGGCAGGAACAACGCCATGTTCGCCCCGGCCAGCTCGGCGGGCGGATAGCCAAATACCCGCTGCATGGTGCGATTAGCCCCCAGCAGGTGGCCGCCAGCATCCATTTCCAGAACGGCATGATCCCGGATTTGCTCCAGCAGCAGATGCAGCAATTGCTCATGCGGATTGGCCGCCAGAACAAAGGGCGTATCGGTTGACAGCGGGCTTGGCGGCTCGGACGGGTCCAGCGGATTCATAACTTCTTAGTTAGGCGGGAAACCCCTTAATAAATGATTGAATAAATCGTTGCAGGCGCGGCCAACACTCCTTATTTTTCAGAACATGAACAGCTATTTCCTTTGCGGCATTGGCGGTAGCGGCATGCTGCCGCTCGCCCTGATCCTTCAGTCCCGTGGCCACCAGATTGCCGGGTCCGACCGCGCCCACGACCAAGGCCGCACGCCGGACAAGTTTGACTGGCTGCAAAAGCACGGCATCAACCTGTCGCCGCAGGATGGCAGCGGGCCCACAGCCAGCACAACGGCGCTGGTGGTGTCAGGCGCAGTCGAGGAAACCGTGCCGGATGTACAAAAGGCCCGGGCGCTGGGCCTGCCGATTGTGACCCGCGCCCAGCTGCTCTCCCAGCTCAACAATGAAGCCCTGACCAGCATTTGCATTGGCGGCACCAGCGGCAAGAGCACTACCACCGGCATGGTTGGCTATCTGCTGCACGAGTTTGAAGAAAACCCCACCGTGATGAATGGCGGTATCTTCCGCAATTACAGTGCCGACAACCCCTATTGCACCGCCCTGACCGGCCGGCCTGAGCTGTTTGTCAGCGAGGTAGATGAGAGCGATGGCAGCATTGCCCTCTACCGCCCGAGCGTAGCCGTGGTGACCAATATCAGCCTCGACCACAAATCACTCGATGAGCTCAAGCAGCTGTTTGGCGACTTTCTGGCCAAAAGCCCCGCCGCCGTCATCAATGCGGATGATGCGCATGTACGTGCCATTGCCAGCCGCTGCCGGGGCCGCGTCATCAGCTTCGGGCTGGATTTTCCGGCCGCGCGCCTGACCGCAGAGAATATCACGCTGCGCAGCTTTGGCAGCGAGAGCACCATTGTTGACCGCGTGACGGGTGACCGTTTCAAGCTCAGCCTGCAGGTGCCGGGCCGGCATAATATTGCCAATGCGCTGGCGGCTTTAGCCGTTATCCTCGCGCTGGGGCTGAATATGGATAAAGCCTGCCTGTTGCTCGGCGGCTTTACCGGCATCAAGCGCCGCTTTGAGCTGGTGGGGCAAACCACCAACAACATCACCATCATTGATGACTTTGGCCATAACCCGGACAAGATTGCGGCCACCTTAAGCGCGCTCAAGGCCTTTCCCGGCCGCTTGCTGGTTATGTTCCAGCCGCATGGGTTTGGCCCGCTGCGCCTGATGCGCAAAGAGCTGGTAGACAGCTTTGCCAACTATCTCAGCGGGCAGGACATGCTGTTGATGCCAGAGCCTTACTATGCCGGTGGCACGGTTGACCGTTCCGTCAGCTCGCAGCACATTGTGGCCGACTTAAAGGCGCGCGGCGTGAACGCGGCTGTGTATGCTGATCGCGCCAGCATCACCGCGCCACTCATCGCAGCCGCCCAGCCGGGCGACCGCCTCATCATTATGGGCGCGCGCGACGATACCCTGTCGGACTATGCCCGCGACTTGCTGAACCGGCTTTCGATAGCCGCATAAACCGCCCGCAGCCCCATCGCCTCGCCACCTTCCGGGCGGCCGGGCTGGCTGGATGTATTCCACGCCATCAGGTCAATATGCGCCCATGGCTGAGCGTCCGGCACAAATTGCTGCAGGAACAAGGCCGCCGTAATGGCACCGCCATAACCACTGCCGCCTGCATTGTTCATGTCGGCAATTTTGCTCTTCATGCTCTTCCAGTAGGGTTTGTGCATGGGCAAACGCCAGAGCGGGTCCTGCAGGGTCTTGGCGCTGGCGAGCAGCTGATTAGCTAGGCCGTCGTCATTACTGAACAGCGCGGGAATATCGGTGCCCAACGCAACCGAACGCGCGCCGGTGAGGGTGGCAAAATCAATCAGCCATTCGGGCTGCTCGCGGCTGGCCTCATCCAGACAGTCACTGAGGATAACGCGCCCTTCGGCATCGGTATTGCCAATCTCAATGGTTTGGCCGGAGCGGGTGGGGTAAATATCCATCGGGCGCATGGCACGGCCGCTAATGCTGTTCTCAACTGCTGCCACCAGCACGCGCAGTTGCACATCAAGCCCGGCATCCATAATCATGCCAGCCAATGCCAGCACATGCGCGGCGCCGCCCATATCCTTCTTCATGGTCAGCATGCCGGATGACGGTTTAATGTCATACCCACCAGTATCAAACACCACGCCCTTGCCCACCAGAGTTAAGCGCGGGGCTTTGGCACGGCCCCAGCGCAGATCCAGCAAGACCGGCGGGCGTTCACTGCCCTTACCCACTGCATAGATGGCCGGATAATTTTTCTGCAGCAATTGCTCACCGCGCAGCAAGGTTGCTTTGGCTTTGTACTTTTTAGCCAGCGCCACACCCGCTTGCGCCAACTCATCCGGGCCCAGAATATTGGCTGGCTCGTTAATGAGATCGCGCACCAGATAGGTTGCGCGTGCGGTGCGGGTAAGGCTGGCTACATCCACCTGCTTGCCCACCAGCAATTGCGCGGCCGCGCGGCCGGGCTTACGCAGATATTTATCAAACCGGTAGCTGCCCAGCGCCCAACCCAGCGCCAAGTGCTGTTGCTGCGCGGCCGGTATATTGCCAGCCAGCTCATATGTTCTCAGCGGCAACACATTAGGCAAATGCGCAAGCGCCAACAGGTCCGGCTGCGCGGCGATGCCGACCAGAACACCCGCCAACTGCCCCTTGGTATCCGGCAATAACAGATAATCCTGCGCGCTCGCGGTAAAGCCGGTGTCTTTAACCCAGTTACGGACAAACGCACTCTGGCGTTTCAGCCAGCCATCCAGCTCAGCCGCGCTGACCAGATGCAGCGGGAGCGCCGCACGCGCCTTGGTCACAAGACCGAGTGCGGGATCAAGGTTTGGGAGGTAAGGCATGAATGATGGTCTCCTGCGGGGGTGGGGGTAAGGGAGTCTTGTAAAAAGCGTCAGCTGCCGGATGCAGCGGTACCGGTAGCGCCAGCTGGGCGCGCTCACGGCTATAGCCGCTTTGGGCCGGGTCAGCCAGTGAGAGCCTCTTGAGCAGATGCGTCACATCATCAGCTGGCAGGTCAGCACGAACAATCAGTACATCACTCAACTCAATCGTGCGGTACAGAGTGGCGGCGCCAGAAGGGGCATCGACCGCCCGCATATAGGGAAACCGACTCATCAGCCGCTGCAACTCGCTTTTGGACGGAGCCAGCAAGCTGGCCTGCCCGGCGATCATGGCATTGACCAGCTGCGCATCCGGCTCGCGCGCGGTATAGGCCAGCACATCAAGGCGGCCTTTGAGCAAACGGTCATACTGCACATCACGGTTGGAGATGTTGAGCAGGCGGTAGCTCTCCGGCATCACGCCCACATTTTCCAGCAAGCGGCGCAGACTGGCCGCTTGATCCGATTGTTGACTGCCAAATGACAGCGCCAGCCCGCCGAGCTGGAAAATGCCGGACAGCTCCAATCCAGCCCGCACCGCAAAATAAACCGGCTGTGGGTTAAGCGCTGCGACCGCCCGCAGGGAACGGTCGGCCTGCGCGCCGCGCACCTGCCCCTGATAAACGGCAAAGGCATAGTCAGCCGGGACCAGAGCAGCATCTACCACGCCGGCGCGCAACTTGCGCAAGGCGGCATCAGCACTGGCGCTGGGCTCCGCATCAACCGTCAGGACAAAGCCAGCGCACGCCCGTCCGGCCCGGCAGGTGCCCGGCGCAGTGAGTGCAGCGGCCAGATTTGCCGAGCGCTCAAACGAACCGCTAAAGGTATCTCCGCTAGCCACGCGCATATAGGTGCGGTCATCTGCCGTAGCAGGCTGGCCACACAGCGCACCGAGAAAAAATAGCAGAAAAAACACAACCCACTGATTCATATGGATTTTATACCAATATCTAACGATTGAACTGGGCACAGGCATAGCGTAGACTTCTTTCTAATCGTTAAGCGTAGCGGTTTTTTAAGCGTTTTGTGAAAAAATTTAACTGTAGCGCGAAAGGATTCATCCGTGAGCAATCCCCCCCAGGCCGACCGCACCCAGCTGTGGAGCAATACTGAGCTGAACACGGCTGAAGACGCGCAGCGCGCTGCCGCCGCCGCTGACGCTGCCAAAAAGAATTTTTATGGCGCGAGTGACGACTTTCTGAAAAAGCAGGCCGAGAACGATATGCTCTATCAGCAACGCCGGGAAGGTGATCTGCGTTTTCAGGCTAGCCGCTACAGTGACAATCAGGCTTATGTCGATAAGCATAATGAACCGATCATGGCCGCCATCCGCGCCGAAGAAGAGCGCCGCGCCGCCGAGATGATGAAGGGTGTACTGGGTGCAGCAGCTGCCGTGGTTGGCGTGAACGCGGCTGTAGGCGCGATGCAGGCAGCTACTCAATCTCCCGCCACCCCTGCGGCTGAGCCCTCTCCGGTCAGTGGTGCTTTTGCCCGCCTGCTGGGCCTGCGCAACCCGGACGCTGTCATTGCCCGCGAAGTGGGCCCGTCTGAAATGTTCAATTCACGCGGTGCCTCACCGGCCATGCTGGGCATGGCCCCCACCTTGGCGCTGGTTGGCGCTGTGCTGGGCGAGACCAAAGCACCTGTCGCCACCAATGAACCCGCCATGCCGGCCAGTTTGCAACCGGCCCCCACAACCGCGCCAGTTGCACCGGCAAGCACACAAGCCAGCAATGAGGAAGCTGCGCCGCAGCGACCCGTGCGTGTGGCCCGTAATCAGTCCATGCATCTGGATCTGATCCCGGTACCCAAGCCCAGCTCCAGCTTCTTCCAGAAGATGGGTGGGTCGGAAGGCTAGCTCAGCAACGCCTCAGGCGACTGGTAGGTATAGCCCAGATGCTGGGCAACCGGCGCGCACGTTACTTGCCCCTGACATACATTGAGCCCCATGCGCAGATGCACGTCATCACGCAGCGCCTTTTGCCAGCCCTTATTGGCGAGTGCCAGCACATGGCGCAAGGTGGCATTGTTGAGCGCATAGGTTGAGGTACGCGCCACCCCACCCGGCATGTTCGCCACGCAATAATGCACAATGCCATCGACTACAAAGGTCGGCTCGGCATGCGTGGTGGGGCGCGAGGTTTCAAAGCAACCGCCCTGATCAATCGCCACATCCACCAGCACCGCGCCCGGCTTCATGCGGGCCAGCATGGCGCGGCTGATCAGCTTGGGAGCTGCAGCACCGGGCACCAGCACCGCCCCGATGACCAGATCTGCCTGCGGAATGAGTTCATCCAGCACAGCGCGGCTGGAATAAATCACCTTGGCGCGGGATTCAAACTGGCTTTCCAGCTTTTCCAAAACCAGCGGGTTGCGATCCAGCACCGTCACATCTGCATGCAGGCCAACCGCCATCTGCGCGGCATGATGACCCACTACGCCACCACCGATGATAACAACTTTGCCCGGCGGTACGCCCGGCACGCCGCCTAACAACACACCGCGCCCGCCATGTGATTTCTCCAGGGCCGTTGCGCCCGCCTGAATGGACATGCGCCCGGCCACCTGGCTCATGGGCTTGAGCAGCGGCAGGCCGCCTTGATCATCCGTTACAGTTTCATAGGCAATGCAGATGGCCTTGGACGCGATCAGGTCTTTGGTCTGCTCCGGGTCCGGTGCCAGATGCAGATAGGTGAACAACACCTGCCCGGCGCGCAACATTTTGCGCTCAGCCGCCTGCGGCTCCTTGACCTTTACAATCAGGGCGGAGGCCTCAAACACATCTGCCGCACTGGGCGCAATCTGCGCGCCGACGGCAAGATATTGCGCATCATCCGCGCCAATGCCTAGGCCTGCGCCGGTTTCAACCAGCACCTGATGGCCAGCGGCGACCACTTCGGCCACGCTTTCAGGCGTGAGGCCGACACGAAACTCATTGTTTTTGATCTCTTTGGGCACACCGATACGCATGATGCTCTCCTGTTGGCCAGCTCCTGCCAGCGCCCTAGTCTAACCGATCGGGCAAATTCGCAAAGCCACCAGATGTGCCTTGCAGCATTTCTCTAACGCCCCAAGACCCGCAGCGCACCAAGCAGATTGGCATGATCATCCCGCCAAAGTGGCGTTGCATCTGCCGGCACCAGATGCCACCCCGCCGCAGCGAGGGCGGACATATCCTGATCATAACGGGCCAGCGCCACCCAGGTCTGCGGCGCGCGCCACATCTGCCAGCCGGTGGCCGCTGCCTGCACGGCCAATTGCGGGACAAAATTATAATAGCGGCTATTGAGGTTATAAACGATGACCCCATGCTGCGAGACCCGCGCCTGATAAAGCTGCAGCGCCTCCAGCGAGATCAGATGCAGCGGGATCTGCCCGCCATGAAAGGCATCGACGATCAGAACATCGTAACCGGCGGCTTCGTCCTGCTGCAGCAACAGGCGGCCATCCCCCATGCGCCAGCGTGGCTCGCCACAAAGCTTGAGATAGCTGAACTCATCCGCCGCAATGGTCCGGTATTTGTCATCAATCTCATAGACCGTGAACTGGCGGATGGGCGTGGCGTAACACAGCGCAATGCCAGCCCCCAGACCAACCATGCCCACTTGTTGCACCGTTGGGGTCATCAAGGGCGCGAGCAGATCAAAATACAATTCCGGCACCTGCGCGGGTGTTGGCGTGAGGCGCTGACCGCCATCGACCCCATCTCCACTGGCCAGCCAGCGCCAGAGCTGGCCCTGCGGGCCCGGCGCATCATATACCTGCACCAAGCCAAAGAAGTTGCGGTAATAGCGGTGCTCTGGCTGTGCCAGCAGCACGCCGGTCCAGCCTATCAGCCCCACCAAAGCCAGCGCACTTGCCCCCCGCAGCCAGCGGGAAGCGCCACTCATTTTTCCAAACAGCATAAGGGCGAGCAGCGCTACCAACGGATATTCAATCGGTACCACCAGCACATGCGGCACGATCAGCACATGAACCAACCCGGCCAGCGCACCACCTAGAGCAAGCCAGACATAATAATGGGTGAGCTGGGCCGCATCCGGGCGGCTAGCCGCAAGCAACCGGTGAAAATGCAAGGCCAAGGCATAGAAGCTGACCAGCACACCAAGCATCACGCCAACCGGGCTCAACGGTAGCATCAGCAACGCCGCCAGTAAGGCCGCTAAACTCAGCGGTAGTAAAAAAACTGCCGATGAATGCTGCCCCGGCTGCGTGATTTGAGCAAAGGCCTGAATGAGGCTGACCAGATACAGCAGCAGCGGCAAAATCCAGAGCAGCGGCAGCGAACCAAAATGCGTCACCAGCATTTGCGTGCAGCCATATGACAAGCTCACCGGGATAGCCGCCAAGATAACCCAATTTATAATCTGGCGCGTATCGCAGCTAGCGGCAGCGCTGGTGCTATTTTGTAGCACGGGCACCAGACGCACCACCAGCGCCAGCAGGAGCGCGACCATACCCAGCAACAGAATATAAGCCCCATACAGCAGGCTCTGTTGCGTCTGCAGCCCCACTAACGGATCGAGCAATAAGGGGCAGAGCAGTAACCCCAAAACGCTTCCCGCATTGCTGGTCGCATAGAGGCGGTACGCCTTGAGCTCACCCAAGCCAGCGGCTGCAATAATGCGCGCCAGCACGCCACTGACCATACTCAGCGCCACAAACGGCACAGCTAACGCGGCTGCCAATTTACCCAATATCACGACAGCGCCAATATCAGCCGATGGCGTACCACTGATCTGAATTGGCATAAATCCAAGGCCCGCCAGCAACCCAAGCCCCGTCAGCAGCACATGTAGCCGGGCGGGCACCTGCCGCAAAAGATGCGTCATCATATACCCGGCCAGCAAGGCAAGCTGAAAGAAGCACAGCGCGGTCAGCCAGCCGCCGGGGGCACCGCCGACAAGCGGCAACAGCAGCCGTCCGGTAAGCGGCTGAATGGCAAACATCAACAGCGCGCTTAAAAAGACGGTGCAGATGGTCACAGGCAGAAGCAGGGAAGAAAACCGCATGCCGCACTCTAGCAAATTTATGGGCGGGGCAGCAGGCCCCACGCGCAAATCAGCGCACCAGCTTTTCCATGCCGGTGGCCAGCTGACCGAAGTGCGCAACTGTTTGCGGCCCTTGGGTTGTAATATCCACAAATTTGCCGCCACAATTGAAATAACCCATCACCATGGTGTTGGGGCCAACGGTGACTTCAAAGCGTTCACCGCCGTCGCAGACAGCAAGCGGCGTGAGCTTGGCGGCTGACCCCCAAGCCTCCAGAGACTGGGTGAACATCTCATGATAGTGGGCCTGCAACTGTTCAAGCGTAACACCGTCTGTTGCCGGATCATGGCGATAGGCACTCGCCTTTTCAGTCTCGCTCGTTAAGCCGTCAGGTGCTACCTGGGCCCAAGAGCAGCCATCGCCGCCAGCATAACTGACGGCTCCTACGTAGGGCTCGGCCAACAAGGCACAAACCTTGAAACTGAAGGGCTGCTCATCGGCCGCGTGAGCCACTCCGGCTGCGGCACCAGTCAACAAAAGCAAGCCCAAGGTCATCAATCCAGAGCCGCGCATTGCAATCCTTCCCGCGTTACAATCAGTAGCGCGCTTATAGAGCAAAAGTGGGATTTTAACAGGCAACAAAAAAGCCGCCCGAAGGCGGCTGCTTGTCTGAATTGGAGCGGGCGAAGGGATTCGAACCCTCGACCCTAACCTTGGCAAGGTTAAAGTCGCTGTTTTACTGTTGCTTCCCCCAGATGCATTGTTATTGATAAGCGTTGACTTATAAAGGACATTTGGACTATCAGAATGTTAGGGTCATTACCCCAAATGACCCCAATTTGCTTCCCCGTGCTTCCCCCATGCTTCCCCGGGAAGCAGTTTGGAGACCTGAAATGCCCAAGCTGACCAAACGCTTTGTCGACACCATAGAAGCGCCTACGGGCAAGAGCGAAGAGTTCTATTGGGATGAGGGGCCGGGCAGTGTTGAACTCTTCGGTATTCGCATTAAACGTAGCGGCACAGCCTCTTATATCGTTCAGTATCGGAATCTCGAAGGGCGCACCCGGCGTATGGCGCTGGGAAGAGTCGGAACACTCACCCCAGATGAAGCTCGGGTTCTGGCCAAGAGGCGGCTTGCAGAAGTTGCGTCAGGCGAAGACCCCTCCGCCGCCCGCAAGCAGCTACGCTCTGGCATGACTGTCAAAGAGCTTTGCGAACTTTACCTAGAGACATCCAAGGGAATGATCCGCGAAAGCACCCTGAGACAGGATAAATCGCGTATCGAGTCACACGTCATCCCCCTTCTCGGCTTCCGTGCTGTTTCGGGTATCACGCCGGCTGATCTGCGAAAAATGCAGCAAGATATTGCTTCGGGGAAGACTGCGGCCAAGCAGCGGCCAGATGGGCGCGGTGGCATGCGGCAAGGCGGCAAAGGCGTCGCCGCCCGCACTCTTGGCATGATGGGAGCTATTCTCGAACTAGCCAAGCAGCATGGAGCGATTGAAATTAACCCGGCTAGAGGCATTAAGAAGTTCAAAGACATGCCACGCAAGCGCCCTCTTAAAGCCGAGGAAGTGATGGCTTTGGGTCAGGCGATGATCGATCTTGAGGCAGAGGGCGACAACAAGACTGGGTTCGATGCGCTGAGATTAATGCTTCTAACCGGATTCCGGCGCGAAGAGGTCTTATCTCTTCCGTGGGAATGGGTAGACCTGAATGACCGCTGCATCAGATTCGAACAAACCAAGAGTGGCCCGCAGATGCGCCCGCTGGGTAGCGCCGCTGTTCGTCTTATTAAGTCTCGCCCAAGATACGACGATGCCGGCAACGAGCTGCCCTATGTGTTTATGTCAGACAAAACAGGAAATCACCTAGTTGGCATCCGCAAAATATCCATTCGCGCAATGGAAAAGGCAGAAATTGAAGGTGCGAGGATCCACGATATTCGCCACACATTCAGCAGCACTGCCGCTGAAATGAATTACTCTGAATTAGTGATCGCGGGAATCATTGGCCAGAAAGTTAAGGGCGTGACTGCCCGATACTCACATGTCCCTGATGCGGCGCTCCTCCTCGCTGCCGACCGCATTTCCGAAAGAATCGACGCACTCCTACGCGGAGAAAAGGTCAGTGCTGATGTTGTAAACTTGAGGGAGATCCACCATGTCGGATAAGTATATTTCAATAACCAGAGCCATAGCATGGGTTGTATGGAGAAACGAAAGAGTTCTGACTGAGGAAATCGGGGAGATACAGGCATGGTCATTATACCCGCCCAAAGACATTTCACCCTCGGGAGAAAACAGAAACCACTTAAAAGCTGCTTTGGAAAAAAATAAGATATTTGCGGAAGGTCGATATAATGGTGTTGGTAGTATGCAAAGAATAGAGGCGGCAGAATGGCACGCTCTAACATTCGACCCTTACCGCAAAAAGGGGGAAAATGGAGCGACGCTTCTGGAAGATAGCCTGTCCTATAAAGATGACTCTTCTTCATTTTGGACTAATGTTCGTGTCTCATTACCTAAACTTCAAACAGCATTTCGTGGCCCTAAGGTTTTACGTGACTCGAGTAGGCGCGTTTAC
>Ga0255171_1000236_pt1 | contig 17908 bp, 17 predicted proteins | sample Atl_Yuk_RepB_8d_FD_183176 | JGI IMG/M metagenome (GOLD analysis project Ga0255171, IMG submission 183176) | Freshwater microbial communities from Altamaha River, Georgia, United States - Atl_Yuk_RepB_8d | ecosystem: Environmental > Aquatic > Freshwater > River | place: USA: Georgia | collected...
CGAAGTCTGTCGCGCTCGATCTATGGGGATAGCGAATGGCGCACAGGATACTCGACCGCGTGCAGGAGACGACGACCAGCACCGGAACGGGCGCCCTCACGCTCGCAGGGGCCACGTCGAAGATGTTGTCCCTGTCCGGCGCCGGCTTCGCCAACGGCGATACCTTCTGGGGCCTGATCGAGCACGCGACGGCCGCCGAATGGGAGATCGCGCTCTGCACCTACGCAAGCGCCGGCGCCGGCAGCATCGCGCGCGCGGCCCCGCTCAAATCCAGCACCGGTGCCGCCGTGTCCTTCTCGGCCGGCACCAAGACGGTCTCGCTCGTGGCGCCGGCGGCCGTGCTCACCCTCCTGGGCTCGCTCGAAGCGGTCGCCGCGCCCACCATCTCCGCAGGCGCGCTCACCATCGATCTTCTGCTGGGCACCGTGCACAAGGTGGCGCTCAACGCCGACGTGACGAGCGTCACCATCGCCAACGCACTGGCAGGCTGCGCCTCGGGCTTCACGGTGGAATTTACCGCGGACGGCACCGCCCGGACCGTGACGATGCCCGGCAGCGTCACTACCTTGAACGGCACCTACACGCCGTCCAGCGCCGACGGCACACGCGATCTGCTCAACTTCGTGACCTTCGACGGCGGCACGACGTGGCTGATGTCGATCGTCGCGCAGAACTACTAGGCGAGGGGCCACGATGAGTTCGATTGCCCGCCGCCTCGGCGTCATGGGGCAGGTGGATGCGGACGTACTGTCATGGCGCGACAGCATCATCGCCGCCGGCGGCAGCGTCTCCGTTGCCATCCTGTCCATCGCGTCGCGCTTCGTAGTGGATGAGAAGGCGAGCGGCGCCTGGCCGCTGACCGACGACTACTGGCCATTCTGGGGTGAGAACCTGATCCAGGCGACCGTGTCGCTCAAGCAGCGGCGCACCGTGACGTTGGTCAATGCACCGGCCTTCACGGCACGCCGGCATTTTGCGACCGACGGTACGTCCAGGTATCTCAACACCGGATTCATTCCCTCGACGCACAAGATCGCCGCCAGCACGCACAATTTTCGACTCGCGGTCTATCTGCGCGACAATCTGTCGAGCAACACGTACGCGGCGGGTGCCACTTCGAGCTCGAACAGAAACCTCCGTGTGCGTCCGCGCAATGGCAGCGTGGCCTATCTCGACGCCAACTCCTCCTCCGGCACCTACACGCTGCCCGCGGCGACCAGCGCCGGCTACACGGCCGGCTCGCGCGATGCAGCGTCGGGTGCCAACTGCTACGCCTACAAGAACGGGGTTGCCATGGTGCAGACCGTCGCTCCGACGGCGTTCGGCTCGGCGAGCCTGCCCGTCGTCCCGATCTTTGTCGGCGGATACAACAACGCAGGCGTTTTTACGGCGCCCCGTGCCACTTCGATCGGCTTCATGGCGGTGGGCGCCACCCTCAGCGCGGCGCAGGAGCTGGCGCAGTACAACGCCGTGCAAGCGTGGGCCACTGCCGTGGGAGCAAACGTCTGATGCCGGTGTTCATCGTCCTCACCGCCGACCAGGCGGCCCATGTCCGTGGTCCGGCATTGCCGCCTTATGCGCTGGAGCCCATTGAGCGGCTGGGCAGCGTCTTCATTCTCCCTGCCGGTGTGCTGGACCATCCAGCCTATGCGATGCACGCGGAATTCCTGGCGGCGCTTCCGCAGATAGATGGCGCCGATCCATCCTTCCCGGCCGCACTGGATCCCTCCGAAGACTGACGCGGCTCGTGACCTTCCCGTATCCCCACGGTGCGCTGCCGGTCGGCGCGGCGCCCTATGCCATGCCCACCGGCACGGCCGAGCGCGTCCTGCTGCTGTCGCCGCGCGACAGTGACCTCGGCACCCTGTCCGCCAGCACTGCTGTCACGACGCTACCGGTGACTAATCTGCAGAGCCCGGAGCCCAGCAAGAAGTGGCGCTCGACCTCGACCGTCGGGCAGTACATCGACATTACCCTGGCGTCGGGGCTTGGCTGCAACGCGGCGGCTCTCGTCGGCCATAACCTGAGCGGCGCCGGTCTGTGGCGGGTGAGGGGATACGCGGCCCTGGCTGATGTGGGAGTCGCGGCGGCCTCGGATACTGGCTGGCAGAGTGTCTGGGCGGGCGGCGTGAAGGCCCCGGACGCGGCCTGGGCCCACCATCTCGCGCTCCTCCGCTGGACGTCCAGCGGGGATCATCGCTGGTGGCGCGTCGAGTTCGCCGACCCTGCGCCGACCACGACCCACATTGAAGCCGGACGCCTGGTGCTGGGTGTCGCTTTCCAGCCATCGCTCAACTGCGATTTTAGCGGCGCGGTCGGGTGGATGCCGGACGATGTCCAGGAGCCGACGCCCTACGGGCAAACCTTCACCGACCCCCGGCCCTACCGGAAGCGGCGCTTCGTATTGCCCTTCGGTTCGATGGATCAGGACGAGGCCCATGAGGGCGCGATGCAGTTCGCCCGGCTTCATGGTCTCGCAAGGGATCTGATCTGCTGTCTCGACCCCGGAGAGCTCGCCCGTTTCCATACCTGGTCGATGCAGGGGCTCCTGGTCACCGGCAGCCACGACTTCACCCCACGGCCGCTCTTCCTGAACGGCCGGATGATGTGGGGCTTCACCTTCACCCTCCTCGAAAAACTCTGAGGCGCTGATGTTTGCGGATTCGGTCATGGAATCCTCGTCGACCACGGGGACCGGCAGCTACACGCTCGTCGGCGCGGTGGGCTACTCGCGCACCTTCGCCCAGGATTTTGCCGACGGCGACACGGTTGCCTATTTCGTTTCGAACCTCGCCAAGACCAAGTGGGAGTTCTGCACCGGAACGCTCACCATCGGCCCGCCGCGCACGCTCACGCGCGCGGTCAGGAAGAGCAGCAACGCAGGCTCGGCGATCGATTGGCAGGCCTCCGACGTCTACTACGTCTTCTCGATCGCCAGCGCCGATGCTCTCGCCGGCCTGCTGGCAGGCAACCTGGCGGCAGCCCGCCCGTGGTGGGTCCGCACCGGCGCTCGCTGGTGGGACCATGCCGCCGGTCTGGCCGTCTCGTGGATCGACCGGCTGGCTACCGGTGCCGCCTCGAACACCCGCATCGGCGTCTACGATGTCGTGAAGGACACGTATTTTGCCGACGGACGCCGGCCGTGGGCCGCCATTGGTGCCGCGAACAAGACGATCGCGGCCGCCGACATCGGTGGCATTTTCACCCAGAACAATGCCGCCGCCGATCGCACCTTCACGCTGCCGGCGCATGACGCCGCCGGTTTGGGACACGGCTTCAAGGTGGGCGGCCTCGGCCTCAGCTCCGGCCAGTATGGCATCGTACTGACACCGGCAGCCGGCGACGGCATCGACGGTGGCGCCGATGGTGCGACCAAAAGGATCCCGGGCGGCGTCCGCTTCGATGTGGAATGGGATGAGCCCGGCGACACCTGGCGTGTTTCCTACCTCAACTCGGTGCCAGCTCTGCGCACCGGCCGGCGCCAGACTGTCGCCGCGGGCCCGGTCTCGAGCGCTGGGCTGCCGACGTTCCTGCCCTCGACCAACGCCACACTCAGCCTGATGACGCAGAATGTGACTTCCGCGGCACGCTTCGTCGCCACGGCGGCCAACGGCTGGGACTGGCAGGGGCGGCCGAACGATCGCGTCGGCGTCAGCCTGGCGAACTTGCAATGGACCGGTCTCACGGCCAATCGCGCGGCCGCGACGCCGAACTTCCTTTATGTGGCCGTCGGCGCCGATGGCGCGCTGACGCCCGGCAGCACCATCCTCGCGCCGGTCTACCAGGAGGGCGGCACCCCCGGCACAGCCAATGGCCAGTTCACCTTCAACATCGGCGAGATGAAGGGCTATCTCGGCAACGGCAGCACGGCAGCGGAGGCCTTCGTCGTCATGGTCGGCGAGGCCGCCACGGATGGCAGCGGCGTGATCAGCACGGTCGCCTATGCCTACAACGGCCGCTTCGTCTCGGCCTTCACCACAACGCTTCCGGGAGCCGCCACATTCACCTCGGCGAACCACAACCTCGGCATCAAGCCGAACGTGGCCAAGTTCATCGTCGAGAACGTCACGCCGGAGCATGGCTATTCCGCCGGCGACCAGATCACCGAGGGGCACGCTTCGGCCTACAGTACGCTCTATATCCCGATGCCTGTCGTGACGACGTCGAACCTCATCGGCATTCAGCTGGGCCAGAGCGCTGGCTATGTCGTGACTATCCGCACCTCTGGCGTCACCACCGCGTCCGTGACCCCTGGAAGCTGGAAATACGCCTTCGTCGCCGATCGCGGCTGGGGCTGATCAATTTTGCTCAGTCCTGAGACCCTGCCCGGTAAGTACCAAAGGAACGGAAAGCCATGAGCCCCGAAGAGCGCGACCGGCTGGTGAAGGTCGAGCAGATCGTCGCTGGCCAGCAGGAGTCCCTGAGGTCCATCGAGCGCAAGCTCGATCACCTCACGAGCATTGCCGACATGGGCAAGGGCGCCTTGTGGCTATCGCTCAAGGTTGGCGGGATTCTCGCCGTTGCTGTGGCCGCGCTCTGGGCGCTGTTCGACAAGCTGCACAAGATCGGAGGCACACCATGAGCGACGCAATCGATAATCTCATCACCGACGTGATCCGCCGTGAGGCAGGATACTCGAACCATCCGGCCGACCGGGGCGGACCGACGAAGTACGGCATCACCCAGGCCACCCTCTCGTCATGGCGTGGCTATGCCGTGACCGCGGCCGAGGTAGAGGTCCTGACGATTCCGGAGGCGAGGCAGATCTACCGGACCGTGTTCTTCCGTGGTCTGGAGGGAGTGACGGATTCCAGGGTACTCGAGTTCCTGTTCGACTATGCCGTTAACAGCGGCACCGGCCGCGCGGTCAAAGCGCTGATGGTCGTGCTGGGCGCACAGAAGCTGGGCGCGGTCGACCAGGCCACGCTGTTCTGGCCGCTGATCTGCGAGCGCCTCGACAACTTCCTCCGCATTATCGGCAACGACCATTCCCAGGCCGTGTTCGCGACGGGCTGGGCCAATCGCATCACCGAGTGGTGGCGGCCAACGGGCACGCCGGTCGCTAATTTCTCCCTCACACCAGCGGACGCTGATGGCATCCACGTGAAAGGCGAGAAGGGCGATAGCATCAAGAAGCTGCAGGCCGCTCTTGGTGTCGTCGCTGACGGCGACTTTGGGCCCGTCACTGAGCGGGCCGTCGTTGCCTTCCAGAAGGCAAGAGGACTGACGGCGGATGGCGTCGCTGGCCCGAAGACCCTGGCCGCGCTCGGCATCACCCTGGAGGCCGCATGATGCCTCTTGTTCCCCTGCTGCTCGGCATCGCGCCCACGGTCGCCAGCTGGATCCTGGGCGACAGGACCGGCGGCGCGGTCGAGAAGGTAACCGGCATCGCGCGGGAGATACTGGGCACCGATGACCCTTCGGGTATCGAGGCTGCCATCGCACACGATCCCAATGTGGCTCTGCAGTTCAAGACGGCTCTGATCCTGGCCGAGGCTGACGCACGCCGCCAGCAACATGAGGAGGTGCTGGCCCGGCTGGCCGATATCCAGAGCGCCCGCAAGCAGACCGTTAAGCTGGCCGAAGCCCGGAGCCCAATCGCCTACGGCGCCGTCGTTGTGTCGACCATAGTGCTGCTGGGCTTTGCAGTTATGCTGTGGCTGGTCATCCGGGAGGAGGTGCCCGCTAACCAGCGCGACATGGTCACGCTGCTGCTGGGCACGCTGGCCGGAATGGCGTCGAGCGTCGTCGCCTATTGGGTGGGCTCGTCCAGCGGTTCGATGCAGAAGAACGCAGCGATAGAGAGGGCGATAGTCGGGAAGTAATACCCGTCGATATAACCAATGTGGTGACGATTGCCGCTTGCCGCACAGGCGAGGAGCTGATCAGGGGGGTGTGATGCACGATGAGTGCTCTTGCTGTGAGCTTTCAATGGGTCGAGCTATGCAGAACGCCATTCTACTGATCATGTCCATTTTCCTTGGCAGCCTGCTGGGTAGTGTGGCGAACGCCCAACCCGCTGCGGTGCCGCATTCAGAGCTGTCGCAAGAGCAATTCAACGCCTTGGTTGATGCCATCAGCAACTCGGTCACGGAGAAGCTGAGAGCACAGGGGAAGGGGCCGGCCGAGCAGGCCAAGTCCGAAGCCAAACCGGCTGCCTCCGCCAAGGGGGGGAAACCGCCGTCTGGACCCTCGGTCATCATCACCGCGCCCAAGGAAGGACCCAACGCCTTCGCCGTCTTCTTCAAAGATGCCGGTCGCGTTCTGCGGGCGGCGCCGGTCGTGCTCGACAAGATCGGCTCGATCCCCGAATTGCTGGACCAGCGTGGCCCGGGCAACCGGGGTGTCGGCAGCTATCTCGCGCTGCTGGGCGCGATCATCATCGTCGCGGTGGCGGCCGAGGCGGCGCTTCGCCTGCTGCTGGCGCCGCTGCGCCGGCGGCTGCTTGCGGCAGCACCGGCATCGTTTGGCGCGCGTTCGTTCGCCAGTCTGGCTGGCGTGGTCGTGCTCGACGGGTTGGGGGTCGCCGCCGTCTGGGGCGTCTGCGAGGGCGCTTCGGGCGCCTGGTTCAACGGCGCCGACGGCCAGAGCCGACTGGCCGTGGCGGTTCTTGCGGCAATCTGGACATGGCGGCTCTCGGTGCTGGCTTTCCGCGTCGTGCTGCAGCCCGACGCCCCGTCTGCACGGCTGTGCGATGCGGGCGACCGCGAGGCCGGGATTATGTACCGGCGCGTGTCGGTGCTTATGCTTGTGATATCGTGTGGGAGCTTGCTCACGGCAGTATTGCGCAACATCCAGACGCCACTTGAGGCAATTGCCAGCTACCAGGTGCTCGTTGCACTGCTGTTTCTCGGAGTTGCCTTGTGGATGGTGTCTGGCTCCCGGGAGGCGGCCCGCCAATGGTTGGGGGGGCTGGGGAAGGTGGCGCCCATGGTCGGCTGGATCGGCAACCGCTGGATTCCCCTGGCGCCGCTATTCATGATCGCGCTGGCTGCAGCGACGGTGTTCGGGGTGATCTCGGGGCGCTCTTTCGTTCCCCGGGCGATGCTGCTGACGCTGAACGTCGTCGTCGCGGTCCTGCTGTTCGAGACCCTGATGCAGGCCGTCGTTCGCCGCCTGGATTCGCAGCTTGCGGGGCGCACCGCGGCCAGCGACTACCCGAAGCTTCCCGACGTGATCGCGCGCTGCGTGCGGGTCGCGGTACTGATCGCCGCTGTCGTGGTCCTTGTCGAGAGCTGGGTCGTCCAGGTCTTGGGCCTGGTCAACGAGACCGAGTGGGACCAGCTAACCCGCTCGTCGCGGACCGCGGCCTTCACATTGTTTGTGGCCTACGTCGTGTGGGAGCTCTTCAAGTACGCGACAGAGCCCTACATGGAACGCAAGACCAAGGGAGCCGCCGAGGCAATCGCCGACGGGGACGCTGCTGGGCCGCCGGCATCTCGCATCAGCACGATGATGCCGCTGCTGCGGCGCACGGCCGCCGTGCTGATTGGCCTGGTCGCAGTGATGATCGCGCTCGAGGATTTCGGCGTGAACATCACGCCGCTGATTGCGGGCGCCTCTGTATTCGGCATCGCGATCTCGTTCGGCAGCCAGACGCTGGTGAGGGACATCGTCTCGGGCATCTTCTACCTGTCGGACGACGCCTTCCGAGTCGGCGAATACATCGACTGCGGCAAGGCCAAGGGCACGGTCGAGGGCTTCACGCTGCGGTCGATCAAGCTGCGCCACCAGAACGGCCAGGTGCATACCGTGCCGTTCGGCCAGCTCGGCCAGATCACCAACTTCAGCCGCGACTGGATCACCACGAAGTTCAACCTGCGCTTCGCACGCGACACCGACATCGAGAAGCTGCGCAAGGCCTCGAAGAAGATTGGCGCGGAAATCGCTGAGCTGCCGCAATTCAAGGACGAGATCCTCGCTCCGTTCAAGATGCAGGGCGTGGCCGACATCGTCGAGAATGCGCTGCTGATCCGCTTCAAGTTCACGGCGCGGCCGGGCAACCCGGCGGCGATCCAGCGCGAGGCCATGAAGCGCATGTTCAGCACCTTGCCGGGCATGGGCATCGAGTTCGCCAAGGAAGGCGCGACGGTTGTGCTGCATACAGTCGGGACGGGAGCCAGCGCCTCGACGGTGCCGCCTCCGGCGGAGCCGGCGAAGGCCGCTAGCTAGCCCGGATATCTCACGGAGTTGAGCAGCTTTGGGAGGATAGAGAGATGCACGTCGGTGCCGCTGATGGGGCGGGCCGGGAGCGTATAGGGGGTGCTATGGACGAGTTCGGTCGTCCGCGCCGAAACGGAGTAGGTGACCGAGATGCCGACTATGCGCTGTGTGGCTCGTGTCAGCGCTGTGCGCCGAGGGCGGCATAGGCGAGCGCCCAGTCTCGCTGGCGGGGATGGCTCGATGCCATGCGATCCTGACGCGGCGGACGGAGACGCGGACCAGGGCGGTGACCTTGAGGAGTTCGAGACGGATCGTGCCGCAGGTGGCGTCGGCGAGCCTGGTCGCCTTGAGGCCGGCATGGAAGAGTCCTTCGAGCAGCACATAGCTCATGGAGGCGAACTACAGGCGGAGCTGGTCGGCCCGCATCGTCGCGGTCGAGGAGTGATCCCTTCGGCTTTGCTCAGGGCAGCTGCTTGATGATCCTGCGGCGATGAACGCGGCCCAGCGTTTTCTCGTGTTTCTCCACCAGCCACTTTTCGAAGCCGCGACCGCGATCTACGGACCACCCCTCCTGTCCAGCCAGGCCTTGGAATGGTCGCGCCAGCCGGTACTGCCTCGTGCTTGCTTAAAAATTTTACGTCTCTGGTGATCTTGATCCAGGTCAAAGCGTGGGATCGCATTTCAGTCGATGTGCTATTCCGCAGGTGACTTGGCGAGGAGTCGATCATGACCTTTCGGCAGCCGCGATGACGGACGCAGCAGCAACGTTCCCACCCTCCCACGTGCTGGTCGCGACCGATCTATCCGCGCGATCCGATCGCGCGGTCGAGCGGGCCTTGCTCCTGGCGAAGGCGACGGGTGCGGCCCTCACGATCCTTCACGTGGTCGACGCGGAACTTCCGCGGCAGACGGCTGACCGGCTGGTCGATGAGGCTCGTGAGTTGATTGGTGAGCATGTCGCAACGCTGAATGGCGCCGGAGTGATGGCGCCCGACATCAAGGTCGTGCTCGGTACGGATTACAAGGAGATCGAGGGCGTCGCCCGGAAGTTCGGGTGCGAGCTCATCGTTCTCGGCGTTCACCGCAACGAGACACGTGAACTCTTCCGGGGCACTACGGCGGAACGCGTCATCCGCAGTCGCGCGTGCCAGGTCCTGATGGTCAAGGCGAGACCGCAATTTGATTATCGCCGCATCATGGTGGGAGTCGATTTCTCCGATTGCTCGCGGCGCGCCATCGAATTCGCCGTGAAGTCGTTTCCAAATGCGGAGTTTCATCTAGTCCATGCGTTCGATGTCCCCTTCAAGGCTTTCCTGAGGAGCGAGGACACCCGCGAGGAAATTTCGAGGAGCCATGAGGAAGAGATGGAGCGGTTCATCAAAGGGGATTTTCCAGCACTGCTTCCTCTCTTGCAGGCGGTGCCGCCTCGCGTGTTTCCGGTCGTGAAGCAGGGACCTGTGCGCGACGTGATCGAGGATCAGGTGGATCAACTGAAGCCGGACCTTCTCGTTCTCGGCACTCACGGGCGGAGCGGCATCGCGCACGTCGTCATGGGAAGCGTCGCCGAGGATCTTCTAAGCTACCCGCCCTGCGACATCCTCGCCGTAAGGCCCTGACGGTTCGCTTGGCCATCAGTCGCGGTCGATCCGAAGTTTGCTCCGGGTAGGAACATCCGAGTGGTGCCGTTACCAGACAAGGAAAGGGCTTCCATGCGTTCGATTCTCGTCACCGTCGATGACACTCCGTCCGCCGTCGCTGCCAGGGGGCTTGCTGCGGCGCTCGCTCGCCGGTGCGGCGCCCAGGTGAGAGGCGTGACGGCGCTCGATGTCAGCGATCTCGATCGCGCCGAGCCGGTGCCGATTGGCGGCGTGCAGTATGCCTACGACCGCTTGCAGCATCGCAAGCAGCTCGCCGACGAACGGCGCGCAAGAATCGCCGAACTTCCGGACATGTTTCGGCGATCCCTGGCGGACGAGGGCATGGACGCCGAGTGCACCATGATGGAAGCGAACGTGCGCGACGGATTGCTTCGGATGATCGAGACGTGCGACCTCGTCGTCACCGGCCGGGATGCCGAGTTTCATCTCGAGGCGGTCGAGGGCGTGACGCCCCTCGTCCACCACGTCATCGCCAAGGGGTGTCGTCCGGTTGTGGTGACGGGTCCCCGGTGGATCGAGAAGGGGCCCGTCCTGGTGGCCTACGATGGAAGCGCGCCGGCCGCGAAGGCACTGCAGGTCGCGACGCTGATGGGGATCTTTGGAACCTCCAGGGCGTGTATTATGTCGATCGGACGGGAGCAGTCCGCCGCCCTGTCGGTTGCCGAACGAGCCGGTTCGTTCCTGGCGCTGCATGGGGTCGATGTGGACCTCGAGGCGGTCGCCACGAGCGAGAGCCCAGCCGATGTCCTGTTGCGGCGCGCTTCGGAAACGGGGGCTCGGCTGCTCGTCATGGGAGCTTTCGGTCATCGGGGATTCCGGGAGATTCTCTTCGGCTCCACGACACGGCACCTGTTCGACAGCGCGCCGGTGCCGCTCTTTATCTACCACTAGCGAGTGAAGGCCGGCCTCGCCGTTGACCCAGATCAAGGGCAGGCCCGCTGACATCCTCCAGAATTGCACAGTGTGTGAGATTGCGGTTCGGCCGATCTCCGCGCTCGGCTCAAACACCTGGAGAAGCGAAATGATCACGACCCGCAAGGCCTATATGCCGTTGGCAACCTATCCGGAAGCCGTGGACGATCAGGCCGTGTTGGCAGCTGCCGGTTTCGCGGTCTCGCTGGGCGCGACGCTCGACGTCACGACGTTCTCCGTCGACATTCCGCGCGTACCGTCACCGCTGGCCGGCCTCTTGATCGACGTTCCCGGTCTGGTTCAGGCGGCGGAGGACAAGAGCAGGTCGGAATGCAGCCGCCTTCACGACCTCTTAGGCCGGATCGGGGTTCCTCCCGCCGTGAACTGCTCGAGCAGGGAGGTCGTTCTGAGCGGGCTCCTCGATGCCGCTGCCGCCGAGGCTCGATACCATGACGTGGCGGTGCTTCCCTGGTCCCGGGAAGTTGCGTCGGCGCAACATCTGATCGAGGCCGTCGTATTCGGATCCGGTCGGCCGACGATTCTGGTGCCGAACGCCGCTCCACCGGCCGCCAGGCTGGACCATGTCGCCGTCGCCTGGGACGGCAGTCGGGTCGCCGCCCGCGCGGTCGGGGATGTCCTTCCGCTCCTGGCAGAGGGTGGTCGCGTCACGGTGTTGACGGTCCGCGATGAGAAGCCCCTGGCCGGGGCTGCTCTCGCCAGTCTCCTTGCTTCCTCGCTGGAGAAGCGGGGGGTCAAGGCCGATCCGATCGAAATCGCCCTCGGCGAAAGGACGATATCCCTGGGGTTGCAGGAGACTGCCCTGGCGCAGGGCGCACAGATGCTTGCGATGGGAGGGTTCGGCCATTCCCGCATCCGCGACTTCGTTCTCGGTGGCGCAACGACGGGCGTGTTCGCAGATCCTCGCCTGCCGGTGCTGCTCTCGCACTGACCCTCGAGGGAGTTTGCGACCATGTGGACGTCGACCTCGGGAGCCTCGGGTTCAAGAAAGGCGGATGCGCCCGAAGCATCAGGGGCCGGCAAAACGCAGTTCGACTTGAATCGCGGCTGGCATGCGCTGCAGCCGACCGAGTGCCTGGCTGCGCTGGAAACCCGAGCCGAAGGTCTGGACGCGGCCGAGGCCGCGCGACGTCTTGCGATCTGGGGACCGAACCGCCTGCCGCAGGGGCGGCGTCGCGGTCCGCTCCTGCGGTTTGCCGAGCAGTTTCACAACCTCTTCATCTATGTGCTGATCGCAGCGGGCGTCGTGGCGGCGGCGCTGGACCACACGGTCGATGCGCTGGTGATCCTTGCGGTCGTGATCGCCAATGCCGTGATCGGCTTCGTCCAGGAGGGGCGTGCCGAGAAGGCGCTCGAGGCAATCCGGGGCCTTATCGACCCGCGCGCCTCGGTGATCCGCGACGGCCATCGCCAGACCGTTCCCGCCGGCCAGGTCGTGCCCGGCGACATCGTGCTGCTCGAAGCCGGTGATCGCGTGCCGGCCGACCTGCGTCTCCTCAGGTCGCGCAACCTCCGGATCGACGAGGCGATTCTCACGGGCGAGTCGGTCCCGGTTGACAAGGCGGTCGGGCCGGTCGACGTCGCCGCGCCCCTGGGGGACAGACTTTGCATGGCGCATTCCGGAACATTCGTCACGGCCGGACTGGGGACGGGCGTGGTGATCGGCACCGGTGCGGCCACGGAACTGGGGCGAATCAGCGTGATGATCGGCGCCGTCGAACGGCTGGCAACGCCTCTCGTCCGGCAGATGGATCAGTTCGCGCGGCAGATCACCTTCGCGATCCTTGGCGTCTCGGGGCTCGTCTTCCTGTATGCCGCTTTCGCCCAGTCCTATGCGTTCGACGATGCTTTCATGGCGGTGGTGGGCCTGGCCGTTGCCGCCATACCCGAAGGCCTGCCGGCGGTCATGACGATCACGCTTGCCGTCGGCGTCCAGCGCATGGCGCGACGCAATGCGATCATCCGCCGTCTGCCGGCCGTGGAGACGCTGGGGGCGATCTCCGTGATATGTTCGGACAAGACGGGAACGCTGACCCGTAACGAGATGACGGTGACGGCCATCGTGACGGCGGATCGTCGGATCGCGGTGGAAGGCGTCGGTTATCGACCTGAAGGTGGGTTTGCGGTCGACGGCACCGCGGTTGATCCTGCCGCCGATCCCGTCCTCGAGGAACTCACGCTGGCCGCGCTTCTGTGCAACGACGCTGAGATCCGGCAGTCGGGCGAGGAGTGGATCGTCGACGGTGACCCGATGGAGGGTGCGCTCGTCTCGCTGGCCCGCAAGGCGGGACACGACACCACGGCGGCGCGGACGAGCTTCGTCCGGCGCGACGAGATCCCCTTCGATGCCCGACACCGCTACATGGCGACCCTGAACGCGCGCGATGGTCGTGGACCCGTCGTCTATGTGAAGGGTGCGCCGGAACGCATCGTGGAAATGTGTGCCTGGGCGGCCATGCGGGAAGGGGAAGCACTGATCGACCTGGATCGGTGGCGTCGCGAGATCGAGCGGCTCGGGGCCGAGGGCCAGCGTGTCATCGCCATCGCCCGAAGGATCATGCCGGGGCAGGCGGGCGAAATCGCGCCCACCAATGTAGAGGGCGGGCTCACGCTGCTCGGCCTGGTGGGGCTGATCGATCCGCCCCGGCCGGAAGCGGTTGCCGCCGTCGCCGAGTGCAGGTCGGCCGGCATCCGCGTCAAGATGATCACCGGCGATCATGCCTCGACCGCGCGGGCCATCGCACTGCAGCTCGGCCTCGCGGCCGATCCCGTGGCGGTCTCCGGACAGGAACTGGATGGCCTGGATGAAGGCGAGTTCAAGCGCCAGGCTCGCGATTCAACAGTCTTTGCCCGCACCAGCCCCGAGCACAAGCTTCGGCTCGTGGAGGCTCTGCAGCAGGACGGCTCCGTGATCGCGATGACTGGTGACGGCGTCAACGATGCGCCGGCGCTTAAGCGCGCCGACGTCGGTGTCGCCATGGGGGGCAAAGGCACGGAGGCGGCCAAGGAGGCGAGCGAGATGGTGCTCGCCGACGACAACTTCGCCTCGATCGTGGCGGCCGTCCGCGAAGGGCGCACCGTCTACGACAATCTCACCAAGGTGATCACGTGGACGTTACCAACCAATGGCGGCGAGGCCATGACGATCATCCTGGCCATCCTGTTCGGCCTGACCCTGCCGGTGACGCCAGTCCAGATCCTCTGGGTCAACATGATCACGGCCGTTGCCCTAGGCCTCACGCTGGCCTTCGAGCCCACCGAGCCCGGGGCCATGCAGCGGCCGGCCCGGCAGGCGGGGAGTCAAATCCTCTCCGGAAGGCTCCTGTGGCGCATCCTGTTTGTCTCCGGCCTGATGGTCGCCGGAACCTTCGGGATCTTCGCCTGGGCCGAAACCCGCAGCCTTCCGATCGAGACCGCGCGGACCATGGTGGTCAACACGCTGGTGGTGATGGAGATCTTCTATCTGTTCAGCGTGCGCTACGTTCACGGCACGTCGCTGACCTGGCAGGGTATGCTCGGCACGCGTGCTGTCTTGATCGGCGTCGCGATCGTCGCCGCCGCCCAGATCGCTTTCACGTACCTGCCGCCGATGCAGGCGGTCTTCGGCACGCGCGACATCTCCATCGGTGAGGGCGTGGCGATCATAGCGGTGGGCTTTGCACTGCTTGTCTGTGTTGAAATCGAGAAGCGCCTGTTCGCCCTGATAGCGGCGCGCGCGGCGGCGCGTGAATACCGGCTGCCCTATGTCTCATCGCGTGGCGGCTGAACAGCAGGAGCGGATTGGGGCGATTCCCGGCGCCGTTGGTCCACCCACTCGAACGGAAACACCCCATTGCCTCCGCCAGCGCAGCGGCCGCTCTCCCGTCAAGAAGAGCCTCCACCGTCGCCGGCGAGGAACTCATCGGCTCCTGCGCGATCAGTCGCCGTCGTCGTGGCAACCCTGGCAGCCGACATCCGCGTCGGCATATCCGTCGTAAGACTTACGTTCGCGGAGCCAGACATGTCACGATTGCTCTTCCTCGCCTGCGTGCTCCTTCTGTCGGTAGGAGGCGGTATGGCCCATGCGCAGCCGCCGCCTGCGACAGAGTCTGCCGCCGCCGCGCGAGCCCGTTGCGTGCAGCTGGTCGAATACTGGGATCGCTACAGCGCCGGCAAGGGCGAGGGTGGTGGCAGCATGGACATGCCGCGCAAGTCAGCCGTTTCCGACTGTGCGGCAGGCCGCACCGAAGCAGGCATTCGCACCCTGGAGGACCTCCTGCGCCGCAACGGCTATGCGTTGCCGCCTCCCTGAGCGACGCATGATCCGGCGTCGCGCCGTCCAGCGCTCTCTGCTGTTCCTGCCGGGTGCGCTCGTGGCCCCCCTCCCTGTGGCCTGGAGCCAGACCCGAGCCTTGCCTTCCCTGACCATCGACGACCTCTCCGATCCTGCCGGCCTGTCGGCAGTGGGCACACGCTGGAAGCTGGTCACCGACCAGGTGATGGGCGGTGTGTCGCGGGGCACGCTGACCCGAGAGACGGTGGCGGGACGTCCAGCCCTGGTGATACGCGGCGACGTGCGGCTGGAGAACAACGGCGGCTTCATTCAGATCTCACTCGATCTCGCCCACCCGGAGGCTCCGGGGCGCGGCACGCTCGATGTTCGGAGCTGGCAGGGGCTCGAGATCGATGTTTACGGCGCGCGGCAGCCCTACAGCCTGCACCTGCGCACCACCGACCTCGACCGGCCATGGCAGTCGTACCGACAGGAGTTTGCGGTGCAGCCCGTATGGCAGAGCTTGCGCCTGCCCTTCGCGGATTTCGTGCCCCATCGCACCGAGGCGCCGCTCGATCTGTCGCGTCTGCGCCGGCTGGGAATAGTGGCCATCGGACGCGCCTTCAGGGCCGACCTCGCCCTGGGCGGGGTTCGCCTCTACGGCTGAGCGCTTGGAGGCCGGCTCCCTGTCCAGGGGCCGTTTCTCCGCCCCGCGCAGCGCGCCGTTCGATACCGGAACGCGGGGGCGATCGCCTTGACCAGCATGCTGGCGACGTGGGCGGCCGCGGCGCAGAGACCGTTGGATTTGGGATTCGCTTCCTCCGCCACTTCAGTCCCTGAGTGGGCACTGAGTTTACGCTGTTTTTTCCGGTGAGCGCCTGTAGCAGCCGGGTCTTCGAACCCATGATCCGAACCTCGCCGTCTGCCACCTCGACGCGCTGGGCGAGCGCGCGCAGGTGATCGCGGCGGTAGCCGCCACCTTCGAGACGAATGCGCTGGCGCGCGGTCTTGGCGAAGGTGCGGACCATCTGTGGCGTGATCGCCTTGGCGCCGGAGGTGTCGAGCATGGCCTGGGCGCGCTCGGCATCGGTCTTGGCCTGGTCCCTGATGGCCTTGAGGCCGTCGATGCGGTCTTTCAGCGCCGGGTCATCGATGTCGGCCACGCCTGCCTCGATGGCGTCGTAGAGCCGCTTGAGGCGCAGTTCCGATTCAACGGCGCGCTTGTTCAGTTCCGCGATGTGCTCGCGGCGGCGCTCGGATTGTTCCTGCCTGCGGTCGAGAACGCTGGCGAGGATGGTTTCAAGCCGCTCGGGCTGGAGAAGCTCACCTTCAAGATGGCTGGCGACAAGATCGTCCAACTTGTCCATAGGCACGGCCATGCCCTCACAGGCGGTCGGACCCTGCCGGGCTTTCATCGAGCAAGCATAGTAGCGGTAACGCCCGCCCTTGCCGGTACGGATGGTCATGGCCCCGCCGCACTTGGCGCAATGGATCAGGCCGGTCAGCATGGTCGGGCCGCTAATGACGGCGGATGGCATGACCTTGGGGTTGCGGGCCTTGAGCAATGCCTGCACCGCGTCGAACGTCTCGCGGTCGATGATCGGCGGGACCGGAACCGTCACGATCTCGCTGACGGGTTTCAGCTCCTTGGTCTTGCTGCGCTTGTTGAACTCATGCTCGCCCATATAGGTGCGGCGGGTCAGGATACGGTGAACCTGACCGATGCCCCAGCGCCCGCCGTCGCGGGTGAAGACGCGGCGACTGTTGAGATAGGAGACGATGTTCTTGACGCCCATCTGGCCGGTCGTGCCGTCGCCTTCCAGCGCGAGACGATAGATCAGCCGCACGGTGTCGGCATGGAGCGGATCGATCTCCAGCTTCTTCTTGGTCTTGGCCCCGCGCTGCTCGGCCGCGACGACACGATAGCCGATAGGAGGAAGCGAGCCGTTCCAGAAGCCTTGCCGGGCGTTCTCCTTCAAGGCGCGGATGACGTGCTTTGCGTTTTCCTTGGACTGATACTCGTCGAACAGGGCCATGATCTGCCGCATCATGACGTGCATGGGGTCATCCCCCATTTCCTGAGTGATCGAGACCAGCTTGACGCCGTTCTTCGCCAGCTTGCGAACGTAGAACTCAAGCTCGAAGTGATCGCGGAAGAAGCGGCTGAACGAGTGAACCACCACAACGTCGAACGGCGCGGGCTTCGACGTTCCCGCCTCGATCATGCGCTGGAACTCGGGGCGACGATCATTGGTGGCCGATGCGCCCGGCTCCACATAGGTCTCGACAAGCTGGTAGCCACGCGAGGCGCAATAGGCTTCGCCCTGCCGCTTCTGGTCAGGGATCGAGACATCATGCTCGGCCTGCCGCGCCGTCGAGACGCGCAGGTAGAGGGCGGCGCGTAGCGGCACGGTCATGGGCGATGTCTCCTTCTCGAATATGGTCCCGGCCCGAATCATCGGGCCGCACGGTCCCGCTCAGGCAGCCTTCTTCACGGGACGCGCGCGCTCGACCCGTTCGCGCTCCTTGGGTGTATTCATCACCTCCCAAAGATCGTTGCGCCGCTGCACGTTGAGCCAGAAGTCGGGGCTGTTGCCGAACACACGGGCCAGGATCAGCGCCGTCGCGGCCGTCACGTTCCTGCGGTTGCCGCACAGTTCGTTGACGTGTTTGCGCTGGACGCCCATCGCCTCGGCGAGCGCCCCCTGCGTCAGCCCCATCGGCTCCATGAACTCTTCGGTCAGTATCTCGCCGACGCTCGCCGGCTTGCGCTTGGTGGTCAGCATGGTTTGCCTCGCTCTCATCGGTAGCTGTGATCGTCCAGATAGATGCCGTCGGCCTCGCCGCGTTCACCATCCCAGCGAAAGACCAGCCGGTATTGCTTGTTGACGCGGATCGAGTGGAG
>Ga0255171_1000241_pt1 | contig 17487 bp, 20 predicted proteins | sample Atl_Yuk_RepB_8d_FD_183176 | JGI IMG/M metagenome (GOLD analysis project Ga0255171, IMG submission 183176) | Freshwater microbial communities from Altamaha River, Georgia, United States - Atl_Yuk_RepB_8d | ecosystem: Environmental > Aquatic > Freshwater > River | place: USA: Georgia | collected...
CGCATAAATAGGCGCAGAACCACTCTGAGCGCCATCTAACTTAGCCGCAGTAATGTTTGCATCAGCAATATCAGCAGTCACAATGGTGGCATCAGGCAATCCACCTGCGGATAAACCTGTAATCGTACCGCTACCGTTGATCGTTATTGGCATATCACACTATCGTCCAGTTAGCGCCAGAGGGGACAGTCACTGTCGCACCACTAGCAACGGTTGTATTCTTACCGCTGATGCCTTCATAACCTGTCGGAAATGTCACCGACGTACTGACCGTCTGATTGGTAAACAAAATGCCATTCGACGCGCCTAGTTGTGTAGCTGTCAAGCCGCCCAGCGATGGGTTGTAGGTTAGTTTGGTACTTGATACCGTAGCCGTTGAGAACGTTCCTGAAGTCGCTGTTGAGAACGTTGGGTAGTACGTTGCGTTGGTCGAGGTGTCGTCCGACACCGTGGTGCCGGCTGCCACAGCTGCCCATTTCACACCCGTTGCCTGTGCAGAGTCAGCCGTCAATACATAGTTGTTGGTACCAACTGCCAGGCGGACATTATCCGACCCGTCATTGACAATCAAATCACCCTTAGTCGTCGTCGGCGCCAGCGCGTCAAATGCAGCAGTCTGCGTTGTCTGACCTGTACCGCCATTAGCAATCGGCAGCGTGCCAGTCACCTGCGTTGATAGACTAACGCCGGAGAGCGTGCCGCCCAGGGTCAGACTGCCACTGGATGTGACCGTGCCCGACAAGCTAATGCCATTGACCGTTCCCGTACCACCAACACTGGTCACCGTGCCGGTGTACTGATCGTTCGAGGTGATTGTAAAGTTGGGGTACGTGCCTGTGATACTGGTCGTACCTGCGCCAGTCAACGCAACTGTTTGGTCAGGCGATGAGTTTGTTACGGTAATAGATCCTGCGCCATTAGTAACGCTGATGCCCGTACCGGCAGTCAGGGTGTTCTTCTCCCACAGACTGGTCGATGCGTTGTAGATCAGTACCTGGCCATTTGATGGACTCTGCGCTGACACATTGTGCAGCTCATCCAGCTCATAGCCATTCTGCACGCGCACGTATAGACGTCCATTGCCTGCATTAGCACGCTCCACCACACCAATATAGACCAGATGGTTAGGTGCGTAGGGCTTGGTAGACGTCAACGTACCCGCTGTGGCGCCCAAATAGAGCGTGTCACCAGGGTTGTAAGCACTCAGATTTAGTCCGTCTTGCACGCCTTGGCACAAGACCATGCCGGCCTGACCTGCAGCAATATCTTCAGCACAAAGACCCAAAGTCTTGGCCGATGTCGTGTCGCTGGTGTTGCTTGCCAGCTTGACCGACATCCGATCGCCCTGCGCCGCGTACATATAGACCGGCTGGCCCTTGGTAATCGTCACCGACTCGTCGTTAGTCACATACGCATAGAGCGTCTGACCCACATCCGCTGCAATATTGGCGTTCAAACCAACGGTTAGCGTTTGCTGCGTGGCATCCCAGTATAGGCGGCCTGCTGCGTTGGTAACCGTAGCGCCTGTGTCGAACTGGATGAAGTCAGGCGAGGAAATGCCGCCTGTGATGCCCGTCATCGACGTGATATTGTCGTTGGCACCTGCAATCGCCCAGCTTTGGTCGATCTTCTGCCATGCGGTGCCGTTAAACAGCAGCCAATCACCCGCTTTCCAATCGCTAATGCCATCCAACGTGGTCGTACCATCAACTGATACCACGTAGTAGTAGCCATTAGTGCCTACACCAGAGGCTAGCGTGGGCGTATTAGTCGCCGCGTTCCACGTACCTTGGTAATCTAGGCCGCCAGCCACATCAGCCCATGACAATACCGATCCATTGGTGGTCAGAAACTTGCCTGCATTGCCCGTCTGGCTAGGGATTAAGTCGTCAATCTGCTGCTGCAGTGACGCCAGAGCGTCAATCACTGTCTGCGAGGTGCCGCCACCGTTGGTGATGACCTTGATGCGCTCCGCCAAGTCGGGTGCGACGACCTCACCGACGTTGATTTCACGCCCGTTTGAGAGCGAGATGATTAGCGAGCCGTCAAAATCAATCTTCGCGTCGGTTACCGACACCCCATCTTCGCCTGGCACGCCAGCTGGGCCTTGCATCCCGTCCCGACCATCCTTGCCGTCACGCCCTGGACGGCCATCTTTGCCATCCTTGCCGTCACGACCGTCAGATCCATCGACGCCATCGCGTCCATCTTGGATCGAGTTCACCCGATCGGTGATTTTTTGGCCTAAATCGTCGTATTTCGCCCGGATGTCGGCTTCAATCTTCTTCAAAGCATCGACCACCATGCCGACGTTCTCACTGACCCGTCGTTTCTGGTTGCCTCTGGCTTCTTGCAAGGTAGAACGAACTGAATCCAGAACAGCTTTTTGCTGCTCTGGCGTCATGTTCTGCAGGATTAACTGCTTAGCTAGGCTTTCAACGTCCACCAGACAGCTCCTTGGTCAGTTCTGCCAAGAAATCTTCTTCCATACCGCTGATTTTGTTCTGTTTCTCCGCCATTTGCATCTCAACAATCTTTGATTTGTTCTTGATGTCGGCTTCTTTTAGCATCAATTCGGCGATCTTCACCCGTTTGTCGAACTCTTTAGAGGCCAATTCCGCGTCATTGGGCAGATTCTGCGTGTTGGCCGCCATAATCTTGCTCTGCACCTCGATGGGCTTCAATTTCGTCTCGATCGTGGTGTTGATGGCTTCCGCCCGGTTGCGCTCGGCCTGCGTCTGATTGACCGCAATCTGCGACTGAGCCGCTTGCAGGGCCAGCTGCTGCTGCATCATGGCTGCCTGTTGCGCCTCGGGGTTCGGCTGGGCCATCTGCGTCAAGGCTTCCATCAACTCCATGCGGTTAGACAGCGAGCTGTTGGCCACAATGCCTTTCAGAATCAGTGGCAGTACCGGGGTGTCGGGGCCAAGCGTCTGCAAGAGCGCAATAAACTGCGCCTGCTCGTACTCTCGGGCGATGATGCCCAGTGTGGCAGTCGGCACGAAGTTCAAATCAACTGATGGATAGCGCTCTGGGTCAAACTGCATGTACCGAAACGCCGCTTTTTTGATGAATGGAATCAGGAAATCTTCCTGGAAGTTCACCAGCGTGCGCTTGTATTTCTTGATGATGGTCGCTACCGCCATCGACATGCCGGCGTTGCCGCCATCACGCGCCACTTGGCTGACCATCCCTTGGCTATCCAAGGTGCCTGTGGCTTGCAGAAGCATGCGCTCGAATGCCTGCGCGGTGGTCAGGTTGTTGCCATCAGTTTGGCCAAACTTGAACGGGAACAGGATCTCGGACGGGTTGCCGTTGGTCATGAACGCTTTGCCCGGCCGCACTTCGAACTTGGCACCGCGCGGCAGACGGGTTGCATCCATGGCCACCATCGGCACTGCAGTCAATGCCAGCGAGTCCAGATGCGTTCTGACCTGTGCATCGATCGCCTTTTGCATGTTGTACGCTTTTTCCACCGTGCCGCGACCCGGCAGACGGTTAGGCACCGTGTCGTCCTGATAGGTCAAGACCGGACGGTCTTTCATCATGTACGGATTCTCTTCGGCTTTTAGCAGCATGCCGTCGTTACCGATGACCACGATGGCCTCGACCATGTCGGAGTAATCTTCCGCCGCCGAATCTTCGGGGAACAGCTCTACCATTTCCTCGTCTTTGCTGTTCAACTTCGCCAGATACTCTTTAGGCACCAGACCATAGTAGGTCAGCAGTTTGACCTTTTCGTTCTGATACTGGCTGATCTCTTGCGTGGGTTCCAAGTCCGTATCATCGTAGGTCGGCACGATGTTGACCTTGCGGTAAATGCCCTTCTCGATGTTGGCCACCACCTTGTGGATCGACACGTACTTCTCGATCGCCACACCCATGCAGTCGTCCACCGACGTGCCGTTGGGGTCCCACAGGAAGTTCTTCGGATTGACCGGGATGGGCTTGACCGAGACACGATCCGTCTCTTGCACGCCGATGGCCGCTTGGCCTTGCATGCCAGGAATCGGTTGCGTCGCAGGCGTGTATTCCTTCTCCATCGTGACGGTGATCTCGGCAATACCCGTGCCGTAAATCTCAGCCAAAAGCTCGATCTGATCGACGTACTTCCTGAACTTGTCTTTTTTCAGATCCTCCATCATCTGGATCTTGATCATCTCGACATCCAACGGGTTGCCGTCGATGTCCTTGACGTCGTCCTTGATGTCGAAGAATTCACCCGAGCCAAAGATCGCCTCCATGATCTCGGCGTGTCGTGTCTCGACAGCCTGCTGGGTCATGGGCGTTACGATGCGGGAGCGTTCGGAGTCGCGCGTCTTGTCTTCGATGGCCCATTCGCCACGGAAGATGCGCTCGTATTCTTCCCAGAGTGGGAGGAAGTTGGTGTTACGGTAATCGCGCCAGCGATCACAGTGGTCTGTCACGAAGCTGATAAGTTCCTTATCGTTCTCCGTGGGCTGATCAAATTCGTTTTGGTCCATAGCTATATGCCCGAAATTACATCAATTGGCTCCCAATCATCGTCAGCGTCATCTACGAAGTAGGAAGTCACCGCCAGCTGGTCAATGTAAGAGAGCGCGTCGGGTAGGTCATCATGGACGCCTTGCGCAGGGTACATTAACAACTGGTCAAGAAAGTAGTCCCAGTCACCTTCTTGGTTGAGCACAATCCTGCCGTGCTCGAACCGACCCTGGAGGCTCCAGATGATCCGGTCAGCCTTTTTCCGGTTGCCATGCGTGAGATCAACTATGTGCGAATATACATTATTTTTGCGCATTAAATCACTTAAATACGGCAAAACTGCGTTTTTTAGCGCACCGCGCTCGATTCCGACCGACAGGGGCCGGTAGTCGCGCATGGCCATCAGAATCTTGGACGCCGTCTCGCGGATGTCCCAGCGCCCGTGCCAGATGTCCTTGACAAACCACTTGCCGTCATCGGTTACTTTCACGATCGCGATCGCCGTCTCGTCCAGCCGCTTCTTCGAGTTCGCCGCCTGCTTGGCCACTTCCTCGAACCCGGCCAAGTCCACCGCCACGAAGTAGCTGCCATAGTCGGGCTCTTCGCCGTATTTGATCCAGTTCTCCTTGAAGATGTCCGACCCGGCGTTGGAGAAGGACGCCAGATATTCCTGCTTGAACGCGAAGGTCGAGAGCGTCTTTTTGGCTGACTCAATCTCGCCGGGGTCAATCAGCGGGTTGTCCTGCGTCGTGAAGTGCCAGCTCTTCCAGTCGCTGTCGTCCTCGTCCTGCCCCAACTTGAACATGTCGTAGAACCAGTTGCGGCCCTTGGGCGTGCCGATGAAGAGCGCGTGCCCCTTCTTATCGGACAGAGACGCTCGGATGACCTGCTCCCAAGCTTCGGGCTTGATGTCGGCCACTTCATCCAACACCGCGTAGGTCAGAGATACACCGCGCAGGGTGTCTGGCCGGTCAGCGCCTCGCACGTAGATCCGCGCGCCGTTGATCATCGTGATGTCCAAGTTGTTGACGTGGCTGCCCGAGATCACATCCCGGCCCAAGTCGAGCAATAAATCCCAAATAATCTGACGTGACTGTCCCATCGTGGGACTCACGTACAGCACCGCCGAGCCGGGCGGACAGCGCAGCGCCTCGATGATGAGCGTAGTGGCCGCTAACCTCGACTTGCCACAACGCCGGCCAGCTGCCACGACCTTGAAGCGCGTCGGATTGTTGAAGACTTCTTGCTGCCATGGGAGCAGTTGGAAGTTAAGGTCCGACATCCGTGATGTCCTTTATCTCTGGCGGGCTGGAGAGCCCCGAGATGGTGATGTTGATCGCGCTGCGTTGCGCTGCCGTCTTCTCGAACAGGCTGGTCGGTAGCGCACGCTCCATGCAGAGCTTTAGCGCCGCCATCTGGCCTGGATGGCCGTCGTCCAAGGCAATATCAAGCACTTTCTGGACGACTTGCTCACCTTTGCCCTCAATCAGCATCTTTTTCAGCTCTTTGATGCGCTGATTGTCGGTCTTGGGCAGCGTCGCTGGCGGGATGTAAGGCGGGTCTTTGATCGGGGCTGGCATGGCTTTTTTCCTGTAAGGGGAAGCTGCGTGGATTGTAGCTGCTTTCTGGCAAAGTTGGCTACTTTGGCTAGATTGGCCATTTTCCTTTTTTCTGAGGGGAGGAGGGTGGCCCAAATTTTATAGTAGAGGCTGACCCCCTCCCCCCCCATGTTAGTAAGTACTAACTTACGTTAGTGAGCGCTCACTTACATAGAGTGGGACTATCAGCCGCATTTTACATAACGCACGTTATATTGCGGGCGATTGGCGCTGATAGTCGGCGGCTATGAGCAAGAGAGCATGACTATCAGCTAGCCAGGATTGATAGCGATTAGCTATGAAGTGATGGCAAAGGGGAGAGGAAGCGGGGCCTTTTTGCCGGTACCTGATAATTGTTTTGCCGGTACCTGACAGCCGCAAGTTATCCGCCATTATCCTTATATTCATCAGTCGAATGACTTTCAGACGTATCATTATTTTTACTCATATTGACAGTCTGACAATATAGATTGAGTATATTTTTGAACCCCAGGCTGATATCGCCGTCACCGGCGTGAGCAAGAATCGCGGCGTCATTGTCGGATATGCGCCGTGAAAAATACCGCGTGCGAATTGATGCTGGTCGACCAGAAGGCATATTATCAAAAAGCTATGAGGGCAATGAGGGCAATTTGCCGGCCCATTTTAAATCGCTCCGACCCCCAACGCAAATTCCGAATTTTTGCGCCGGCGTGCGGATTCCGGCGTGCCTGGCACGCGGATTTATTACCTACATATATATCTTCAAACAAAATAAAAAACAGATTGCCCTCATTGCCCTCATGCCGCAAAACCCGCATGAATCCTAGCTTTTATGAGGGCAATTTGCCCAAAAATTATTGCCCTCCTCATTGCCCTCATTGCCCTCATAATTGCCCTCAAACCGCGAATCGCAAATAAATGCAAAAGATTGTTTGACATATGCCGAAACATGGACTAACATGGTTTTCAGCAACAAAATATTTTATTCACTCAAGCGGAGAAAAAAATGGTCACTGCGCACTTAACTAAAACCCGTGACGGCTGGAAAATCGCAATCGTTCGCGGCGTCAAGCCACTACTGGAAAACATCATCACTGAAATGACATTCGCGCAAAAGCGCGACGCAAAACGGTTTGCGCAGTCTGTCGGCGCCAAAGCTTGGAATTACCTGTAAACCAAACGGCCGGCGAAAGCCGGCCACTACCGGAGAAAAGAAAATGCAGAAACCTATTATCGGCCAAAAAATCAAAATGCCCGTATACGGCAAATTGCAGACTGTCACTGTTCTTGCTGTTCATCCGTTCGGCACGATCGACATTGAAACCGCCACTGGCGCATGTTTCCGTATCACTGGCTTGTCATTCATTTAATAGGGGCACGATATGAAAGCAAAATATCTGATTCAAATATCTGCGCAAAACGGCGCGCTTGCCGTCAACGGCTTTGCGACGATTGACGGCGCGATGACGCGCGCAGTAGCCGAAGAAAAAGCCGAAGCGATACGCGCGGCGGAACTATACGCACGGCCGGCAAGCGCGCGCATTGTGCGCGTCATCACACCGGCCAAGCGGCGCGCTGAAAGCCGCGCAGCTTTTGAAGGGACGCGCGCATGAAACCGACCATTCTCGAAATCGCTTGCGCCGTGATCGGCTTTGCATCACTCGCGCTAATTGTCTTTATGTGCCTTGCTTATTAACTAACTAGGGGAACCGACCAAATGAAAATCTCAGTCACTTCAAAACTTGACGGCGTGCGATCCTGGTCACTCCAGGCACTCGAGACATGTCCAGGCTCAATCGCGGCGCCGGGTGTGCTAGTCGACGCATGCGCCGGCTGTTACGCAACGGCGGGCAATTACCGGTTTGAGAATGTCAAGGCGCCACGGCGCCACAATAAAGAGGACTGGCAGCGCATTGAATGGTGCGACGATATGGTCCAGGAATTGGCCAAAGATACGCACTTTCGTTGGTTTGATAGCGGCGACATGTATACGCTCGCTTTGGCCGAAAAGATTCTCGAAGTAATGCGCCGCACGCCATGGGTGAAGCACTGGTTACCTACCAGGATGCACAAGTTTCCGAAATTCCGTCAAGTATTGTCCGAAATGCAGGCGCTGAAAAATGTATGCGTGCGATTTTCGAGCGATTCGGTTACCGGCCAATATACGCGCGGTTTGCATGGCAGCGTCATTATCCCGACACCCGACGATGCAAAACGCGGTATGACATTGTGCGGCGCTTATGACAATGGCGGCGCTTGTGGCCCGTGCCGTGCCTGCTATGACAAGCGCATCAAGGTAATCGCATATCCGGCGCATGGTGTCAAGATGAGCAAGGTAATTCGCATCAAATTGGCCGCTTAATAGGGGAAAACATGAAAACCATAACCGCAAAATATACCGGCACATGCGCCGCCACTGGCGCGCGCATACTGGCCGGCGACTTAATCCAATGGTCCAAAGGCCGCGCCGTGCTACTTGAGCGGCGCCGTACGGCCGTCGATTCAATCACCCTATACGGCGAACACGGGCCGCGCACGTATTATCAGAATGCGCGCGGCCGGTGTATTGACGCGCCATGCTGCGGCTGTTGCACTATTTAACCTGGAGGGATAACACAATGGCAAAACTTAAAACCGCGATCCTGCGCGCGCAGGAAACGGCCGACATTATCGGCTCGAATGAATCGCTACTTTGGAAAGCCAGGGACGCGTTAACGGATGCAATCAATAATCCAGAACCCGATGAAGGCCTGGCAAGCGCTGAAGCGGCACTGGCGCTGATTAACACTTATCTTCTGGAGGTGGAACTATGCAAACTATAAAAATTGACGGCACTACGTACCGCGTGAAATTCGACCGCGACCCGCTCGAGCTAGCCAAATTGGCGCGCAAACCCTGGAAACCGAAAAAGCCGAAAGACATCAGAAAATTTCCGACATGGACGCCGACCGTGTCAACGGCCGATTACATCCGGCGCTTTGATGCTTTGAATTTCCTGCAGCCGGTCCAGTACTGGCCCGAATTGAACACCGAAAGCACGGCGCAACATGACCCGTCAATACCACTACTGGAGGAAATAACAGAATGAAAACGCACACTGACATCAGCGGCCCACATTGGCCGCAGCACTTGTGGCCGTACACTTATCAGCACGGCGATACTGAATTGCTTTGCTTTGTAGATTGGGAGCCGGCCGACCGGTCAGTCGGCTGGACCGGCGGCGCCTGGCTGATCCACGCGTACGCTGGCGGCGTGGATGTAATCGACTTGCTGAAGGATCAGATTGTCAAGGATATAGAACGCGAAGCCGCTGAAGCGCTGCAGGAAGGCCCAACATGCTAGCGCTTGTGTTTAAAGTGATTGTCGGACTGTGGGTTCTTGTGCGACGATTGTAGTGCGCGTCATCTCCACGCGCTTGAGTCGCCCGTCAATCCCTCCGACGGGCTTTGCCCGCCAGCCTGAAGGCTGAGCGGGCTTTTTTATTTGACCAGCCGAACAGCTGCGGGCGCGGGCACGTCTTCCGCCCTGCGGCGCAGCTCGGCTTTTGATAGTGTGGCCAGCTCCGGCGCGCAGTACAGCTGCTTTTTGGTCGTTAACTCACGCGTGGCGACACGCCCCATATCGACCCAGCCAGCCTCGGCCAGCGCATGCAGCAGTGCTACTTGCGGAACCTTCACCCCTGAAGGCGCCGCACCGGCTAAGCGGTCGCAGAGTGCGAAAAAAGGCGATGCAATCACGCCGCCGGCAAATTCACCTAACCGGCCAGTGATCTGCTCGATCAGGTATGACTCTGCGGTGCTGCGGCCCTGGTCGATCATGATCGCCTTTGCTTCCGTCATCGGCGGCGCCGCTGAAGGGTTGAAGGCTGTTACGTCGCGCTGATGCAGCCAAGATGCGATCGCCTCGAAGCCGCCATTGTGATACCAGCGCCACAGGCGCGACGCATCTGCTTCGGGCAGGCGGCCGGCTTCGGCCCACAGGCAGAACCAGCGACGGTCGTTCGACGGGATTGAGATCGCTGCGCGCTCGTTACTGAAGGCCACTACAAACACGCGGTTCAGTGCCATGTAGGGGTGCAGCCCCTTGCGGTTCACCTGCAAGAGTTCTGGCGGTGCTGCAATGATGGGTTTTAGAGCGTTCTCGAGCGCGCGCCGGTCACGCGCCTCGCTCTGGCGCAGCTCGGCGATTTCCATCACTTCGCATTCCAGCGCGTAGCCCCATTGGCTATTTAGGTCTTCGTTCTTGACTAGACTGCAGTTCTGCTTAGTCAACCCGCCGATCGCCCAGAAAAACGGCGCCAGCATGGTGTCCTTGCCCGATCCTGGATGGCCGCCGACCAGGATAGCGTGGTTGATCTTCTTGTCCGGGTGCTGGACCTTGAAGGCCAGCGCGTTCAAAAAATGCTCACGCTCGAAGTCAGTCGGGATCATGCGCATGACGTGGTCCAGCCACGGTGTCACGTCGCCTGGAACGCCTGCAGGCCGGGCGTCGCGCCAGCGGTTGCCGTACTGGTGGCCGTTACGGTGGACGATAATATCGTCGCCTGCAGCGTACGTTATGCCGACCAGCGCATAAGCATCCTTCGATTCGCGGTTCTCGTCGAAACATGTAGCCGCCTCAATTTTGGCGCCGTTATGTATGGACCGGCAGGGGATATGCCGGAAAAGTGCGTTAAAAGTAGATCGAGAAATTTCCCGACGGTCGCGCAGATCAAAATAGCTTTCATCCTCTTGTACATACGCAAACCTCTTGTACCAATCTTCCTTCTGTCCGCGCGCACTCTGGCGCTGCTCGTCCTTGGCGGCCATGTCCTGCACGATCTGCGCCGCCGTGTCTTCGAATATGCCAGCGCCGGGGATTTTCGACAAGGCGGTCGTCATCACTGCAGCCAATAGTTCCTCACGCGGGCCGGGCGAGTGCTTCGGGCCGCCATTGGCTGCAACCCATTCCAAAAAGGCAGCCGAGCCGAGTTCAATGCAGTGCGAGTGCAGGCAGCAGTACGCCCGGTTAGCCGGGTGGTAACGGCCTTCGGGATTGCCGTCGGTGTGTTCGGCATGGTTCGGGCAGATGACGCCAGCCCAGCCTTCAGGGTTCGGATGCCGCAGGAACAGCCCCTGCTCAGAGAGCCACGCCATCACGTCATCGCTGCCGTCGTCCTGCAGGCGGATCGGCACCGGTCCAAGACCGACACCGGCGACCGGCGTCACATCGAGCGCTGCGCAGATCTGCTCCAGTGTGTACTCGCGCTCGGGGTTAAAGCGTGCCAGCTGCGCCTTGAAGCTCTCGCGGCCTGGTTTTAGGTTGACCGAGCCGGGCAGGCGGAAGTTGCGCACTGGGTTGCAGGCACCGGGATCCGTGTAGCCAGCGTCTGCGATCGCGCGGATGGCGGCGGCGAAGTCGGCTTTGGTTGGCTGCTCTGAGAATGCGTAACCCCATTGGAACGAGCCGGGCGACGTCTCCATGATCCATGTAGGTTCTAGCGGTGGTGTCTTCGATTTGGTGCCGATATCGTCCAGCATCATGACCAAGATGTACTCGCAATTGGCGGCTGATGCGCTGGGGCGCCCATCCTTGAAGCGGTCTTTGATGAAGGATGCCGTGTTGCCGTACCAGCTCTCGCCATCCTTGCGCTTATGTGTGGGCAGGTAGGCGGGCCATGTGCATTTGACGGCGCCGTCCGCGTGGAACTGTAGCTTGCCGTCGGATAGGATAGGTTTTTGACGTACGATTAAGGCTGTTTCGCCCTCGGGCGCGAGATTCTGTATATAATCAAGGAAATCCAACGTAGTCTCCGGTAGTTGAAAGAGCCGCCTGGCAGGGCGGCTTTTTTATTGCTCAAGAATAAAAATTTGATTTTCTTTTTCCCACTCAATTTCTTTTTTATCAAAGAAACCAAAAAAATCACCAGTTTTACGATAACGACGCTCTAAGCCTAAATTTACGACTAACACTGGTTTTGCATAGTCAGGGAGCTGTTCAATTTTTGATCTACTAATTAGACGCTCTCGTATCAGTTTCATTTTCCATACCTCGACATGGTTTCGACTTCGGCGTTCAAAGGTAAACCTTCCGCCCAATCGGGCGGCGTACACATCACTTGTTTCAGGGTATTGGGTGCATCAGGGTCAGCCGTCTCCAGAACGATCTCGTCATGCACGTGCAGCACTACGTCAGGAAGCTGGCGTAAAGCGTGCCGCAGCAGATCGTTGGCGATCGCTTGCGTTATGTTCTCACAAGCCAGACCCCGCCACAAGCGCGCTCTGGGCCATTCTTTGGCGTCAGCTGCAGGTTTCCATGCCGCCTTGACGTACGTGATCTCGTCGCCCTCGAACCGGGCGAACGGGTAGCACAGGATGCGACCCGATGGTAATGCGTACCAAAGATGCTGGCCTTGGAACAGGTACGTCACCCGCCCAGCGGTGAACTCCCGTCCAGGATTGCGTAGCGCCCGCGTGTACGCCTCCTCTAACTTGGCCCAGTAGCGTACTGCCCATGCGTTCGCACGGCGCCAGGCGTCCACAATGCGGCGAGAATCCGACTCGGCCATGAAGACACCGTAATTGCGGCCCATCGCAGAGAAGGCGCCAATCGACCCACCGAAGCCTAGTGAGAGAATCGCGACCTTGCCGATCTGGCGCTGCTCTTTGTCTACGCTGTCTTCAGGCACCCGGTAAATGCCGGCGGCTTCACGTTTGTAAATGTCGCGGCCTTCACGGAAGACCTGTAGCACCTCTTCGGCCTGTGGATCGGCTGACGCCCAGGCGGTCACCCGTGCCTCGACCGCCGACCAATCGGCGACAACGAACTGCTTGCCCGGTGCGGGTATCAGTGCGGGCCGGAGCATTCCCTTGAGAACATCAGTAACGCGTTTTCCAAATCCTGGGACGATGCTGTGGCCTCGGACCATAGCGTGCCTAACGTCATCTGGGGCTGCGGCGCACTTGCGCGTAAAGTTGTGAACTTGCGCGCCATAGCTTGAAGCACGTCCCGTGGCAGATCCTCCTGCAAATACGAAAGCACCTCGTACTCGTTGATCGTCTTCATCTGCCAGGCTCGCAAGGCGGCTGAACTTCGCAACCGACGACGCCCAGAGGTCATCTGCGCATTGAATGACGTCCGCAACAGTGGTCGGAATCTCATCAGGGTTCTCCTCGGCAAAAGCCAGCAAATTAGCGCGTACAGACTTGTCGATACTGTACTTTAGTTCGCCGTCCTTGTACGTCTCCATCATCTTTAATGCTTGCGGTCCGACGCGGGCCATGACCCACGACTTCATGCGCGGACTGCGCACCGACGCGATCTCGCCTTCGGTCAAGTCGGCCACTAGCGTCTCGATCTCTTCGAGTTCGACCGACGCATAGCGGATGGCAGCCTGTGCGAGTGGCAGGTCCAGCAGCACGCCACGATCGTTGATGCGCTCGTTGGTGTGGTAGTCGGCCAGTTCCTGCTCGGATAGTGGCCGCATGGCCTTGGAGATCGCGCGCATGGCTCTGACGTCCTGCTCGCAATAGCGGATCATCTCGGCCATTAGTTCTGGCGAATTGTTAAACGATCCATCAGCGCGAGGGATGGAAAGTAGTCGGATAAGCTGTCCACCTCGGTGGTCTTTTCGCATGACGCTGGAGATGGCACGTCCGACGTCTTCGAGAGATCCAGGCAGGCAGTTAGCACGCGCTTGTGCCGCTGTGCAATAGAACTGCGTGAGATCGAAGTTAATTTGTAGGACGTACCAGAATATAAGGCGCTCGAACGCAGCGTTATGAGCATAGATTGGCCCCTTGTGATGCCGAACCGCGTCAGGGAACGGCTGGTCGGGAGTCCAGGTGATAACTTCATCGTCGTTAAATGCGTAGGACATACACAGTACATCCGTGGTTCCATCTTGGGCATAGTTATAGACTCCACGCGAGGAGAGGTCGCACTTGGACCTCGTTTCGAAATCAATCCAGAGTATTGTCATGGTAGAGGGTGACCCCTGTCATCTTGCCAGCATCAGGTCGAACCGACCAAGGAAGAACCTGATGATTAGATGACCGGGGTCATAGAAAAGGTGGGGTACTCGCTGCACTGCCTTTGCATTTCAGCTAACTGGTCAGCATCCGCTTTCCCCCATGCTACTTAGCCGCGACGGCGGCGGGCAGGTGCGGCTTCGGCTTCAGCAGTCTCATCAACCGCGTCGGTCGGCTTACCATCCATGCCGATCCACTCAACGATCTCGAAGACCGGTGTGTAGATCTTGCCATACGACTTGTGCTGATAGTGGTCTTTTTTCAGACGCACGACCGGCACGGGCTTACTTTGATCGGCTTCGACTTGTGCAGCAATCGCAACGCCCAACTGCTGGACCGCGCGCTTACCGCCCACAGACGTGACGGTGTAGCGCACCTCCAAGTCCTTGTCCTGACCGTTGAGGCATTTCAGCCCCATTCCTACCTGCACTTCCCAGCCCTTTTTCGCATCAGGCGGCGCAACGCCGACTTCAGGACGTGGCTCAGTCACTGGCACCATCGTCTCGGCCAGCACTTCACCCTCACCCCATGCGATGAAGCCGTGAACGAACGACATAGGATTAACTGCCCATGTGGTGCCGTCTTCGACTTCGGTTTGGTTCGCACCATAGACCCAGTGGCCGCCCTTGTCCATCTTCAGAATGACGGAGCCAACGGCGCCGACATCTTTTTCCAATGAACGAAGCGCAGTAGTGAGTGCGGATACGTTTGGCAGGTTTGCTATAGCGAATGACATTGTAGTTTCCTTTACTTAAAGTTTAGAGAGGGCCGCAGACAACTGCTTCCCGATTTGCAACACCGCTGGCCGTGCATCATCTTCGGTGGCCAACGTACTACCCGACGAAATCGATACGACTAACTCCGCCGGTAATTCCATTTTAATCTTTTTTAAGAGCTTCTCGGCTTGTGCCGGCGAAATAACTTCAAGTTCTTTGTACGGCTCAACAAGCGACTTCAACAGAAACGCTTTCGCTTTCTCCTCACTCACCCACTGGCGTGTGCCGCGTTTGGCAACCAGTTTGTAACCTGGCACCGGGTGATCCTTTTCAAGCATCTGGAACGCCAGCGCGCGCAGGTCTTTGATGTAGTCTTCCAGCCGGTCGGCTTGCTCTAACTGCATCGCGATCTGTTCGGCCGGCAGGTTAGCCAGCTGCAGTTTCAATGCGCGCTCGACTTCGCCATTCATCTGAGGACAGATCGGCTTGGCTGTACACCAGCGACAGTGATCACCCGTTTGCATCGTTGGGTTTGGCCATGACGACTCACGCACGGCTTTAGCAAGCTCGATCTCGAACTGCTTCACACGCTCTGGTGTCGTCACCCAGCGACGCATGGCAGGTGGTTGCACGATGATGCACTCTATTTCTTCAGCGCCTTCAAATACCCACTGACAAGCGGGTGTTCTCATTGCCGCAGCTGCGTAAAATAAGAGCTGAGGGTTTTCTTCAGCATCAACAAGTACGCCATCGCCAAATTTCCAATCAAGAACGATCGCGCGTTTACCTTTACGCCCAAGTAAGTCAGTGCTACCAAAGACACCAGGCAGAAAATCGCCAAAGCCAACTCGGGTTTCAACCATGTACTCCATTTGCTTTTCGGGATCGACTTCATCGAGTAGCGCGAGAGCGGGAATAATCTTTTCATCGAGTAGCTCCGGTGTGAGTATCTGATCTTTGTACTGGGCGCCCAAGCACTGCGCGGGCTTCTTGTCAAACTCCAAGAGTTCGGCGATCACATTGTGCAGGAGAGTTCCGCGTGCTGCGTGTTCGGACTCGGCCTGTGGTGGCATCTGTTGCACAAGCTTGACCGATGCCGGGCAGTTGATGACGCGTTTGGCGGTAGAGCCGCCGACGATATTGGAATGGCTCATTATTTCACCCCCGCTGGCTCGTTACGCCATGAACTAGATAGGCGTTGACGCAACAACAGCAGCACCGGCGCAGCCGTTTCGTCGTAAACGCCGGGATCGGTTTTGATGATGACCTCGATTAGGTCTAATGCTGCTTGCAGGGCTGTGCCGTCTGCATCAAAAATGTCTTCTACATTCATTTGACTGTACTCCCGTGTAGTGATTGAGCCTCGACTGTAGACCCTAAAATAATCCTTGTCAAATACTTTTTTAGCCTTTATATTTGCGCCATGTTAGAAAAAGAAATCGAGAAGTATTTTGTCTGGACGGTCGAGCGTGCCGGCGGCAAGACGTACAAATTCAAGTCTCCCACACAACGTGGGGTTAGTGATCGCTTGGCCTGTATGCCTGATGGCAGCACATGGTTTGTCGAATTGAAAACCAAAGGTGGTCGGCTGTCCGAGCTACAAAAGATATTCCGCAACGACGTGTTGCGCTTAAAACAAAACTACGCCTGTTTATGGTCGAAGGAGATGATTGATGAGTGGATTAGCACTCAGGCCGTACCAAGATGAAGCCGCTGACTTCCTGTACGAGCGTGACCGGGCGATGATCTTGGCGCCTGAATGGGCTTTAGTGCCTGAGACATGGGAATACCGCGACGGCGCGTTGTATTGGCGCGTTAAATGCGGGCGAGGGGTTGCGGTCAAGCATATTGGCGACAAAGTAAACGTAAAGCCCGACCCGCTGGGGTACCACTACGTGACGTACCGACGCAAACACTATGCTGTGCATAGGGTTGTCTTTTTACTTACGCAAGGATGGTTGCCGGATTGCGTAGACCACATAGACGGCAACCCAAGTAACAATGCGCCGTCAAACTTGCGCGCGGCCACACGGCTACAAAATCAACATAACCGCCGACCGAATAGAAAATCAAAAACAGGCATAAAAAACGTAACCCCGCATCAAGGTAAATGGCAAGTGCGATTTTCTATCAACCAAAAAACTGTGCATTATGGTTGCTTTGATGATATTGAACTAGCCGAGCTTGTAGCCTGTGAAATTCGGTCTATGCTGCATAAGGAGTTTGCCCGTCATGTTTAAGCCACGGCCTTATCAGGAAGAAGCAGCAGATTTTTTGTACGAACGTGACCGGGCGATGATCTTGGCGCCAGTTGGCGCGGGTAAAACTATGATCACGCTGACCGCCATGCAGGCGATGGTCAAGGACGGGTACGCAAGCCGCTTCCTTGTCTTGGCGCCCAAGCGTGTCTGCACGGACGTGTGGCCCATCGAGGCGCGCAAGTGGGCGCTAGAGCTGCACTGCCGCACAGCAGTCGGCACACCACGCAGCCGAGGTGAGGCGCTAGACTCCGACGCGCATATCGTGGCGATTAACTACGACAACATTCAGTGGTTGGCCGAGCAGGATCTGTCATCCTTTGACGCCATCGTGTTTGACGAGCTGACGAAGTTGAAGAACCCGTCAGGCACACGCTTCAAAGCGCTGCATAAGGTGATCGACCAGTTCAAGATCCGCTGGGGTTTGACCGGGTCGTTCACTAGCAACGGACTGAAGACG
>Ga0255171_1000251_pt1 | contig 16843 bp, 28 predicted proteins | sample Atl_Yuk_RepB_8d_FD_183176 | JGI IMG/M metagenome (GOLD analysis project Ga0255171, IMG submission 183176) | Freshwater microbial communities from Altamaha River, Georgia, United States - Atl_Yuk_RepB_8d | ecosystem: Environmental > Aquatic > Freshwater > River | place: USA: Georgia | collected...
AATTGAACAGAGGATTAACCATGAAAAAGCTAAGTTGGCGCGCCCTAAATGACAAGATTGCGACGCTATCTGAAGATGAGGTGTTTGCCTTGCTAACGCATGAGCAATTGAACGAGCGCCGGAGTTCCATTCTTGAGCGGCTGCACCAGCGCTACTGCGCCTTGCGCGATGCCCGTGAACGGGTCGAGATTTTGCAGAAAGCAGTGCGCCCATGAAATGTCAGCACTGCGGCTCCAGAACGTTTGTTGTGAACACCAACCAGCAACCAGGCGGCATCCGACGCCAACGTCGATGTGACTCATGCAAGATTAGTGCCTACACAGCCGAGGTGTGGATTGCCGGCAACGTGATGGTAGGAAAATCGATCTATACTAACCAAGAGGCAGCGTTGATAAAAAAGAAAGGCGTTGACGCTCGCCGCGCAAATGAAGATAGGAGGAAAAAAGATGCTTCGTGATGGGAACTTTATCAGAGAAGAACCCCCTAAGATTGGCGCGCACTATGTGCCGGAGTTCTACGCTAAACCTGCAACGCCTGAAGAGCGCTTTGTGCAGGACATCATGTTGGGTGCCAAGCCGCATCATGAATCGCCACTTACTAAATTCTTTGGGAGGCTACTGAGCGTATGAAAGAACTTGTCTACATCTATTACGCAATGATCATCATCGCAACGCTTGGGTTCTTGGTTTTCTTTGTTGATGAACCGCACCGCCCTACGGCCGCCGAATGCGGCATCGCGGAGATATCGCCTGACATGTCGCCACAAGACCGCGCCGTCTGCCGCCAGCTGCGACGGCACCGCATGTAATTATTTAGGTCTTAGGGATTCGTACTGGGCGTGGCATTGCTTGAGGGCTGCGCGGAGCTCATCTGCTCTGGCAGCCTCCCCTGCAAGAAATTCCGCATCCTCTCGAGAAAGTCCTGCTCCAGTACAGCTGGTGGGGGCGCATCCAGCGCTGGCGGTACTGGACACGGCACTGGCTTCGGCGGCGGGGCGACTGGGGCGCTCGCGCAGGCTGTTAGCAAGAGCAGCGGCGCGAGCGTTGATATTCCGAATTTCTGCATCTTTGTCCTTTCGCAATTTGTCCGCTGACGCCTGCAGCTCTTGCTCCTTCTGACGTGCGGCTTCCTGCGCTTCGGCATACGCCGCGTACTGCTGGGTCTTCTCTTTGTCCCATGCCTGCTGGACCTTGGCCATGCCAAGTTCGTGGCCCTTGTACAGGCCGCCAGCGCCGGCAGCCGCTACTGCCAGCGTGGCGCCCAGGATAAACCAAGGGTTCATTTGGGCGGCACTTTCGTGCCGTCGAGCTTCTTATGGACCTTGACCATTTTGCAGACTTCAACTTCTTTGCCCTTTTGCTTCTCTTTGTGGCAGACCTTTTTGGTCTCGGCAGCCAGCGATAAGTTAACAGTCAGGGCCAATAAAGTTATCAATAGCGTTTTCATTCGTCTCTCTCTGGGTGGGGTGGTTGAACTGGGGCAGGTTTGCCACCGTAGCCGACTGTTGTGGGTTCCGACTCCGTGCGTACCGTTGTCACCGTAGTGGTCACTACCGGCTTTGGTGGCTCTGGTTCTGGCTTGCTCAGATTAGGCGGTACGAACTGGGGCAGCGCTTCTTTGCCCTTAACCGCGATCAGCGTGGCCAAGGCGCCCAGGATGTACTTCGACATGTCCGAGAGCAGCAAGAAAAACTGCTTGTCCGCTGGCGCCATGCCCGACATCGGCTGCGTCACAAACACGACCGAGTACATGGCCAAGGTCGCCATCATGCCCAAGATCGCGCAGAACGTAATACCGATCGCGAACTTCAGATAGGCGTTAAGTTGTTCTTCGGTCAGATGCGTCATGGTTTGGCCTTTTCAGGTTGGGTTACATCGTCAGGACAGGTTCCCGTTGCCGTGCAGATGGGCGGCTTGCATTCTTTCGTCTCCCAGTTAGCCGGGTCTTGGCATGGGTACCGAAAGCGGTCGCTGCAGGCGTTAACCGCCCAGCACATGCAGAGCATGAGCGTAATGTTTCTTACGGTCTTCGAGTCCAATGGTTCCTCCGTTAATCCGCTTGGTCATAGTCAGTATGTCGCCAGTGTCGGCCAACGCGTTCAGTTTTGCGGTTTCCCAGTACCAGCAGGCGCTCTGAGCTGCGCCCTCGAAAGTCTGCATGTACTCGGCAGCAGCTTCAGGCGTGATCTCGAGCGACGACGCAAACCAGAAATAGTTGTCCTTGCCGGTGACTTGGATCAGCCCGCGTCCCTTGTACCGGGCGCCATCGCCCGACGCCTCGTCGCCGTTGCCCATACGATTGGCGTAGACGCGGTTTGCGATCTTGTCGGGCTGCCTAGCGTAGGCGTTTGCGGTTGCTTGGTCAGGGAAATACTTGGCAAAGGTTTTCATCAAACCTGCTGCGCTGTAGTTCAGATTCTCGGTGAGAAACACGAACCCACCAGACTCATGCCCACACTGGGCCATGAATGCAGCGATGCGCTTGGGGGTGTTGATCTCGTACTCGTCCAGCAGGGTTTTGTTGCCTAGAATGGACTTGTGGCCAAACAAGGTGTCGTACCACTGCTGTGGGTATTTAGTGTTGGGGACTAACTGCTTGAACTGCTGCATCGTGATCATTCTTCACCCCTTAATTCACGTAATACTTTTAGCCGTAGTTCTTTCATCTTGCGCGTTTCTTCTGCCGCCCGATGCAATGCGTTATTCATATCCATGTACATGACGCCCATGACAGGCAGCGCAATGACTAGCACAAAACACAAGACCAAAACGGCGACAAGAAGTGACCACGGTACGTCTGACTCGTTCTGAGGAGGAGGAGAACTCCGACGTACCACGCCACGACGAAAAGGATTGCTCCAACCCATACTGCTTCCTCTTTCCTCTTCCTTACCAGCCTGCGTCTTCGCGCAGCTTCAATCTGCATCTTTGCAGTTTCCCGCTTGTGTGCCTCGTCCTGCTCAATGACAATCTGCCGCCACATCTTCTCGTACTTCGTCCACAGGTCGCCCAACTCAGGCGGGGCCTTGTAGACCATCGTCTCCCGCAACTCTGCCAGCATTGCATCCAACCTTGACCGGATGATGACGCGCATCAAGGCACGTTTACCAATCGACTCTGTACCTGTGTAGACCTGCTGGGCTTCCGCTTCCTGCTGGATAAACACCTTGCCGATCTTGTCGTATTCATCCATCAATACACCCAAATCATTGCCGATCTGGATAAATACGTCATTCGGGTCGGCCTTGCCTATCTCCTGCACCCGCGCCACTTCGTCGTTGTACTGCTGCTTCTGAGCGTTCGTCGGATTCGGTATCTTCTGAAACTGCTTCTTTAAGTCATCCAGTACGTCTTTTACTTCGCCCGCTGCGCCCTTGATGTCCTTGTAGAGCTGACATCCCTTCTTGACTGCAGCCACTGCCGCGTTGGCTGCGGCCAGAAGGGTGAGCGGGTCAATTTATTCCTCCATATTGACAGGTTCGGCTACAGGCACCGGGGCCTCTGAAACGCCGCCACGGTAGACGCCTTTAGCCGCGCCCGACTTAATATTAGCGGTTGCTTCCGCAATCCAATCTAAACCGTATTTTTTACCAGTTTCAACCGCTGCGTTAATTTTTTTAAGATCAAACGCGCCTTCCTTATTTGGCAAAGATGCAAAAATCTTTTGCGCGTCAGCTGGATTTAGTAGGATGTTTTTGAGCTTTTCTTCCGTAGACCGAGCCACGCTGCCCGCCCACCACTTACTAAACAACGACGTTATAGCGTATAGTTTTCCGGATACGGGGTTGTTAATACGCGATAAGATCATTTCCGGTGGGATTCCCGTCATTTCTTCGATTGGAGTCTTTGGTATCGTTTCGCCACGGAATGATACGTTAGCCGGGTTTCTATCCAAACGCTGGGCTACCTCTACAAAGTCACCGACTTTCTGTGCGTAAGTTGGACCAAAGACGCGGTTAAATACGGCTGCCCGCGTGCGGTCAGCAAGCATGGCTTTAGGATCGCTTGCTTTAAGCAAGTCGTCCAACATGAACGATCGGACGGCATTGACGGCGTCTTTATTAGCGCCGTACTGCGACATAAACTTATTTGTGTAGTCGAGATCACCGTATAGCTTAGACACCAAGTCGCCAGCGTTAGCAAACCCGCCTTCACGCACGACTTGATCGCCCGTTACACGTCGGAAATTAGCTTCCAACGCTGTACGGCGGTTCATTAGTTGTTGCACGTCGTTGATTGACCCACGCAATTCTGCCTCTAAACCAGGAATCGACGTCATTTTGGTTGCGTTTTTAGACAGCCATTTATTCGCTGCTTTTGGGTCAAGAACGCCGTCTTTTACTGCTGCTGTAGTGAAACTATCGTAAAACGCATCACGCGCTAGCCGCTCGCCTTCAGCGCCTGTTGCGCGGATCAACTCGTCCACGTTAGTGCGGTTGCCAATAATGGCAGGCGCCACTTGTTCAGCAAACTTCTTGCGATCGATATTCTTGATGGTTTCGCTGTTGTATGGGAGACCGACACGCTGCAAATAAGTGTTATCTGCGTTGCGATAGGCGTTGACAAACTCCGGATTCAAGTTGTCAATATGACCGGACACTTTTTCCTTTAGCATGGTCAGAAATCGAATTTGATCCGTGTTGTTTGTCGTGCGCAGATCCGCGTTGATGCGGCGTTTCAGCGAATCTAGCGCCTCGGGGCTAACGTCTGAGAACTCCACGCCGCCAGGTGTTGCAGGCTTACCTTCAGCAGTCAAAATGACGCTAGGTTCTGTCGTTTTAGGACGGAATCGTTTTTCAACCAAGCTATACAACACAGGAAATTTGTTGAATATATCGCGGTTAGTTTCGCTGGTGACAAACGAATAGATGTCGTCCACCGCTGTGGCGGGCAAGACAACGTTATTCTTGGCGGCCAGATCAAATGCCTCTTTGTACAGCGGCTTAGTAGATTCGCGTGCGGCCTTTTCTTTTTGATTAAGCAAGGTTTCAACCCGCGTACCAAATGTGGTTGGGTCAATGGATTGCCCTTGGTATGCGTCAGCAATTTGCTGATCCAAACTGCGGACTTGGCGCTGCACTGATTTTTCAGTGGCTCTTGCTTGTGCGGCAGCATCCGCGCGAGTTAGTCCGGTCAACTGTATTTGTTTTGGATCACCAAACAGACGAATCTGGTTTTCTCGCAGCGCGTTTTTAGCGGCTTCAAACTGCGAACCGTACAGCGCCCGAAACTTAGGATCGCGCGAAGACAGGTTCTGGATAAAACTGTTGATAACAGGATTGTCTGCTAACAGTGCGTTCAATGGTAACTGCACCGCTGGCGCGCCAGGCGCTTTGAGCGACACGCTCTGTTGTGCTTTAACCGCTTTTTCCAACACGTCCATAAAATTAGGATCAGCTGCAGCCGCCGCAGCAAAAATATTATTGATGCGCGTATTGACGTCGCGCATCATTTCATCCTGCGGTACTGTGCCCATCAAATCTTTAACTTTTTTATTGGCAGCAGACAACCCCTTGCCCGTAATATCTACTACGCGGCGGCCAGTTCCCATCAGATAACTAGTGCCGGCGCCGCCAAGCAATCCACCAACTAATTCACCGCCGGGAAGACCTGTAGCGCGGCCTGTCTCAACCCCGGTTTGTGCGCCCACACCAATACCAAATTGTTCGATTGGCGCGCCAACAATTTGCGCGGTACGGCCAAATTGGCGAAACAAACCAGTTCCAAATAAGTAACTGGTAGGATCAGTCATGGCTTGAATGCCACCACTATAAATAGCTTCACCCATAGTTGATGGTTGGACGTCAGTGCTGCCCAACATCTTCATTAAAGGTTTACGCGCGTATTGCTCACCTCGCGTAAAGGCTTCAGCTGCCGTAGTTGGCTCTTGACGTGGCAATCCTGCCATACGAGAACCCCATTCAATGGGGTTTATACCAAGACGAGTTAACTCATTAGATAGTGTAGACCCAAGACCGGTTATAAGCGCTGGCGCATTAGTTAATCCACGCCGCGCAGATTCGACTGTTAAGTCGCTAATTGTAGGAGCAAATTGTTGACTGCGTGGTCCAGCTAACGCTTGCCTAGCTTCAGCTTCTGTAATCAGACCACCCGCAACAGCACGACGCATAACTTCAGTTTGCGTAATGCCTTCCGGTACGCCTTCTACAACTACGCCGTTAGGGAGTGTGACATCCATTACGAGTCCTTATTTCTTTGGTAAGGCATTAAAATCAACTCTATTACCGCCGCCACCGCCACCACCGCCACTTGGTTTGCTTACTCCACCTTTAAATTCAGGAAAGTCAAAAATTAACTCGATATCTTCCTTAGTATATTTAGCACGTTCAGCAATTTTACGTTGACGATCTAACTCACTAATGGCTTTATTACGAGCAACTTTTTGGATAGCTTTAAGCGTAGATTGAATCTTTTTCTGCGTATCCACACTAGGAGTGCCCGTAAATAGCGTAGATGCGGCGTCAAAAAATCCACCAATAAGCGATGGATCGCCTCCAGCTTGTTCAATATCACGACGACTTAATGTACTATCGCCTAATGCTTTAGCCAATTGAACGCGCGCCGCATTAAACGAAATAAAATTACCGGTTCTAATAGAATCGTTAATGCTTGTAAGCGCGTTATCAGTAGCATTGACAGTATCGCGATACGGTTTAATTGATTGCACAACTTCATTACGAAACTGTGGTATTTCTTTAGCGCCTTGTTTTCCTTCACCAGGAAGCAATAATTTTACTTCTGTTGTTGGTTTTTTCCTTTGTTCTTCATCTTCTTTACGTTTATTAACAATAGCTTTTTGAGATTGTGTAAGATCTTTAAATGGCTTTCCATAAAGTTCATAAGCTATAGCTTCGCGATCGGTACCAAAAGACACACCTTTATCTTCTTTAGGCAGCAATTCTTTAGCTAGGAATTTATCCATCATAGACACATAGGATGGTGAACCAGGTATGTATCCAGCATCTTCTAATTGTTGGGCAAACGCGCTCTTTTTATCGGAGGCTTCTTTAGGCATCAATTCTTTAGCCAAAAACTTATCCATCATGGATACGTACATTGGTGAACCCGGTATATACCCAGCATCTTCTAGTTGTTGGGCGAATGCGCTTTTCCTCTCTACGCCTTCCTTACCCAACTGTAGTCTGTCTAACCTCGTTTTATATGCATCTTTCCAAGCAGCTGATTCAGGATCGTCGCTTATTGTATTCGCATAGGCTATAGCATCGCGTTCCTTTTCTGTTGCTGTCGCGGCTTTAGCGGAGCGTTGCAGACGGGTTCTTTCAGCTACCAAGGCTTTGTAATCAACACTATTAGAGTCTAAAGTAGGTAATAGGCGTTCAATCTCAGCGATTCGCGCGGCTTCTTGAATACCTTGCCCTAATTTTTCGGCGCTACGCTGTTTGGCTAACGCTATTTCGCTGGCTTGTTTATTCATGTAGTCAGTCAACGACAGCGCCAGCTCGGGGTCGTTCATCTCGGAGGCACGCTGAATGCCGGCCATGAGCGACTGAGGATCAGCGGGGTTGATTGACTGCATGATCTCTTGGCGCTGGCGGATGCGCTGCAGTTGTGGGTCTTGCACGCCCAGTAGGCCACCAATACCACGGCCAAGTTGCTGGCCGCCCATGAACAAGTTGTAATTCGCCAGTTGCATAGGCGACAGTTGAGCGAACCCCAGCGCGCGCTGTTGTTCAGCACCCATCTGTTGCGCCTGATATTCTTCTGGCGACGTGAACAAGCCTAAGATATTACTGGTAGCCATAACGTATCCTTAAATCAAGGGCCTATTTCGCCCCAAACACTTGGTGATTGCCCAAAAGGTAGCCCGCCGTATCCTTGCTGGTTGGCTTGCCATGCCGCTAGGTTACTGGTGTCGGCTGGCGTTAACTGTCGTCCACCAAATAGATTGCTTATCCCTGAAGTAAATGCATTTTGCATACTAGGGCTATTACCAAAGCCAGCCAAGGCCATACTCCAAGGATCAAACGTGCCGGCTTGTCTTGTGCGAGCTGCACTAATACCACCTTGCAGCAGCGACTGACCGGCATTAGCGCCTGCTGTGGCGGCGCGGCCGCCCAGCTGCGCACCGATGTCTAGTGGCTGCTGGCCCAAACTCTCCAGCGTAGAGATGCCGCCCAGCGTGGTGGTGAACGGTGACAGCGCACCGGTCACACCCGACTCGTACCCGCCCAGCAAACCTGCCCCTTGGCCAAACAGACCCGTGCCGAACGCCAACTGACGCTGGCCTTCCTGCTGCGCTTGGGCTGCCAAGGCGGCATCTTGCTGCGCCAAGGCGTTGTAATATGCCTCCATCTCAGGATTAGCGGCGCGTAGCCCAACTCCACCACTACCAGGGCGCAAACCTGTAGCGCCAACTGATAAACCGCTACGACCTGTCTGATACAGTTGATTTTGTAGCTGCGCGAGCTGGCGCTCGCGTCCTGGCGCCAATAAGTCGAGTTGACTTTGCATATACTTCTGCGCGACCTGTTCGGGCGTTTGCGCAAGGTATTGACCGCCAAGTTGGAATAGCTGCTCGCTAGCACGGCGCAAAGGCGCGTAGGCTTCCGGAGCCATTTCGGCTTCGGACAAACGCTGTTCAGTTAACGCTTGTAAGCGATCTTGATAGCCAGTTAGCCAAGAAGGTAGTTCATAGCCAGCGCTAATCAAATTGCCGCTAGGATCAAACCCAAATCGACTAGTACCAAACCGCGACGTCACCCCAACTGGACGGAACCGGGCTGCATCCGCAGCAATTCGTGCGGCTTGTATTTGCGCGTCAGCGGATTTTTGGGCGGCGCGGCTTGCCGCATTACCACCCAATATGCCGCCCAGTAAACTGGCGCCGCCGCCAATAAGCGCTGCTGTAACAGGCATGTTAATACCCCTCTATCAAAACTTGATCCACTTTCGATGCGTCTTTCTCGTCTGTGGCGTGAATGCAATACCAAACACAATCTTCAATGGCTTTAACGCCGTGGACTACGTCCGCTTTAATTTCCAAACACGCTGGCGCAGAGATAATTTCAATCTCATCGCCGATCAATACTGCTACCTTACCTCGAGCCAGAATCGACAAATGGCTAAAGTTATGCGTGTGCTTCAGGATTGCTTGTCCAGCCCGAACACGCATCTCTTTGGCATACAGACCATCACTAAAATGATGAATGATCTGATGATCAGGTAAGGTTTCAATAATCATGCTGTCCGCTTCCAAAGATACACAGTAATGTACGGCTGGTAGTTAGCGTTAGTGCCAGAAGAACCAGTACTGCTAATGCTAGTTGATACGCTAATTCCTGTTGTACTTGTCTTAGTAGACATTGCATCAGCGGCTTGCAAAGTCGGCGATGGCTGGAAATAGGCGCCAGGATTTAAGCTAGTGCCTCGGTCTAAGGTATGTGAGTGGCCTGGGTCTGTTACGGTAGATGTAGCTGTGTGCGTGTGGCTTACCGTAACCGCATCAGCACTACCACCAGTTTCTTCAGCCGTATCAAATAGCGAATTGCTTGCGTTAAATCCCACCATAACCCGGCCAGCCCCAAAGGCTGTCCACGTACCAAAACCAAATAAAGTACCTGGGTTGGTATTGTCTGATGAGTTTGTATATATAGACCCAATGGGGTACAGTAATTGCAAAGCAGCCTGCACAAATGCTGTAGTAGCTAATGCTGTGGTGTTATTGCCATAAGATTGCGTAACGGCGGTGGTTCCCGTTGGTAGCGTGGGTGTACCCGTAAACGTGGGGCTTGCCAAGTCAGCCTTGGTAGCAACCGCCGTGGCAATATTATTGAACTCGGTGTCAATCTCCGTGCCTTTAACAATCTTGGCCGCATTGCCGGATGCCAGCGCATCTTTGGCGGCGAAATCCGTGCTCTTTGTGTAGTTACTCACGACAATCTCCCGTTTTTCGACAGAATCTCAATTTTTTGAATCGACAGCGCCGAAGAATTAATATCCGCCTCATAACCAGTTTGCACAATGCGACCAGACCCCGTGCCTTGTGCGTAAAGTGTTTGTAATGCAATACCATCGGCGTACTCCGCAAGAGGAACACCATTAGAACCATACTCTGCAATACCGTATTCAGAAACACTTTGCGTTGGGATTTGTGTATTTTGTGAAAGATAATTTTCGCTAAAATCAAAACCCCATTTAATCGTTACATACTGATTCGTGCCACCAATAACTACTACCCCTATGCGCTTTAGTATGGAAGTAACGCTTTGGTTCCCTAAGTCGCTATGGTTGGTGTAATACTGGAAGCGATACGCTGTTGTATTATCTAAATAAGTATTGTATTTGCCGATATAGCCATTTTTACCTATCAATAAATCACCGTTACGCCGAGATAGTAATGCAGTCGGCGTAATTGACGTCCATTTGGTTACTCGACTAGAGTCATCAGGCAAATACCCACGCGTATCAAACACGTATACCGACTGGTTGCTTGGGAGCGTTAGTAGATAAAAAGCATTTATTTCTGAATACACAGCTTTAACGTTAGCCAGCGTCTCACCCGCAATGATGCCCATCAAGTCATTACGCACATTTTTGCTGATGTCACGAAACGGCGCTGACTTTTCCTGAATCGTGCGCATCAATGACCGCACACCGCTGTTAGACAGAAAAAAGACGTCGGTTGCGGTGCCTTGGATGGAGTCGCGCGCGATGCAGCCAATACCTACCACCGTGTCGTTCAACGACATTGTGGCCGGCGCCGTTGCGCCTTGATACACCAATATCTGGCGTTTGCCAAAAATGATCAGGAAATTGTTGTGGGCTGCCAGGCCAACGATCTCGTCCGGCCCAGCAGGCCAGACGTTATTCACATTCAACGTGCCGGAAGTACCACCCGTGTAGACGTGGCCCGACAGCAAGTCTGAGAATGTCAGGGTTTGCTTGTCAGATGCCGTGTTAGCAATCCACAGACGGCCATAAGCCGAAATGACGATATTGCCTGATGGCACCGTGCCGGCGTAACCCGTTTTCTCACTCACACGGCGGTACGTGGTGGTGCTGACCGCTGGATCGTAAATAAGTGGGTCATGGCCCGACTGGAAAAAGTAAGTGATGCCATTAAGCGAGGCGCATTGCCAGTTGTTGGCCGTGATTGTCGGGGCGGTACCCCCTCCCCCGTAGGTCAACTCGACAACCGCATTGCTGCCATCGAGCTTAAAAATCTTGTTGTTGCCGGCAAACAGTACGGTGTACGTGCCGTCGGCTACCACCAATTCATGGATGACGCCCACATCATTAGCGCCCAAGTTGCCTGAACTGCTATTGACTTTAGACCAGCCTTTACGCGCGCCGACACGGCCGTATTGATCGATGACGCAATTGGTTGCGACCAGCGCAAAACCAGCGTTCAAATCAAGCGGCGAATCTTGGGTATTCAGGCCGTAAAAGCCTGGCGCCGAGATCGTATCAATTTGCAGTGACTGGCTCATGAAGCGTAAAACTCCTGCATTTCAGGAAAGCGAGTGGCTTCCAACGCGATGTAATCCGACAGCATGGTCTTATACAAGGCATAAGCCTCAGACGAATTAAGACCGCCGTCCTCGCCGCGCTCAACCAACGCTCTGGCGTAGGCATTTTGCACAACCAATACATCTGGCACTAATACGGAAGTGGAGTCAGACGATAATGTGGCTTGGGGCACCGCCAAGAAAAACTTAATGGTGTACACGCCGTTTGGGCGTCCCCACAACTGCACCTTGGCGTCGCCGCTGCCATCCACACCTTCAAAGCAATACTCCGTAGGTACTGCGGTAACCGTAGGTTGCAGATTTTGCTTGCGGCGCATGTCGCCTACAGGGATAACCTGCATAACGACGTTGCTAGTGGTATTTAGTGGATCGCTGGTAACACGGAATTTCTGCCCGGCGCCAGTCATGGAGTATTCGTAAGTGCCTGAAGCCGTGGTGATAGTAACTTCTTGCCCAAGCGCATTCCAGTCGTAAGCATCCTCAATCTGACGCTTGGCGTCATTGACAAACTTGCCGATCAGGGAAGAGTAGGTGGTCAGGCCGACCGTCGTCACCTGCGTCTCTCGCAGGCGGGCCAAGACATCATTGACGAGTTCCAAGTAGGTCATTTGCTTTTCGCCTTATTCCTTGCGGATATAGCTTTAGCTTTTGCCTTTGCATCTGCCTTGGATGACGCACCCCAAGCATTTAAAGACAGCAAGAGCCGAGTAGGCTGACCGTCTTTACGCTCGGGGCCGGGCATATTGCCCATCCTGGCGAGAAAAGAAGCTCGTCGCGGGTTGTCGCCAGATTTTACCGGCGGTTTGAGGTTGCCCCCAGTTGCTGCATTATAAGACTCCCGGCCTTTGGCATTCAAGCCGCCCTTTGCATTTTGACCGGCCTTTCTTTGCCAAGCTGGAGTTTTCATTTCTTCCTCGCTGCCCTCAAGTTATCGACCATATTGGGGTAGGGCCGTCCGGCGGCCTTTGCCATCCGTTTTGCCGCTGCCTTTTTGGCAGGCGCCAAGGGTTTGGACGGGCCTAACTTTTCAGGCCGCTTCTGCTCCCAGATTGGCTTTTTCATTTCTTGGCCTTTTTCTTGGCCATGCCAGCCTCAGACAACGCAATGGCGATTGCCTGCTTTTTAGACGTGACGACAGGACCGCCTTTGCCGGAATGCAAGGAACCTGCCTTGTATTCGTGCATGACTTTACCGACTTTCTTTTGGCCTTTACTCATCTTCATGATCACTCCTTGGTGATAGGACCGCCTGATTTCCACGCGTCGCAAGTACGATTCGACGCGCAAGTAAACTGGAACAAATCGCAGTAGCCAAGATCGGCGGCGGCTACAAACTGCTCATCGTAAGACAACTCATTCTTGCCTTCGTCTTTTTCCAGACCCCCAATGATGCACTGCATCATAGCTGGCGTCTGGATAAAAGCCGCGCAATTACCGCACCGCATGCCTTTTACTGTGGCTGTGGGGGCGTTATACATGGTGGCTTTTTTCATCCAAAAAGCCGTGTTTGCCTCATTCGGATTAGGTGGCCCATAACCATACTCTTTGAACGCATGGTTGCGGTTCTTCAGATTGACAGACACATCCTGCGTTGCCACAGGGCATTGTTTGCCGGACAACAAGCCAGTTTTCATCTGAAAAATACCCGATCCATAATGAACGCCGCCGCACCACTAATGGCCGACACGATCGCCATGCCTACCCAAAAACCGCCTTTGGATTTATTGGCCATCTCCAGCAGTTTCTTAACGTCTTCGCGCAAGGCGTGCACCTCCATTTGGAGTGCCTCCACCTGGGCTTCGAGCTTTCCAAACTCGCGTGGGTCAATTTCCGACATTTTCTAACTTCCTTGGACGCCCCATTCGTTTGACTGGCGGCGTTAAGATGACCGAAGATGACACTCCGTCCGCAGGTTCTTCAGGTTCATCAACCCGCACATAGCCCTGATGGCCTTTCATGCTGTCGATATCGTGCTGATGAACGAACGTAACCGTTTGGCCACTGACCAAACATTTGAATGTCGCCATAAAATCTCCAGAAGGCAAACTGGGGGCGGGGGCCCCCAGTTTTTACGCCAGTGAGCGTGCTACAACCAGACGCAGTGTGGACGATGCCAAGTCCACCGTGCCGCCGGTTTCGTTTTGGAACCGAATGCTGACGGTATCCGCTGCGCTGACATAACCGGTCACGATCAGACCAGCCACATCAACGGCCAGCGAGGCTGACAGCACCATGTCGCCCAGTGCTACGCCGGGGACAGCCACGGTGTCAGTATCCCCCGCGCCATCAGCCAAACTGTCGGCGTTAAGTGTGGCCTTGACTAGCCAGGTGTTGGAATAAAGCCCGCGAAACTGGTCATTACCAGCGCGAACCACGACGGAAGTTGCATTTGCCATGATGTTCTCCTAATTAGGTTAAAAATCCCCGGCCGAAGCCGGGGAGTTTAATTAGGCTGGAACAGCCAGAGCAAAAGCCGAGGACGAGGTTGCAGCGCCCGTAGTCGCGGCAGTACGCATGGCTTTAACGCCATACAGCATGTCGGACGTGAACAGCGTGCCCAGGTATTCCTGCTTGTACTGGGTCTGCGAACGCACGCCCATCTGCTCAACCAGAACCATCGACTCCTTGTGGCCCATCAGGCAGATACGGTCAGCGCCCGAGTTACCAGCGCCAGTATCAGCATTGGAAGTCACGAACACGGGGATACCGTACAGGTTGCCGATTTCGCCGTTACGGATGGCGTTGCCATCACCCACGAATGCCTGCTCGGTGTAGCGAGCCAGACCCATCAGCGTGTTGCGGCTGGATGGTGGGATGATGAAGAAACGACCGTCCATTGGGGTGTCGTTGTCATCCAGACGCTGGATGGTGCGACGGATTGCAGCATCGGTCAGGGCAGCAGCGTTCGAGGTCGCGCTGTTATACGCAGTGGTGCCGTCCGAGCCGATATAAGCTTTGGTGCTGGACGCCGAAGTTGCGTAGTCATCAGTGCCAATGGTGGCGCCGTTGAACGCGCGGCCAAGTTGTACCAGATCAGTATCAACTTGCTTGGCCAGTGCATAGCCGGCATCGTTGGTGTAGAACTGACGCAGCGAGTTCAATGCCTGAGCTTCGACAATATCTTCGATCAGGCGGCTGTACTCGTAGTGCTTGTTGATCAGGATCTGAACTTCAGATTCTGTCGCAGCGATCAGCGTGACTGCATTGGTGGCTACTTTTGCCGAAGCCGAGCCACGGGTTGGGGCAGGAACGTGAACGGTGTCACCTTTCTTACCCTTAAAGTTCATCTTCATAACAACATTGGCCAGAACCAGGTTCTTTTTGTAGGCCGCAACAATCTCATCACTCCAAATCTCGGGGATGAAGGTTGCTGCTGTTGTGGTTGTTACACTATTTGCTGGGGAAAATGCGGTTGCCATGTCTAACTCCTAAAGTCAAAAGTAAAATTTACTTGACCCGTCCTTCTGCATAGGCCGCCATAATTTCATCGGACAGCGCATCGTATCTAGCCGGGTCGGTCATTTTCAGCCGAATTAGGTCAGCCCTGCGATAGACACGTTTTGAACTCTCTCCGGTACCCCCTACATCCACCTGCGCGGCTTTCAAGGTCTGCTGGCGGGCTTCCTTACCGGATTGATCCGCCTGCTTTTGCTTGATACCGCGTATCTGCTTGTAGGTTGTCAGCAATTCATTGGCCGCATCGAAATCAAACCCGGCATCCGCCCGTGCGTAGAGCTCCAGACGAACCTGAGACGACTTAATCCATGTCTCAAAGTCCTTATCTGCCCCGATTTCCATGAAATCTGGGTGCTCTTGCGCCAAGCGTTGCTGAGTTTGCATCCGTTTGAACTCAATACCTGCCTGTTTGGCAGCAAGTACGTCAGGATGTGTCTCAACGGTCTTTTGAATCGCCTTTTGAGGGTCTTCAAAAAAGTCTACTTCAGGCTCTGCCTTCTCAACAGGTTGAGGTTTTGACGAGAGATTCTGCTTGATGAGCTCATCGGCCAGTTTCCGCACTTCCCCGACTTCTTGCGCCTGGCGCCCAATGACTTTTTCGGCCTCTTGGTGCATCTTTACAATGTCCTCAATCGACTTTCCGCGATAGCGGTCTGGCAATTCTGGGACTTGGGGCGCTGCTAGTTCAGGTAGTTTCGCTTCTTCTGCCTCCAACTCACTAGGCATCTCTGGTTCTTTATCAATCAACATGTCGAAGTTCCTTTTCCTGCCATCTTTTGGTTCTCAGGATTAAACATGAACAGGGCATTTCTGCTTATCTGTTCGCCTTCTGCTCGGATTTTAGCTTGTCTCGGTGGCTTTTATCAAACTTTGCGTGAGCTGTTGGAAACGCTCCCGACCACCCTTCCAATTTAAACGCCGGTGCAGATATGGTGCGGCGGGCTGTCTTGCCGCAATTGCAACGAATTTCTTTGTCTTCATATTCGACAAATCGTTCGATGCGTTCTCCGCTTTCGCAGAGAAATTCAAAGATCTTTCTCATTGAGCCCCTCGTATGCCTCTTCGCTGACCTGTTTCAAGGTTTTCAGCCAATTCAGGATAGATAACTCACCCTTCTTAAATTGTAAATCCTTTTCGTCCTGGATAGTGGCTACATTGTTCAAGGACGTTATCATTCCGTCAATATCTTCTAGTAGATCGCGCCAGCCCTGGTGGGCCATCATGGAAAATCGGTCTTCGTAATACTTTTGCAGTTCAGGCGTCATCATTCGTCTGCCGGTAAAGGTTGGTTGCCAGCCTCAATCCACTTCAGATACTGCTGGTAGTCGGTGTTTGCTGGATCGAAGGGTATGCTAAGGCTTTTTTCTACAAATAGAACCCCCCATTCAACACCAGTAAAATCTTTTAGCAATTTATACATTTAAAGCTCCGCTGTAAGAAGATAGCGTGCGCCCAAAACGTATGGGTTAGACGCATTGGCAGTAATTTGAAATTCAGACCCATATACAGTAGGATTGTTTAATGAGTATGAAGATATGTTGCCAGAAACCCTTACAGAAATAGCCGTAGAAGAAGGTGATGAACGCATCGTGGTTCTATATGGAGCAGGCACATTCATAGTGCCACTGCTAAATTGACCATTTGCTGATGTTTCAACAAATTGAGCGTAGCGTTCGCACAACGCCAACTCCGTACCATACGGCCTGTAATCAAATGATGTGGCTGTGCTGCCTTTTTCGAGTTGTACGCCGGTGATGTAGAAGGTTGCGTTAAGTGTGGAGATAAGATTGGTAGAACCTGTGGCTGAGAAATAAGTCGCAGATGCCCATGCGCCAGCAGTTCCCAAATAGGTTGAACCCATGCCAAGCGAGAAGTACAG
>Ga0255171_1000257_pt1 | contig 16562 bp, 16 predicted proteins | sample Atl_Yuk_RepB_8d_FD_183176 | JGI IMG/M metagenome (GOLD analysis project Ga0255171, IMG submission 183176) | Freshwater microbial communities from Altamaha River, Georgia, United States - Atl_Yuk_RepB_8d | ecosystem: Environmental > Aquatic > Freshwater > River | place: USA: Georgia | collected...
GTCAGCTCCGCTTATCATGCCATCAGCACACCCATTATCCTCAAGCCGGTATTTGCGTTTTCTTCCATTTCGGCCTGGCGCGAACCGCATGAAATGATTGCGGGTCTGAGTGAAGCGCAGGCGGCCAAGGCCTTCATGCCCGGCCCGGCCGATGGTATTACGTTGGTGCGGCCTTTTAATAATGGTAATGATTCAAAGGTTTATCGCGGTGATGGCATCAGCGTGCCGGTACGGGAGCTGCGCTATAATTCGGTCAGCACGCTCGACCATCTGGCGCGGCTCAAACAGGCGCATCACCTGATTATTCCCTTGCACGAGGCATTGTCTTCCAAGGGTCGTTTCAGCTATCTATAGGCCATGACGCAAACTTTAAACTCCCTCGGCCTGCCCAAGCCGCCGTCGCAAACGCGTGTCGTCGTCGCCATGTCCGGCGGCGTGGATTCTGCCGTGACAGCTGCCCTGCTTAAGGAAGAAGGGTATGACGTCATCGGCATGACCTTGCAGCTCTATGATCATGGCAAGGCTATTGCCAAGAAGGGGGCGTGTTGCGCCGGGGCTGATATCCATGATGCGCGCACAGTTGCCGCCAAGGTGGGTATTCCGCACTATGTTTTAGATTTTGAGCAGAAGTTTAAAGACAGCGTCATGCAGCCTTTTGCCGATGCCTATGCCGCTGGTGAAACCCCCATTCCCTGCGTGCTGTGCAATCAAACCGTCAAGTTTACCGACATGCTGCAGGTGGCGCGTGAACTCGGGGCCGATTGTCTGGCCACCGGCCATTATGTGCGTCGTGTTGACGGGCCAGAGGGTGCCGAGCTGCACATGGCGACCGACCCCAGCCGTGACCAAAGCTATTTCCTGTTCACCACCACGCAGGAGCAGCTGGACTTTGTGCGTTTTCCGCTGGGCACGCTGCGCGATAAAAGCGTTACCCGTGAGCATGCGCAGCGCCTCGGTCTGATTGTGGCCAGCAAGCCGGACAGTCAGGACATCTGCTTTGTGCCCGGCGGCAAATATGCCGACGTGGTTTCCCGTTTGCGTCCCGGTGTGCTGGAAGCGGGTGAGATTGTGCATGTCGATGGCCGTGTGCTGGCCCGCCATGACGGCATCATCAATTATACCGTGGGGCAGCGTAAAGGCATTGGCATTGGCGGCCGCAAGGGTGAGCCGGAAGAGCCGCTCTATGTTGTGCGGCTGGATGCGGCCAAGCATCAGGTCATTGTCGGGCCGCGCGCGGCGCTGGGCGAGACGGTGGTAGAGCTGCATAGCGTCAATTGGTTGCCGCGTGACCGCAGCCCGCGTGAGGTCATGGTCAAGTTGCGTTCTGCCATGCCGGCTGTGCCAGCCGAGGTTGAGCTGCTGGAGAATAACCGCGCGCGCCTGACGTTACGGACGGCGCAATTTGGCGTGGCGCCGGGTCAGGCAGCGGTCATGTATGATGGCGAGCGTCTGCTCGGTGGCGGCTATATCAGTTCACGCAAAGTTAAGCAGGACGCGGCATAATTACGGTATGAGTACAGTGCCGTTTTTCAAAGCCGGTGATTACCAGATCTGGATTGCCGGTCATCCCGCCTATCGCAATGAGGCGCGCGCCTTGTTCGAGAAACTGGCCGACGGACTGGCCGAGCGCACCGGCAATACCCGCTGGGCCGAGATCCGCGATATTGTGGCGGGCCGTCATCATGGGGTTGGGCGCTAATTATTTAAATGGCGTGAGGTCAATAAAGTAGGTGCGGCCGCAATTGCGTCCGTTCTTCCAAAAGTCGTGGCTGCGCTCTGCTAATCCCTGTTCAGCCAGTGCTGACAGGCGCTGCATGGAGCGTTTGTTGTTATGCGCCACGCTGGCGCGGTAACGGCTATAGCCAAGCGCCGCTGCTGTGCGCAGTTTCAGCTCAAAAAGAGGGGCGCCATAGCCTTGGCCGCGCGCGCTGGGGCGCAGCAGGTCAAGTCCTTGCGCCAGCGCCTTGTTGTGCTGGCCGTGCCAGATATGAAATTCACCAACCAGCTCTCCGTCAGTTGTACTGGCCAGCCAGCCGCGCTGGCACACGCGTCCATGCGAGCTGGTCTCAATCAGCTGGCGCGTTTCATGGCGGGCAAAGCTGGCCCGCTGCCGGACGATGCGCGCCAGCAGCCAGTCATTCTGGTAAAAGCGGTCGTTATAAAAACCGCGCAGGCTTTCCGGGCAGCTCAGGGTGGAATATTCCGCATCCTCTTCGGCCATCATTGCTTTGGTCTGCTGCCAGAGCTGGTCGGCCTGCGCCCAGCCGCTGCGCCGCGCCAGCGCATTAAACGGTAGCGCCACCAGTCCGCCTGCCACGATGGGCGTAATGCCCGGCTGCCCAGGTGAGGCTTGATGATTGAATTGCCCTAATGTCATGTTCCCCGCCCTGTTCTCTTTTATGGCGGGACGCTAGCAGGGGGTGCGCTGCAATAACAATGGGCAAAAGCGTTAAAATCCGGCGGATTTGCCCGGAAATGCAGAAGCGGTTGACAGAAGGCGGCCAGACGCATTAAAACACCGGCCATTACTTCGGCGGCAGCGTAGCTCAGGGGTAGAGCAGGGGAATCATAATCCCTTGGTCGGGTGTTCAAATCACCCCGCTGCTACCAATTAAAAGGCCCCCGCTTGGGGGCTTTTTTATTGGTAATGTCGGGGCTGTGAATGGCCACCTGTTCACCAAACGCTGCGGGGCAGCGTTTGGTGCGAAGACCGAAGGTCTGCAGTCCGGGCCCGCCCGGATAAAAACGCGCTTTGAGCGTGTTTTTACAAACCATCCCGCTGCTACCAAACAAAATGCCCCCGCTTGGGGGGGCTTTTCCAGATTAGCCGCAATAGCGTGCGGCCATATCCATAAAGTTCTGCACTTGAGCGCTGTGCTGCCGTGCGGGGGTTACCAGATTGTATGTCATGTGCGGTGTTTTGTGTTTTGGGATATGCAGCGGCACAAATTTGATACCGCTAATGGGTAGCGCCTTTAAAAAAGATGGCAGCAACGCCAGTCCCTGGCCGGCGGCAACCATGCTCGCCACCAAGGGCATTTGTGGGGTTTCATGTAGAATGAGGGGTTGTTCACCTATGGCCGCAAAGGCTTTGAGTGTACCTTCATAGAGTTGGGTGCCGGCATGGCGTGGCGTTGAATTAAGCGGTACGCCCACCAGGTCCTTGATGGAAATGCGCGGCTTGTTCGCCATTGGGTGCTCGTTTGGTAGCACAACTTGTAACTCATCGCATGCAAGGTCCATGCGGTGAATTGAGGGTTTGTTATATCCGTAATCAAGCCAGATCAGGGCCAGATCAAGATCTGCCGTTCCTAAATCAACGAGCTGCAAGAGATTGGGCCGTTCATGCAAAACAAGCTCAATTTGGATGTGCGGATATTTTGTACGGAATTTCTGCAGCAGCTGCGCCGTAATGGGATGGAAGGGTGCCGAGAAATGTACACCAATTCTCAGCCGTCCGGTCAGGCCAGCTTCAGCCCGTTTAGTCCCATTTGCAATAAGGGCCATGTCGCTCAACAAGCGCCTGGCTTCGGGGAGCAGGTAGTTGCCGGCTGGAGTTAGCTCGACGCGCCGGTTACTGCGCCAGAACAATTCAACACCTAAGAAATGTTCCAACGCTTTAATCTGCTGGCTGAGTGGCGGTTGAGAGATGTTCAGCCGACGAGCGGCCCTGCCAAAATGAAGTTCTTCGGCGACCGCCACAAAGTAGCGTAACTGGCGCAGATCAATCGCATTGATATTCATAACATATCAATTAGCATATATTCTTATATTTTATAAATCAAAAATTTTGCGGCATGTTTGGGTCATCGGAAAACAACACAAGGAGCAAAAACATGGAGAAATCAATCATCAGATCACTCAGATCGGCCGCTCAGGAGGCCGGATTTTCCATTAAAACGCGCATTGGTCGTCATGGTCTGATTGCCGTGAATGGTGGGGCTAGCACATTGCTTGTACGCAGGCGGGTTGCTGGGGATGAAGGCAGCCCAGCTGCACACATCCGTCGTCTGGGTCTTACGGTTAAGTCACTATAAGCAATCGAGGAGATAGAACATGAACATGCAGAATGAATCGCTTTACACTACAATCATCAATAAAATCGATGCGGGCCAAAATCCTTTTGCTAATCGCCCGGCTGATTGGGAAGAGCGTAGCGGGCAGGCTGCCGCCCTGTTTAACAGGCTGCGTTTCTTTACGCCGCCAGTCGATGTTCTGGCGCTGGATGCATTCGCTGCAATTCAGGCGGGTGCGCCGGGGCTGGGTAAACTGGAGAAATCATACGCGCAAGATATGTGGATCGAATTGCCTGCCGATAAATATGGTGTTGACCATGCAGCCTTGGTCGACGTGCATGCCGGACGTGTTGAAATTGATCTGTTCTCGCGTTATGGGCGTGCAGATAACCGCATTCTGCATCGTGGTCATGCGGAGTTTGGTCCCGCAGTGGCATCACGTCAGTTGATGGACAAGCCGCAGGCCATCAAGTTGCAGGAGACTTTCCTGCGTGCAGCGCGGATGCTCGCATTGCATGAGCGGAACTTTGTGCGTGATGTAAACGGTGTTGTGACTATGGATACAGCGGCTGACAGTGGCAGTTTGTCTGCTCTTAAACATGGTTTTAAACGCTTTTTAGCACATACAATCGCTTGATTCAGACTGGTGTGTCGTGAGGCGTCTATCGAAGGATGCCTCACGCGCATGCGCGTTTTCTTTGGCCTGGTGTGTAGCTATGTCTTAATTTGTAATACCCATCCTGAACACAAATGACAGAAAATACACGCCACCGGTACAAGCCGGGGTGCTGCTGTTCATCGGGAACGATGAGTAATCGTAAGACGGGCCGCTGGCGGTGACATTGATATGCACATCGCATAAATCGGTGGTGTCCCTGAAATTGGCGGTGATGTTGGTAATCAAGCGGCGGCAGACATGCTCGGGAATATTGCGCACCACAACTTCCAGCCGTTCATTATTACTGCCGCTGGCGCATACGCCCGCCGCCCCATTGGGCAGTTTCAGGCTCATGGTACCACCCCAAGGGTTATAAAAGCTGCCGTTCTGGATGAAATCTTTGGGGATCAGCCCCATGCTGATAGCCGTAGTTGTAATATCCTGACTGCTGCTATTGCTCCACATGCTGGCGGGGATATTGGCCTTGGCGGCGCTTGCCACCTGTAGAATGGCGCGGGCCGTGTTGGTAATCTTGCGGCTATCGCTCATGCTGCTGGTAGCAATCCAGATGCCGCCAAGAACCAGACCAATTACACCGAGTACGATAGCCGCTTCAATCAGGCTAAAGGCTGAGCGTTGCGTATGAGTTGTCATGATGCATCCTGTGGGTGCCAGCGATGTTACATCGCGTTGCGATGCCGGTAAATTGCTATTGGGCGAACAATTTTAGCGAATATAGAAAAACTGCAACGCGGTGCAGCCACCTGTCGGGGTGCATTGCGCCGTGGTTGGAATGGTGGGGAAAGTGGTAATGACATCGCAGTTGGGTAGGTATGAAACCCCCAGTTGCTGCCCGCTTTCGCCGCCATAGAGGGCGCTGGCCAGCTGCACGCAATTTTCTGGCTTCATGTCATAAAACGCGATGTTGATATAATCCGGGTGCCAGCCATTATCGGCACTGATGCCGCCATCAACCACCGCGCCAAACGGGCTGACCAGCGCCGGGCCATAGACGACCGCCCAGCCCGCCGAGTTGGCCAGCACCGACAGGTCAAGATAGCCGTGACCTTGCTGATTGATCACATCTTGAAATGAGAACCCTTTAAACCTGTTACGGATGTCATCAACCTGGCGCAGCATGGCGGTGGTAGTATTGTTCAGCTTCTGGCGCTCCATCACGCTGCTGGCCGCAATCCAGATGCCGCCTATCACCAGGCCCACAACGCCCAGCACAATGGCGGCTTCAATCAGGTTGAACCCTTTGCGGTGTGTGGAATGGATGCGTGCCTGCATAGGGCTGCCGATCGGTAAAGTGCCTATTTGTTGAATATGCGCTTTTTGAGCGGATTATCAAGCGGGGTGGCCTTGCGTCATGGAGCAGCAATATGCAGCCGCTCCCCTTGTTTCAGGCCGTTTATGGTTAATCCGCGCGCGTTGAGACGGGGGGTCTCATCCATCCGAAGCGGCGGGGCCATAAACCATAAAATAACTTGCGGTTAACCAATATAAACAGGCATAAGAGCAGCCATGCTGAGCATTACCAACCTGACCTGTCGCATCGCTGGCCGCACTCTGATTGAAGGGTCGAGCATCGGCATTAATGACGGCTGGAAGGTGGGCATTGTAGGCGCCAACGGCACCGGCAAGTCCACGTTGTTCAAGCTCATTTCGGGTGAGTTGCAGCCGGATAACGGCGCCATTACCCGCTCGGCCCGCCAGCGGCTGGGCATGGTGCGACAGGACATGCCGGATACCGACCAGACCCTGGTTGAGCTGGTACTGGCCGCCGATACCGAGCGCACCGAGCTGCTCACCGCCACCGAGACCGAGCAGGACGGCAACAAGCTGGCCGAGATCTATGCCCGTCTGGATGAAATTGACGCCTATGCCGCGCCGGCGCGCGCGGCCACCATTCTGTCCGGCCTTGGCTTTACCGAAGAGCAGGTCAACGGCCCGTATTCGGCCCTGTCGGGCGGTTGGCGTATGCGCGTCTCGCTGGCGGCGGTGCTGTTCTTGCAGCCTGAATTGCTGCTGCTGGACGAACCGACCAACCACCTTGATCTTGAAGCCATCATCTGGCTTGAGCAATATCTGGCCAATTACCCGCACACATTGCTGGTGATCAGCCATGACCGCGAGCTGCTCAATGTCTGCGCCGATCATATCGTGCATCTGCAGGACCAGAAGCTGACCCTGTATAACGGCAATTACGATACGTTTGAGCGCACCCGTGCTGAAAAGCTCAATCAGCAGCAAAAGCTGCACGAAAAGCAGCAGGCCCAGCGCGCCCATATCCAGAAGTTTATCGACCGCTTCCGCGCCAAAGCCACCAAGGCCCGACAGGCGCAAAGCCGTATCAAGATGCTGGAGAAGATGGATCTGGTCGATGCCGTCATGGCCGACCGCTCGGTGCGCTTTACCTTCCCGGATCCGCCCGAGATGCATCCGCCGCTCATCAGCATCAACAAGGCCAATATCGGTTATGGCAACAAGCCCATCCTGTTTCAGGTGCATGAGACGATTGATGCCGATGACCGCATCGCCCTGCTTGGCGCCAATGGTAACGGTAAGTCCACCCTGATGAAGCTGATCGCGGGCAAGCTCTCGCCCATGGCGGGTGAGCTGGTCAAGTCTGGCAAACTCAAGATTGGCTATTTCGCCCAGCATCAGGCTGACGAGCTTGATGTAACCGCCACGCCTTATTTAGCCATGCGCCGCCGCTGTGAAGAGCTGGGGCTGGAAACCAAGGAATCCGTCGTGCGCGGCCGTCTGGGCAGCTTCGGCTTTGGTGTGGATCTGGCCGATAACAAGATCAGCTCGCTCTCGGGCGGCGAGAAGGCGCGCTTGCTGTTTGCGCTGATCAGTGCGCAGGCCCCGCATATTCTGCTGCTCGACGAGCCGACCAACCATCTGGATATGGATGCACGCTCGGCGCTGGTTGATGCCCTCAACGCCTATCAGGGCGCGGTTGTCATTGTCAGCCACGACCCCACCATGATTGAGCGTGTGGCCGACCGCCTGTGGCTGGTGCATGATGGTGGCGTGAAGGATTTTGATGGTGATATGGCGGATTACCGCAAGTTCATCATCTCCCAGCGCCGCGCTAATCGCCGCGATGACAAGGGCGGTGGCCGTAGTGAAGAAAAGGCCGAAACCCGCCGCGCCAATGCCGATATTCGCAAGCAGCTGGCGCCCTTCGCGCAAGCCGTGAGTGATGCCGAAAAGGAAGTGACCCGCCTCACCGCCGAAAAGCACAAGCTGGAAGCGCTCATGGGTAGCCCCAGCTTTTATGATAATCCGCAGCAGGTGGCCAAGGTGCAGCTCAGCTATGGTCATACCGCCAAGCAGCTGACCTTGCAGGAACAGCGCTGGGTGGAAGCGGCCGAAGCTTATGAAGCCGCCAAGGCCGAGCTAACTGAAGCGGCATAACAAACTGAATCTGCCCGTTTTTGTGGTTTTATTGAAGTTCAGGCCGATCTGATTGGAAGTGGCCGCGTGGGCTATGCTATTGTTGCTAAGTCCTGATTTTAAAATATGGAGATTTCAGCCATGCAGAAGAATGTCTTCAATGCGATCGGTAAGGTTGTTGCCAGTTGGGAGCAACAGAAGCAGACGCATGTCGCCGTTGCTGTAACCCCAACTGCGGCCGCATATTTTTCTGCTTATGGTGTAAAGGTTAGGGACCTCAATAATCCGGTCATTACGGTTGCGGGTGTTAGCGGCCTTGAAGTGGGCGCTACTGCTAAAGTCAGCCTTGATCAGCAGGGCGATGGCAAAACTGCGCTGACCGCCGAGTTGCATCAGCGTGGCGAGGCCATGCCGCAGTCAAGCACGGCTGATATGAGCCACGCCCGCTCTGACCCGTCGGCTGTCAGCCGCGCCGGCTTTAATGCAGATGCACTGCCGGGCCTGTCCTATAAAGTCCGCCCGTCATTTTAATCGCGCGGACTGAAGCTTCCCTGCAATAGGCATCATCCCCTGTCCGTGTTATACGGGTTGCGGGGGGCTGTTATGCATAAATCATCCATTATTGGCGGTTTGGCTATGGCGCTGGCTATCGGTCTGGCGTGGGGTGGCTTTCAGCTTTATCAAAGCCGCTTCTGGGAAAGAAACATTCCTTATGGAACGCTCAGCTCTTTGCAAACTATGGATGTTTACCCCGGGCAGAATTGCCCGGCAGCGGGTTGTCCGGTCGCTGTCTTTGTTCACGGTGGGGCATTGGCAAGTGGTAGTAAGGACGATCCGATAAATCAGCAGATAGGGCGTTCATGGGCGCCGCTCGGTATCACTGTCTTTGTCATTAATTATCGTCTTTTTCCCGACGCCGTGTATCCGGCCTATATGGAAGATGTCGCTGCCAGTGTTGATTGGATTAAAAGACATGCAGCTGAGTATAACGGGGACGCAGGCCAGCTTTATCTGGTTGGGCATTCCAGCGGCGCACATCTGGTAGCCCTGCTGGCGGTTGATCCGGTTTATCTCTCACATTATGGCATCAATCCGGCGCAAGACCTGACTGGTGTAATCGCGGTAGATTCCGACGCATATGATCTCAAGCTGCGCTGGCAGGCGTTCGGGAGTGGTGACACTGTTGTGGGTAAGGCCGTTCCGCGTGGCAAGATTACTGAAGCGTCTGTTCTGCCGCATATCTCGCCGACCGGGCATTATCCGCCGCTGATGTTTTTCAGCTCAACCGAAAACCGGGCAAGTATTTATGAGGTTCAGCAGATTATTCCTGCGCTGAGGGCGGGGGGTAATTGGTCTGACCTGTATAGTCAGGCCTATGGCCCATCAGTCCCTAGTGCGCATCTGGAAACGCTGGCTGATCTTGCAAATCCTCGGACTGAAATTGGCAACCGTGCGGTTACTTTTATCGGCGTAAATCACTAATGTGAAGGTTGTTGATTTAGTTCGGCTGGTGCGGCTGCGCTTATGTTTGTACCATCGGGCAAACCCAGTTCAAAACTATGCAGCCACATGCGCGGGCTGGCTGGGCCGCCATATTTGGCATCCCCCACAATCGGGTGGCCGAGGTAAGCCATGTGTGCGCGCAGCTGGTGAGTGCGGCCGGTTTGTGGTTTCAGTTCCATCAGGGTGCTATCTTCGCGGCGCTCCAATACACGCCACTGCGTCAGCGCGCTGGCCCCGGCGGCATCAACCACCATCAGCGCATTGCGCTTAATCAGCGGCGCGTCAATCACACCGGCCTCATCAGCCATCTGGCCGTGCACCAGTGCGCGGTAGGTTTTATCAATCTGCCCGCGCATGAACATCAGCCCCAGCCGGCGCAGCGCCTGCGGGCCCCGGCCACAGAGCAGGGCGCCGCTGGTCTCGCGGTCCAGCCGGTGCGCCGGGCGCAGCAGCGGGTCGCGCGCGATCAGCCAGTGCGTTAAAGCAACAGAATCTGCCGCAACCGGATGCACTAGCAGCCCGGCCGGTTTGTTGACCACCAGAAAATCCGGGGTTTCGTGGCAAATCAGGGTGTTGAGCTGGGCTTGATCCATGGCCGGAATATAGTGGACTTTTGCCTCATAAATCAGCTAAAAAGCGCGCCATGAGCAAGACTAAAACCGCATCAGAGTCTGCCGCCCCGGCAGGTAAGGCCCCTACGATTGGCATCGTGTCGCTGGGTTGTCCCAAGGCATTGGTGGACAGTGAGCGCATTCTCACCCATCTGCGTGCCGAGGGCTATCAAATCTCGCCCAGCTATGACGGCGCCGAAGTGGTGATCGTCAATACCTGCGGCTTTCTGGATTCCGCGCGCGATGAATCGCTCGACGCGATTGGCGAGGCCATGGCCGAGAACGGCAAGGTAATCGTCACCGGCTGTCTGGGTGCTGAACCTGAGAAGATTCTTCAGAAATATCCCAACGTGCTGTCCATCTCCGGCCCGCAGCAATATGAGAGCGTGGTGGACGCCGTGCATCGTGCCGTGCCGCCCGCGCATGACCCGTTTGTGGATCTGCTGCCGCCGCAGGGCATCAAGCTCACGCCGCGCCATTACGCCTATCTCAAGATTTCGGAAGGCTGCAATAATCGCTGCACCTTCTGTATCATCCCCAAGCTGCGCGGTGATCTGGTCAGCCGTCCGGCGGCCGATGTCCTGCGCGAGGCCGAGCGTCTGGTCAAAGCCGGCGTGAAGGAGCTGCTGGTGATCTCACAGGACACCTCCGCCTATGGCATCGATACCAAATATGCCGAGAGCGAGTGGCAGGGCCGCAAGGTCAAGGCCAAGTTCCTCGATCTGGCGCGCGAGCTGGGTGAGCTGGGCGCGTGGGTGCGCTTGCACTATGTCTATCCCTATCCGCATGTGGATGATGTGATCGAGCTGATGGCGGCCGGCAAAGTGCTGCCGTATCTCGATATTCCGTTCCAGCATGCCAGCCCCAATGTGCTCAAGAACATGAAGCGCCCGGGCGATAGCGAGAAGGTGCTGGAGCGGATCAAGGGCTGGCGCAAGGCGTGCCCGGATCTGGCTATTCGTTCCACCTTCATCGTGGGCTTCCCCGGCGAGACGGAAGAAGACTTTGAGCAGCTGTTGAGCTGGATCAAGGAAGCCGAGATCGACCGCGCGGGTTGCTTCAAGTACGAGCCGGTTGAAGGCGCGGCCTCTAACGCGCTGGCTGGCCATGTGCCGCCTGAAGTGCAGGAAGAGCGCTGGCACCGCTTTATGCAGGCCCAGCAGGAAGTCTCGGCCAAGCGTCTGGCCGCCAAGGTTGGCCGCATTCTGCCGGTGATCGTCGATGATGTACGGGCCGATGCCATTATCGCCCGCAGCCAGTTCGACGCGCCGGAGATCGACGGCAACGTCATCCTCAAACCCGCCAAGGGGGTGAAGGTGGGCGATATCATCAACGCCAAGATCACTTCAGCGCTGGAATATGATTTGCGCGGCGAAAAGGCCTGAGCAGTTTCATACGGCCGCTCCATAAAGGCCATTCCATACAGGCGCGGGTAAATAAACGGTTGGCGGCGCGGGCGGGCTCCCGCATACTGGCGCTATGTCAGCTGCGCACGCTTTACCCTTTCTGAAAGAAACCATGATCCTGCTCACCACGGCAGGTATTATCGTGCCGCTATTGCAGCGCTTACGCATCGGGCCGGTGCTGTCCTATCTGCTGGTGGGGATGCTGGTGGGGCCGTTTGGCCTTATTCTGCTCAGCGCGCCGGGCGGCCGGCTTGATTATGTGTCGATTACCTCTACCAAAGAGGTGGCTGAGCTGGCTGAGCTGGGCGTGGTGTTTCTGTTGTTCATGATCGGGCTGGAGCTGTCGCCGCGCCGCTTGTGGTCGCTGCGCCATCAGGTGTTGGGGCTGGGCTTCATGCAGGTGCTGGTCAGTGCCAGTGTCATTACCCTGATCGCGCAGGCCTTTGGTAATTCCCTGTCCAATGCGTTGTTGCTGGGTGCGTGTTTGTCGCTCTCGTCCACCGCGATTGTCATGCAGATATTGTCCGAGCGGCGCTTGGTAGCCACGCCTATGGGGCGCAGCAGTTTTGCCATCTTGCTGTTTCAGGATCTGGCGGTGGTGCCCATTCTGGTGCTGGTTGGCGTGTTGACGGGTGATGCTGACGGCGGGGTGGCGGCAGCGCTGGGGCTGGCGTTAGGCAAGGCACTGCTGGTGATCGCGCTCATTTCTGTGCTGGGCTATCTGTTCCTGCGGCCATTGTTCCGGCTGGCCAGTAATGCCATCGGGGCTGAGGCGTTTTTGGCGGTCGCCCTGCTCTCGGCTGTGGGCACGGCCGCGGCTACCGGCATGGCGGGTCTGTCCATGTCATTGGGTGCGTTCCTTGCGGGTCTGCTGCTGGCCGAGAGTGAGTATAGCCACGCGATTGAGACCTATCTGGCGCCGTTCAAAGGCCTGTTGCTGGGGCTGTTCTTTATCAGCGTCGGCATGGGGCTGGATATCCGGCAGGTGTGGCAGGTGTTGCCCATGGTCAGTGCCTCGGTCATTGGCCTCATCACCATCAAGGCGGTGATCGTATACTTGCTGCAGCGTGCTTTTGGCATGAGCCAACCTGAAGCCATGGAAAGCGGTGTGCTGCTGGGGCAAGCCGGTGAATTCGGCTTTGTCATTGTCGGTATGGCACTGACCGCCGGCCTGCTGCAGGCTGATGTTGCCCAGTTCATGCTGATTGTCATTGGCCTGTCCATGATGATCACGCCCATGCTGGCGGCCCTTGCCAGCAAGCTGGCGCAGCGCCTCAGCCAGCGCGGGGATATAAAGGCTCATGACGTTTCTGCCATCAATCATGACCTGAGCGGCCATGTCATCATCATCAGCTTTGGCCGGGTGGGGCAGCTGCTGGCGCGCGTGCTGGATAGTGAGCAAGTGCCATGGCTGGCGATCGACAGCAATGCCAGCCGGGTGGAGACTGCGCGGGCGCGTCACCAGCCTGTTCATTATGGTAATGCGCTCAATGTGGATATGCTGCGCCACCTGCATCCTGCTCAGGCGCAGGCGCTGGTCTTAGCGCTCGATGAGGCGGATGTAACCGCACAGGTGCTGAAACTCATTCGGGCGCATTGGCCAGCCTTGCCGGTTTATGTGCGCGCGCGGGATGTGCCGCATGTCACGCAGCTGCGCACGCTGGGCGCGACTGATGTGGTGCCCGATGCGCTGGAATCCGGCCTGCAATTAGCGGGGCGTGTGCTGAGCGGCTTGGGTGTACCGGATGATGATGTGGGCCAGCGCCTCAGCCTGATCCGGCATGATCTGCTCGGTAGCTGATGTGAGTTGATTAAGTGTTGGCTTAAACCCGCTTCTCGCGCTGCAAGGCCCATTTAATCGTGGTCTGGTCGGCCTGTGTGGTGCCGCTGATCACAATCTGCAGGGTGCGGCGCGGTTCTTCATGGCGGCCGCAATACAGGCTGTCTTCCAGCGAGAGGGTGCCGCCCGAGCAGCGCAAACGCCAGCCGCCGCCACTGGGCAGCGCCAGTAAAACGGCCTGACCTTGCTGGATCAGCGAGGCCTGTACATTGGGGTGCAGGTGAAAGCGAATGGCAAAGCTGTTATTGATCGGGCCTTCCAGCACATCTTCCCCGCGCACGTCATCGCCGCCATCGCCCACATACAGCCGGCGGAAATGCAGGGTGCGGTACAGATGCTCATAGCCATCATGCGAGGCTTCAACCCAGATCGCGCCGCTTTCCTCCTGCCGCTCGCAGGTCACGGTTTGTGGGCGGCGGCCCAGGCCCTGATCCATCAGCTCGGCTGCGTTGGTGTCGTTGAGCGTCAGCGTGCTGTGCGCGGCGGTGGCGCCCAGCGCCTTGCGCCAGCTGGGTTGCTGTGCAGGGTGGGCCCCGCAATTGACGATCAGATGATCGCGGCCCACGCTCATTTCAAAAGCCAGCAGGCCGGCATAGGCCTGTGCGGCAAAGGGGTCAGCCGGTGGTGCGCCGCAATCCATAATCACGCAGGTGCGGCCCGCTACAATGCGCTCAAACCCGATATGCGGCATTGAGCGCAGCGGACGGCCGCGTGCATCGGCATGGTTGAGGACCGCTTCAATCAAGGCCGGATTGCCTTCACGCCCGCCATTGAACTGTGAGAGGGTGCCATCGGCATGACGGAAGAAGCGCAGGGCTGGGGTCATGCGGTCAATTGCATGCTGCAGCTTTTCAGGAATTTCCTGCGCGCCGCTGCGCAGAATGGCGCGGATGTCGATCAGGTCGCGCAAGACATGCAGCATCATCTGCGGGCTGCGCTCTACGTGGCCGCCATCGGCCAGAATCTGGCTGGTGAGTTCCGGCGTTAAGGCGCGCAGGGCAGCGGCCAGACGGGCCTCGCCCTTGGGCAGGCACACGCCAGCGTAAAACATGCCTTTAAGAACGGTAAAGCGCTCATGTCCGGCAGGGGCCTGGCCCATGACCCGGCCCAGATAGCGGGACTGGCGGCGCAAGCTGTCAAACACCAGCGCGCGGAACTCATCATCCGCGCTGGCGCAGAAGAAGTCGTACAGGCCCAGCCAGTTGGTGATGCGCAGCGCCGTCAGCGTCGGGCTATAGGCCGGGCTGGCCATATTGGTGTTTTGTTCAATCCAGCTGCGCACCAGCAGGCGGGCCTGACGGCGGGCAATATCGCCGCCCAGTGCGCGCAGGTCGCGCAGCCAGTCAAAGCTGTGCAGGGTGTGGTAAAAGCCGGGGCTGGCGCCGACCGGGTCCCAATTGGGTTCGCGCTGCTGAATGACCTGACCGCCAAAGCGCAGAATGCCTTGAATCAGCTCAGTGCCCGCTGTGGCATCGCCCGGCCAGCTATCAACCGGCACCACGGCCAGCGTTTCCATCTGCGGGGCGGCAAAGCTGATATTGCTCAGCGGATTGTTCAGACGCAGCTGCGCCAGCTGGGCGCGCATCTTGTCCAGCATGTTGCCATGGCGGATCAGGCCGATCGGGTTGTCATGTTCCAGCATGTCGTGGTTGTGATCGCTCATGCCATCACCCGCAGCTGATTGAGGTTGTTGGCATAGTCGGCCGGATTGCCGGTAAACACGGCGCTGCCCGCCACCAGCACATCAGCCCCGGCGGCAATGGCCTGCGGTGCAGTCTGGGCGTTGATGCCGCCATCGACTTCCAGCAGGATCTCGCGGCCGCTGGCGTCAATCATGGCACGCAGGTCGCGCAGTTTGGCCAAGGTGGCGGGAATAAAGCTCTGCCCGCCAAAGCCGGGATTCACGCTCATGGCCAGCACCAGATCAACCTCGCCCAGCACGGGCTCAATCACGCTGGCTGGGGTGGCGGGGTTCAGCGCGACGCCGCACTTGATGCCCTGTGCCTTGATGAGCTGCAGCGTGCGGTGCAGATGCGGCCCGGCTTCCGGGTGCACGGTCAGAATATCAGCGCCAGCGGCGGCAAAAGCGGGGATCAGGCCATCAACCGGGCTGATCATCAGATGCACGTCAAAGGTCTTGCGGGTATGGGGGCGCAGCGCCTTGATAACAGCCGGGCCAATGGTCAGATTGGGGACAAAATGGCCGTCCATCACATCGATATGGATAAAATCAGCGCCAGCGGAATCCACCGCGCGCACTTCATCGCCCAGCCGCGCAAAGTCGGCTGACAGAATGGATGGGGCAAGGCGCAGGGGCAGGCGTGGCATATCCGTTTCACTCTAACTCGACTCGGCATATCCGGCAAGGTGCGTCCTTGATTTTCAATGAGTTGTAATTGAAAATGCAGACGGATTTTTAAAAACATCCGTTTAATGCCCTGAAGTTAAAGGGCTTGCTGGCAACATGCCCGGATAGGTTGGCCTTGCCAAGGTCAACTTGACGTGGCTGATATGGAAAGCCGATTAAGGGGGCCGGGGAAGTGATATCCTTTATCAAAGCCATACGTCAGCTGACCTTGGTCCATTGGGTTGCGCTGACGTTGTGTCTGCTGGTGAGCGCCGCCGTGCTCAACCCGATCAATCGGGCTGACATGCTGGCCGCAGGGGTTCACAAGGCGAATGACCTGCTGGCCTATCGTGCGGCGGTCCTGTTGGCGCAGACGGGAGACTCTCCGTATGACATGGCGGGAATGGAGCGCTACCAGACGCCGCCGTTTGTTTCCTATTATATCTATCCGCCGCCGGCCTTGCTGTTCTTCATCCCGTTTGCGCAAGGGGGAGATGAGCTAGCCACAGCACTGGCGCATGACGTTAACGTGGTTCTGCTCGCTCTCTTGATAACAGGGGTGGGCGCGTTTATTGCGTGTCTGAGCGGGTCGCTGCTGTGTGCGGCTATTGCCGTCTTGCTGCTTTTGAAAAGCCAGGCTGTTTTGTCAGCCTTGTTGTGCGGGCAGGTGACAGGTCTGATCGGGCTCGGCACCTTGATGTTTTTATGGGGCCTACGCGGGCAGCACAATGGATTGCTGGCAGTTGGGGCGGTCTTGGCTGGGGTGTTCAAGG
>Ga0255171_1000264_pt1 | contig 16006 bp, 13 predicted proteins | sample Atl_Yuk_RepB_8d_FD_183176 | JGI IMG/M metagenome (GOLD analysis project Ga0255171, IMG submission 183176) | Freshwater microbial communities from Altamaha River, Georgia, United States - Atl_Yuk_RepB_8d | ecosystem: Environmental > Aquatic > Freshwater > River | place: USA: Georgia | collected...
CGTCGTCATGGTCGGCGAGGCCGCCACTGACGGCAGTGGCGTGATCAGCACCGTGGCCTATGCCTACAACGGTCGCTTCGTCTCCGCCTTCACCACAACGCTTCCGGGAGCCGGCACATTCACCTCGGCGAACCACAACCTCGGCATCAAGCCGAACGTGGCCAGGTTCATCGTCGAGAACGTCACGCCGGAGCATGGCTATTCCGCCGGCGACCAGATCACCGAGGGGCACGCTTCGGCCTACAGTACGCTCTATATCCCGATGCCCATCGTGACGACGTCGAAGCTCATCGGCATTCAGCTGGGCCAGAGCGCTGGCTATGTCGTGACGACCCGCACCTCTGGTGTCACCACCGCGTCCGTCACCGCCGGAAACTGGAAATACGCCTTCGTCGCGGATCGCGGCTGGGGTTGATCGATGTTGCTCGATCCTGAGACACGGCCCGGTAGCCACCAAAGGAGCGGAGAACCATGACGTTGGAAGAACGCGACCGGCTGGTGAAGGTCGAGCAGATCGTGGCCGGCCAGCAGGAGTCCCTGAAGTCCATCGAGCGCAAGCTCGATCACCTCACGAGCATTGCCGACATGGGCAAGGGCGCGCTGTGGCTGTCGCTCAAGGTCGGGGGGATTCTCGCCGTTGGCGTGGCCGCGCTCTGGGCGCTGTTCGACAAGCTGCACAAGATCGGAGGCACACCATGAGCGACGCAATCGACAATCTCATCACTGACGTGATCCGCCGTGAGGCAGGCTACTCGAACCATCCGGCCGACCGGGGCGGTCCCACGAAGTACGGCATCACCCAGGCTACCCTCTCCTCGTGGCGCGGATATGCCGTGACCGCGGCCGACGTGGAGGCCCTGACGATTCCGGAGGCGAGGCAGATCTACCGCGCCGTGTTCTTCCGGGGCCTGGAGGGTGTGACGGACCCCAGGGTGCTCGAGTTCCTGTTCGACTATGCCGTCAACAGCGGTACCGGCCGTGCGGTCAAGGCGCTGATGGTGGTGCTGGGGGCGCAGAAGCTGGGCGCGGTCGACCAGGCCACGCTGTTCTGGCCGCTGATCTGTGAGCGCCTGGACAACTTCCTCCGCATCATCGGCAACGACCATTCCCAGGCCGTCTTCGCGACGGGCTGGGCCAATCGCATCACCGAGTGGTGGCGGCCGGCGGGCACGCCGGTCGCCGGGTTCTCCCTGCTCACGCCCGCTGACGCCGACGGCATCCTCGTCAGGGGCGAGAAGGGCAGTGCCATCAAGAAGCTGCAGGCCGCTATTGGTGTCGTCGCTGACGGCGACTTTGGGCCCGCCACCGAGCGGGCCGTCATCGCCTTCCAGAAGGCAAGGGGACTGGCTGCAGATGGCGTAGCTGGCCCGAAGACCCTCGCCGCCCTCGGCATCACCCTGGAGGCCGCATGATGCCCCTTGTTCCGTTGCTGCTCGGCATCGCGCCAACGGTCGCCTCTTGGCTTATGGGCGACAAGACCGGTGCCGCCGTCTCCAGGGTGACTGGCATCGCCCGCGAAATCCTGGGCACCGACGATGCCAGCGGCATCGAGCGGGTGATTACCGCAGATCCGAATCTCGCGTTGCAGTTCAAGATGGCCGTCATCCAGGCCGAGGCGGACGCACGCCAACAGGAATTTGAGGCGCTCCAGGCTCAGCTGGCTGACGTCCAGAGCGCCCGCAGTCAGACGGTCAAGCTGGCCGAGGTGCGGAGCCCGATCGCCTATGGGGCCGTCCTGGTATCGGCCATCGTGCTGGTAGGATTCGCCGTCATGCTGTGGCTCATCATCCGGGAGGAGGTGCCTGCCAACCAGCGCGATATGGTCACGCTGTTGCTCGGTACGCTTGCAGGGATGGCTTCCAGTGTCGTGGCATATTGGGTCGGCTCGTCCAACGGGTCCATGCAGAAGAATGCGGCGCTGGAGAAGGTGCTGGGGCAGAGATGACATTCCTTCGGGATATCGCTGTCCTCGCGATCGCGACGACAGTACTTGCCGGATGCGCGACGGTTCGTTCAGATGGGGAGGTTGCCCACCGACCCTGAATACAGTCAACAGTTCCCGTCTGAGCCGGCTGGCGAGGGCAACGTCTGCTGAGAAGCGCGGCGGTCGAGCAGAAGTTGGCCGATTATCAGGTGATGCGCGCAACCAGGCGCGGGCCTGTGAATAGCGCAGCGCGGTCAGCAAGAGCGCTCGATCACCACGGTGCAGGGCCTCATGACCTCGAAACGGAGACCACCCTTCCGGTCAGGGTCGACGCGCATTGTCATCGCCAATCTCGATCTGAAGTTCTTCGGATCGTAGCCAGATTGACAAGTCTTCGGTCGAGGCTTCCACCTGTTTCGGCTTCCGAAGGGCGCACTCCCATACCGTCGCCACGCGCCATCCTTTTTCGAGGAGTTTTATGCGCACGGCGCTATCACGAGCGACGTTCGCGTCGAACTTCGCCCGCCAGAACTCTGGCCGGGTCGCTGGGAGCGTCGTGTAGCGACAGCCGTCGTGGCGATGCCAGAAGCAGCCGTGCACAAAGACCACGGCGCCGTGCTTCGGAAGGACAAGGTCCGGTCGCCCGGTAACTTTGTCGGAATGAAGCCGGTAGCGGAAACCGCGCGCGTGCAAAGCCCGCCTGAGAGCCAACTCGGGAATCGTGTTCTTTCCCCTTATTCCCGACATCATTCGGGAACGGGTCTTCTGATCTACGATGTCGGTCACATCCGCCCTGGTTTTTGTCCTTGAACCTGGTATATGCCGGCTGAATGAAATTCGTCAGGAGTCTGATTTGGCCTCCACTTTCGGCATTGTCGATCTGTTTGCCGGTCCGGGCGGACTTGGCGAAGGGTTCGCCTCCCTCGTCGAGGGCGGCCGTGCGCCATTCCGGGTCGGCATATCGGTCGAGAAGGAGGCGTCAGCTCATCGGACTCTTACCCTTCGTGCCTTTCTGCGTGAATATCGTGCACGTCATGAGATCTTGCCAAGAGAGTTCGTCGATTTCCATGCTGGGCTTGAACCCGAACCGGACTGGTCGGTCGTCGACGCCGAGTCGTGGCAGTATGCTATCGACGAAGCCCGCGCGCTCGAGCTTGGCACCGAGGCTGCGGCGCCAGCCATAGATGGCGCTATCGCGAAGCTGAGGCGAAAGTACGACGACACAATCCTGATAGGCGGCCCGCCCTGTCAGGCCTACTCCCTGGTGGGCCGCGTCCGCTCCAGGGGCAAGGTCGGCTATGTCCCGGAGGAGGATGCGCGGCACTACCTCTTCCGCGAGTACATACGGGTTCTCGACAAGCTTCGTCCGGCTGCCTTCGTGATGGAAAACGTCAAGGGCATGCTTTCGTCGACGGTCGAGAGTCGACTTGTCTTCGAGATGCTTATGGAGGACCTGTCCTCGCTCGGAACAGGTCACGCCCACCGCTACGAACTTCGTGCCGTCCGGGTCGAGGGTGGCAAGGCCAGCCTGCAGGAGGCGACACAGCCTTCGGACTTCGTCGTGCGTGCCGAGGCATTCGGAGTCCCGCAGCGCCGCCACAGGGTGATCATTGTTGGGATCCGCTCGGACCTCGCAGGAAGGGCCGCCGATGCCGAGATCGCCGTATCGGGCGTAACGCGGTCTGTCAGCGATGTGATCGGAACGATGCCGGCCTTGCGCAGCGGCATTAGCCGCAGTCTCGACGACGCAGCTGCTTGGCGAAGTGAAGTCCTCGACGCCGCGAAGTTGCTGGCCGGCATCTACAAGGGCAAGGACAATCGCGAGCTCCGTGAAGCGTTCCTGTCCGTGTCAGAGCGACTGAAGGGCAGCTCGCCGACCGTTCGGGGGGCGTCACGGTTGCCGGACGGCTATGGCACCTCGAACGATGAGTTGCTGCGGTGGCTCGAGCGACCGGAGCTGCGCGCAGTTGCCCAGCACGAGACCCGCGGGCACATGGCGTCGGATCTGGGCCGCTACCTGTTTGCGGCCGTGTTCGGGGCCGTCCGTGGTTACAGTCCGAAGGCTGCCGATTTCCCTCTGGTACTCAGCCCGGATCACCGCAATTGGCACAGCGGTGTCTTCAACGACCGCTTCCGGGTTCAGTTGGCGGACGAGGCGTCCACCACGGTCACGTGCCATATCTCGAAGGATGGTCACTACTTCATCCATCCCGATCCGATCCAATGCCGCAGCCTGACGGTGCGGGAGGCGGCACGGCTTCAGACCTTCCCGGATGACTATCTGTTTCTCGGCAACCGCACACAGCAGTATGTCCAGGTTGGAAACGCTGTGCCGCCATTTCTTGCGAGGCAGATCGCTGCGCTAGTGCTATCGGTGTTGAAGCGGTGAAACGTGCCCATCAGTCATGATCCAAGCCAAACTATGCCACAACTCTGATATCATGCGTCATGATGGTCGTAACTCCTGGATTGAACCCCGCGGAGCAGGGAATTCGGCTGATCGCACCTTCGCCCACGTGTCCGCACGTTTCGCCACCTCCGAAATCTGCTGGCCCGGGGCGATCCTGTTGAACTCGGCGTTCACGACGACGGCCCAGTCCCAGAGCATGTCCCGCAGACCACCTGAAATCCCCTGTCGCATCCATATCTGCTCGAGGTCGAGCCGATCACCCAGTCGATCAGCGACCACGGATACGACGTAGGTGGCGATGTTCACCCACCCTTGACGGAACACTTCCTTCGATTCCTTTGTCTTGATCATGCTCTCGATCGCCTTGAACAGAATGACCTTGGCGATCATCGCACGATACCACCGCACATCGAGCGGGCTGGGGACAATTGTCGGGTCATCATCGAGTGCAGTCATGAATGCTGCGAAGTTCTTCTCGCCAGCCATTGCGACCTGGTTCGGCTTGCCGCGCCACGCTTCATGGTACTTTGCGATGTCGTTCTTGGTCAGCTTGCGTTTTGGCGTGACCATCTCTTTCAAGCTTCGCCTCTTCGCCGGTGTGGTGCCTTCTCTCAGCAGCATGACGTTGTAGGCGCCGGCTGCGCGCTCGTAGAACCATCGGGTTGCGCCGTCCGGGCACCAAGTGTCGTTCGCGAGTTTCTCAAGCTCTCGATGGAACGGGCGGTTAGCCGAAAGATCGGACATCTTTACTGCGTTCTGACTGTTTGCAAAGCGGGAGACGTTGCTGATCAGTCGCTCGCGTGCTTCGTCCTGCGATTCCTTGAGGATGATTATCTTGGCTGGCACCATGACATGGCTGAGGTCGATGGTGCGATCGTCGCGGGACGAAAAGTAGATGGTCGAGGTCGTCTGGCCGCCGTTCACGATCTGCAGACCCTTCAGGAACGACAGGCCGAGACTGCCGTCTTCAGTCCGCTCGAACGCCGCTTGGTCGCAGACAAGCACGAGGCCATTGTTGAAGGCGAGGAAGTGCTCCGGTTCCTTCCGAAGTGTTTCCGCGATGCCCTTGTTGACCGAACGCTTGTTCCCCAGAAAGGTGCGAATGTTGGCTTCGAGCAGCGTCGACCCGTAGCGCAGATAGAGATCCCGGATGAGCTGCCCAGGAATGGCAGTAAGGGCATACTCGTAGTCCGCATCAGGGTCTGGGACATGGACGCAGGGGAGTGCCCGACCGATCGACTGGACAAAACTCACGGCCAGCTCGTCTCGCGGCTTGCCCTCGGTGTGGCGGAACAGCCTCTCCATATCCATGGCCTCAACGGCCACCATCTTCTGGTGAACCTCCTTGCTCGAGAACCGCTTGGTCTTGGTCTTGCCATCGGTGATCACGAACACACGAAGTCGGTCAATCTCACCCCAGTGAGAACGAATGGTTGCCACCAGGTCCCTGACCGGATGGGTCGGATCGATCCTTGTGTCGAGGTTGCCGCTTGCCGCACGAAAGAGAAAGCGAACGCCTTCGCTTGCAGTAGCGGTGGCATCCGAGTCCCTGAGATCGTTCAGTTCCTCAGTCCCGAAATAGTGTGTCACGAAGAGATCGAGAGCCGTTTCGTCGGAGCTGAGCGCATAGCCCGTAATGCGGAGTTTCGCGTTGCCGACCTTGCCGCTCCAGTGGCAAACAGTTGGAGATTCACAGATCCCCGTTTCTGCGACATGCTCCATGATCATTTCCGCAAAGACGAGTTCATCCGAAGGAAAGGGACCTTCGCCATCCTCTACGCGCTCGGCGATGGTGGTCTGCAGGTCGGAACGAAAGTTGCGGTGAAAATCTTCGAGGCTCATGTCAGGCCAGCCCAAATTCTTTGATCAGTTCCGAAAGTCCGATGGGGGGAACCTCAAGCGCGTCAAGGTCGAGCACATAGGCAGCTGAGCGGATGGCAGCGGGAAGCGCAGCTCGCGTAAGGCGCGGCATGTCACCTTCCGCCAGGAATGCTCTTGTGTCCTTCAATGTCAGTGTGCGTCCGTAGAGCGCTGCATGCTCGTCGAGGTACCCCATCACCATAAGCAGTGCTTCGAATCCGCGTTGCACTCCTGCCAGTCCGAACCTCTCTCGGAGTTCTGTCACAAGATCGACGAGCGAGATCCCATCAGTGTTTTCCTCAAAGCGAAAGGCACACAGTAAAATGGGCATCCGGTCACCATCCAGCTGTTCGATGCTGTTGATTCGCGCGAGGAAGCTGCCGGTCCGGACCGTGCTCTTTACCTCTATGGCGCCTCCCCGAACGTGAAAGTCCTGCGCCGCCCGTAACGGTCCCTGCCAGCAATCAAGAGCACCTGCTCCAAGGGAAGTGTCCGCGAGCAATCTCAGCATCCAAAGCTCGCCGAGCAGACCGATCTGCGCGTCGGACGAGAGAGGGCGGTGCGTCCGGGCCATGAAAGCCTGCCACTCCCTGACTCGTTCGAGGAAGGCCTCCATAATGTCGTGGCTCGCGCTGTTGGCTGTAGTCCCCAGCGTTTTCAAGACATCCACAACCATGATGGCGAAGATTTCCGGTGAGCCCTCTGGCCGCCTGACGAGAGCGATCGCCGTCTTGCCTGCGAATACGGTGTGACCCTCGATGCAAGAGACGTCGAAGCCCTTGCCTTCAGGAAGCCTTGCCGGATTCACCGGCCACGATCCAGGAAAAGAGACGATCAGCGCCTCCCGCCCGACTGGGAAGCGACAACCCGCCTCGACCGAGACGGCGCCCATATCGGTAAGGTGTACAAATCGCCAGTCTTCCGCCGCTTGCTGGCGCGCGAGGGCACGCCATGCACGTGTAATCCCCTCTTCAGTCCACCCACTCATTGAGGCCCCCCCACATTACGCTGTTGGCGATGTACCTCGAATTGGAGACCCTTCTCTCAGAGGTGCTTGACGGAAAACTGATTGCCCATGCTACGACGGGATCGGCACCCTTCAGTTCTTTGACCTCGGCACCCTCTGGATCAAGCAGATATAGCATCAGCAGGCCGCGTTCCCGGCGAGCGGAGATACCCGCTTCGGGATCGCCCTCTCCCAGGATGTGACGGATCTGAGGGCCTCTTGGTTCAGTCGGGGGTTCCTTGTCTTCATTGCGATCGGTGTCGTTGCGCCAAGTCTTCCGACTGAGTTCCAGCGCTGCCTTCCACTCCGCTTCGGTAAGGTCTATTGCCTGATCGCGAGGCGAGATCAGCGTCTTGATAGAGTATCGGTCCGGATGTTCGGTCGTTCTCTTTCGCTTCAGCATGTTGACCGAAGAACCTCCGACCTCGCGGTACTTGTCGTCCGGGCCCGTGTCCTTTCCAATCAGGGCAACAGTCCAGCTCGTGAGCTCGCGATCCTTGTTCATCTCCTCGATGAAGTCCGCAATAAGCGGACTCATGATACGGAAGCTGGCGGAGTGGGTCCTGTAGGCCCGCAGAAACGAGATGACGTTCAGGGCTGGCACATTCCGCCAGAGGTGACCATTCCACTTCTGACTTGGTGGAATGAAATGCTGATCGTTCAGATCAGTCGATGGACCCAGCGTGCTGATGAACCGATCTGTGGCATTGAAGTTTGCAGTAATGTCTTCCTTGCGGTTGGGAAACACGATGGTCTGCAGAAGATCACCCGAGTAGGTCAGCTGCATTGCGCGAGCGTTTCTCATCTTGGCGCGAGAGGTCACCGTCAGCACGGAATGCGATTTCACCCGCAGACCGAACTGTCTCGGCGTAGCGCCAGCCGCGACCATGTTGTCGAACTCCTGACGCAGCTCTTCTGCAGCATCGGCGATGTGGCCGAACCACTCCACCATTTCCTGCGATGTGTAGAGGCGACAGACATCGAGGTAGCCGTCGCGGTAGCCGAACCATCGCCCCATCTGCATGAGTGTATCGTACATGCGTGCGGTTCGAAGGAAGTAGCTAGTGCAGAGACCCTCCAGCGTCAGACCACGCGCCAGCTTGTCACCGCCGATGGCAATCACCTTGAGGCCGGTGCCATCATTATCGGCGTAATCTAGTGCGTCCTTGGCCGTGCCGTTGATCTCACGGACGCGAATGTCGGACAGGACGTCGGGAAGCACGGCACGAATGTCCGCCCACGAGAAATCCTCCAGCGTTTCGCCATCGACGAGGGCGGAACGGATAGCTCGCATTCCTGCCAGAAAGGTTTCTTGATACTCCGTGCGCATGCACGCCTCGAGGTTCTCAAGCTCGAAGCCGCGGATGTAGCGGCCCTTCAGATCCCGCACGTATTCTGAGACCTGATAGACGACGGCCTTCTGTACCGAGGTGAAGCGGGTAACATGGATGAGCATCGAGGAGTGTTTGCTGCCTTGGCCGCGCAGCTTCTTCACGGCGCAAGCATATACGAAAAAGCGGATCGCTTCTGCGAGCGAGTCCGGCACACGGTCCTCTCCCTGCCATCGCGGCCGGTAGCCGTTCTTGTGTCGTGGCGGGATCCAAGGCTGGAACTCGTCGACCGACAGCGAGCGCACCAGAGGCAGGTCTTCGGGCGTGCTGGAAGCCGATCCGAAAATGCGACCTGGCCCGACATAGTTCGATGGCGCCGCAAGACTGGTGATGAAGGCCGCCGGGAAGAGGTCCGGTCCGTGCTCCTGAGTCTGCCCGCGTTCGTGAATGAATATGTTCGCGAAGGGCGTCGCCGTGTAGCCGACATAAGCCTTCCGCGAGAAATGGTGGAGGATCGACCGGATTAACCTGTTGATTGTTTTTGGTTCATGTTCGAGATCCGGGTTGCCAAACTCGTCCACGACATCTTCACCGGTGTCGACAGATCCGTGATCTGACTCGTCGTCGATCACAATGAGAGGCAGGTTGGTGACGAGCTTGCGGCCGGTTTCCGGGTCGACATGATCGGCGACACGGTTGCGAATCCAGTGGAGGAGGCGCTCAAGCACCGTCTTGTTCTTCTTGACGACGAACAACCACGGTCGCTGTTCCGGGCTGATGTTCATCTTTGCCGCAACGGCCGTATTGAAGTCGCCTTTGTCGCTCCGATTTGTTGCAGCGTTGGGACGGACTGACATGTCCTTGTCGATCAGTCCCACCCCGACTGCAGGAAGCTCGTCAGCATCCGCGATGGTGGCAAAACCGAGGAACCCCTCGTCCAGGCGGATCTGGGTCTGTGCTCTCAGGTTATTGTGCAGGCCGGCGAGCACGATGATGATCTTGTAACCGGCGTCGGCGGCCTTGCAGATAAGTCCGGTATAGTTGCCGGTCTTTCCGGACTGAACATGGCCCACGACAAGTCCGCGACGATCCCAACCGCCGTCCCGGGTCGGGTCCTCTAGCTGTGAAAGGACTTCATCAGTGGCGACGTCGAGAGCGTCAAGAGCCGTCCAGGGGATACGCGCTTCCATGTACTCCGAGTAGCGCTGCCAATAGGTCCAGCCCTTCTTCCTTTCAGCATCAAGCCAGGCGACATGGTCCTCACCGCTCGACAGGGTGGCGTTCTCGCCCACCGTGCGGCTGGAACGGCGGATCAGTTCGTCAACGAGCGCATTCCGATCAACAAGGGCGAAATCCTCCTCCATCATGATCGAGAGCTTGGTCAACTCCCTCTCTATCATTTCCGGCGTGACAGGACCCTGAGCTCGTTCTGCGGCGAGGCGGAGCATGTTCTGGGCCATCGAAAGGATCGAATCAAAGGCCTTCTGGTTCGAAGTCGTCATTGCGTGTCTTTCACTTCAAGGGCTGCGACCAGATCAAGGTGCCGATTAAATGGCGGGGTACGACCAAGTCGTTCGCGGGCCTCGCTCGGGCTGATCCCACGGAACTTCACCAGTGCTTCAAACATCGAGGACAGGGTCTCCATCACTTCGCTGTCGGCCGCGCCGGCGAAACCAGTTCTCGGCGTCTCCTTGTCTTCCGCCGTATCAAGCCAGATTCGCTGTACTGGAACGGTCGCCTCGATCAGCCTCAGAAGAGCGAGAATGTCCGGCTTGAGCGAACCGGCGCGATTCAGGATCGAGGCAACAAGGTCATGATCGCGAGAGATCCGGTACGCCGTTCCTTGTGCCGAACGCTGTACTTGCCAAGTTTCCGCTACTGCGTTCGAGCGCGTGCCTGAGACCGGGGTGATGTGGCCACGGTGGGCAAAGACCCGCCTTGCCGTGAGGCGTGTTTCTGTTGCCAGCCGATGAAGCTGGTATCGCAGTCGTACAGGGGGACTGGCCGTCGATTTCAGGACGTTGATCTTCCAATCGTCATCCGCGCTGTTCGGTATGTCGAGCCGGATACGAGCAAGCCTGTGAGCTTCATCGCGAGGCCATGGCTTGCCGCCATCGCCGAGGCCCAGCCAGCCCCCGGCGAGAAGGAGGCGCTTGTTGCGATAGACGTAGAAGCCCTCCTGTTGCGTCCATCCTCCAGGCCCGGCGGCGGCTTCCTGTTCGAGGGGCTTGAGCATGTCCCGATGCGGAAGGACATGGCATTGCACTTTCACACCTGTCGTATGCAGTATCCGATACTCGGGGCTCTCGAGCGCCTTGCCGGGATGCCCGATGAGGTACGGATCCCATGGCTTCAATCCCCTGCCATTGAGGGCCAAGCGAAGCATGGGCAGATGGCCGTCGAGAAGACGATGAAAGGTCATCGCGAGATGCGCCTCCACGTGATCTGCGAGCTCGATCATGTTGGTGGCCGCGAAGCCATCGGTCACGATGCGGTCCAGCTTCTCCCAAAGAACGACGGTGCCGTGGGCCATCTGGTCCAGCGGCGCTAGCAAATGCTCTGATCCGGGCTCCGGCCCCTCGAAGAGTGGCCATTCGGCGCCGGGTTCTTGACCGATGAGATCGAGGTCCCAGCGGAGGCAGACGACCGGCCCACCTTTCTTCCGACTGGCGACGGTAAGACGACGCGCTTGGGAGAAACTGGCTGTCTTCAGGCCCAGCCCGAAGCGCCCAAGGTCAGTGGCGGCGCGTTCAACCCTGGGATCGCGTGCGCCAAGCCGCATGCCGGCCTCCAGAGCCGCATCGTCCATGCCGTCGCCGTCATCAACGATCCTTACCCAGCTCTTTGGACCGGCCCAGTCGAGATGAACTGCGACGTCGCCTGCGTTTGCGGAAATGGAATTGTCGACCAGATCGGCAAGTGCGGTGGCAGGCGTGTAGCCGAGCCCACGAAGGGACTCGAGCATCAAACCGGCAAGAGGAGGCGCATTTCTTACACCCATGCCGTCACATCCCGAGCAATTCCTGGAGCCGCCGCTTACGCCCCGGATGGGAAAGACTCTTGAGGCCCTTCGCCTCGATCTGGCGGATGCGCTCGCGAGTCAAGTCGTAGATCTGACCGATTTCCTCGAGGGTCATTTCGGATTCGTGCCCGATACCAAAGCGCATCCGGATCACATCAGCCTGACGTTTCGGCAGCTCAGCCAGTGCGTCTGCCACGATCCTTTCGGTTTCCGTGTCATCAAAGCCACTCCCTTCTTCTGGCTCGGGCAGCAGGTTGTCCCAGTCGTCAACGCTGGCGGGGTACTCGGCCTCACGGGGAAATCCGCGGAACTGTCTCACCTCGTCAATTGTCCATTCCAGCTCGGCGGCCAGTTCCTCGTCGGAAACAGCTCCACTAATATGGACATCCAGCCTGTCTAGGGCACGATCGAGCTTGGCCATCTTCTCGCTTCGATGGACTGGAATACGGATGGCTGCGCCTTCGTCAGCGCGCCATCGCATGATAGCCTGCCGCATCCAGTAAGTGGCGTAGATGAGGAAGCGATAACCACGCTCGGGATCAAATCGCCGCGTGGAACGCTGCAGACCCATGAACGCCACCTGGAAGACATCCTCGAGCTCTTCGCCTTCCTCCACGTTCCGGGACGCAAAGCGCCGCACGTACGGCAGGTGCTCGCGGACAAGCTGCTCGGTTGCAGATTCAAAGACCAGAATTTCCGCTTCCAGCTGACTGGCCTCGACATGGCACGCGGGGATCTGTTGCAGTCTGCAGATCAATTCCTTGTGGAAAGCGCGAGAGAGATCTAGTGCTTCGAGCGCAGCAAGCGCTTCTCTCCGGCGTTTGCCGTCCATTACCCGACCGTTGCTTTGCCACGACCTCAGCGCTTCCGCGGCGGCCGTTATTTTCGATGTTTCGGTATGGCCGGGCTGCGAGGGAATGATAGTTCTCAGGGAAACCGAGCGAGGGTCTCGCGAACCATCGCAGATGCTGTCTATGACATCGAGGATTGTTTCAACGGCAGTCTCGGAGGCCAGGATGCCGAGCTGGAGTTCCTGCTTGGCGCGCATCATGGGCTCCAGCAGTCGCGACTCGTCTGATTTGCTCATGACGAAGCGCTGTGTACCGGGCAGCCGCGTTCGACGCGAAAGGGCTGACTTGACCGCGTCAGCGAGGTCATCGGACGAAGTCTCCGAGATGGCGTCCCAGAGCTCGGCAGCATGGCCTGTCGCCTGATCGAGATCGAAGCCCGCAGCTTCCAGGTTACGCTGGAGATTGATGCGCAGTTCCTCGAGATCACCATTGCCTTCGCAATGGGCGACCAAGCGGTCAATATCATCGAGTGAGCACCGTCCCTTGGCCAGAATTTCTTCTGCCCAGGTGAAGCAGAGGTCCGGATCGATCGACACCCGCGTGCTGGTCTGGACGACTGCTCGTTTGACCGATTGTCGGCCGCGATTGCGGACCTTCAGGAAGTCACTCTCTACACCGTCACCGGCGGCCACTTCGGTGCTGGAGACGATGCCCTCTCCGGCAATCGGTGCAAGTGACAGGTCGAGATCCCAATCTCCGTCCCCGTCATCCGAAGCCACAGGTGATAAACTGGCGAGCGCTACGAATGTCCCTGAAGCCGTGTCGCCCGCGTGCTGATCAAAGAACTCCTCTGGTTCTGCCTCTGCCTCAAAATTCAGTAGGTCACCAACGTTTTCAGTCGTATCGGCTTGCTCCACCTCCTGAACCACAGTGGGATCGTGCTCTGGAACTGCATCGAAGCCGGCAACGACAGTCTCGAGCTCATGTGAAACCTCGTGCCCGCTAACCGTCTCCGCCTCAGGCGACCTCGCAACAAGTGAAGACAGAAGCTGCGCGGCGAGGCCGTGACCTTCGGCAAACGCCACGTGAGCAGGTGTTTGTCGGGCGTGGTTCAGTGCGTCGGGGTCGGCACCCGATCGAATGAAGAGATCGCAAACGGAAAGATTGCCCATGCGCGCGGCAAGGTGGAGTGGCGTATCTCCCTTCGGGTCGGCAGCGTGAAGGCGAGAGGATGCCGCAAAATCGGCAAGCCTCTCGAGCTTTCCTTCGGCGATCAGCCGGATCTCGAAAGGCCCAAGAACATGGCTTTCCAGTTCGCTCGTCGCTCGGTTACGAATGCCGAGGGCGCGGGACAATCTATCCATGAACTTCATGAATAGCCTCCCTGTTGAGAAGCACGATCTGCTGGTCCTGTGGCCTCCTGGCGCCGGGATCAGTATCGAGTCCGAGACGCCTGAGCGTGTAGTACAACAGCGCACGTCGGACTTTGATCTTCGCCTTGCCTCCACGCATTCCGTAGTCGAGCGCGATGACCTTTGCCTGACTTGCTGAAAGGGCTGGGTGGGGCCCGATCTCTAGGGTGACCTCGGTATTCCAATCGCGATCGTCCTCCGAGGGCACGTCGCTCTCCCGAGCCCCGCGACTTTCCAGCATTCGCGAGAAAAGGAAGTCCTTGAACGCTTCGTCGGTCAGGCAGAATGCCCGTGTGTGCCAGCGGAACCCGTCGAACCCGATGGCGTGCGGAGCAATCCAACGCCAACGCGGCTCCGGACTGGACAAGGACTGGTACTTCACCTCGATCGCCTCGGACCGCCGTATGGCTCCAACCACCGACCGGAGTGTCACCGGGTTAACGCCGCGCACAGGTGTCGGAGCGGACGCAAAGGGCGGCAGATTGGCGATCCACGAATCCTCGCGGTCGAGGATCCCGTCCGCTACTGACCGTAGCTGTGCAAGGTAGTGGCTTGCATCCGGTTGTAGTAACTGGGACTTGAAAGCGGGGCCTCGCACGTAGGACCGCGCACTCTTGTCATAAAGCATGTTGTCGGGCGCGAAGCCAATGTAGCGGTTAAGGTCGGTGGACGCTTGGTTCACCGAGACTCCGAACTGCTCCATCAGATCGCTGCGGTTCACGTGTCCCTCCCAGAATAGGCGGAACTCTATGAACTCGAGTCGCTGCTCTACTCCCCAGCGAAGTTCGGACCTCTCGTTGTCCACCGCGGTCGCCCCAGCCCCCTAATGCGCATGGTAACTATGCGCGCCCATTTTCTGGGTGTGCCGCAGGCTAGCCAGAAGATTACAATCTGGCAATGTAGATGCTTAACGAATTCGCGCTTTGTGCCATGATGGCTACCTATGGGGCCCGGCCGGGCACATCGCCTCTTGCAGGTCGCGAATCTGCAGGTGCCCCGTTGTCGCCCGCGCAAGCGAATCTCTACTGGACGGCCTCGCCTGCAGGCTCCGACGGGCGTGAACCAAGTATGCTCGTACGACTGCGTCGTCGATTGGTTCGCCAACGTCCTGTAGCTCAAGTGCCTGAGCGTAACCGACGAATGGATCAGGGGGGGGCTGGCGATCGAGGTCGACGATCACATCCGCTCGGGCCGCGTTCACGCTGGAAAGCGTCGCCCCCGTCAGCGATGTTCACATCATCGGGTTGCCCGTCGTGGCTGCCTGATCGATCCCGCCCTGGCTCGGCATTGACGTACTGACTGACCGTCAGCTGCACCACACGTCGGGGCATGATCGCCTCTCTGATCGTCCCTCGAGATATCCTTTGCGGCTAGCGCGGCAGCGACCGTTCCTGACGGCGGCTGGCCGATGATCAGTGGCGTGAGGTCGGTGCGCGGCGGCCACACCTGATAGTCATGCCCATTGCGTCGCAGCCACACCTTGCCGTTGGTCGAGACGTGGCCAGTCTTACGGCGGCCTTCAAAAAACCCGATCACCGGCAGGTCGCGGAAATAGCCGTCGTACTTTTCGAGCGCGTCCAGCACCATCGTGCTCGCCTGAGCATAGGTTTCGACGGGATAGAGTTTGCCGCCGACTTCTACGGCCATCTGCGGGAGATTGCGTTTGCCCATCTATACCTCCACCAGCACGATCGCATAGTCGCTGGGGGTGAGGGCACGCAGAGCGACTGCAACGGCGGTGCTGTCGCGGGCGAGGCGGTTGGCGTTCACGACCGTGAAGCGAGTGAGCATCGTGTCGATCTCGGCTCTGTTGGCGATGGTCATTTGGCGGCTCCCGTGAGGGCAGGGCGGTTCACTCGGGCGACCAACACATCGCTCTGGGCGAGCAGGATTGCGAGCAAAAGCGAATATCAAAGAGTGCTCTTTTGGGGCACAGGTGAGAATTTAATGATCGCAGCAGATCACGACGATCCGCTGGCCAGACCTGCTGCCAGAAGGCCTGAAGGTTGGTCAGACGAGCACCGGGGGTTATGGCTGGAATTGTCGATTCACTGGAGGGGTGAGGCTCGAGGGCCGTTTACTTCCCGGCCCTCTCGCTGCAAGGCTTTGAATTTTCGCGCTTTTTGTAGGTCGCCCCTGGGCACCATTCGCTTTCAAATGTCTGCAAAATCGACCGGCGCGTGCACGTCTGCAGCGCGAAGTGTCTTCTTGCCGCTATGCTGCTTGCTTCAGCAGGGCAGTGGATGCGGA
>Ga0255171_1000266_pt1 | contig 15927 bp, 10 predicted proteins | sample Atl_Yuk_RepB_8d_FD_183176 | JGI IMG/M metagenome (GOLD analysis project Ga0255171, IMG submission 183176) | Freshwater microbial communities from Altamaha River, Georgia, United States - Atl_Yuk_RepB_8d | ecosystem: Environmental > Aquatic > Freshwater > River | place: USA: Georgia | collected...
TTGGTGGATAAATAAGGGCAAGAGATGAGAGAGCTGGATCTCAAGATCTTCAAAGACCGTATCGAAGTGATGGGTTTTTCTTTTATTCTTCGCAAGTTGCGCGTGTCTGGTGAATTTAACTTTGGTAAGTTACAGGCTCTTTACGTAAAGAGTGAATGGGGTTAATATGAAATTTAATAAAATTAAGGTTCTTTATAAGAAGAAACTTGAAGAAGGGCTTGAATTACCGATGGCAGGTAATTCGTACTTTTTTGCAGGCGATGAGCTTATCATCTACAACATAGAATCAGACAAGATAGATCTGGAATCTTCTTCAGAAGATCCGATGCTAGAAGTTTTAAAAGAACAAATTAATAAGCAATTAAGAGAAGAGCAAGAGTTTCTATATAAATTTCAAATACGAACCGGTCAGCATCTTTTTCATGCTGAAGACGGTATGACAGTTCTTCCAGTTGCAGATGAAGCATTTTTTGAGACTTCGACATCTAAAAAAATGGAAGTTTTATTTAAAAACTTCTTTGATAAATCTCACGATGTAAACGAAAAATATAAAAAGAATAAAAGGGCTTATTTGCTTTACTCTGAGCCAGGTATGGGTAAATCTGCTCTAATAAGACATTTTTGTAAAAAAGCACTAAATGAGACTGGAACCGCGGTTATTCATACTAGTGGTGAGGTTGATTTTCAGAAAATTACTAATATTTTTCTTAAACCGTATGCAGAAGACGTCAAGAAGATTATTTTAGTTATTGAGGATTTTGGTAAGAAAGATTACGGTTCAAATACTAATGTTTTCAACCCGTCCTGCCTTAACTTCTTAGATGGTGTATCTGGCCTTTTTAGGGTTCCTACGCTAATTTTGTGCACAACTAACTTCATAAAAGAACTTGGACCCCAGTTAACCAATCGTCCTGGCCGCTTCAGCAAACTTATTCAAGTTCTTCCACCGTCAGATGACGAGGTGTTTGCTCTGATAGAAGGCATTTCTGATGTAAAGCTAACAGACAAGCAAAAATCTGCTTTTCGTGGACTTAAAATGAGCCCAGACCACATCGTCGAGGCATTGGTTAGACATGAACTTGAAGGTGTGCCATTAGAGCATGCAGCTCAAGAGGTGATGCAAGAGCGCGCTGGTCTTACGCAGTGGAATTAATTTAAATAAAATAACATTATTGGGATCGTTGATGAGTACTTACCTCAAGGCACAAGAAGACGGCAGAAGAAAACGCGCGAAGACGAAAGAGGATCTGCGGATTAAGTTTGCGGGTGACGCTTTGGTTGGGCTTTTAAGCACGCAAGGCTATACCGCCAACAATGAAGAAGATCTGGCTCGGGATTGCGTGGTAATCGCGGAGGCGATGGTTCGCGCTCTAGGTTATTCGTATGAGGTTAAGCCGTCTCCTTTAAGTGACGAGGAGAAGGTTGCGCTTGCTGAGGATGGTGAGGTATGAGTTCTCAGCGAGAACTAGTACAGGCGATGATCCGCAGAAGAGTCTCGCGGGCTAAAAAGATGAAAGAAGAAAAGATCGGTCTCACTGCTCGTGAGATCGTTTTTAAGTTTTTAGAAGAGTTTGACGAGCAACTTCAGGCAAGCCGCTCAGTTGTTGAAAAGTATTGGTTAATAGAATCGGAGGCTCACAAACTCTTAGCTTCAATTAGAAGGATTGATCCTGACGTTGAGATTGAGCTCGTATGGTTTGGAGATGATATCCAAAACATGCGTCTAGAAGGCGTTAGGATACACTGGGGCGACGAATATAGAGTTCGCACCCAAACTGATGCTGAAGAGTTGATAGATCTAACTTCTATATTATTTGGTTGAGTTTAAAATAAAGCACGACATAGATAAAACTGTGTCGTGCTTTATTTACCGTAAATAGTGATTATATCTTAATAACGTATTTTACACCTTTATTCATTGGACGAGTTTCATTGTCGCCTGTGATAGTTTGAGCAGCAGCTGTACCTGCAGCAGTTACTGAGTGTGTGTGTGTACCGCCAAAAGATCCAAGATTCATTGGCGTACCACCTGCGCCCGATGCACTTCGACCGCCTGCAAAGCCAGTTTTAGATCCTACACCTTCCCATGCGTAGTCTTGCCAATCAAAGTTAGTATAGGTTGAGTTATTGCCAGATGTAACAGCACTTCCAGTTAGGGCTGAAGAAGTATTGCTTAACCCGTTTTTAGCAGTTTTTTCAGCTTGATGACCGCCTAGCGTTACCGGATCTTTTCCAGTGGGTGTTCCGATACCTCGCAGAAATGAGCCGCGGTAGTCTGGCAGACGAAATTTTCCAGCCGCGGGTGTCCCGTATGCTACTCCAGTTATAGGATTGATTTGCGTATTGTAAGTGTTTTGAATTGTTGCATAAAGAAGCGGATAATCTGCTTGATTAACTTCTGATCCATCGCACTCAAGAAATCCAGCAGGCACCGCATTGCCTGCGTATGGAAATATTAGGCCGCTTGGAAGAAAGTTAGTACTATTAAATGTTAATGCACTATTTGACATAAATTACTCCAATTAAATGTCTAATGAGTTTTACTCAGAAACTTCTTCTGTTAAAGGAGCCTCTACCGGAGGTATAGCTTCTGGTGCCGGTGACCATATTGACATTGGTGCATTTTCAGCACGCTGTGCCATGACCATCTCTAAAACGCGCTCGAAGTGCTCATCGTCAATCTCAACCTCCATGTCTTCTTCTGCGCGCACGGCGAAACCGTGCTCTCCGCAGACATGGGTGCCCTCTTTAGACCAAAGATATTCATTTTTATAAAGCTGAAGTTTCATTCTGATCTCCTTAGATCTTGATGATAGCATTTACAGATATATTGATTGGGCGAGTTTCAGCGTCACCCGACACGGTCAGTGTGTGACCATGTCCAGATCCTACGTTATCCGTGGTTCTAGATTGCGTTCCGTTAGTGCCAATATTTGAACTGTCAACGCTTTGATATGCACCGCCGGACGCTGTTACGTTATATTTCCAACGGTCAGCGGGTATTCCGTGTGTGTGTGTGCCATCTGAACCTGATGTAGTAGCTCCCAACCCATTTTTTGCTGTGGCTTGTGCTTGCGTGCTTCCAAATAATCGTCCAGTATCTCGGTTTGCTGCACCAGCAGCTGGAGTACCAGAAACGCCTTGAGTTCCCATGCTATCATTGAAGCGCGGAAAACGACCGCGAAGATCTGGAAGGTTGAAGGTGGTGGAACCATCACCCGAGCCGTAGGGAAATGTCGTTCCATTGGCAGTTAAGACGGCAAACAGACTTGCAAAAGTAGTGCGCGAAACCGCAGAGCCGTCGCACAAGAGCCATCCATTGGGCGCGTTGCTTGCACCGTACGGAAGAATTACACCTGTCGGCATGATAGATGCAGTACCGCCAGCTTGCTGAGAAGCTGCCTGGTCTGCGACTGTTGCTAATAGTGATACGTTAGCCATATGCTTTTATCCTTTTAGTTAAGTGAATTAATATAAAAATTATGCAATGCGAGTTGCTACAATTTTGCCCCTAGCTGCGGCTGTCCCAGAAGAGAGGGTTATGGCTTGCCTCAAAAATACTGATTTTGTTCCATCTGTAGCAACAACGTACCCAGGAATAGAGCTATATGCTCCACCTCTGATTGCTGCGCCTTGTGTTACAAACGCCAACACTCCAGAATTGTCTCCGTTTGTTGCAATTGTTGGAGTAAATGTGCTGTCATTATATTTTGCGTTTGCCATAAATATCGCGCCAGCATTTACGCCAGAAGCTTCGATGTTCCAAACGTAAAACTCAACTTTCCAAACCCCTGCGCTTGTAATTGGCAATGTGGCGAGTGTTAAAGTCACACCGCCAGTTGTGCTTGTGGTTAATTCAGAACCTAAAACTGAAAGCTGTTCACCAATATATCCAGCTGGAATAATTCCGCTCGTATCGCCCTTAATTAGAGCCCCACCGTCGAGCGTCTTTTTCCCCGCAAACGTCTGCGCACCCGTAGTTACAGTACCTTGCGCTGTTGCAGATGCTGCGGTAACATTTGCGCCATCTACGCTTAATGGGAAATTCGTACCAACCGCTGGAGCATTTAGTGCATAGTTGAAAGATGCCGAAACATAACCGGCAATACTGGGAAGCGTCATTCTTACGTAGTTGCTTGCATAGCTTACCGAGAAACCCGATGGCGGTGTGTCGCCTGAGGTTTGATACGATACGTTGTAGTCGGTGCCTGCGCCGTTTTTAGAGAACTGGATCGAGATATAAAACCGCAAGTCAGTCGTGCCGTCGATGTACACCCAACCAACCATTTCTCCTGCGTCGTATGCTGGAGCCACCAGTTGAACGTTCGTGGTTGCGTTGTTTGGCAAGCTGATTTGTGTTCTCGCGTTTGCTCCACCAACGACTACGCCGCGGTAGTTAAGCACATATGCGCTTGTTGCAGAATCAGCAATAAGCATTGGTTTGGAAATACTGCCAATCGTTGTTGGTTCATTTACCGTCAGTCCGCCGGCTACAGAATCAGACAAGAAATAAACTTCACCCGGAGTCAGGCCGCTAAGTCCGGTGATATAACCAAGCTCAGTTAACGTAAACTTGCTAGCAGAAGCCTTGCTTACGACACCGATAGCTTCTGCCGTATTAGCAGCGTTTGCCTGCGCTTTTGCGTAGGTGGATCCAGTGTAATAGACCACATCACCAACTGCAAATGAGTTAGCTTGGGTGATTTCTTTAGAAGCGCCAGAGCCGCCGCCAGATCCGCCACCGCCGACAAATTGATAGATGTTTTCGTTGAGAACTTTAGAGTACGTGCTTGCGCCTTTGGTCATAACGATATAGCCAAGAGCAAAAGCATCGCTAGGCGGTACAGGAAGCACAGCAAGATCTGCTGATGCTGCAGGTACACCGATCTCCATGCCGAACTGATAAACGCTTGCAGAGGTTGCACTTAGCCAAACCAGAACCTTAACAAACTGACCGTTAGTCATCGAAGGAAGGCTGTAGCTACCTGCAAGGGTTAGGCCAGAAGCGGTTGCGGCGCCAGTTGTGGCGTTGAATTCGATGTAGCCGCTGCCGGTGTAGTTTGGAAGAACACCGCCGATAGGTGGGATCGTTCTGCTTCGCTCGTGGCCGCTGTCGGCGGCGCCAGTATCTAGCGTCTTAACAGCGATGCTGTCGATGTAGAGCCTTTGATCAGGCGATCCATCCACACCGGATCCCAGGTTTGCCCTCATCCTAAGGGGCATCGTGAGCTCATCGTTGATGAGGTTCATGATCGCGTCTAGGCGCAGATCAGTGGTTGTGCTTAATTGGTCGAGCTTTGAGCGCTGACGTGTTTGTCGTGAGTCTAACTTAAGTGCCATGAGCTATCCCTCTCTAGCTTTTGGTTGCGGGGGCAAAAGCGCACAGCGCGTCTCGTTTGCTCCCCGAGATCGTACTCTATATACTATATCATATCGCGTTATTTGCTATAAATCTACTATAATAAACTCAAGGCCTTAAATAGCGCCTGACTCGCATCGATACGGTACTCTAAGACATCGCCAGTGTCAAGATCTTGCTGTATCGTGATCTGGTTCGAGTCTGCACCCGCGACACCAACTTCTAAGTAATCGTCACCCAGCAGTAATTTCTGACCGTTCAAATAAACCGTCAAGAATCCTGCGCCGACCGTGTAATAACGGATCACGTTACTTGCCCTTGAATCCACTGGTAAAGTTAAAGTGGCACCAGAGATTACCGCAGTTATCTGAGTGTCCGCTTCCTGGTAGATACTGGCGTTCACACCGACCGTCTTAGGCTGAAGGACAATCTTGTTGTTGGCGACAGCGGTTCCCAATGAGAACACTGGAGTACCGTAAGTCGTCGGTCTGACGCCGGTCGCGACGCCGGCAGATACGGTAGATAAATAAGCGGCTTGACCAACTGTCAAAGAGCTCGTAGCAACCGTGGCAACACCTGCGATCTGTACCTGACCGGTAGAGCCATCGGCTATATTCTGGTACGCGACGCCGATAGTTTTCAGCGCGTTAGGCAGAGTAGACGCCGTAGCCAGAACTATTTGGTTGGTTACGGTGTCTGCCGCTACAACGGCACCAACCGGGATCAGGGTTCCCGTGTTATTGGTGAACACTGCCAAAAGGTTGGGAACACCAGCAACCACTAATTGATTGCTTTGGATTTGGATGGAGGTTCCGTCAACCGCGACGCCCAAACCGTTCGCACCGGTGACAATAGCACCAGCAGCATCCAGCTTCACGCCGAGCTGGTTGGTCGCAACTTGCAGAGTCGGGTTGACGGTCTCGAGGTTTACGCCGACACCGCTGGCGCCAGAAGTAATCGCTCTCGCGCCGTCTAGTTTAACGTCTAGAGCGTTAGCCGTAATCGCCAAACCAGGATTCGTGACGTTCAAATTAACGCCGATACCAGAAACACCAGAGGTAACCGCTCGTGCCGCATCCAATTTAACGTCTAATTTATTGGATGCAATCTTTAATCCTGGATCAACGGTTTCAAGATTTACGCCGACTCCAGTTGCGGCAGACACGATCGCGCCAGAGGTATCTAGATTAACGCCTAAACGGTTGGTGGTAATCTTAAGAGAAGGATTCGTGGCTTCTAGTTGAACGCCGATACCAGAAGCACCAGTAACAACCGCACCTGCGCCGTCTAACTTCACGCCGAGCTGGTTGGTGTCGATTTTAAGTGAAGGATTTGTCCCTTCCAAATTAACGCCGATACCGGACAAACCAGAAGTGATGGCTCTCGCACCATCCAGTTTAACGTCTAGTTGGTTCGCGGTGATTGCTAGACCCGGATTGCTGGTCGCCAAATTGACACCGATACCAGCGCCAAGAACGTCTGCAACGATAGCCTTTGCGGGATCGAGGTTGACAGATAAGTTGCTGCCTGACAGCTCCATCGAGTTCGCGTCTAGATTAAGCGAGATGCCAGTTGCGCCTAAAGTCAACGCGCCACCGGCTGGAACTTTTGCTTTTAACTTGCCAGTAGCAAACTCTAATCCCGAGTTAGTTGCTAGATCCACAGATATCGTCGAGCCGGTGATGTCGACGCCGTTACCTTCGGTCAAGAAGGAGGTCGGGTTGACGATGGCGTTCGTGATATTTACCGTGTCTGGTACGAAACCAGGACGAGTATGCTTTAAATCACCGCTCGTATCTACCCAAAGACCGTTTTGCCCTAATGCTAACGGGTTTCCTGCCTGCGGAGTAAATTCAATACCGGCAGGGTCGATGACGCCCGTGATCGCCATATCGCCCGTAATCGAAAGCGCTTTACCAACACCGCCTGGCATATTCAGCGTAACCGGTGAACCAGAGGTAACCGCGATCACGTTGTTGTTGTTGTAGGCTTGCTGGAGAGTGGTGGTCGAGAAGCTCTGAGGCGTCGTATACATACCGCCAATGCTGCCGATCCTGAAGCTTAAAACGTCGCCTTCTATCAAATCCTGCAGGATCTCAATCTGGCTAGAAGCAGAATTCAGCGTTCCAAACTCATTGTAGTCTTCGCCGCGCTTCATGCGCTGACCATTGAGGAACATCTCGAGCTGACCAGATCCAACCATATAGTAGCGGGTCGAGTTGTCGTTTCTGCTGTCGTTTGGAAGGTAGATCGTATCGCCAGACAGCTTTGGTGCTTGAAACTCGTTGCTGTTAGCTGGCGCACCCGACACGCCAATCTTATCTTCGTCGTATATGTTGCCGATCTGGAAGTCGTGCCTGAGTTTAATCAGCGCGCCCATCTTCGTCGTGTAGAGGACGATCACGTCCTGATCAGTCGGCACGTCTTCGTTGTTGGTGACGTAGAGTGCACCGGCGACGTCTGTGTCCTGGTAGGATGCCGACGTCTGAACCGTGTTGAAGGTTTTGTTGGCGCGGCGGTTGATCCGCACCCAAATAGATTTATTGTTTCCGACTGCAAAACCAGTGGGATACGTGGTATTGATCGCCGTGGTGTCGATCTCGTTGGTGACGTTGCTGCCGGGGATGATGATCCGCACGTAGCCATTGGTGTTGTAGTAGACGAATCCTGCACCAGAGTAGTTTACGCCGGCTTCATCGTGGATCACCACGTTTCTATTCTGACCAGTCTCGTTGTCATTGCTGGTCCACGATCCGCCGTTAGGGATCTTAGATCCGTCCCACGTGTAGATCTCAGTACCAGTAAGGCGATACAAAAGAATAATTTTGTTTTCGCCGAGTTCAAATGATGAATCTAAGCTCTCAACTTGAGCATTTACCGTGCCAACTGCGTTTCTGTCAATCGTGGCAGTTAGTGCCTTGTTAGCTGCCATGTTGAACGGGCTAGCAGGCAAAGTTAGCTGTTGATTGCCAGTCCCAGGCAGCATCGCGTAGATGGGATCTCCAGCGTACGCGATAACTTGGTTGGCACCAGATGTTGTGTTCCTGAACGTGACTCGCCCAGTGATCTTAGTGTCGCGATCTTGAACTCTGTCGGCCATCATGGCCGTTAACTTAGCAGCGCGTTCAGTTAGACTGTCTGTTGCGCTGGCGTTGTAGTTGGCAAATCCAGCCAAAGCGTTATAGCTTTGTGGCAAGAAATAGTTCGGCGTTGTCTGGGCCAAGGAGTCCATGCCGATGTACTGCATGATATTCGCAGAATCAGGCTGGTTGATATCGATAGATTCGCCCTGAACTACCTCAACAGCGCCAAGCTCAGTCTTCATGATGACTTTAGCGCACGTTACGGTACCTACTGCGCCAACGTCCAGGTTCGTATCGAACGGGATTTGAAACGTGGTGTCGCTTCTGAAATTGATAAGATATTTACCGCTTTGGTAAGAGTCGTATGCAGTTCCAGTGTTCTCGATAATCACTGTCTGGTTGGACGCAAAACCGTGACTCGATGACTCTGCCACGAAGCCTTGAGAGCCTATGGTGCGGGACTGCGTAGTTACGACAGCCCAAGATACAGTAATGTTGCTTGGGTTAGTTGTCGCGGTGGTTTCGATATTTACTACGGTCGTGCTCTCAACTTCTACCTTGTACGTCCCGTCATATGCGCCAGCGTTAGCGACCACAACCCTGTCGCCGTCAACCAGTCCGTGGGCCGATGAGAAGTTTAATTTGGCGCGCTTACCATCAGAGTCAGACACGTCTACGTCGTTCGCGTAAGTGGCGTCAATGGAGCCGATATCCATTATGGTGTCTGAGCGGTTTGCCAGCCAGTAAAAATCACCACCGACGGCATATGACGTCACAGAGTCTCTGTCATCGACGTTGATGTCTGGGTTTTCGTAAACACCTCTAGTGTAGACTGCGGAGTCAAGAGCAGAAGTGCCGGCGTATGGTTCCTCAAGAAGGATGGACACTGCAGTGCTTGGTGACGCTGGACTTCCACTGGCGCCCAGTGCGGCAAAAAAACCAACTACGCGGACGTACAAATTCTCATTGTCGCCCTTGCGCTTAATCCAGTCGCCGAGTTTCAAGTTTTGAAATAGTTCCGCCGCGCCGTTGACATAGTTTAAACCGTTGCTGAACGTGACTGGGGTATCGAGCGCGTTGATCTTGGCATTGCGGACCATCTGGATCCACATTACCTGCTCGTTGTCGAGCTGTATGCCTGTCGTAGGGTTTTCGCGAACGATGATATCCCGCTTATCGTTCATCTTGCGGTAGAGGATGTCTTCTGACCACGTCACCTTACCCGGCGTGGATTCGTCATGGCTCCATTGACCCTTTGATTTCACGCTGCTCGCTAGCGCGTCGTCGAAAATGTTTACCAAGTTGAGTGCCTGAGTAGTCTCGTACCAGTAGGTGGTACCAGACAGTTCAAGCAACTTCGTCATCACGGCGTCCATCCAGTCCTTAAGATTCTGGATGTTCTTATCGCCGCCGAAGAACGGGCTGGGAGAAGCTGATGTTTGTATCGTAGATGGCGGTTCGTTTCGTGCGTACTGAGATTCTGGCAGAGGTGGGAATTGGAATGTGGCGTTAGAGTCTGGCGATACACCGCCAGTTCCAAGCCTGAACATCATGTTTCTCGCGTCGGTGATCTTCTCTACTGTGGAAACGCTGCTGTACTCTATGATGGCAACTGGAACGGTACCGTCTGGAAAACCAGACGTAGAAACACCTACTTGCACAACTAGCACGGACTCAGTGTTGATGTCTTGGTTGAATTCACCACCTTGCCCACCGTTCAAGTCGACGTCCCAGAAAGCCCTCGTGTCCTGCGCTGCTCCGGTGGTGGTTAGGGTCAAATAAACATAGTTGATTGCGCCAGGACGCAGCTCTGGAACTAATGGTGCCGATAGGGCGTTGCCGTCGGGAAGACCATAGAAAAAGCTTCCTGCCGAAGATCCTGGGTAGTAAATAACGGAATCAGAAACCTTAATCGTGACGCCAGCTGTATTGATTGCCTGAGGAGCGTCAATGATTTCAAAGCCTTTTAGTATTAGACCGCGATCGCCTACAAAGCTTCTTATCAGCTCTTTAAAGTCTGACGCCACGTACGATTGCAGGGCCAAAAAATCTGGCAGGTCGATACGCTGCTGAGAGCCAATTAAAAGTCTTCCCAAGACCGCCATACATAACTCCAAAATACTATTATGCTTTTTAAGCAGTAGAGGTCGATTTGCTTGACCCCGTCTAGTAGCTTATAGCATTATACAGTACCTATAATTAATCCAACGGGTTGTCTGGCGTTTGGGAATAGACATCAAAAGCAGAATAATATAGAGTTGGGTACCGTACCATATACCGAAGGAACACACCCGCACTCTTAACCTCTTCGATGAGATTCTGCAGGATGACCCTCGCTGCCGACGGATCTGATACGTAGAACCCATATTCCTTGCCGAGTCCGCTCATGACGTGGGCACCTTTTCGCCTTATGGCGGTGATGGATGACCCGGGCGGATGGTCGTACTGAAATATGTAAGCAGGATCAAGAGCCAAGACACCTTCTGAGGCCTTATATAGATACCTAACTGGCCCTTCTTGGGTATTCAGACCGTAGTCGAATATCAGGAAACCTTGCTCCTCTGGGATGTTGTTTGGTGTTTGTATCTGCAGGTTTAGCACGATGTTACCGGCTTTTACATCTGTAATCACCTCGCCGACAAATGATGATATTACAAAAGCCGCCTTGGTGTCGTACAAATATGGACCTAAAACACCGGTATTAATATTCGCAGTGGTCAGGTACAATTTTGAATCGCTGTTTGCTAAACCAACCTTCTCAACCCTAATAGATCCGCCAGAGCCAACAGACGTGGTTCCGTTTGTCTGGAAAGTAAACTCAGTAGGAGAAACGATCTCGCCAGCTTCAAACACGCCGTTAAAGCTTCCTCCGACAACGTCGTATACTCTCAGGGATTGACCTACTTTTAGATCGTGGTTAGTTGAAGTGATAACCGACACCACTCCATTAGAGTCGCACGATATCGATGATATGGAGAGCTCGTAAACCTGAGCTAGATCTGGCAGGCTGGGTGTCACGCCTCCAAGAACGTATTTTTGAGTCAGTGGGTTTAGCGTCTTTGACGTGTATGAATACTTTTGCTCGTACGCGTCAAAGCTTCCAATTATATCCTGAGATGCGAGTGTGTCCTGGGTCGGCGTTACGATACGGTTTTTGATTTGCTCTAACTTTTCAAGCACAAACTGTCCAGCATTAGGCCAGTCTTCACCGTTCTCGATCTCAATTGACGAATTTGACGGCGTATCTGTCACGCTCGACACGACGCCGTTCAAATGCGCAGAACCCTTAAGTTCGCGCCTAACCACGGGCGGTGTTGCGGGCATCTCAATTATTATCTCCCCAGGGGATACTTCCCAGACTATAGAGCGATTGTTTCTCGTATAGACGACAGATCTTTCCGGCCTAACAAACCTGACAAAATAGTTGGGGATTAGACCGTGATCAAAAGATCCCGGGGTGGAAAACAAGTTATTGAATTCAAAGTAATCTTCTGTCAAGTTAACATTTATTATCTGGAACGTTCCAGAGTTACCCGGCATATCAATCACGACATTATCGCCGACCCGCACTAAACTCAACCCGATAGGAGATCCGCCTGCGTGCGTAAAACGCGTCGTGTCGCCAATCTTTGTGATAGTCCACTGCGTAGTCTCGCCAGATCCAGCGTCTGGAATAATCCCTTTAAATCTTAATGAGATGTCTACCCGACCACCAGTGACCTCTACTGAACCTTTAGACCCAATGGTTTTCGTAAAAATTCTTACGTAGCTTCTTTTGGTGATCTTGTTCTCAAATGAGACCGCAAAGCTATATTTTGCCTGGCGATTTATGGCAGAAACGATCTCCTCAGCTGACGCTGAAGATACGTCAGTAAATTCAGACGCGCTGAAAAGTATGCGCTCATAGTTGATCGCGTCCACCGTGTATTCGAGTTCCCATCCGTCCTTAAGAAAAAATGGTTCAAATTCAGTAGATTCAACAAGCGCAGTAGTTGACTCCCGGAAGAAGAAGATGTCTAATAGCTGGTCAATAACTAGTTTAACCTGTTTAGGTTGATACGCCAATATCGGCACGTACCGTCTGAGAGTTGCGTCGTCCATGCCGACAACTTTAGGTCTAGAAACTTTGTAGTTTGCCGCAAGGCGGTCGATATACGGTCTGCTTGCTGTAGCGATGAAGAACTGCTTTCTAACTTCCTCAATCAAATCCTGCGCATCCTGGTCAGACTCACCAATAGCCTCAACCAATGCCTTCCAATTTGGGTTAACCCGCGTGTTGAAGTACGGGTTAAGTAAATCGTGGATGTTATCAGTAGCTGTTCTATTGTTTGCCATATACTACTCTTAAGAGAGGCTGATTAGTTCTGGCGTGATGAACGCCTTTTCATCATCTGCTACCGGTATCCGCTCTTCGCTCGGTGCCGGAGTAGTAAATGTTACCGCGTCGATACCTATAATTGCTTTTACCCTCGCGATAATTTCTGAAAGCACAACGTCACCACCAACGCCCAAGGAGCTGATGTAGTTGATCACGGCTGACTTGATATCATTAGTGATATCTGTGAGGTTTACGCCCTCTTTGGTCGTGATCTTGAGAGCAATTTGAATCTGCTGGATAAGAGGAGGAAGAACCTCGATAGAAGACCCAACGGCACGCTGACCAGGATACGTAGAGGACTCGGGCTCATAGCCGTCGATGATTCTTTGAACTGTTCTCATCAGGCCAGTGTAGTACGAGTAACCATCAACACCGGTAGTGATGCCAAGAGGAAACTCCAGCTTTCCTAAAGATTTAACTTTAGTCTCGTAGGCTTGAGACATCTTGTATGCGCGGTCAGAAGGATTTAAGTAGAGAATTCGCTGCGTACTGCTGGTCTGGTTGATGGATGTATTGTACACTTGACGAATAGATTTGTATTTATAATCTTCGCCTTCTAGCACGTAGAAGCCATCTAGTTTAAGACCAACCGTGCGGTTAGACTGTGATATACCGCTGGCGTTAGTTACTCGGATATAAGGCGACAGATATGGCGTATCTATTCCGCTCGAACTTCCCCAGCTAACAACAGGTCTTGTCCCCGTGTTTACTTGGTTAAACCAGTTAAAGCTCGTAAACGCGTCGACCACCAGGGAGTCGCCGACTATGACAGAGTCGCCTTCGTAGATTGCCAGATCGTCATCACTGAGGAGCAAGGTTCCTTGGCCGACGTCTGTTTCAAAGTTAGTAACGACACCAGTTGCAGATGCTGTCACGCCGCGGTAGTTCTGGCCGAGCGTGATGCTAGTGGATCCAACGGACTGAACTTGAACAAAGTAGTCATCGTCATCCTCGGTCTTCTTGACCCAGTCTCCAGAGCTCACGTTGGCAAAACTTCCAGCAGCTCCAATTACGGTCGACGAACCAGACGTCCACGTGACCGCTGTGTTGGACGGATAACTACCGTACGACAGCCAGCGATAGGTATTAAGCTCTTCGACGCCGCCAGCATTTTGAATTATAAGCGAGTCGTTGTCGACGGCTAAAATGCGGAATCTTCCGGCGTTGGCAGAGCTAAAGCTCGAACCGCCGATGACCACGAAGTCATCAACCGCTGCGCCGCAGTCTGCAAAGTACGGACTAGGACCCGATGCCCTCGTGATCCTGAACAGATCCAGCATGCCAAGGCTTTCGATCTTGTATTTGGTAGATAAGGCAGAGTGTTTCAGTCTGAATCTTATAAACGGTGTTGGGCTTACAGATATGGTCGCGTTTAGTCCAGAGAAAGAAGCACTGGCCATCGTGGCACCAGTTGGGTTCAGCACGTCAACATACCGAGATGCGGCATTGACGAATACCACTGGAAACCCAGACGCCTTCAAATCTCCAGCCGCGTAAGACTGGTTCGCAGAGGTCCAAGGTGCCGAGAATGTGCCGTAAGCGTTTAGAACGTCGCCGGCTAAAACATTACTCAAATTAGTTCCAGGTATAGATGCCGCATCAAAGTCTGTCAAGAAGGCAACAGCAGCTGGAGAAAGTGGATCTGTAAGCGCGATGTATGTCTTGGACACGATAGTGTTCAGCGAATCTGTGCTTAAAATATCTACTTTTACTTTATAGGTGGCGGAATTGTATGGACCGCTTACCGTAGATGGCGTGGTTGCGTTTCCGTCTACGGCGTACCATACGGCGTAGGTGGAACCGTCATCCGCTTCAAAATAGAAGTAATCTGCCTGCGTTGGCACCGCAGATATGGCCATCGAGAACTGCATCTTTTTACCAGGCACAGCCGGAGGACCTACAACGTCATCTACGCCTTGAGCGTATTCGTAAACTTGAAGCTTAGCTGATTCTGTTGAGCCATCCGCAATATAGTCTGTAGGAACAGTGGTGATCACGCCGTTTACTTTAGAAGTGATAATGACCTTGGCACCAGATTCTGTGTGCGTCCATCTCCAGACTAAACCAGCAACTTTTCCGTAAGACGCAGAGACGTCGGCGATAGTCCAGCCAGTAAACGGCCCAATCCTCGTAGTTCTTGGGTTGAATCGGTAGTAAGCGTTAGAGCCGCTCATTGATATCGAGATGGTGCTGTCACTTGTCAGTCTAGATCTTCTTTTTGCCGGTAGATCATTGTAGATCTCAACCAGATCGTTTGAGTTTATGGTGGACGGAAACGCAGAAACCTTAAGCTCAAGGTAATTTACCGATCCTTCGCCAGGCGTCACGATGGCGTCGCCGAATATAGAGAATTCGCCGATGTTTGCGCGACCACCAACAATCTCAACGCTTCCAGCGGTACCAAGCTTCTTAGACTTTATCTGTATCCTTCTGAACCTGTCGACCACGTCCACTTCAGCAACAATTGGGAGCTGACTCAAAGCTTTCTGCGTTAGGTGGTGCTTGATATTCTTGATGGTTTTAGGTATCAGTTTAAAGAATTCACCAAGATCAGCAGATTCTTGGTTGGGGCATGAGTTCATCGTGTAGATAGATGGAACTACGCCCGGCAGAACCAAAGGCTTTTTCAGCGTAAACTGCGGACTAGAATTTGAGAAAGTCTGAACAAAAGATTCGCCATCGTGTAGAGACACGTAGCTGTTTAGGCCAGTTGTAGGATCTGGGTTGTGGCCGTACGCGAGCGCGCTTGGGTTGCCAGAATAAGCGTACACCTCTTCGCGCGTCGCCTTAGAGATCGCTAATGCTGGATCTCCGACCGGAACGGCGATAAGTGTCTGACTGGTACTTATCGTGTTGCAAATGCTCGCAACATCGTTGTTAACCAGCGGAAACACACTGCAGGACGTCGTTGCGTTGATACCTTCTACGCCGTCGTCTACGCCTTGCTGAGATACGGCGATGGTGAATCCCGTAGAATACGGTGCTGTACCGTTGGCGGCATCTATACGGCTGCCATTTTCTGCGTCCGTGATCGTCGCCACTGAACCAAGTACAGATGCTGAAAACTCAGAGTCAGCTCCAACGAAAGAAGCTGTAGCAGTGGCGAC
>Ga0255171_1000292_pt1 | contig 15031 bp, 22 predicted proteins | sample Atl_Yuk_RepB_8d_FD_183176 | JGI IMG/M metagenome (GOLD analysis project Ga0255171, IMG submission 183176) | Freshwater microbial communities from Altamaha River, Georgia, United States - Atl_Yuk_RepB_8d | ecosystem: Environmental > Aquatic > Freshwater > River | place: USA: Georgia | collected...
ACGGTTCAGTCAGCACTGGGAAAAACGTAATAGTTCAAGGGTATGTTCTTCATCTATGCTCTTTCATAACTACGGCAGGGACGCTCTGGAGATAGTCCTTATCCATGAGTTGGAACTCCCCGATAAGGAGTTTGCCCTACGAGAGGAGAGACGGCTCTATGAGGAGTATCGTGAGACAGTAGTTAATAAGAACCGTCCAATCATCACAGATGAAGAACGGAAGAAGGCTAATCAGGAACGAAGGAGAATACATGGTAAGCAGTGGAGAGAGGTAAGTAAAGAACATCAGGCTGAATATCATAAGAAGTGGTGGAAGGTCAATAGAGAACGATGTAATGCCCGTAGGGCTTCTCTCCGTGCCTACGACGCAGGACTCAAATATTTTGCCCGTATCACTATAGAGTAAGCATGGGCAATGTCGTGAAGAGAGCAGTCGTCGCTGTCGGCAAGTTCGTTGCCAAGTCGGCCACTACTGCCGCTGGTAATTTGATTCCGGTCGTCGGTCCAGCACTGGCTACACACATCAATTCATTATACGCAGCGGGAGGCTCAGTAGGTAAATTGGCTGGTGCTTCTGCCCCTATCCCGGAGGGTTACAAAGCACAGATGATTAATACACCAGAACAACTCATTGCCATGGTGAAGAAGGCTCCTGAGGTTGCGGCAAAGGCTGGTCTGACCGAAGAGAAGATTCGTGATGCGATGGATAAGGCCAAGGAAGGTCAGGCTACTGTAGCCAAGGCACGGGGTGGTCGCATGAAGAAGGGACTTAAAGGCGAGGATAGTGTCATGGTTCGGGCAGGTGGCGGTGGCCACGGTGTCCCTGCTTTCGCTAAGGGCGGACGAGTCCTCAGCGTCTTCTGAGTCCGCACCCTACAGTTGGGAGCACCCCTTCCTCATTGGTAAAAAAACCTTAGACTTATCAAGAGTCTAAGGCCTTTTTTTTTATGGGTGTTTAACATGCTTAGCCAAACAACGTTTTATGCGGCCAACCGGGAACAGGTCCTCGCAAGGGCTCATGAGTTTTTATCGTGTGAGTGTGGAGAGAAGGTAAAACGGGCTGGACTCGGAAGCCATCGGAAGCACTCCCCTCGCCATCGTATTTGGGTCCAGATGAACGTATCGTTGGAACTGTCTCAGCAACGACAGCAGACGCTTGTTTCAGTACATGGTTCGTAAAGGAGTGGTATAGAGGCTGAAGAGTATATGGGTTCATCTACTCTTCATCCTGTTCTTCATCAGGTGTCGCCCAACGCTCATATTTCTCGCACTGCTTACCCGTCGGACACTTGTCCTCGGAGTGATGGGTGTATCCACAATGGACACAGTCTTCAAAACCATCTTCATCCTGTTCTTCGTCTATCCATTGCTCTCCTTCCTCGTCCCAGTAGGGGGCTGGGCAAAACGTAACGCACTCGCAATCGTCTGGCTTGTCTCCACAGTTCAAGCAGTGAGGCTCTACTGGACGGTAGTCTCCATCGTAGTTAAGGCATTTGATTCCATGGTCATCGTATTCATAGGTCATCGTAAAGGTGTTATCAGCGGTTGGCGGATGGCTAAAAAAGATGGAGTTGCCCTCTTCAATTTTTTTGGCCATTTATCGTTTTTTTCAAAACCTCCTAACCTTGGTGTTCGCCTTCAGGCCCGTCCGCCAAGTGAGGGAACAAACGGGCATGTGATTGATGGTCGTCCTGATGAAGCATGACACTCGCTGATGGATTTGGATTGCCTACCCATAAACAGTTAGCGTCATATGGTTTGAACTCCCATTCAATCATTTGAGCGTCCTCATGATGAGTAGGGATGGTCACTAATCGGATAATATACTCTGACGAACCCTCTTGTTGCTCCTTAAACGGTTCAAATCGCTCAACGTCTTCCGGCTTCAGAAACGCCTTTACTGTCTCCCATACATAAACCTCAACCATCGTTATCGTTACCCTTCTCTATGCCTTTAGACTAGCCTCCTCCTTCAATTTTTTTTGGGCCGCAGTCATCGGTCGTTTTACACGGAGTTTGGGCTTCGGAGGCTCCAGAGGAGACGGTTGCTCCGTAGGAGGTTGCTTAACGTACTCCAGTCCCTGAATCACGCTATGACCCATCGTATGAGCCACCTTCTCCATCTCCTTCAGAGCCGGAGTGTTCTGATGGAAATGAGTCAGCCAGATGTGTCGGAGCAGTGAGGTGCTGATGGGCTTCTTGAAGAAGTCATTCAAGATGGCTGTCACCTGGCTCTGTGTGACAGGTCCTGTCTGGTGGTAGTTCATGAGGAGATGGTCATACGGAGTCTTCTCTGACCACTTCCGAAGGATAGGAGCCAGACGAGGCGCTTCCACCTTCTGTGAGCCGTAGGTTCCCGCTGTCTTGTAATGGTTGAACACGAGAACAGGCTTCCGCTTCTCGTAGGTCATGTAGTTGTCCTTCTCCTTGTCCACGTTCCGAAGTTTGAAGGAGACCCAATCCATAGAGCGTCTCGGGCCATCCAGGAGCGTGAGGCACGACATCAAGACGTAGGTCTGTAGTTTGTGGAACTCCATCTTATCTAGAGCGGGTTTCTTCCAGAGACGCTTGGTGTCCAGTTCCAACTCACGATAACGCTCCAGCACCTCCGTCCAAGGAATCCAGCCCTCCTTCTGACGCTCCGTCAGTTGTTGCTCCTTCGCCTCCTCTTCCGCTACCTCCTTGTCGTCCATCATCACCTTACGGAACTGCTCAATCGCCTCTTCGTTGTCCTCCGTAGCACTGATGAAAACGACCAGAGAGGCCAGTCTCGTTTTGCGAATCTTCGGAGGTACATCCTTCAGGTGCTCCAAGATGGCTCGGTAGTTGGCGATGATAGCATCTGGCGTGGAGAGGTCCATCTTCATCTGCTTACCGAGGTTGGCGATGATGCTGGTGTAGGTCTTGATGGATGAGTCTCCAAGCGTAGGACGAGCGGTCTTCAGGTAGTCACGGATGCTGGGAGTAGCCATGGTTGGTTTATCTACTGTGAGTTCTGAAAAAAAGGTTTAGGCTTTTTTTCAGCGTCAATTTTTTATTTGGCCGGAGGCCGAGCACACTCATTCGGGTTCCGTCCCTTGATACCACGCCCACACATGATGCTACACTCTGGACAGGTATGGATAGGACTATATGATAGGATAGACGTTGCTCCTCGTTTGGCGACAACGATGAGTGACTGAGACATCCACCAGGCTACCTTCGTGAGATGAATAGCCGTAATACCGAAGCCAGCCTCCTCTATCATCTTCAGACGTCTAGGAGTGAGAGACTGGACTCCGAATACATAGATGAATCGGTCCTTACAGATGGATAGGGTATGCTTCAGCCATTGGTTCCATTGGCTATAAGGTGGGTTACCAATCACAACATCTACTGGTGTCTTCCAGTCATAGAAGTCCTTACCCTCCTCTAGTTCACAGTAGGCCTTATGACACGAAGGAAGATGGTTGTAAAAGGCTCCTCCTCCTCGGCATGGGTCTAGTACCCACTCGTCCGGCTGAATATCCGCCATACCAATGATGTAGTCTGCTAAGGGCTGTGGAGTGTAGATGCGGTCGTTAGCGATTGAACGGGCCTTATGAATGGCTTTAGCGGACATTTCTTTTATGAGAGATTAGTAAATGCCTAAACATAGCGCCCTAACGAAAGCCCTTGCTCCCTACGATAAACAGGTCATCTTTGACGATGAGCCTCTCCCTACCTGCCCCTGTAATATCGCCATCATCAGCAAGAAGGGCGGAGGTAAGAGTACTCTGATTAGAAACCTATTGGAGCGCAAAGAGAGTCCATGGTACAAGCATTTTGACCGCATCTATGTCATTAGCCCAACGGCCGCAAAGGACGATAAGATGCGTGACCTCATTGAAGATATTGGACCAGACCAGCACTGGGAGGTTCTGAACGAGCAGACTCTACAGGAGGTGCTGGATGCGATAGAGGCCCATATTGAGGAGTTCCAAAAGAAGAAGAAGAACAAGGGCAAGAAGCCCAACTCCCTTCTCATCTTGGACGACTGTCTCCATGATATGGTCCAGAAGAAGCAGATAAGACTGATGAGCAAGTTGGCCACGACCAATCGTCATATTGGTCTGACCAACCTCTACTCACTCCAGAAGTGGAACTCCTTCCTCCCTACTGTTATCCGCTCCAACCTGGACTGTATCGCCTTCTTCCGTACCGATAACAAGAAGGAACTGAACTCCTTCGTAGAGGAGATGCCGTCGGATGAGGAGGCATTGATGGAGATGTATAAGTTCGCTACGGCAGAGCCCTACTCCTTCCTGTTCTGTAATTTCTACGGTGTCCGTCCCCGCTTCTTCAAGCGTTTTGACGAGATAGCCTACAAGCCAAAAAATGATGACGATGAGTAGTATGATACGCATTCGCAACGAACGACTACACGACCCTGAGGAAGGCTATAAGAAGGGTGGCCGAGTCAAGAAGGGTAAGAAGGCCAAGGCCAAGAAGAGCCGAAAGGCGACAGGTAAGAGACGTCGTGCTGTCAAGGCAGAGGCACAGCGCTATCTACCGATGGGTGGTGCCTTACCTACAACAGGTATGGGGTCAGTTGTGTTTGGCCCATCACAGACTCCCTCTTATTTCCGAGCGGTTGGTCCTGACCAACAGGTATTTGCCTCTTTGCCTGGAACGCTTCGGACACTCCAGGAGGAACAAGCACGACTACTACGAGAAGTAGAGCGACAGAATCAACGCCTCCGAGCCGATGAGCGAATGGCTCGGGATATCGCTGCTGCTGAAGAGAAGGAAGAGGTAACACCACAGACACGCACATCAACACCTCTATCTCGTTATTCACCTATCGTGAGTTCCAGTTCCTTCATGCCTCCTCCTATTAATACACTACTTCCATTGGAACGACAACGTAGTATGACTCCTGATATCATCACACCAATGATAGCACCTCCAGCATCCATGTCGTCGTCTATTCCTGATACAGCAGTTCGGACTTATTCATGGTCACAAGCGCTGAGTAGTCGTGAGGCCGGATACCGAGGAGCCGATGAGTCATTGCCTATTCAAGCCCCTGCCTCAGGAGCGAATATGGTTCCTGAGGATATCGTATATGATGCGGTGCCTGACTCGGCCTTTGTTCCATTGAATGCGGCTGCTCCTGAGAGTGTGGATGCTGCGGTAGAGAGAGCAGGACAGGTAGCCGCTCAAGCGGCTACCCCTATACGTCGTATTCCAAAGCCAAAGGTATTAATACCAATTCCAGCACCAGAGCCAGAGCCAGAGCCAGAGCCAGAGCCAGCCAAACCGGCTTCTTCAGGTAGTATTTACATGAAAAACCCTGACACGGTTACTTCCCGTGATACCCTTCATTTTATCGCTTCTGGTCTAGGCATCAAGAACGCCAAGGCAAACTTCACTGGACCAGGAAGCACACAGCGCCTACGAGAGGCTATTAAAGAGGCTCAACGTGGTAGGCAATAACCGATTTAATCCTCCTAGCAGGACAGAGATGGAACACACCATTAGCCGTCTTGAATATACTCTGAAGGACTCCGATGTGAAGGCCAACCATGAACTAGTCATCCTTATCCATCGGGTCATTGGAAGCCTCCGACAGGTTCTCGCTGAGAAGCATGTACGCTGGGAACAGGAGGAGAAGGACATGGGAGACTGTCCATGTGGAACCTGTCGTGTATCCCCCTCTTAGTCGTTTTCTACCTAATACAAAAAAGGGATAGAGCCTGTTAGCCCTATCCCTTTATTATGGGTGTTTTACTCACTCGTCGTCACACGAAGACGCTGAGGAGTCATCGTCCGAGTCAGAGTCGGAGTCAGAGAGGGCCATCTTCTTGAGAGCCTTCTTCCGTGCCTTCAACTCCTCTTCCTCTCGTTTGAGACGCTCCTTCAACTCCTTACGTTTTTGGCTCTCCCTATCGGTCTTGGCCTTCTTCGCCTTGTACTTGGAGTTCTTAGCCTTCTCCTTCTCCAGTTGAGCGACGAGTGTTGCCTTCTCCTTGTTGAGTTTGTCCATCCGAGCCAAATAAGCCTCTTCCATCTCTATCTGACGCATACCAGACGATTCGCTGTTTGATAGAAGAGCCTCCTCATATCGCTGTTCAAGGTTCTTTACCTTCCGTTGAAGGCTTGCTACCTGCTCTTCTAACCGTGCGGAGTGTGTCTCCGCATACTTCTGAGCCCGTTCTGCCCGTTCTATCTGGATATGAAGGTCTGTATGAAGAATACCACCATTCAGTTCCAGTAGAGTCTTTTGAGAGGCGTCTAGTTCTAGACGCATCTCCTCCAACTGCTTCTCATAGCCGTGGTTTAGTGCTTCTATCGTCTCCTCCAAGGATTTGACCTTGTCCTTCAAGGCGAAGCATTCAGGAGAGCGAAGCCATTGAGCACGATGAATCTCCATGAGGTCGTTCAGACTGACGATACTCATCAACTCCCTGAGGAACTCCGCATGGGCTTCTACGTTCACATCCATGGCGATATAGGGTGCGACACTGTCCTTCTCTTCTATCATGATGGGCTTGACTCCGAACCAGTAGTCCGTATCGGGATGGATACGAGAGGGGATAGGCATCATCTTGGGGTCAACCTTCTTCTGATAGGAGTTGATGAGGTTGATATTGGACTGCTTCGCATCCTCTACGAGGTATCTGGCCAACTCTACCTTGTGCTTGTGTCGGATATGACTGGGCAAGTCAATCTTACGATGCTTACTGTCGCAGAAATCGCATTGGAAGAGTTTGGACGGCATCAGGGTTTGCTGGAGGGGCTTCTACCTGGTAATACCGGAGAGTCTTTAGGTTCTTTATTCTCCGCCCTTCGGGGCTCTTCAATTTTTTCTCGCATGATGCGGAGGTAATCTATAAGGCTAATACTTTCCATGATTCGTGTTACGAAGGCAATATGTGCTTCACGATTCGCAGAGAGGTCTATATAGTCTTTCTCCTTGTCTATGTCCTTTTTCTCCATCGCTATAGGTTTGATACCATACCAGTAGCGAACACCATCAGTCTTACTGGGGATAGGCACACAGGCATTACCTTCCATGAAGGAGTGAATGACAGACTCTTTGGACTCTATCGCCTCTTGAATAAGATAGTGTCTCAGGTCAGTCCAATGTTTTGACCGAATATGAGCAGGGAGTTCATCTTTAGGGACTAATTTATCACAGTAGTCGCAATGGAGACACCGTCTGGGCATGATATTGTAATAGAGAGAGGGGGGATAGGCTTTATACTCTTTTCCTTCTTTACGGCTCTTCAATTTTTTTAAAAAGGGGGAGAGGGTATTTGGTAGGTCTATTTTTTGTAATACAAAATGGATAGGAGCAAATGAAAAGAGTCGTTAAATACAGTACATGAAAGGGGGGAAGGGGGAAAAGGATAGGGGTAGTCTCCCCCTCGTTTTTAACCCCCTTCCCTCCTCTTCCAAAACGTCAGGAGGGTCAGCCAAAACGGTTTTTGAATTTTTTACGTTTTTTCAAGTTTTGAAAAGAGACCTCGCCTCCTCATCTTTTGAAACACGGGAGGGGTATAAAAACGACCCTCAAACTTCCCCTGTCTAGAAGGTACTGTATTTAACGAGTCTTTTTCTCGTCTCTTCATCGTTTTGTGGGACAATTGCGTTTGTATTAGAAATATCCCCTGTTTGGAGGTGCTGTAATAAGACGGGACAACTAAATGGCTCCTCTCGTCTCTACGACACATCAGAGGGGGAGAGACGTTTTGGAATAGACCCCTTTTGGGCTCCCTCCGTCTCCCCTTACTGAATGAAGCCTAAAGGGATGCGACCATGAAATACCATAACCGCCAATAACCGCCAAATATGACCCTCTATAAGTTCTATCGCATTGTCCCTAAGGATACGACCTCTATGGACTGCTATATCGGTCATACTCGTCAGCCATTAAGGAAACGATTTACCGAGCATTATCATGAACGTAATCGTTCTGATGCCTGTAGGTCGTCTATTCTATTTGAACGTTATGGACGTGATGGGTTAGAGATAGTCCTTATCCACGAATTGGAACTTGCTACGCTGGAGGAAGCCAGACGTGAAGAACGGAGACTGTGTGAGGTGTATCATGAGTCTATCGTTAATAAGGTTAGACCCTTTACAACACAGGACGAAAAAGAAGCGGAAAGACTACTCTATTCTATGGCTTATCGTGAGGATAATCGTGATGAAATACGAAAGAAGTCTAAGGCTTATTACGAGGCTAATCGTACCATCATCCTTGAGAAAGCAAAGAACATACGTGAGGCTAAACGCCTACTCTCTCTTCTCCCTACACAGTAAGCAGATGGACGACCAGACCTTTAAAGAACACCTCTACTATATCCGTGAGTTGCTCAAGCCTCACGTACCTGAAGGACAGCACTGGTTCCAGTTCCTCAGCAACAACCAAGAGGCCCTAACTCTTCCTCATCCTTATCCTATCAGTGTCCGGCCTTCCCAGCATGGACGAGGTATCTTTGCGGACTGCGATATCCCATCACGAACGGTCATTACTCTCTATCCAGCCCATTACATCTGCGAAAAGGTTAGAGGAGACGAGCATATCGTCCAGCAACCTCAAGGACTTCCTCCGATGGACTCAGCCTATCGTATCACCATCAATGACCGAATCAGTTTTACGGGTTGTCCTGACGTCATCAGCCATCCATGGTTCCTTGGCCATATGCTCAACGACCCATGCGACTTCTCCTTACTCAAGAAGGGTAGGGAAGGTAAATGGCTCCTCCATTACCGTCAATCAGAGCAGAAGGCTAATGTTCGTTGGGAAAACGATGGAGACTGTATGTATATCGTAACAACACAAGATATCAAGGCAGGAGAGGAGTTGCTCGTCTCCTATGGCTCAGACTATTGGTTCATTCGTGCGGGACTGCCTACCTACCGTGAATACATCCTTCGTCAGAAGGCTCGTTTACCAGCGCATAAAAGGGCCCAACTAAATGCTCTGCTCCATTCAGAAGATGGCTTTTAATTTGAAGGTCTTCCAAGGTGTTACCATCCAGCAGGTACGTGATGCGATGAACTATAAGCAATACCTCAAGACAGACGAGGAGATAGAGGGTATCCGGCTATCCAAGGAAGAACAGGAGAAGTTCTCCTCTCCTGTGCTGATAGAAGTAGTTACCCACCAGGATGAACGGAAGTCTGAGTCAATACAATGAGGTGATGCGATATACGTTCAACGTAGACTCTGCTAAGCGTAACTCAGGTACGAACACAGACCTCTATATTACCCTATCCCAGCCTCTTACTCGTCTCTCGGCGGACGGTCAGTTCATCGTAAGTGTAACGTCCATTAGTATCCCTTTCTCTTTCTATCAACTGTCCTCTACGGAGAACCTGAACGTCTTGCCTATCTATCTGAAGAACGCAGTAGATGCGTCTGGTCGTAACACGACGATTACGCTGAATCAGGGCAACTACACGCCCTATACACTCATCACAGAACTCAACACTCGTCTGACGACGGCCTGTCAGCAGACGGGTATTGGTGGCTATACGGCATTTACTCCTACGTTCAATACGACCTATAATCCAGTAACGGGCTACATCACGTTTGCCCTAACGGCTCCGGCTGGATGCGAGATACGACTCCTGTTCTCTACCTCTACGGTGACAGGTCTCCTCGGCAACTTCTTTGGCGTGGGACAAGTGGATGTCATCATGACACCCTCTACCACACCATCGTCTACGAAGCCCTGTGTGCTGAACCCAGTGAATTACCTCTATTTACGGTCGTCTCTGAAGCAGTTCCGCAACCGTGAATGGGTCGTTCAGAAGGATGACGTGTCTGATATCCTTTATCGTATCCCGATTGGTACAGCCCAAGGCACATGGATTCAATACGATGTACCGAGCGAACCCATCTACATCGTGGATTCGTCCATAGAGAGCATCAACTTCTATCTGACGACCAACCTGACCTATGAGTCTATCAACCTCCAAGGGATTGACTGGTCATTCGCCTTCTCTATCTCTGAGGTGGCTCGTCCGAAATATACGCCAGTTACCTCTACCTTGGCCTATAACAACTTCGCCACGATGTCTCCTGAGGAGCGCCAGAAGACGATAGACGAACTCCAGCAGAAGAAGCAAAAGGAGATAGACCGTCTCATGCGCTACCGAGACAAACTCCAGGGCATAGACGTGACACTTCCTGAGGAGAAGACTCCGGCAGAGGCTCCGAAGGCGGACGCTCCAGCAGGGGACTTAAAGGAGACAAAAACGGCTCCAACTCCTGATGAACTCGTAAAGGACAAGGCAGCGTTATATCCTACGGTGTCCAAGATGCGGGAGTTCCAACTCATCCAATACAACAGTCTCTGGGATGAGCCTACTCCTCACCCAGTCGGAGACGTGTTGGGCACGTTGCTTGATGCGACCCCACAAGGTGCGGAGGAAGAGACTCCCACCACTCAATAGCATGTTCTACCATAACGCAAGGGGAAAACGGATAGACATCGTCAATCCTGGCAGACCACTCAATCTTTCACGAGGAGGTATGATACCTGCTCTTCCCGGCACAGAGAAGCATCCAAATGACGACACCATCTCGGCCAAGTTGGAGGTTGGCTCCTTGGTCGTTCCTGTCAAGGCTGTCAAGCACCTCAAGGACTATAAAGGAGAAACGACTGGACCTGTCCAGACGAAGCCTGACCGGCTTGTTCAAGCCATTGTAATGCCTCATGAGGCAGTTATCCATAAACGATATGCCTCTAAGGTGGAAGGCTTCCTACGGCGGAAGGGCATCAAACTACCTCTCGGCTCTTAATAGTAATGGTTCTCGTCCAAATTATTATTACGCCACAGAACAACGGCTCGTTCTTTCCTATTGGTGTGAGCGGTCTATGCTCTCTTCGTGTCTTATCCTATGACCATCATGACACAGGTGGCGCAGCACGTCTTATCCAAGTTGTTTCCGAACAACTTGTTTTTCCTTACTCACCGGCTCGTTACCTTACAGTTATGACGAACCAGCACTCAACCCATACGGTAGATGACTCTCGTGGAGGCTTTCATCTGAACAACGTCGTCATCAATGGAGGCATTCAACTCCAAGTCATTAATGAAGCAACGGGTGCTCAACCTGCCGGATTTACCTTTGGCTTGTTGACGCTCAGCATTGAAGAGATTAATCGGAACTTGGTAGTAGGACAATGAAAGCCCGTCATCATACCTTTTTTAGCCGTGGGGGCGTAGACCAATTGGATAAACGTCCTACGGTAACTCTATTCGTTCCAGAGCAACCTCAGGCGGAGGAGATGCCCGACCAGCGTCCGGTCGCCGCCCAAGTACTCAAGAGGGAGCGTCCTAAGGTCGTTCGTTCCAAATATCAGCGTGGCTAAGCCCATTTTTTTTGCTACGGACATGTAGCAACACAGATGTCTCTTCATACCGTTGGTTCTGACGCACGTTATATTCTTCCGGCTTCGTATGACTCCGTTCCAGAGGCCTTCCGCTCCAACAAGGCAGCCAAGCCCATTCCATGCTCTCTTCAGACCGTGAACCTGCCCTCACTGTCTGGTACTCAGAACTTGGGTGGTTCAGCCATTGTTCAAGTGCCTTGCGGTGCCTCGGCTGGTTACATGGCAAATCCTTACCTACGCTTTACGATTCAACTGACTGGTCCTCAGGCTGGTCTGAAGAAGGATGGAACCTACCAGTTCAAGGGTGCGACCAAGTCTGCTACGGCTTGTATCAATCGTTATGCGACTTTCGTGAACAGCCAGATGGTGGATAACTTCCAAAATGCTTGGGCTCTCTACGACATGCTGTTGGCTCATTCTACCTCACAGCCATGGTTGTCTAACGATGGTAATCTGATGCTGGGTGCGGGTAACGTCTACACCTTGTCTGCTCTCCGCACAGTGGATAACCTTCCTGCTCTTCATGTCTGTGTTCCTCTGCTGGGTCTGCTGGGCTCACAGTCTGCTCTGCCTCTGTTCCTGATTAACGGCACTCTCCAGATTCAGGTTGATTTTCAGTCTTCTATTGGTGCTTTTGTCGCAGTGGATGGAACGAACATCGTAGATGGTGCGATTACGGGTGCTACCTTCTCCGAGGTCCAGTTGGTCTATGATAAGATTTCATGCGAACAAGCCTTCGTGGATTCAGTTCGTGCGGACATGATGAAGGGCAATAAGTTCGTCTTCGGCTACACCAACTACCAACTGACTTCTCTGGCCAACGCTTCGTCAGCCAACGCCACCTTTAACTACGGCCTGAATGTTTCTTCGCTTCGTGCTGTTGTCATGACACAGTATGAAACGGCTAATCTTCCATCAGCGAAGGCTTTGACTCCTTCTATTGCCAATGATATCAGTGTCTGGCAAGTTTCACTGGATGGTCGTCAGATTAGCAATATCAACCACAACGTTCTGTTGCGTCCGGCCTGTTCCTTTGCTGAACTCCAGAAGTGTATGGGTCGTCTGTTTGATGCTTCTATCTCTGAGGTATCAGGTGATGCGAACGGTGCTGTTGCTGTAGATGCTACTCAACAGCAGACCTCGGCTCAGAATGAATACTATGCCTCACGATTTGCGATTGGTTCCTCGGCTCAGCGTATTAACGAAGGCCTGGCCTTCTCCGGCAGTCCTTGCTCTGTGGCTTCCATCCAATATACCCAGGGTGCGACTGCGGTAACTTCCTACCTCCACTTCATCTCCGACCAGCAACTGTTGATTACCGCTGATGGCTCGGTTGAACTGGTCCGTTAAACAGATAAAGCGTATAGCAACGATTTATCTCTCCTCCCAGTAAAGATGATTACCCCTGTTTGGAGCAACCTTGACCGTCTGAATCGCCCCGCAACGGCAAAGCGTTTTGCTGAAGGTGGACGAGTAGATGACGCACGTCTGATGAAGCCCAAGATTCTGCTCCCAATGCCTTTTCCTCGTCCTTACGGTCCTCTGTGGAGACAGATGGACAATCCTTTTCGTCATATGTAATCGGCTTACTCAGATACTCCCTCTGCTCGTTAGAACAACCAGCGATAACAGGATTAGACCCAAACATCGCATACCATCCCATCATGCTCCGGCGAATCCGTTCGTGTTCTTCTAGGTCCATCTCTCTAGTGGTAATAGATGTCTTATTCTATTACGCCCTGGACACACCGACAGGCACGTAAATTGGGTCTTGAGGTAAAGCCGAGCCGGAAGCAGGGCAAAAAAATAGACGTTTTCCGTGATGGCTATTACATCGCCTCTATTGGCTATAAGGGCATGGGTGATTTTCCAACGTATCGTGAAACAAAGGGTGAGGCGTTTGCGAAAGAGCGTAGGCGGTTGTATCACCTACGGCATAAGGATGGTCCGGTTGATTCTCCCGCCTTCCTCAGTAAGCGTCTTCTATGGTGAGCCTACTCCGGTGGTGTGACGTCTATACCTTTTGCTCGTAGATATCCATATTTACAGGCTCTTGCTTCGGCTTCTGTTTTGAAGGTTCCTATTAAATAGTCTCCGGCTTTAGCCAACCATCTGTCCTTATCCTTAGCATATACACAGTTGCCGATACGGTCAATATTAAGCATGTTATCCTGTTGGCTAAACCAACGAAGATTACACAGTCTATTATCAGTCTTATCCCGATTGATATGGTCTATGTTTCGTAAGCCATGAGGATTTGGTAAGAACGTCTCCGCCATAAGAGCATGAACATTGAAACGAATCGCTCTTCCAACTGATAATCGTAAGTATCCATGTTTTGCCTTAGTACCACGTCTAATAGATTCCTTACCTCGTATAATTGATTTGACCTCACCGTTACGATTAACGAACACGTTTTCGTATTTAGTCGCTACCCAATCGGTGTCCATGGTTATTAGGTAAATACCACATACCATCTTTATACTCTCTACTACCGGCAAATGAGTCCCCTCGCAAGTTCCTTGCTTCGCTCCGCTGTCAAATGGACACTACGGAGCGGTATCCGATGGTTAGGCTATTCCGTTGTACTGTTTGATATTATCTGTGTCATCTTGGTAGAATAGAACCCATGGCCAGTATCCTTGACAGTCTCCCTGCGGTTATCCAAAAGGCTGAACTCCGTCTGGACGATGTTCAGTCCGTCCAAGGAGGCGATGATAAGCCGTTCATTATTATCCACTCCCGCCCCATCACTCAGGAGGAGAAGGACTTGCTCCGCTCCTATGGTGAGGTGCTAGAGTACTCACCGGCCTACGTTAATATCCCGTTGGCGAAACTGCGCTTCCGCTACTTGCTCCTTGATATTAACGAGAAGGAGGCTCGTGTCCTGCTCCAGAAGAACAGCACAGAGGCCTATCATGTTATCTGTGTCTGTTGCTGGTGGGAGAAGGAGGAGACGTTCCTTCAACAGATTCAGCCAGAGAACGTCCTTCGTAAGTTCCCTGCTCGTTCCCCCTTTGCTGATGACTTCAATCGTATGCTCCTTACCGGTAAGGTGAGTGCCCCATCGTGTATCCTTGCTGTTTGGAAGTTGGTGAAGAGTTTTTTGGCGTAATTGGGTGGATGGTACGAAAGATGTGCGACTATGCTATCCAAACCCTTATGGCCTATATCGGTATCCCTCCTATCTTTCCTTCCCTCTGGTAGATGCCCTATTCACTAGAACGAGTTGGTAAAGGCTGTCAGGTCTTCTCCCAGAGCGGTCGTCCGTTGTCCAAGAAGCCCCTCCCTTGCTCCCGAGCGAAGAAACAACTCGTCGCCGCTAATATCGCATACGCCCAAAAAAAGAACCGTAAATAACGAGTGAGTCCAATGAGGCATCACTCGTTGTTGTATTACCTTATTTTAAGCCTAAGGGGGGTATTCATGCCTCCTCTCTATTTTGGGAGCAATTGGGCGAGGAGGTTCGCCATCTTTTCCATGTCTTTCTCCATCTTCTTCTGTTTCGCCTCAACATCCCTCGCCCAAGCCTCCAGCACCTCGTTCCGCTTTGTGAGCGTCTCCGCTTCCTTCTCCTTCCGCTCACGGTGCTCCTTACACATATCCCTGCCTTTCGTCTCCTCCCGATGCTTTCGTGCGTATTCTAACCCCTTCCG
>Ga0255171_1000305_pt1 | contig 14515 bp, 9 predicted proteins | sample Atl_Yuk_RepB_8d_FD_183176 | JGI IMG/M metagenome (GOLD analysis project Ga0255171, IMG submission 183176) | Freshwater microbial communities from Altamaha River, Georgia, United States - Atl_Yuk_RepB_8d | ecosystem: Environmental > Aquatic > Freshwater > River | place: USA: Georgia | collected...
AGCCTTAGGTGGGTTTGTACCGCAACGTAAGCGTAAAGGTAACGCACTTAAAACGCCACCTCTTTCAGCATTTGAAAATATGCTCACCGCAACAGGCGAACGCGAGATTTCGACGACGATGGCATTTGTCCGTATTTTATCCACACTCGTGCGTGACAAAGAGTTAGGAAAATATATTGTACCGATTGTGCCTGATGAAGCCCGAACCTTTGGTATGGAAGGCATGTTTAGACAACTCGGTATTTATTCTTCCGTCGGTCAATTATATGAACCTCAAGATTCTGATCAAGTGATGTTCTATAAAGAGCAACAAGATGGTCAGATTTTAGAAGAAGGTATTAATGAAGCCGGTTCGTTCTCATCATGGGTAGCCGCAGCGACTTCATATACCGTCAACGGTATTCAAATGATTCCATTTTATATTTTCTATTCAATGTTTGGTTTCCAACGCATTGGGGACCTTGCTTGGGCAGCCGGTGATTCCCGCGCACGCGGATTCTTACTTGGCGCCACTGCAGGTCGCACAACATTGAATGGAGAAGGCTTGCAACATGAAGATGGTCATAGCCAATTGATGGCTGCCATGATTCCTAATTGTGTTTCTTATGATCCAACATTCTCATACGAACTTGCTGTCATTATGCAAGACGGTTTAAAACGTATGGTTGAAAATCAAGAAGATGTGTTCTATTACATCACGCTCATGAATGAAAATTACAGTCACCCTGAAATGCCAAAAGGGGTTGAGGCAGATATCATCAAAGGTATGTATCCGTTCTCAACTTCTAAAGTGAAGGGTGAAAAAGTACAGCTCATGGGTAGTGGAGTGATTCTTCGAGAAGTGATTGAAGCGCAAAAAATATTAGAAAGCGATTACGGTGTGTCAGCCGATGTATGGAGTGTGACAAGCTTTAACGAACTTCGTAAGGATGCGTTAGAAATTGATCGTTGGAATCGCATGAATCCTGATAAGCCGCAAAAAGAATCACATATTACAAAACACCTTAAAAAAGCAGAAGGTCCTATCATTGCATCGACCGATTATATGAAATCATTTGCAGAACAAATCGCTGTTTTCTTGCCACATAAATTTGTAGCTTTAGGTACCGATGGCTTTGGACGCTCTGATTCAAGAGAAAACTTACGTCAGTTCTTTGAAGTCGATCGTCATTATGTCGTTGTTGCCACACTTAAAGCATTAAGTGATGAAGGCAAAATCAAATCGTCTATTGTGGCTGATGCGATTAAGAAATTTAAACTTGATCCGAATAAACCTAATCCAGTGACACAGTAATTATGGCTATTGAAAAAATACTTGTTCCCGATATAGGTAACTTCGACAGTGTCGATGTGATTGAGGTGATTGCTAAAGTAGGTGACTCAATCAAAAAAGATGATCCCCTCATCACACTCGAATCTGATAAAGCATCCATGGATATTCCAGCACCAAGTAATGGTACTGTGAAAGAAATTCTTTTAAAAGTGGGTGACAAAATAAAACAAGGCTCGCCTATTTTAATGCTTGATATTGTGGAATCTGACAAAAAATCAGAAGCAAAAGAAGAAACAAAAGAAACTAAAAAAGAAGAAGCACCAAAAGCTTCCATTCCTGAACCTACGCGTCCAGCTCCTGAGCCTCCACAAAAAATTAAGCCACAACAAACACCAGCACCTATTGGAGATAGTGTTGCGGTAGCGCCTAATAAAAAATCGCACGCAAGTCCTTCGGTTAGAAAATTTGCCCGAGAGCTTGGTGTGAATTTAGCATTTGTTCAAGGCTCAGGTCCTAAACATCGCATTCTTATATCCGATGTACAAAGTTTTGTAAAAGGTGAGTTAGCAAGACCTCGCACAGACAATATGGGCAATGCACCGACGGTAATGCCAATGCCTATCATTGACTTTAGTCAATATGGTGAGATTGAAACTAAGCCACTCTCAAAAATTAAAAAACTATCGGGAGCCAATCTTCATCGTAATTGGGTGACCGCACCGCACGTCACACAATTTGATGAAGCAGATATTACCGATCTCGAAGCATTCAGAAAATCGATGCAGTTAGATGCTGAGAAAAAGGGAGTGAAACTGACCCTACTCGCTTTCCTCATGAAGGCTTGTGTGAATGCGCTTAAAACGTATCCTAACTTTAATGCTTCACTTTCTGCTAATGGCGATGAACTCATTCTAAAGAATTATTACAACATCGGTTTTGCATGCGATACACCGGATGGCTTGGTGGTACCTGTCGTACGTGATGTTCACCAAAAAGATGTGCTCGATATTGCAAAAGATTTAGGTGAGCTTTCTGCGAAAGCACGTGAACGAAAACTTAAACTCGAGGAAATGCAAGGTGGGTGTTTTACGATCTCAAGTTTAGGTGGCATTGGTGGTACTAAATTTACACCGATAATTAATTGTCCTGAAGTAGCGATTCTTGGTATATCAAGATCATCCATGGAACCCATCTATGATCCTAAAACAAAAACATTTGAGGCAAGACTGATCTTGCCGCTCTCGCTCTCATACGATCACCGTGTGATTGATGGTGCTGATGGTGCTCGCTTTACAAGTCACTTACGTATGATGTTATCTGACGTGAGACGACTTCTCCTCTAGTTCTTATGGCTAATACTTTTCAAATCACGGTACCTGATATCGGTAACTTCGATAGCGTTGAAGTCATCGATATTATTGTTAAAGTTGGCGATACCATTAAAAAAGAAGATTCTTTAATTACTTTAGAATCTGATAAAGCCTCGATGGATATTCCATCCACGCATGAAGGTAAAGTCACGAGTATTAATTTAAAAGTGGGCGATAAAGTAAAACAAGGCTCTAATATCCTTGTTCTTGAATTAAATGAATCAAATGCAAAACCTCAAAAAGCTGAAACTCCAAAAGAGATTAAAACTGAAACAAAGGTAGATATAAAAAAAGAATCGCCACCTGAAATACCAACACAAGTAGTTACTAAAAAATCAGATGTTGTATCGACCCATGAAACTGAAGTCGTTGTCTTGGGCTCAGGCCCTGGAGGCTATACCGCTGCATTTCGCGCGGCTGACTTAGGTAAGAAGGTCATTCTCATTGAGAGATACGAAACCCTAGGTGGTGTATGTCTTAATGTGGGTTGTATTCCATCCAAAGCACTCTTACATACCGCTAAAGTCATCACAGAAGCCGAAGAAACAGGGCATCATGGCGTTTCCTTCGGTGAACCTAACATTAACTTAGAAAAAATTCGCCATTGGAAAGCTCATGATGTCGTCGGTAAATTGACACAAGGTTTAAGTGCGATGGCAAAACAAAGACAAGTCACAGTGATTCAAGGTGTCGGTGAATTTACCACACCTCATCAAATCAAAGTGACTAAAAAAGATGGTCAAACTGAGACAATCGGTTTTGAACATTGCATTATTGCGGCCGGTTCGCAATCCACAAAATTTCCAGGTGTGAAAGATGATCCTCGTATTATGGATTCAACGGGTGCTTTGGAACTTAAAGATATTCCAAAACGTTTCCTCATTGTGGGTGGCGGCATCATTGGTTTAGAAATGGGTACCGTTTACGACGCATTGGGAAGTCAAGTCAGTGTCGTTGAATTATCAGATGGACTCATTCAAGGATGTGATCGTGATTTAGTGCGTCCCTTACAAAAACGCATGGAACAACGCTTCGAAAAAATTATGCTCAATACCAAAGTGACATCGATCGAACCCAAAACAGATGGTATTCATGTTAGTTTTGAAAGTGAAGGCAAATCAGAATCTCAAATGTATGATCGTGTCCTCATTGCGATTGGAAGGCGTCCAAATGGCAAAGCCATTAAGGCAGAGCTCGCAGGGGTCACTGTCACGGATCAAGGATTTATTCCTGTGAATAAACAAATGCGAACGAATGTGTCGCACATCTTTGCGATTGGCGATATTGTAGGTCAGCCTATGCTAGCTCACAAAGCAACACATGAAGGCAAAGTGGCGGCTGAAGTGATTGCAGGACATAAAGTTGAATTTCAAGCAATTACCATTCCATCTGTCGCATACACCGACCCTGAAGTCGCATGGGCAGGCGTCACAGAATTAGAAGCAAAACAAAAAAATATTGACATTGAAAAGGCAAGTTTCCCATGGGCCGCGAGTGGTCGCGCACTATCTAATAATCGCAGCGAAGGTACTACTAAACTTATTTTTGATAAAGAAACGCATCGCTTGATTGGTGCAGGTATTACCGGTGTGAATGCAGGAGAGCTTATTGCTGAGACCGTATTAGCGATTGAAATGGGTGCCGATGCTCATGACCTTGGTCTAACGATTCATCCTCACCCCACATTATCTGAAACAGTTTGCTTTGCAGCAGAAGTTAAAGAAGGCACCATCACCGATCTTTATATTAAAAAACGCTAAAGCGTTTTTAAATTATTCGCTAGAACAAAAAGTCCATCGAGCACTAAGTCTTTTTTGATAGTTGTGTACCTCTTTAAATCTTCTGTTAAGTGCTGATAAATAAATTCAGCATCCCCTCCACTCAAAATAATATGCACATCGCTAGACTTTGATAATGCTAATTCAACGAAAGATTTAAGATTACCTAATACACTTAAAATAAATCCTGATTGAATGGCATTGGCTGTATTGATGGCTGGTATTTGAAATTTACCATCATCATTTATTAATTGGGCAGTATTTTGCGATAAAGTATTTTTTGTAAGATGAAGTCCTGGGAGAATCACGCCACCTTCAAATGTATATTGATGTTCTTTTTTATCAAAGCTTAAATAATCAATCGTCACCGCAGTGCCAACCGAGACAATCAATGAAGCCTTTTGAATGCTTTCGCATACGCTTAATGCAGATAGCCAACGATCAACACCCAGTGATGAGATATCTTGATAGCCATTTAAAAGATGTTTCCATTTTTTATGTGGTTTCACAAATTCAACGGGGCATGAAAATTTTTTAAGTTTAATTTTTAATATCGCTTCTTTTTCAAAGCCAGCGACATTTGAAACTAATATTTTATGAATCTTCTCACTAAACTGAAAATAATCCTGATCAATATCTTCTGTTAAAAAAGAATCTTCTTGGTAGATTTTTTTTTGGTCACGAAGCATCCATTTTGTTTTGGTGTTACCAATGTCAATCAGTAGAAACATTTTTATACTTTTCTTAATGTAATTTCACCAGATGAGAATGTTTCAATACCACCCGATGGTGTTTCAATGATAAGTGCACCATCATCGGTGACACCTTGCGCTAAACCTGTCACAGATCTTCCATCTCCAAGAGATATAGTGACAATGTGATACTGGTAAACATGATAGCTCATCCACTCTTCTTTTAAAGATGCAAATTTCGACATATTAAATTGACCTAATACATCCGCCAAATCTTTTAAAATCTGACCCAATAATAAATTAGGATCGATATCATCAACACTCACACTTTTCAAATCAATCGCTGGCTGATCAATTTGATTTAAACTTTTTTTAGAGAGTTTTAAATTAATGCCAATACCAATCACCGCGGTACTCTGTCCTTCCATATCACCTTGAAGCTCAATCAAAATGCCTGCTAGTTTTTTATATTGAGGTCCATCTTGAACTAAAACATCGTTCGGCCACTTTAACTGTGCATTCAATACTCCATATCGATGAAGGCTACGAATGATCGCAACACCTACAGCCAAACTTAATCCTGAAAGAGTAGCCGCTCCTCCGTTAAATCGCCAGAGCAGCGAAAACGTTAAACTCTCACCTAAGGCTGATTGCCATGATCTACCTCGTCTGCCTCTCCCCTTGGTTTGAATATGTGTCGCCGCCACCGATGCATGGGGATGTCCTATTGAAGCTTTTTCCATTAAATAACTATTCGTAGAATCCATCACATCGAAAATTTCTAAATTAAACCAATGATGAATTTCCCCCATCACCTGCTCAATGCTGGGTTTCTTCAAAAGCATAATAGGCTGAATAAGTTTGTAACCTCGACCACGAACGGAATAAATTTCAACACCAAACTCTTCTGCTTTTTTAATGGCATTCCAAATAGAGACGCGAGAGATGTCGAATGTTTTAGCAATCGATTCACCCGAGTGAAATTTACCATCAGACAGAACGTCTAAAACTTTAAAGACGAGGTTATGTTGCATTGCGTATGAGATTAAAAATCAAATACTGATCTTATCATAGCGTTTCTTTTTTAGCTTTAAGATCAATGGATTGCGGCCAAAGAAGCCATCATTTCAGTGTAGAATATCGTTCTATGATGTCAGACCATAAAACAACAACTCAAGCACCTTCCAACTTTATCCGTGGCGTCATTGAGCGCGATTTAGCAAATAAAAGTTTTGAAGGTAAAACCTGGGCAGGCTCCCCAGGTGACGCTTCACATCATGCTAAAGCCCCAATTGATCCAGCTAAAATCAGAACGCGATTTCCACCTGAACCAAATGGCTATCTTCATATAGGACATGCAAAAAGTATTTTCTTAAACTTTGGATTAGCCAAAGATTACGACGGCATTTGTCATTTACGTTTTGATGACACTAATCCTGAAAAAGAAAATCAAGAATATGTTGATAGTATTAAAAACAATGTGTCATGGTTAGGTTTTTCATGGGAACAAAATAAAACTTCTCATCTTTATTTTGCGAGTAACTATTTTGACTTTATGTATGAGGCAGCTGAATCTCTTATTCAATCGGGTCACGCTTATGTCGATAAACAAAGTCCTGATGAAATTCGAATCAATCGTGGTACCCTTACTGAACCAGGTAAAAATTCCCCGTGGCGAGATAAATCGATAGAAGAACATCTCACATGGTTCCGCGAAATGCGCGATGGCAAACACCCTGATGGTTCCATGATATTGAGAGCTAAAATTGATATGGCCTCACCCAATATTAATTTACGAGATCCTGCAATCTATCGCATTAAACGTGCACACCATCATAATACGGGTGATACATGGTGTATTTATCCGATGTATACCTTTGCGCATCCGATTGAAGATGCTTTAGAAAAAATTACACATTCCATCTGTACCTTAGAATTCGAAGATCAACGTCCATTCTATGATTGGATTTTAGATCGCATCATTGAGAATGGTTTATTGAGTAAGCCTCAGCCTCGTCAGTATGAATTTGCAAGACTTAATTTAACATATGCTGTGCTTTCAAAAAGAAAACTAATTGAGCTCGTCGAAGATCACCATGTCACCGGATGGGATGATCCAAGATTACCAACACTTGAAGGTGCACGTCGTCGTGGTTATACACCCGAAGGTTTTAAACTATTTACAGATCGCATTGGTGTATCCAAAGCCGATTCATGGATTGACTATGCAACACTCGAAGAATCCATGCGTGAAGTTTTAAATACCGCTTGTGAAAGACGCATCGCCGTTCTAGATCCGATAGAGCTTGAAATTACAAACTACCCAGATAATATTGATGAAGATTGTTTTGCACCGAACCATCCTCTCAAACCTGAATTAGGAAAACGTGTTGTTAAATTATCTAAGTCGCTTTGGATTGAACGCGAAGATTTTATGGAAGAACCTTCAAAACAATTCTTCAGGTTATATCCAGGTAATATGGTGCGACTCAGATACGGTTATGTTGTTAAATGCACATCTTTTGAAAAAGATGCAAATGGAAAAATTACAAAAGTATTTTGTGAATATTTACCTGATACAAAATCAGGAACGCCTGGAAGTGATAGTGTTAAAGTTAAAGGCAATATTCATTGGGTGTCTAAAAAACATAGTTATCACGGAACTATTCGTTTGTACGACAAACTTTTTAACGCAGAACATCCTGGCAGTCATGATACGAATTATCTAGAACAGCTCAATCCTAATTCATGCGTCACGATTGAAGCAGAATTAGAAAAAAGTTTAGAGACTGTAATGCCTGGTGAACAATTTCAATTTGAGCGTCATGGCTATTTCGTTGCAGATATTAAAGATTCAAAACCGAATCATCCTATTTTCAATCGTACGGCAACACTCAAAGATACCTCACAAAAAATTTAATTGAATTTCATAAGCGACAAGCAATAAAAAAACCCTAAGCTCAAATTTGAACTTAGGGTTTTTTAATATAAGAAGCTTGGCAGTGACCTACTTTCGCATGCAAAAAGCATACTATCATTGGCGATAAGTCGTTTCACTGTCCTGTTCGGGATGGGAAGGAGTGGTTCCAACTCTCTATGTCCGCCAAGCAAACTGGTTGAGATACTGATCAAAGATCAATGTCTCGAATTCGGACAAAATATGAAGAAGTAAAGTTATTGTGTGTTTTGATTACAAAGTCAGCTTTAAAAAAATCTTATAAATCCTTAAAAAGAACAAGTCTTAAGGTTATAGGATCAAGCCTCACGAGCAATTAGTATCGGTTAGCTTAACGTATTACTACGCTTCCACACCCGACCTATCAACGTCCTGGTCTTGAACGACTCTTTAGTGTGCTTAAAGCACAGGGAAGTATCATCTTGAGGCGAGTTTCGCGCTTAGATGCTTTCAGCGCTTATCTCTTCCAGATTTAGCTACCCGGCTATGCCATTGGCATGACAACCGGTCCACCAGAGATCTGTCCACTCCGGTCCTCTCGTACTAGGAGCAGCCCCCCTCAAACTTCCAACGCCCACGGCAGATAGGGACCAAACTGTCTCACGACGTTTTAAACCCAGCTCACGTACCACTTTAAATGGCGAACAGCCATACCCTTGGGACCGGCTACAGCCCCAGGATGTGATGAGCCGACATCGAGGTGCCAAACTCCCCCGTCGATATGAACTCTTGGGAGGAATCAGCCTGTTATCCCCAGAGTACCTTTTATCCGTTGAGCGATGGCCCTTCCATACAGAACCACCGGATCACTATGACCTGCTTTCGCACCTGCTCGACCTGTCCGTCTCGCAGTCAAGCAACCTTTTGCCATTGCACTATCAGTACGATTTCCGACCGTACCTAGGTTACCTTCGCACTCCTCCGTTACTCTTTGGGAGGAGACCGCCCCAGTCAAACTGCCCACCATACACGGTCCCCAACCCCGTTTCGGGGTCTAGGTTAGAACCTCAACAACATCAGGGTGGTATTTCAAGGTTGACTCCACACGATCTAGCGACCGCGCTTCAACGTCTCCCACCTATCCTACACAGATCTTGTCAAAGTCCAATGTAAAGCTACAGTAAAGGTTCATGGGGTCTTTCCGTCTAGCCGCGGGTAGATTGCATCTTCACAAACATTTCAACTTCGCTGAGTCCCAAGAGGAGACAGTGTGGCCATCGTTACGCCATTCGTGCGGGTCGGAACTTACCCGACAAGGAATTTCGCTACCTTAGGACCGTTATAGTTACGGCCGCCGTTTACCGGGGCTTCAATCAAGAGCTTGCACCCCATCATTTAACCTTCCGGCACCGGGCAGGCGTCACACCGTATACGTCCACTTTCGTGTTTGCACAGTGCTGTGTTTTTATTAAACAGTCGCAGCCACCTTTTCACTGCAACCCCATCGGCCTTCGCAAGTAAATTGCTACAACCTACCGGGGCGCACCTTCTCCCGAAGTTACGGTGCTAGTTTGCCGAGTTCCTTCTCCTGGGTTCTCTCAAGCGCCTTAGAATTCTCATCCTGCCCACCTGTGTCGGTTTGCGGTACGGTCTCAACTTAACTGAAGCTTAGTGGCTTTTCTTGGAAGCATGGTATCAGTCACTTCAAGAGCAAGCTCTCTCGTTATCACGCCTTGACATTGACTCTCCGGATTTACCTAAAGAATCTGTCTACACGCTTGAACCGGGACATCCAACACCCGGCTGACTTAACCTTCTCCGTCCCCACATCGCATTAAATTGAGGTACAGGAATATTAACCTGTTTCCCATCGACTACGCATTTCTGCCTCGCCTTAGGGGCCGACTCACCCTGCGCCGATGAACGTTGCGCAGGAAACCTTGGGCTTTCGGCGAGAGTGCTTTTCACACTCTTTATCGCTACTCATGTCAGCATTCGCACTTCTGATACCTCCAGCATCCCTCACGAGACACCTTCGCAGGCTTACAGAACGCTCTCCTACCGCGTGTATTGCTACACACCCGAAGCTTCGGTTACGTGCTTAGCCCCGTTACATCTTCCGCGCAGGACGACTCGACTAGTGAGCTATTACGCTTTCTTTAAAGGGTGGCTGCTTCTAAGCCAACCTCCTAGCTGTCTATGCCTTCCCACTTCGTTTTCCACTTAGCACGTCATTTGGGACCTTAGCTGTCGGTCTGGGTTGTTTCCCTCTTGTCCACGGACGTTAGCACCCATGGACTGTCTCCCGTAATTACATTTCTCAGTATTCGGAGTTTGCAATAGTTTGGTAAGGGCTTATGCCCCCCCTAGCTATAACAGTGCTCTACCCCCGAGAATGATTTACGAGGTACTACCTAAATAGTTTTCGGAGAGAACCAGCTATCTCCAAGTTTGTTTAGCCTTTCACCCCTATCCACAGCTCATCCCCAAATTTTTCAACATTTGTGGGTTCGGACCTCCAGTACGTGTTACCGCACCTTCATCCTGGCCATGGATAGATCACTTGGTTTCGGGTCTACACCCAGCAACTGAATCGCCCTATTAGGACTCGCTTTCGCTACGCCTCCCCTATCGGTTAAGCTTGCTACTGAATGTAAGTCGCTGACCCATTATACAAAAGGTACGCAGTCACCCTTGCGGGCTCCCACTGTTTGTATGCATACGGTTTCAGGATCTATTTCACTCCCCTTCCGGGGTTCTTTTTACCTTTCCCTCACGGTACTAGTTCACTATCGGTCGATTACGAGTATTTAGCCTTGGAGGATGGTCCCCCCATATTCAGACAGGATTTCACGTGTCCCGCCCTACTTGTCGTTATCCTAGTTCCACACACGGGTTTTCGTATAAGGGGCTATCACCCTCTATGGCCGGACTTTCCATTCCGTTCTACTAACACGTGTGCTAAAAATAACAGGCTGCTCCGATTTCGCTCGCCACTACTATCGGAATCTCGGTTGATTTCTTTTCCTCGAGTTACTTAGATGTTTCAGTTCACTCGGTTCGCTTCTTGTCTCCTATATATTCAGAGATAGATACCCTTAACGGGTGGGTTTCCCCATTCGGACACTTCCGGATCAAAGCTTGTTTGCCAGCTCCCCGAAAATTTTCGTAGACTACCACGTCCTTCATCGCCTGTAATCGCCAAGGCATCCGCCATATGCACTTATTCACTTGACCCTATAACATTAAAACCTGAGCCCTTTTAAACTCAAATTTTGATGACGCATGAGACGTCTTGTTATAAGTTTTTCTAAAGCAACTTAAGACCCATATTCATATCCTTATAAAAAGCTACATATATAAGGTACAAACAAAGTCATATGTTGTTTCTGATTTTGCAATCAATTACCCATTTGAATTTATCTGCTCATCACAAGTCAGATAAATTCACTTTACTTCTTCCATTTTGTTAAAGAACGAACCTAGCAATAAAGCTAAGCGTTAAAGATTGTGAATCACAACCCTTAAGGCTTATCTTTAAATTATCAAAGAATTGGTGGAGGATGACGGGATCGAACCGACGACCCCCTGCTTGCAAAGCAGGTGCTCTCCCAGCTGAGCTAATCCCCCAAGTTTCGGAAAAAAAGATTAAATCTGGTGGGTCTGGTTGGGCTCGAACCAACGACCCCCGCCTTATCAAGACGGTGCTCTAACCAGCTGAGCTACAGACCCCTTAAATAAAACGGGCCAATGATTCTTTGATAATGCCTAACAACTGATAAGTGTGAATGCTTGATAGTTCAAGACGTTCTCTAGAAAGGAGGTGATCCAGCCGCACCTTCCGATACGGCTACCTTGTTACGACTTCACCCCAGTCATGAATCCTACCGTGGTAATCGTCTCCCTTACGGTTAGACTAACTACTTCTGGTAAAACCCACTCCCATGGTGTGACGGGCGGTGTGTACAAGGCCCGGGAACGTATTCACCGCGACATGCTGATCCGCGATTACTAGCGATTCCGACTTCATGCAGTCGAGTTGCAGACTACAATCCGGACTACGATCGGCTTTCTGGGATTGGCTCCCCCTCGCGGGTTGGCAACCCTCTGTACCGACCATTGTATTACGTGTGAAGCCCTGGCCATAAGGGCCATGAGGACTTGACGTCATCCCCACCTTCCTCCGGTTTGTCACCGGCAGTCCCATTAAAGTGCCCAACTAAATGATGGCAATTAATGGCAAGGGTTGCGCTCGTTGCGGGACTTAACCCAACATCTCACGACACGAGCTGACGACAGCCATGCAGCACCTGTGTTACCGTTCTCTTTCGAGCACTTGAACATCTCTGCTCAATTCGGTACATGTCAAGGCCAGGTAAGGTTTTTCGCGTTGCATCGAATTAATCCACATAATCCACCGCTTGTGCGGGCCCCCGTCAATTCCTTTGAGTTTTAATCTTGCGACCGTACTCCCCAGGCGGTCAACTTCACGCGTTAGCTACGTTACTCATAGATTTTACTCTACCAACAACTAGTTGACATCGTTTAGGGCGTGGACTACCAGGGTATCTAATCCTGTTTGCTCCCCACGCTTTCGTGCATGAGCGTCAGTGTTATCCCAGGGGGCTGCCTTCGCCATTGGTATTCCTCCACATCTCTACGCATTTCACTGCTACACGTGGAATTCTACCCCCCTCTGACACACTCTAGCCTTGCAGTTTCGAACGCAGTTCCCAGGTTGAGCCCGGGGATTTCACATCCGACTTACAAAACCGCCTGCGCACGCTTTACGCCCAGTAATTCCGATTAACGCTCGCACCCTACGTATTACCGCGGCTGCTGGCACGTAGTTAGCCGGTGCTTCTTATCAAGGTACCGTCAACCTCATGATTTATTCGATCATAAGTTTTCTTCCCTTGCGAAAGAGCTTTACAACCCGAAGGCCTTCTTCACTCACGCGGAATGGCTGGATCAGGGTTGCCCCCATTGTCCAAAATTCCCCACTGCTGCCTCCCGTAGGAGTCTGGACCGTGTCTCAGTTCCAGTGTGGCTGGTCGTTCTCTCAAACCAGCTACTGATCGTCGCCTTGGTGAGCCTTTACCTCACCAACTAGCTAATCAGATATCGGCCGCTCCATTAACGCAAGGTCTTACGATCCCCTGCTTTCCCCCGTAGGGCGTATGCGGTATTAGCGAATCTTTCGACTCGTTATCCCCCATTATTGGACACGTTCCGATATATTACTCACCCGTTCGCCACTCGCCACCAGAGAGCAAGCTCTCCGTGCTGCCGTTCGACTTGCATGTGTAAAGCATTCCGCCAGCGTTCAATCTGAGCCAGGATCAAACTCTTCAGTTCAATCCAAAACTATTACTTGATCCTTAATCTTGCGACTAAGGATCGGTATATTGCATTTGCTTTATTAAATCTCAAATTCATTGAGCAAGGTGATTAGCCTAATAAATTAAGCTAAGTGTCTTGTCATAAATTTAAAAAGTGTAAAGCACTTATATTTTGAGATCCAAAAATAGCGAACAAAGTTTAACCCTTGTCACGCTATTTTAGGATTTGTCTTAAAACTATAAGCACCCACACTTATCAGTTGTCTATTTGTTAAAGAACAGTAATTGTGATCTTGGTTGCGGGGACAGGATTTGAACCTGTGACCTTCGGGTTATGAGCCCGACGAGCTGCCAGACTGCTCCACCCCGCGATCGATCTGCATACATGACGCAGAGAGGTGAGACTATAGCATCTTTTTTGAAGGCCTGTCAAACATATCTCGCCCTAAAATCAAGGCTATTCGACTAAAAATTGATTAATTTTCTTTACAAAAGCGACCGGATCCTTTAATTGGCCGCCCTCAGAAATCAACGCTTGATCAAAAATCACTTCAGCAAAATCATTGAAACGCGCTGAGTCGCTTGTATTTTCAAGCTTTTGAATGAGCTTATGCGTAGGATTGATTTCTAAAATCGGTTTTGAATCGGGTGTTTTTTGTCCTGCAGCTTTGAGTAGACGCTCTAGATTGCCTGATAAATCGTGCGCGCCAGCCACTAAGCATGCCGGTGAATCGGTTAAGCGGTGTGTCACTTTCACTTCTTTCACTTTATCGCCTAACGCTTTTTGAATTTTTTCAATCAGTGATTTTGCATCTTTCTCGATTTTCTTTTTTTCTTCTTTTTCTTTTTCGTCCTCGAGCTTACCTAAATCAAGATCGCCCTTTGCAATCGATTGTAGTTTCTTACCTTCGAATTCATGGAAGGTTGAAAGCAACCACTCATCGACACGATCGCTTAAGAGTAAAACTTCGATACCCTTCTTCTTAAAAATTTCTAAGTGCGGACTATGCTTCGCTGCCTCATAGGAGTCAGCAGTGATGTAGTAGATTGCTTCTTGTCCATCTTTCATGCGAGCGAGATAATCTTTTAGAGATACGACTTGATCACTAGACGCTTCATGTGTGGAATTGAAGCGGAAGATTTTTGCAATTTTTTCTCGGTTCG
>Ga0255171_1000310_pt1 | contig 14374 bp, 23 predicted proteins | sample Atl_Yuk_RepB_8d_FD_183176 | JGI IMG/M metagenome (GOLD analysis project Ga0255171, IMG submission 183176) | Freshwater microbial communities from Altamaha River, Georgia, United States - Atl_Yuk_RepB_8d | ecosystem: Environmental > Aquatic > Freshwater > River | place: USA: Georgia | collected...
GGGGGGGCTGGTGGGGGGGGGGGGGGGGGGGGGGGGGGATGGTTACTGGAACTGTGAGGGTGAGACCGACGGCGTAGATCGTGGCGTCACCGAATCGGGCGGGGCCGATGTTGACGTCAACGGCGAGGGGACCGGCCCAGGCGATGAGGGTTTCGAGGTCGTCCTCGAGGGCGGCGACCGCGGCCGGGGTGGCGGTTTGGGTCGACGAGATGGCCGAGACCCGGAGGTGATAGTCCCAGCGGGCGTAGCCGGACTCTGCGATCGGTTCGGAATCGTCGGGGGCGACGATCACGCAGGGCACGACCGGCGATGCGGGGACCCATTCGTAGACCTTGCGGGTTGGGAACAGGTCCTCGAGTTCGGCGACGAGGTCGAGGCGGGCGGTGGTGAGTGGTGACGTCATCCGACGAGACCGTCCACCGACACCCAGGGGGCGAGGAGGGCGCCGTAGCGTTTCACGATTACGGAGGTGATGTTGGCGGGCACCTGTTGAGTCCAATCGACCTGGAGGGTTCCGTCGACACCGGTTCCGGCTTTGTAGAGTTCCGCGGCGACGTACAGCACGACGGTGACCACCGCGTCGGGAACGGCGAGAAGAGGCTCGCCCTCATCGTCGACGAGGTTCACAACGTTCGCGACCATTGAGGTCGCGGTGTAGGTGAGGCGGTCCGCGGTTCCGGCGTCAATGGTGGCGCCGAGATGTTCCTCGAGTTCCTCGGTTGTGATCCACGGCGGGGTAAGTGACACGGCGGCGGTCCTGTTCGGAGGGGGCACCCCCGGCCTCGGTCGTCCTCGAGGCCGGGGGTGATACTGACCGCCTACCTTCCCCGATAGGCGGCCAGTTCAGGCGGTTACGACAGGTCGGCCCAGGCGAACGCGCCGGGGTACTCGACGGAGAGGGCGCCGTAACCGACGACGCCGACGTCCACACCGGCGACGGAGACGTCCACGGCGCGAATCTCGACGGGTGAGCCGGGACGCTCATACCATGTTGCGCCGAGGGCGGAGCCGAGGAGGGCGGCACCGGCGGGCAGGTCCCGGTCGATCATCACGGTCAGACCGTCGGCCGACAGGGTTGGAACCATGCTTCCGAACTGGACTCGACCATCCCAGAACGCGGGTCGGTCCTGGTCGGCGAGGCTGATCCATGCGGGCAGGAGGTCCCAGGCGAGGGACAGGAACAGCGGCCCGGCGGGGGTGCCTTCGGGGTCGAGGGCGCCGATGAGGCCGGACACGACGTCGACGGGCGACGACGACGCGACGGTGGTCGCGGCACCGGCGGCGGTGATGAGGCCGGAGGTCACCGCGGCGTTGGTCTTGCGACCGTATGAGATCGCGAGGGCCTCGAGGACCGCTTGGATGGCCGACGGGTCGGATCGGTCGATCGCCTGGAGGGACAGTTCGTTCGCGCCGCCCCAGGTGCGCACGGCGACCTCCTCGAGGGTGATTGTTGCGGCCGTCGAGTCGAGTTCGTCGAGTTCGTCGACCTGCTCGTCCACGGTCGGCGTCGCCGTCCACTTTGGGTACGTGACCTTCATCCCGACCGGTGGGAGGGCACGCGACCGGATCGCGTTCAGGGTCGGGCGGCCCGGGTTGATGAGGCCGACGAGTTCGGGAATGTACGCCGGGGGCACGATGCCCTCGAGGTCGGTGGTGGTCGATCCGGCCAGGGCGGCGCGAACCTCGGAGATGGTGAGGTCGCCACGGTTCGCGGATGCGATGAGGGACGCAGCTGCGGCCAGGTCGACGGTGCGGGTGGCCGGGCGGCCGGTGTGGGGGATCGGGGTGGCGGCGGTCAGGACCGGAGCCTCCTCGACGATTTCGGGGGTGGATTCGGCGGACACGGTGGTCTCACTTTCGGGGGTTTGGTGGGGTTCGGGTTGGGGGTTGGGTGTTGCGAGTTGTGCGGCGACGGCGAGGGTTCGGGCGTCGTCGAACGCGGGGAGGGCCACTTGGGAAACCTCATTGAGGTGGGAGGCGGAGACCTCGAGGGCGTCGGCCGAGTGTGTGAAGTCGGCGAGGGTGACGCCGACCGACAGGCCGTCGCGGAGTTTCTCCGCGGCCTCGAGGAGGGCGAGGTCCCCGGCGGCGGTTTCGGGGATTCGGAACGTACCGAACAGGCCCGTGCCGTCGTCGTGGGCGTCGACGAGGTATCCGATCGGGGCGGCGGTGTCGTGATCGCGCAGGAGTTTCACGCGGGAGAGTTCGTCGGGGAGGTTCACCGATCCGGCGGCGAACCTGGTCGGTCCGGCCGAGGTGTGGCCGATCGTGTCCCAGGGGACGAGGCGGCCGGTGATGGTGCGGCGTTCGAGGTTCGCGGTGATGTTGACGTGGAGGGTGGCGGTGAGGTGTTCGGTCATCGGGTGACTCCTGGGAGGGTTGGGAGGTTCTCGAGGCGGCGGACCTCGTCGAGGGTGAGGAATCCGGCGGCGAGGGCTTTTGTGTAGGCGTCGTATCGGGCGGCGGTGTCGGATCGGAGGAAGTCGTCGAGGGCGAACCGGACCCGATGGCCGCGTGGGGTGACGTCGCCGAGGGATAGGCGGGTTTCGATCGCGACGAGATACGGGCGCAGGGTTGTGTCGACGAGGTCGCGGCGTTGCCCCTCAACGGTCGAATAGGTGAGGGAGGAGTTCGTGGGGGCGTTGAGGTAGCGGGTGGGGACGTTGAGGAGGCGGGCGATTTCGGCGACCTGATGGTCCCGGGATGGGACGAGGGCGAGTTCTTCGGAGTTCCAGGACTCCCGTTCGTACCGAAACCGGCGGTTCAGATAGCCGGTGGTGCGTTTCCGGCGGCCGGTCTCCCACGAGTTGAGGAGTTCGGTCACCTTGTCGGGGTCGAGGTCGGGGCCGTCGTCGTAGATGATGCCGGTCGGTAGGTCGGTGGCGGCGATACGTGACACCGCGGCCTCGAGGACCAGGGCGGTGCGAACGGCGCGGCCGCCGGTTTCGATTAGTCCGGGCCAATGGGCGGGAATGACGATTACGTCGCGGGCGGGGACGTCCTGGTCGCCGATTGTGTACGGGCCGCCGTCATAGTTCGGGGTTTGGACGTTCTCGTATGGGACGTAGCGAAGGTTCGCGGGGTATCCGTCGGCGTAGCGGGCAATCGTGACCAGGTAGGCGACCGGCCATAGGATGAGGTCCTCAACGACTTTCGTAATGGTCGCGGAGGTGGATTCGGCCGGATCGAGTTGTTCGGTGAGACCGTAGGGGACCGCCTCGTAGTTCGCGTTGTAGCGGCGGAGCGGGAACGTTCCGATGGTTCCGGCGATCACCTGGATGCCCTGGGCGACGGCGGGGACTCTCCACGCGCCCGGGCGGGATAGCGCGAGGTCAGGAATGTCCGGGATCGTGACCGACTGGAGGTAGCCGGACGTGGTCGTGGACAGAACCGCGGCCGATGCGGAGACGGAGGCGCGACGCGTGAAGAGTCCCACAGTCCTCTAGTTTTGTGTGCTATGCGACCGTTTCCGTCGATCCCGTGGACGGGGTGTCGTCGACGGTGTCGGTAAGGAAGGCGGGGAGGGTGTCGTCGACGGGTGTCGGTGGCGCTTGTTTTTTGGTGATGCCCAGGCGGATCGCTTGGGAGGTTGCGCCGACGAGTAGGCCGCCGACGAATCCGGCGGCGAGGATGAGGGGGCGGGTGAGTTTCACGGGATGCTCCTTTAGGCAAATCGGATGACGGGGGCGGGTTGAGGTTTCTCGACGCGTGTCGCTTCGGCGACGACCCACACAAGGGCGCGGACGGCGTGAACCGATGCGCCGGGTACGGCGGTCCCGACGAATAGGCCGCCGTCCCGAGGGCGGGCGGTGGTGCGGCCGAGCTGCTCGGTGAGTAGCGGGTTCCCGTCATGGGCGACCATGCCGGTAGTCACGGCCTGTTCGACGAACGTCGACCATCCCCGGATTTCCCGGTCCCCGACGACGCGGACGGTGTCAGGAAGGTCCCAGGGGGCCCGCTGGGGGAACAGGGGAGGGAGCAGGACCGTTTCCCGGGCTCGGATTCGAGGTTTCAGGAGCTCCCAGAGTTCCGTTTCGGTTTCGGCGGTGGTGGTGGTAACGAACACTCGACCGGTCGTCGAGGGTTGACCGGTCACGATCGCGAACCCTCCACCGGTGCGGTCCTGTTCGATCGCCGTCACGGGACCCCGTTTCGGGTCGGGGTCGAGGGGTTTCGATTCGAGGGCCGCCCACAGGCCGATCGGATACCACGATCGCTCGGTTTGTACCCATCGGTTCAGGTTGGCCCGGTAGAACGCGGCCCGGTTCGGGTTCCTCGAGGCTTCCCGGAGGGCGTCGACCTGGATGGTGCGACCCATTCCCGGGTTCGCCATCGCCCAGGTGTTCGGGTCGTCGGGGTCGGCGTCATCCGGGGCGGACCATTCGAGGAGAAGATGCGACGTCGTCGAGGCTGGTTTGCCGGCGTCGGCGAGGCCACGTTCCCGCCACGATCGCATCGCCTGGGAGTTCTCGTCTCCGGCGGTGGAGAACATCGCGACGAGGGGTTGGGGGCGGGCCATCGTGGTCGGGAGGATGCCGTCGTCGAGGACGGCCGGTTTTATGTCCCATACCTCGTCGACCAGGAACAGGTCGACCGACAGGCCGTGGACGGCGTCGGTGGACGCTACGGGTTGGTACACCGATCCGTCGACCAGGGTGAGGCGTTCCCGTCCGGCCCCTCGGGACACCTTTTCGATCGACCCGGGTAGGTGTTCCTCGAATAGGCGGACCACGGCGGCCCATTGGTCGACGGCGAGGGACCGGGTGTTGGCGGCGTGAACGACGGTTTGGGGTCCGGCCTCGACGGCGTGGGACGTGATCCACCACACGACCAGGGCGCGAAGTAAGAACGACTTTCCGTTTTGGCGGCCGACGGTCGTGAGGGCCGTTCGGAACCGGCGCCGTCCCGGTTCGATCTCCTCGAGGAGACGTTGGGCGGCGTAGGTCTGCCACGGCATGAGTTCGAGCCCGATTCGTTTCGCGATCGCGGCAACCTCGGAGCCTTTTTTGAGTGCCCCCATAGTCGGCGTTTCGAGTCTCGGCCGGTTCTCCCCGGTGCGTTTCGTCCCGCCCCGTTTCGCGGCCTTTCCGCCCCGATCCGACCCCCCCGGGGTGGATTGACCAAAGGGGGGCGCCGGGGCTTTCGACGGCCCTGTCAAAGGAACCCGGCCCCTCGAGGAGGCCGCCTTCGTTTTCGATCCGGTTCGGGTCGAGGTTTTCGGCGGTTGGGTGCGTTTCGCCTGTTTGATTGCGTTACCCAGGCGGGCGCCGTCGCGGCTATTACAGGACACGCAGGCGGGTCGGAGGTTGTCGAGTTCGTCGGTGCCACCCAGTGCTACCGGGATGATGTGATCAACCGATTCGGCGGGTCTCCCGCACCGATGGCAGGGCGGAGGGTTCTCAATGGTGCCCCCGTACACCCCGTACACCCGGGCTTTTACCTTCGCGCCGTAGCCCCTATTCGTTGCCATGTTCGACCACAATTCGATTCGGATACGGCGAGGGTTTGAGTCGGGCGTCCATGAGGAGTGCGAAGGCGAGGAGGAGGAACCCGAATACGAGGAGGATGAGCGCGGCAATCCAGCGAGGCGGTCCGAACCTAGAACGGTCCACGGTCGTCCCGTTTCGGGTGGATGAGTTCCTCGAGGTGGTGCCATACCTGGGCGACGATGCGGGTGGCGTCGAGGTAGTTGTCCCAGGTGTCGGCGGTTGTGTCGGGTGCGAGTTCCTCGAGTTCGTCGCGTAGCGCATCGCAGAGGAGTGCGATCTGTCGGAGGTGTTCGGTGTCGGTCATCATCCGAGGGTTTCCCTTAGCGCTCGGATTTCGGCGACCGTCGGCGGTCGTACCGTTTCCGGTGCGCGGTTATCTAACGGTTCTGTAATGGTTCGGGTCGCACTCTGCGACCCCGTTAGGCGCGTGGTGCGACCCCGTGGGTGCGTGGTGCTACCCCGTTCAGGTGACGGGGGTGCGTGGTGCGATCCCGTGGACGGTCTCATAGGGCTCGGGTTGGGGATAACTGTCATACGGAGGCGGTACCGTTTCGTCATCCGGTCGGGTCGTATTCCCGCCCATCCGGTGACCTCGAGGAGCCCGGCGTCGAGGAGGTCGGCGATCGCGCGACGGACAGTCGAGGGGTGGAGTTCGGTTACGCGGGCGATCCATCCGACCGACGGCCATGCGGCGTTTTCGTTTTCGTTGTACCGATCGGCGAGGGCCAGTAGGACCGCTTTACGGGATGGGGAGCCGGTGTCGGTTGTGAGCGCCCATGCGAGCGCCTGGATGCTCACAGGTTCACCGTCCCGGGTTCGGGACTGTCGTCGGGGTGGATGGCGTCGGCCTCGACGTCGGTGAGGGTTTTCGGGAATCGAACCCCCCGGGCGAGGTAGTAGCCCCAGCACGCCGAGGAACACAGGAACGTTTTCCCGTCGCGTACGTCTTGGGCGGGTATGTACGCCGAGACTCGACCGCACCAGCAGAACGCGAGGAGGTGGTCGTCGGCGGGTTTCCGTCGGATCGTGGTCACCTTGTCGCCTCCCACTCGCTCACCCATTCGCGGAAGTCGCGCAGAATGGCGGAACATTCCGGGCCGTTGTGTCCGGAATCGACCAGGGCGAGGAACAGGGCGTCCGCGAGGCGGTGAGTCCACAGGAGGAGGGCGTCGGCGAGGCGTTGCGCCTGGGCGGCCTGTTCGGCGTAGAACTGACGTTGCCGGGTGAGGGTGTCGAGCTCGGTGTCGCGTGTCATCGGTCGAATCCTTTTCGGGTGAGTACGACGGTGGCGGAGCAGGTGAACAGAAACAGGGCGATGATTCGTAGGAGGGTCATTCGGTCCCGTCCTCGAGCACGGCGCGGGCGGCGGCGAGTCCGGCGGCGTGGTCGGTGTCCCGTAGCGGGTTCCCGGGCCGTTTCTTCGGTCCGGATTCGTCGCCCTGGTCTATGAGGTGAGCGGCGACGTTCTCGCAAGCTTCGAGGCGTGCCGGGTCGACGTGGTCGGGGTCGTCGGGTAGGACGAGGGACCAGGCTTTCCGGGCGGCTATTTGGTTTCCGTGGGCGGCGGCGAGTACCCGCCCTTTCGCTTCGGGTTTCGGTGTCCCAACAGCGGGGCGACGGTTTTCGATTTCATCGGAGGACGCTATGGATCGGTTCACGGCGATACCGGCGAGGCCGAGGGCGCGACCTACCGCCGACGTTTCCGCGTTCATCATTTCCGAGTCTCGGGTGTACGGGGTACGGCCGGGGTAGGGCTCCCACGCGCACGCGACACAGGGTCGGGGATCGTCCTGGTCGCGCCATACGAACGCGCGAACCTCGAGGAACTGACGATCCCCGACGGTCACGATCTTGGGGGGGTCGGTGTGTATGCGGCCGGTCGGGTTGTCGGCGTAGAACCTCACGATCCGTTCGGCAACCGGGACGTATTTGTCCAGGGAGAAGTCAGAACCCATGAGAGCCTCCCGTTATCCATTCCAGGAGGAACCCGACGGCGAGGAGGGCGGCGACGATGGTGGCCGCCTGGGCGGGTGTGAATCCGTCAGGGGTCATCGGTCGGCCTCCTCGAGGGTTTCGAGGTACTCGACGCCCGCCTGGGTGAGGTGCCAGGTGAAGGCGGGGGAGCCGGTGTCGGTGATGCCACGGCCGTGACGGGCGACGAGTCCGGCGGTGACGAGTTCGCCGCGTCGTTTCGCGGCTGAGCCTCGGAGGAGGCCTGTGTAGTGGGCGAGTTGGCAGTCGGTGGCGTGGCCGAGGACGGCGAGGGTTTCGAGGATTGCGCGACGTCCGGCGGATCGGCCGACGGGGTTCGCGTTGGCCGCCTGGTGGGAGGTGGCCGGGTCGGTGGTGCGGGCAGGGGTTGAGAAGAGGTCAAGTTGGGTCATCGGGGAAGGTCCTTTCGGGACGTGTCGGTCCACGCGGCCCACAGGGCCACGGACTCGAGTGCGGCGGGTATGTCCTCGCGTTCGATCGCCCGCTGGAGTTCGCGGGCTGATTCCTGGGCGTAGAGGTATGCGATGGCGGTGGACAGGCGCGACCGCATACGGGCCGCGGGGGTCACCGGTCGAGGTAGTCGTCGATCGACAGGAACGAACCCAGGCGGTCCCCGTAGAGGTCGAGGATTTTCCGCAGGGTGGTGACTCGAGGGTCGGCCTTACCGTTCTCGATTCGCTGGAGGGTGTTGCGGCCGATCCCGGCGAACGCCGCGGCGTGCTCGAGGGACAGGTCGGCGTCGAGGCGGGTTTGTCGCAGGGCCCGCAGGTTCACGTTGCCGCGTAGGACGGCGTGACATCGCGGGAAGTCCTCGTCGAGTGGTGAGAGGGTCATGGGTAACCTCCTGGGGAAGGGTCCGCCGAACGGTTGTCCGGCGGGCCTAATCCCAAGCGGCCCTTGCGTTCTCGTAACTTTACATAACGAGGAAGCGGTGCCGCCCCCCATAATAGGGACGAGAGTTAGGGTCTCGTGGGCGTCGGCGACGTATTACTACCAGACCGCAACCCGAGAGTGGGGGACCGTTCTCGACGGTCGTTTCCGGTAGTCGATTACGGGACGGTAAGCGGTGAGGGTGGAGCGGTGCGCGAGCTGCTCGGAATGATCGCGCCGCCGATCGCACCGGCGGCGGTTCCGGCGATGGCCCACAGGGCCGAGGCGTCGGTTCCGGCGGTGGAGACGATCGCTCCGGCGATTAGGGCGGCGACGGCGATGACGGCGAGGGCGATGGTGGCGGGTAGTGAGTTCACGGGTTCCTCCTATGGTCCTCGAGGTGTGCTTCGAGGGTTCGATTCATTTTGCGAAGTTGTTTCGAGTGGCGGCGGAGAATGGCGGCGTTTTGTCGGTGTTCGTCGGTGTTGACCCGGCGGGTTTTGCGGGATTGCCATACGACGGCGAACACCGACGCGGCGGCCATAAGCGCGGCGGCGGCGATGCCTTCCAGCATCACGAGGTCCGAGGGATCGCGTCGACGAACGCCTGCTCTGCGACCCACACGGTTTGGCCCTCGACCTGGATGGTATTCGCACCCGGCGGGGTGATGATTTGGCCGCCGCCTGGCACCTGGACAACCCACGCGACATTTGCCATTTGTCCGGCGGGAATGTGCCATTTCCACGCCAGTCCGGCGTCGGCGAGGAATACGTGGGGTTCGTCGGTGCCTTTGATGATGTAGCGATTCATTTCGTCATCCTTCGGGGTTGGAGGTGGAGGGGGAGGAGGCGGTGGCGGTGGTGGGGGTTTGGGTAGGTGGGAGGCGATCGCGACCATGAGGAGCCAGTCGAGGTCCGCGCGTTGGGGATGGCGGGACCAGGCGTCGGAGCGGTCCCAGGGCTGGACGTCGCCGTGGCAGAACAGTCCGGCGCGGTTGAGGGCGTCGGTTCCGATCCACCGACAGGCCGATAGGACGTCGATACCGAGGAGCGCCCATAGGAGGTAGATCGCTTCGCCTGCTCGTTCGATCATCGCGACGGTGTTCGGGTCGTCGGGCGAGAGGTCTACCGATCGACCGGCTAGGCAGATTGACCAGGTGCGCGAGTTGTACCCCGACGCGGCTATTGAGAACGTCGTGTAGTCCGGGGGGACCATGACGATCGTTTCGTCACAGTCGACGATACAGGCGTAGGAGCCGGGGTCGGAGCGGCGGGCGATGAAGGCGGCGAGTTGCGCGGCCGATCCGGGACCGGTTGACCCTTCGGACGTGTGTACCCCGACCGCCCAGGTCGGCGAGTTCGCCCTCGACGGGTAGAACTGCGCCGACGCTGGTGGATGGTCGAGGAGGTAGTAGCCGGTCACGACGTCGGGGCGGTTGAGGTGGACGGTCCGAGGTCCACGATCGACAGGGTGGCCCCGGCCTCGACGTAGATTCCGCCGGTGCCGGTCGCCTGGGCGATCGTGAGGCCACGCGTCATGGATGAGCCGGTGGTCGTGAACAGGAGCGTCGTCGACCCCGAAAAGATGTAGTTCGCCCCGGCGGCGTAATAGGACATGATTCGAGTTGGCGACCCGGCGCCGGTGTGGATGCCAAAGTTGACTCGTCCCCCTCCTTGCGGGTTACTGGAAAACGACACGGTCGCCTGGTAGTTCCGATTCGCGATAGGGGTGCCGGTCCAAGACACAGGGAAACCCCACGCCGCGGCGGCGTAGAACACCGACGAACTGGAAACCTGTTCGGATACCTGACCCCAGGGAAGGTTCCACGGTTTCGCCCAGCCGGTCGTCGCCCCGTAATAGACCTCGAGGGAGCCGGGGTCGGTCAGGAACGACACGAGACCTCGAGTGGGTGAGGTGATCGCGGCGGCCCTGGAGGCGGAGTTCGTGAACACCTGGATCGTTTGATCCCGGAGGTACGAGTTCATGTTGGCGGCGGTGACCTCCTCGAGGGCGGCCCATGTTTTCCAACCGGTCATAAGTGGTTCCTTTCATTTGAGGACCGCCGAATAGTCGAGGCGGTCTTTCGGGTCGAGGTTGAGGGTGAAGTAGTTCGAGGTGTAGGTGTACGGGTTCGCGAACGTGGTGAACACGGTTTCCCAACCGCGTTGGGGTGTGTAGGTGTCGGTTCGGCCGCACACCTGAACGGAGGCGTTTATCCCGTCAAGGTTGATTGTCCAGGCGACGCCGACGAGGTCGGCGCCGTCGGAGTTGAGGAGCGCGTACACGTCGAGGTTCGGGGTTTGATGGTTGTCGTAGGACCCGTTCACGCCGACGGTCACGGGCCAGCCCGCGGGGTTTGCTTTGTAGAGGTTGAGGGCGACCCCGGCCCACCATGTGAGATCTGCCTGGTCGCGGAGGCTTGTGTCGAACGTCCACCTGTTCAGACCGTTCGCGTCGATCGACGCCTGGTTAGCGGTCGTGACAGGCGTGAGGGCCCCGGCCGTCGACGTCGCGTAGATGACGTTACGAACCGACCCGTAGTCGATTCCGGGGCGGGTGGCTTCGGTGAAGCACTCCGGGACCGCGGAGAGGCTTGTGAGGGACGAGTCCCGGGCTGTCGACCACCATTCGGCCCCGTAGGACAGCACCCCGTCGGGACGGACCGTCAACACCCCCCATTCGGACGCGGCGGCCTGTTTGATTTGAGTCAGGGCGTTACCGGCGAGGGTGGTGGCGGCCATTGGACGGCCGGTCGTCGAGTTCCGGCCCTGGAGGGTCGCGGTCGAGTTCGCTTGGGTGAGGATGCGTTGGATTCGTTGGATGCCGGTGTCACCTGAACCGGTTGCGGTGACGGCGGTGAGGTCGACCTGGGCGATCTTCGTTAGTTCGTCGACGCCGGTGATGGTCGCGTAATCGTTCGCCCAGGTGAGCGACCACAGGTAGCCGGTGAACACCGGCGATTTCGAGGCGTTCGGAGTGGTGGCGTTTGTCCAGCACAGGCGGAACGGGAGACCGGCGCGGAGTTTCGCATAGTACGGGCCGAGGGTGTTGGCCGGGTCGAGGTCCCGATCGGGGTCGTAGAGTTTGATTGACGCGTGGCCGGGGTTCACGGCGTAGAAGTCGGTGGGGTTGACCGATCCGCGCCTCCAGGTGGCCGACACGGTCGAACAGCGGAGGTCTTGCCATTGGTCGACGGTGCCCTCGAGGACGTTCCCGGCGGTGAGACGCGACAGGGTTCCGCCGTTGAGGGTCCACCCGTCGGAGGCGCCGACGGCGAGGTCCACGGACAGGGCGGGACGGGTTAGGGTGCCCATTACGGGAGCCCATAGATTGGGAAGGAACCGGTGCGGTTGATGTAGTCCTGGATTTCGGCGACGATCGCCGCGCCGACATCGGCGCCGTTCGTACCGAATCCGGCCTCGACGCTGATGTTTATGTTCACACCTTCGGCCGATGCGATCGGGCCGCCGCCGACGAGGTTCGAACCGTTCGTCGGTGAATCCGGGGTGAAGGCGACGAAGTAGGACCCGAGACCGGGTACGACGGCGTTGAGGGCGGCCGCTACAAGCCCCTTTAGGACCTTCCCGAACGTTCCGGAGAAGTTGTTCAGTATCCAGTTGTTCAGGGCGTCGCCCATCGCCTTCGCGAGGCGGAGACCGAGTTCGGCCATGAGCGGGACACCCTCGAGGATGACTTTCGATTTCAGGTCGACCAGGGCCCGCACAAGGACCGAGGTGAGCATGAGGCCGATGTACGCGAACCCGGCCATTATTCCGCCGGACACGAGGGTGCCGTAATACTGGAGGGTCGGTTGGTTTTCCTCGATCCATGTCGCGATCGAGTTGAGGAACGTGTCGAGGCGTTTCAGGAGTCCCGGTTCACCCGATTCGGGGTCGCCGTTTATGACCTTGTCTAGCCAGGAGCCGAACGCTTCGATCCACGGTCCAACCTTTGGGAGGTTCTCGCGTAGCCAGGTGGAGACCTTGTCGGAAAGTTTCGGGATTTCTTGGGAGAGCCATTCGAGGAGACCGTCCCAAGCGGTTTGAATGCCGTCGAGCCATCCGTCCCAAGAGGGGACGTGGTCGCCGATCCAGGTGGTGACATTGTCGAACAGTTCGCGGAGGCGGGTTTCGATTTTCGGCCAGGCGTCGCCCCATTTGTTCGCGATTTCGTCGAACGCCCCCGAAAACCCGCCCTGTCGGAACGCGTCGACGACGTCCTCGACCCCTGGGACCACCGAATCGGAGAGGAAACTAGTGACGTCGGCGAACGCTGGAAGTAGGACGCTGCCGATCTTGGTTTTCACGTTGTCGAACTGCGCCGAGAGGACCTGTTGTTTGTTGCCTAACTGTTCGGATTCGCGAGCGAACGCGTCGCCGATCTCGATTCCTTTTTCCTGGAGTACCTGGAGGGTGCCGAGAATGTTTTGCTGGGTGGTGAGGGTGCCGTTCACCTCCTCCCCGGTGCGGCGGAAGTAGGCGGCTTTGACGTTCGCATCGTTGAGGAGGACCCCGTATTTCTCGAGGGGGTCGCGTTCCCCGCGGAACGCCGACCCGATCGCGTTTATGGCGTCCTCGGTGGGGAGGTCTGCGAACGCTCCGAGGTCCCCGGCGAGTTTCGTGAGTTGCGTTGCGAATCCGGCGGCTTCGGTTCCGGACAGTTGGATCGCCTTCGCGTAGACGGAGAACCGGTTAGCGGCCTCGACAGCTGCGAGTTTCGAGAGTCCGAGGGTGTTGGCGGCGCCTTCGGCGAACTTTGCGATGGTTTCGGATGCGGCGCCGTAGTTGTAGTTGAGGGTTCCGAGGGCGGCGGAGAGGCTGGCGGCTTTGTCGATTCCGTCGGTTAGGGATCGTCCGGCGGTGACGGCGAAGTCGGTGATTTTGTCTAGGGCGAACGATGCGACCGACGCGGTGACCCCGGCGGTGAATCCGGCGACCTTGCTGGAAAACGAGTCGAGGTCGTCTCGGGCCTGCCGGGAGTCGGAAACTATGTCGACTTTCAGGGTGGCGGGTTTACCCATTACGGGCCCTTTCCGTTAGCGGTTTCGCCGATTTGGTCGACGATGTCCTCGAGGGCCGCCGCATAGATTCGGGACCACACCGGTTCGGTCCTGGTGGCGGCGTCGGTGACGAACGGGTTCGGGGCGATGTACCATTCCCGGCCCCGTATGTTCCGCACCTTCGCCGGAAGTTTCGGTGACCCGGTCGGCCATCCCCAATGGATCGGACCGGCGTAGGGGATACCGGCCGCGGTCGAACGGTTATTGCCCACCGATACCCGGGCGTACCGTTGCCCGGAGTTCGGGCGGATAGACCCGGCGAGTTTCCCGGACCGTTTCGGGGCGTCCTCTTGCGCCGCCGATGCGACGACGGCCGCTACCTGCTTGTGCGCGGTTTTCAGGTCGTCGAGGTCACCGGCGGCGGTTCGGAGGGCGCGTCGGAGTTCTCGGCCGCCTTCGATTCGGATGGCCGAGAATCCCACAACGGTCAGACCTTCGTAATCGAACCCTGGACGGGCAGGGAGATGGTGAAGGCGAGGGGATCACCGGCGGCGCCGCCTGCCGGTGGTTTCCGGCCGGATGCTTCACACGTGAAGTCGACACCGGCGATCTCGAGGACAGCGGTGAGGGTCGTTTCAGCGTCGGCCGACGCCCACAGAAGGTCGCACAGGCTTGAGGCGTCGCCCCAGTCCTGATAGCCCTCGAGGATGAGGTTGTAGGACTCATCGTTCGAGGTGTAGGTCCCACAGAACGTCTTGACGGTGGTTTCGGAGTTCGTGGTTTCCAGGCGGGCGTTTCTGACCTGGCATTCGTACTGGGTGCCCTCGAGGGAGAGGGTGAGGGTGGAGATGAGGGTGGGGGCTGGCATTAGGGGGCTCCTTTAGGGGGCGGGGACGGTGGGGGGGATGGTTACTGGAACTGTGAGGGTGAGACCGACGGCGTAGATCGTGGCGTCACCGAATCGGGCGGGGCCGATGTTGACGTCAACGGCGAGGGGACCGGCCCAGGCGATGAGGGTTTCGAG
>Ga0255171_1000321_pt1 | contig 14127 bp, 15 predicted proteins | sample Atl_Yuk_RepB_8d_FD_183176 | JGI IMG/M metagenome (GOLD analysis project Ga0255171, IMG submission 183176) | Freshwater microbial communities from Altamaha River, Georgia, United States - Atl_Yuk_RepB_8d | ecosystem: Environmental > Aquatic > Freshwater > River | place: USA: Georgia | collected...
GCCGGGATCCCTCTGCAGCCGGGCCAGCTTGAGGTCCAGCATGCACAGCACGACCTGGGCCGGGGTGACCGGATGACCGAGCGTGACAGACCAGCGGGCGGCAATGGCGGCCATGCTCTGGCGCGGCTCGCCGTAGGTCTTGCTGCGGTCGGCCAAGACGTCGGCCGCGCGCTTCAGCAAGGCCGCGCTCATCGCACCCCTCCCCGGGTCTCCAGGGCCCACAACAGGATCGCGATGGCATCGGCCTCGTTGTCGTCGGCCGGGCTGTAGCCGCGCTCGCGGACGGCGGACATGACCGCGGCCTTGTCGGCATTGCCCCTGCCGGTGATGAACCGCTTGATGGTGCCGACAGGCACGCCTTGGTAGGCAATTGCCTGCTCCTCGCACCACGCCGTCAGCATGGCCAGCAAGCCACCGTGCACGTGCGCCGCATCCGTGCTGAGATGTCGGCGAACCTCCTCGAAGTGGATGGCCGCGATACCGGGCGTGTCCTTGGCAATGCCCTCCAGCCAGGCGCGGAACCGCAGGTACCGAATGCCACCGCCGTCGTAGCGGCTCGGCCGGAAAGAGACAGTGCCGCTTACGATGCCGCCGTCGGGCAGCGCCATGGCCCAACCGGTCGTGGTCCCAAGGTCGAGCGCCAGAATAACCGACTGTTCCAGTCGGGTTCTGAAGCTTCTGAAGGTTCGATCGGTTACTCCCTCTACGCGCGCACGCGCGCGCGTGGGGCCGTTAACGGTTTGATCCTTCAGAAGCTTCAGGATGCCCATTTTACTGGGTTTTTCGAGGTTCATGGCGTTCAGAACTCCAGAGGGGCGGTGGACGTGGTTGCTGGCTTGAGTGCGATCCCGCGGAACCCCATTCGGGTACTCGTGGGTTCGCGCCACTTCTCGAAGCCCCGGGCGGCAAGGCTCTCTGAGAACCGACGGATCGAGCCGGCGTACTCGCCGGCGGCTTCGGCCCAGATCTTCCAGGCGCCGTACAGGGTCGCGGAGAGCTCGGTCCTGGAAGGCCCGACGTCGCAGGCCTCGGCCATCCATCGACCCAGCGCGTCCTCGTCGTCGAAGTATTCCTGGGTCGCGGCCTGCACGGCGGTGGGCGGCATCAGACCCTGTCGCTGCCAGTCCAGGCATCCCTGGAGGGCCCAGGCGAGGATGCCATCGCGCTCGGCGAGCAGGCGGTCCGTGAGGGTCTTGTCGCGCCGCGGCTTGGGGATGGTCACCGTGAACGGCACCATGTGGAAGCGCCGCCGCATCGCCTCGTCGATGTTGCGGATCGCGGGCTTGTGGTTGCCGGCGATCACCAACTTGAACTGCGGCAGGAACTCGAAGAAGTCCTGGCGCATGAAGCGGGCCTTGATCGGGTCGCTGCCGGTCATGAGCTTGAGCTTGCTCTCGGCCCACCGGCGGCCCTGCTCGGTCTCGGCCGCCGACACGAAGCGCGCTCCGCGCAGACCGGCGAGATCGGTCGGATGCCGATCGCCGGTCGTGGCCATGAACATGTCCATCGGCGCGGTGGTCGCGTAATTGCCCAGGATGGCGGCCACAACGTTGCAGAACACCGACTTGCCGTTGGCACCCGTGCCATAGAGGAAGAACAGCGCGTGCTCGCTGGTCAGGCCGGTCAGGCTGTAGCCCACCATGCGCTGCAGGTAGGCCTGCAGCTCGGCGTCGTTGTCGGTGATGGTGGCGAGGAACGTCTTCCAGGTCGGGCAGTCGCCCTGCGGCGTGGCGCCGGCGAGGCGGGTCATGCGGTCGGCACGATCATGGGCGCGCCGGTCGCCGGTATTCAGGTTCACGACCCCGCCGGGCGTGTTGAGCGCCCACGGATCGCGATCCCATTCCTCGACAGTCGCAGCGTGTCGCCGGTCCGCGCGGGCCAGACGCTCCACCGCCGACACCGTGGACGCGCTGGCCAGCCTCGCCGCGAGCTTGGCCCGTCCGCACTGCGCCGCCGCCTCGCGACAGACCAGGCGCGACAGGTGCAGCCCCTTGAGCGTCGTCTCGTGCTGCCACTGGCTGCCGGTCCAGACCAGCCATTGACCCCACGCGGCCACGAAACGCCAGTCGTCACCGTTGCGGCGCGTGAACTCCAGCGCCAGCGCGTCCTCGGTGTATTGCGGGGGCGGCGCCTCGTCCTCGGGCCCGCCATCATGCGGCGGCTGGCCAGGTCCTCCGCTCTGATCGCCGTTCCGGTCGGAATCCCGCCGCCACAGGCGCTCGGCCTCGTGCTGCAGCCGATCGAGCGGCCAGGGCGGGTCGATGCGGGCCTCGTTGTAGGCCACGATCTCGGCCCAGGCCTGACCCGCCTCGACATGGCCCTCGCGGCAGCGGCGGATCCAGTAGCCGATCACCCGGGACAGCGCGTCGAACCGGGTCGTGCCGTCGACACCGCCTTCGCGGACCTGCTGGCCGAATAGCTCGGTAACGGTTCCCCGGATCGCGGTGGCGTCGTTGAAGTCGAGATCGGAGGGAGCCTCGCCGTCCAGCGGCGGCATGGCGAGCACGGCCTCGGCGAACTCACGCAAGTCGAACTCGACGGCATTGCGTTGCAGGATCTCGACAGGTCGCCGCACCCCACCCTTGGCGTGCACGGAACCTGCCACACGGATCGGCTGATGGGCGGACCGGAAGGCCGGATCGCCGCCGACCTTGGCGGCGATGGCGTGCCGCAGCCGGCAGACCTTCGCGATATCCTCGCCGATGGCCGGCTCGGTCAGCTGCCAGTAGAGATGCCGCTTGCGCTGCCCCTCGGGCGTCACGCCACCCGAGGCGATGTCGAGCGTCGGCATCCCGAGATGCTGGACCAGGTGATCGCGCTTGGTGGCGATGTCGCCGTGGTCGAGATCCACCAGCACGACCTGCGTCTGCACGATGTGCTCGGCGCGTGCCTCGCCGGGCGACGCCACCGTGCCCGGCACTACATAGAGCGCCATGCCAGTCTCGGTGGCCCAATCCGCCTGGATCGCGAGCCGGGATGCGAGGTCGGCATCCGCCGCCAGGAACGGCGTGTGCGGCGGCCGGTCGGCGGCGCCCTTCTCGGCCAGCGCGCGCACCGGCACGAAGCCGTCGCAGTAGCCGAACACGATCTCGGCGAAGGTGGCGATGGCGACGGCATCCGGCGCAGCCGGCACGGGATCGGTGCTGGCCACCATCATGCCCAGCACCGCTGCTTGAAGGCACAGGCCGTGCACTCGAAGAAGCCGGGCTCGGAGGCGACCCGCGGCAGCCACTCGCCGGCGTCGCAGGCCTGCAGGATGCGAACGGCCTTGTCGCTGACAGACTGAGCGAGACCGCCATCGAAGGGCACCAGCTCGTGCCAGAGCTCGCTCGTGTCCTTGTTGACCGCCGTGAACAGTGCCGGCGCCTCGGTCAGGCCCATGTAGGCCTGATAGAGCGCGACTTGCGCGGCGTAGACCGGCTTGGCCACGGTGACGCCCCGCCGGGCCATGTCGCGCCAGTTCTTCGCGTTAGCCGTCTTGCACTCCCAGAGCGCCGGCACGGCGAACCCCTCGGCCGCCACGATCACGCCGTCGATGTGCCCCTTCACGCGGCCGCCGGCGACCGAGAATCCGAACTGCTCGCCGCTTCGATTGCGCGTGCGCAGGTCCAGCCCGGCCTTGCGCAGCCACTCGACGGCGAGATCCTCCAGACTGTGTCCCAGGGCAAAGGTCCGGAGTGTCCGTCCGGGGAAGCCTGCCCCCGGATCGCGGGGCACGTTCAGGTACTCGAATTGCAGGCGCCGAGCGCAGGGATCGCCGAGCCGCGATCCGCCGAGATAGTCCCGGCCGGGCCGCGTCTCGTTCTCGGCCTCCAGGGCACGATCGATCAACGCGTTCAGCCCGTCGGCAAAGTTCGGCTCCTTGGGCCGATGGTTGAAGTCGAGGGTGTCCATCAGAAGGGGATCTCCGGAGTGTCGTTGCGGGCGGTGGCGTGCAGGGCGTCCTGGAAGCCACCGACGGCGGCCTCGATCAGGGTCAGCACCTGCTGCTCGGAAAGCTCGTTGAGCCGCGTCGACCAGCCGATCTCGGCCATGATCTCGGCGACCAGCTTCATGGCGGTGGCGATGGCCGTCTTCTCCTGCTCGGTGAGGTCAACCACGGCGAAGGACCTCCCAGCCAAGCGCGACCAGAACCCTTGGCAAGCCATCGAGCAGAACCAGACCGATGGCCGCGGCCGCTTCGAGCGCACCGGGTCGAACCAGCCAAAGCCACTGGCCGGTCGCCGGCAGACCGCGCAGAGCACGCCGCGCGGGTGCCAGCACCGCAGTCGCAAAGAGAACGAGGAAGGCATCGGTCACGCGGCCCTCCTCGATGCCGACGCGAGCACCGCCGCCCGGATCGCCGGCCGGTTCCACAGGAAGTTCAGGTGGCAGTTGGCGGCATACTTCGAGAGGCCGAAGTCGAGGGTGGCATTGGCGTACCCGGCACGGCGCAGCAGGTCCTGCTGCTTGATGCTGGCCGGCTGCGACAGCCAGCCCCGGCTCTTGCTGGCCGCATCGGTGGTCTCGACCTGCCGGAGGAAGTCGTCGGCCGCCGCGAGCACCTGCGATCGCTCGCCGACTGCCAGATGCCGGAGCCGCCCTCGACGCGGCTGGCCGACGGCGTGCCAGTGGATGCCGTCGAAGAACACGCCGCCCCAGGCGTCGAAGCCACTGGCGATCAGCGCCTGATCGTCGCCGAACAGATCGCACCAACGAAACGGCGAGCGGACCAGCAGGTCGATCTCGGTCAGTACGAACTGATCGATGACCCGCTTCTCGCCTATCTGCCTGAGCCAGACGTGGCCGCAGAACGGGCAGGTGGTCGTGCCGAGCGGCAACTCCGCCGCGCAGTCCGGGCAGGTCTTGTACGGCGCCTCGCCCGTTGCTTCCTCGCCGTCGAGCTGCACCTCCTGCTCGATCGAGCCGTGCCGCTGGGCCGCCCCCGCGAAGTCGAGCAAGATGCAGTCGGTCTTCACGATGCCGGGGTAGCGCTCGGGATCGACCTTGCGCAGCCCTCGCCCAACCGCCTGGATGAACGTGCCCTTGTGCAGCATCGGCCGCAGGATCGTGATGCAGCCCAACGGCTGGCTGTCGAAGCCCTCGGTCAGCACCATGCAGTTGGTGAGCACTTGGACCTCCCCGCGGTCGAACCGGGCAAGGGCGTCGACGCGGTCGCGGGCCTTCATCTCACCCGTCACGGTCTCGGCGGTGATGCCCGCTGACTGGAACGCTGCGGCCACCGACAGGGCGTGCTCGACGGTGGCGCAGAAGGCGATGGTCCGGCGACCGCCCGCCTTCTCCTTCCAGTGAGCCACCACTGCCTCGTTCAACACCGAGTGGTTCAGCACCTGGGCCGCCTGGCCCATGTCGAAGTCGCCGGCGGTCGATTCCACACCGGACAGCTCCGCGTCCACGCCCAGGTCGATGGTGAAGGTCCTGGGCGGAACCAGGATGCCCTGCTCGATCAGGGTGCCGATCGGCAGCTGGTAGCCGACGTTGCTGAAGGTCTTGCGCAGGCTGCGGCCGTCACCACGACCCGGGGTCGCCGACAGCCCGAGCAGCTTGATCTGCGGATTGAGCGACCGGACGTGGGCGACGATGCTCTGGTAGCTATCGGATGCCGCCCGATGGCACTCGTCGATCACCAGGTGCGACACCGCCGGCATCCGGGTGCGCCGGTTGGTCCGCGCCAGCGTCTGCACGCTGCCGAACACCACCCGGCCCGACCAGTCGTCCTGCTCGGCCTTCACGACGCTTCCGGCCACGCCGGCGACGGCGCTCACGGTGGCCCGGTTCTGCTCGATCAGCTCGTCGGTGTGCTGCAGCATGAGGAACCGGCTGCCCGGCGCCTCGGCCGCTTCCTCGCCGATGTAGAAGCCGGCGATGGCAGTCTTCCCCGCCCCGGTTGGCAACACGAGGATCGTGTTGCCGTGCTCAGTGGTCTTGGTCCGGGCGGCCGCGACGGCCGCCTGCTGGTAGTCCCTGGGGATCATGGGCGGAACCTCAGCGTGCCCAGAACGGTGCGGAGGCCGCGGGCGGCGCTGCGCCGGGCTGGTTGCCCACCCAGGACGGCGCCGGGCCCGACGGAGCCGCAGAAGCCGCTGCGAGAGCCCCCACCACGGTGGCAGGCATCCCCCCCATCAGCTTGATGTAGTCGGCGTGCTCGGCCGTGATCGCCGCCGCGATTACGTTCCGCCCGTCGTCCTCCGGGTTCTTGCGGTCGCGGTCGATCCCGACCTTGGCCACGAACTCCAGACCATTCAGATCACCCAGCGTGCGGATGGTGCGCGCCGTCCGGGCGGTCTCGGACGTGTCCTCCGATCGCACCGCGCGTGCCGATTCCAGGATGCCGCGGATCAGCGACCGGCCGCGATTGGCGTAGACATCCTCGCCGCGCTCGTTGGCTGACCGGCCCTTGATGCCGATGCGGGTGAACAGCCGCCGCCGGGCGTAGGGCCCGTCGAGGATCACGGCCTCGGTATTGAGGTACATCGCCTCCGAGGACTTGCTCTGCGTCATCCAACCTTCCGGACCGGCGCCGCCAGGCCGAATGGAGAGCCGCACCTTCACCAGCGTGTTGGCCGGGATGAGCGCGAAGGCCGAGGACTGGGTCTCCGCGCCGTTGAAGTCGAACGAGTTGCCCATGGACATGGATCAGGCTCCCTTGGCGGTGTCGGTGGAGGTCGGGGTGGCGTCGGCCGGGCGGCCGTAGTCGAGCCGCGGCGGCGGCGCGCCCGCGGGGCGGCGGATCTTCTCCATCAGCCGGCCGAGGTGCGGCTCCTCGATCGTGTCGAGGCGGCCGCTGCGGTCCTTCGCCGGGTACCCGAACGGGTTCAGCGTCGTGCAGACGAAAGCGCGGTACGGCTGTCCGTCCTCGGTCTTCAGTTCCGCCATCGTCACGACCTCGTCGACGATGCCGGGCAGTTCCAGACCGGTCTTGGCGCCTTCGACCTGCAGCGAGAAGTACGGCCGGCTGAAGTCGTCGAGCCGCTTGTCGAGGATGCCAACCAGCCAGACGTTCTTGCCGGGCGTGTGCTGCAAGTGGGTCAACCAGGCGATCATCTCCTGGCCCAAGAGGCCATAGGCGCCGCGCATGTCGGGCTTGCCGCTGCGGTCCGAGGTCGCCTGCGGCTGGCCCTTGCACCACTGCAGGCAGAGCCTCGAGGCGACCGTGATCGAGTCGACGAACAGCGTGTCGTACTTCCCCAGAACCGACGGATCGCCGAACGCGGCGCAGACCCGCTCGTAGTGCGAGTTGCTGTAGGTCTGGTCGGCGCGCATCGCCGGGTTCGGGCCGCCGACCCAGCAGGCCATGTCGCGCGCCAGCTCCCAGTCGCGGATGCGGACCTCGTCGCCGGGCCAGCCCTGCACGGCCAGCTCGCCCGCCTCAAGGTTCAGGAACAGCGTGCGGGGCGCGTCCAGCGTCCACAGCTGGGACGTCTTGCCGATGCCTGAGATGCCGGTCAGCACCCCCTTGATGCCGCGCTGCTCGGCCAGGCGCTGGTCGGCGGTGATGATGCGGAAGGCGGTGGAGGAGATCATCGCGACAGCTCCCCCTGTTCCACGTAGCTGACTGCGCCAACTGGGAGAACTACGGCGCCATCGCCCTCACCCATCACGGCCTCGTACAGGCGGTCGAGTCGCTCAGCCTCGTCCAGACACTGCATGCCCTTGAGCCGCATGAAGCGTCGCGCCGAGTCGAGTTGCGCCGGGTCGGCGATCAACTCCCTGACAGGAACTTCCTCATCGAGTTCGGGAACGAAGTACGAGGGCCGCTGCAGCGCTCGAACGTGTGGCAGGAAGGACTCGTGGATCTCGCCGAAATGGGCCTGTGCACTGCCGTTGCCCCACTTGTGAAGCTCGCGCTTGACCTCGGCGATGCAGCCGTTGCGAAAAATGCGAGCGGCACCCTCGACCTCGGCAGCATTGGCCGTGTTCGGAAAAAGCGACTTCAGGATGTAGTCGACGATGCGGGGGGCGTTGCGACCGACCACATCGGCTGCCTCCCAGACATGGGACGAGAAGTCAGGCGTTCGCTTGAGCACGTGCAGTCTCCAGGATGGTGTTGAGGGCGTCTCGACCGCGCGTCATCTTCGCGATGCTGCGTTCGAGCATGGTGGCGTCGAGGCAACCCGACAGGATGAACTCGGCGCCATGCGCATCGAGGTAATCGGCGATGCGCGTGCAGCAGCCGTCGATGCCGGCGCTGGCGTCATAGGCGGGATTGGGTTCGTAGAGAGGGTTCTTCGCTCGCTTTTTCGAGCGACCACCGCGCAGGCCACGCATCGCTGCGTCCACAACCATTTTGCGGAGCGCCGCCCTGGTCGGCTCGTCGCCCTGTTCCATCTGCTCCTTGAGAGTGCGATGGACGACGCCGGGCTGTGCCCGCTCTGCATCGCGCAAAAGGCGCGCCTCATGAACGTCCTTTCGAGAGAGGCCGAGATCGGCCGCTGTGGGCGTCGAAAAACCGTTCTGCTCCGGAACGGTTTTTGCGGGCCGGCCACCGCCAGACACCTCGCCCCGCTCCTGGGCCGCGTCGTACTCGTCGGCCAGCCGAATCTTCGCCTGGGCCTCGATCTGCAGAGCGTGTGCCTGGGCACGATGGGCGGCGACGATCAGCTCGTCGTGCGCTTGCTTGGCTTTCGCCAGCCGCGCCGCGCGCTTGGCCGCGTCGTAGGCCAGGGCTGCCAGATCACGGGCTTCCAGCACCTCGGCCGCGTCGCGCGCCTTCACCAGCGTCGCCGCGGCATCGGCGACCAGCGTCGGCAAGTGGCTGATGGTGGTCGAGATGGCGGGCACGTTAGTCATGCGGCCTCCGTCAGCAGAACCTTCGACAACGAAACGGCGGCTTCGCTGCGGCGCGGCCGCATGACCGCGAGGTAGCTGAAGCTGTCGGGACCCAGGCGGCGCTGGAGCAGGTGAACCAGCCCCTGCTGGGCCGCCCAACGGGCACGATGAGCGACACGGTTCAGCTGGCGGCGCTGGCTGGCCTCGGATTCGTTGCAGTCAACGCTGGCATCCATCGCAAGCACACCACGGTGGTACTCGAGCCGGTCGCCCGGTTGGGCCTGCGCAATCCACGCACAGAAGGCAGCGTCCGAGAGCCGACGGACCAGCGATGGATTGGAGAATTGCCTGTTCACACCTTGCTCCTACTCATCGCTTTCGCGATCCGTCTCACCAACGTTGATAACAGCCATTGCGGGAAAAACAGCTCCGCACGACTACGCAGAGCTACGCACAACTACGCTCGACGCAGCGCTGCGTGTGCGTGCGGTGAAGAAGGAAGCGCCGAGAACTGCGACGGCACGCGTCTGCAGGATCTCTTGCTCTCGCTGAGGAAGTTGCCGAGCGACACGTTGCCGATGTCACTTTCCCGATCGCGATCACCAGCGGTGTAGATCGCCAGCAAGGGCGTGCCGTCCTCGTGCGCGCCGGCATCTTCGATTCGGAATGCGAGATGGTTGGTCAGGACCTGAGGAAGCTCCCAGCGTCGGAACAGACCTGGGATCTTGACCATCTCGGCTTCCAGAACTGGGCGATTCTTGAACATGCCTGGTCTTGCTCATGCAGTTGGCCGGGGTGGCCGATCACCAATGAAAAGCCGTATCGCCCCTGGGTTCGGGACAGCCGCTCAGACGATTTCGTGGAGGGCTTCGCGCAACTTGCGAGTAGCGCGCTGGTAACGCTTGCGAGCGGCGCCCTCCGACAAGCCGAGTTCGGCAGCGACTTCGGCATGCGAGAAGCCCTCGACGGCAGCCCGCATCACAAGCGTCGCATCGGCTCCGATCACCCGGCGGATGTCGCGATGCAGCCGGGCATGACTGTGCTCTGGGGCAGGCGTGGCATAGTCTCCGACGACCTCATCGGGGTCGGTGTCGACGACGACGCCCTGCCGAACCGCTTCACGCCGATGCGCACGTAGCGCGTCACGTTCGACGTTCCTGAGAACGGTAGCGGCGATCCAGTTGACCCGCCGCAGATCGAGCGCACGAACAGCCTCTGTCGTCCGAGCGAGGATGTCGGAGGTGATCTCGTCGGCAGTGCCGATCCTGCGCCACGCCAAGCGGCGCCGGACCGCGTCGAGCCCAGGCCATAGCGCCAACAACAGTAGTGTCAGGGCGCAGTCCGACACGCGTCCCTTGCCCTGCGCCGTCACGACTAACGCCGACAGGATGAGGTTCTTCCGCGCCGGAACGTCGGAACAGCGATGCAGCCCGTCGAGCAGGGCCGCCGGATCCCGGAACTGCGCGAGGAGTCCCTGCGTGCATCGGATGGTGTCGAAGCTGTGCTGGAAGCCAAGGGTCGACGAGGATTTGATGAGGTGGTCGCGGATCTCGTGCCACGCGGAGGACATCGGACGCCTGCCTTGCGGCCAGGCGTCCAGCGCCTTGTCTTGGCCGGGTCAGGACGTCGTGCGTCTCTGCGATTTTGGAGGGAGTGGCGTAGATGCGCGCGTCAGCGCGCCGTGCTGGCCGCCTGGTTCAGCGTTCCGCACCCGCGGCAGGTCGCCACGACCGGAAAGCCCACGAAGTATTCGTGTGCCCGCGCAAACCGCAGGTGCATGCCGGTGTCCTGGCGGACCCCCAGCAACTTTTGACAGCGCGTGCAGCGCCATTCCCTATTCGCGGTGGCCGTAGGTTTGGTATTCTCGGCGCCGCTCCGGCTCAACGGGCCGGGCTGGCTGGACTGGATGGGAGTCGGCATGGAAGGCTCCTCTGTTGTGGAGCCCTTCCAATAATCAGCACTATGTTAGATCGTCCCCTACGACATATTAGATCGTCATTAGATGGGGGCTACCGTCGATGACCTGGCGACGACCAGACGCCAGTAGCCGCGCTTAGCCCCCTTACTGATGTAGACGTCCAGGATGCTTTTCCACATCACCTTCTCGAATACCTGCTGGGGGCTTCTAGAGACGAAGCCTTCCATAAGGTCCTTGACCTGAACGTCTGGACTGCCTTTCCTGCGCGCGGCTACGAGGCGCTCGAATATCGTAAGCTGGTCATTGCCCCCCAAGTGCAGCGGGTCTTTGCCTGGAACGTACAGGGTGCCGGATTGATCGCCCGACCGGACCACTTGGGGCGTCGAGCCTCCGCTCGCGAGCAAGAAGCTGTTCCGGTAGGCGAGTTCGAGACCGTCTCGCGACAGGACGAACTCCTCGTCCTTCGCTGACATGTTCGAAAGCAGCGGCACGACCACGTTCGGCCCAAGACACCCCGGCATCTCCGCACTGGCCGCAAGCACGATGCCGACGCCCTCATTGTTCCGAGCCCGTAGCAACAGATCCAGCCTTGCAGCGATCTTGTGATCGTCGAGGCGCCGTCCAAAATACACCGGTACCTCGGCGCCATTGATCTGCATCCTTCCGAGCAACGTCAGGTCTGCGTCGAGTATCTGCGGCGCGCGCTTACTCAGCAGCGGTTTCATCAACTGCAGAAGCGTCTCATGAAGCCATTGTGCATTGATTGAGTACTTGTCGAAATGAAACGCTGGCCGCTTGCCTGCGTCTTCACCGAACGGGCCCATTAGCCGGACCATCCCTCTCGTGGCGGATGGCTTTACGTCACCTTCGCCATCGAGTTCGTCGTCCTCGATCAGAACGACATCCTGTCGATCACGGCGCTGGAGAAGGCCGCCCTGAACCAGGCGATAGGGGTCCAAACCGAGCTCGTGAAGATATGCTCCACCTACCTCGTCATCGGCGCGGTCATGGAGCTTTAGAAGTTGGATAAACATCGAACGCAAATCGTCTGCGTCGATCTGCCGGAACGCACTCAATATCCCCCATTCCTTGAGCAGAGCGAAGCCCAGGCTACGCTCGTCCGGGTCCTTGTTGCTTTGCAGATTACATCTCTGCGTTCCGGAGATGGTGATGTTGAGTGTACGCTCTCTCTCGTCACCGACCCGATTGTAGGCGACCGCGACACCGATACGGCTGAGAGCTTCGGCGCGCCGGAAGACGTTGCGCGCTCCGAGATATTGGTCAGCCACCTCCTCGATGTCGTCATCGACGGTGACCTTCAGAAGCAGCTTGCGGCGCCAAGCACCAAGCCGGACCTCCGCCTCAAGAACGCGGGCGAACTTGATTTCGTACCCATCGACAATGGGCGGTTCTAGGCGCAGCGACGAGCGAAACCGCAAGAGGTTGTAGTGCTTCCAGGTCAGCGGCTTCTGCGAGACGTCATGACCGAGCGCGACTTCTGCGAAAGAGTCGCTGACTGTCTGGCGAACCACCGGACTGTCCGCGCAGACCTCAATCTGACGCATCGAGGGAGTGTAGATCAGCGTCGCCTCGTTCGGCGGACGATAGTAGATCGTTCCTCTACGCCCGTCGTTCTTGTGATCGTGGACGCTCGATAGCGGCCCACCATGGCGCACGATAATCATGATCGAAGCGGGGTGTGCGGCCGTGGCGGGTAGATCAATCGCCTTCACTGTGCAAGCAGTCTTGAGCTTAAGTGTCTTGGTTACTCTGTCGGCCAGTACGGCGGCATCGATCGATGCCGCATCGAGCGTTACCGGGGCCCCAAGGTCTACTTCGAATGCGTCATAGAGCCTGCCGTGCTCACGGAATTGCCTCGCAAAATGGAAGCTTTCAGCATCTTCGAAGGCGTCGCGCTCGTTTAGGTAAGCCCAAATGCTCCGGCACAGCCGATCCGGTTGGCTCATGAACTCCTGGCGCCGACCATCATCAAACTGTCGGTCAGCAATCATCTCAAGCGACGAGGGCCCCTTGCCGTCCGCCAAACGGCAAACCCTGCGGCAACGTTGTTCGAGTGGCTGCAGTTCGTCATGGTCGAAAGGCGACAGCGCGTCCATCAACGACCGCCGAAGCGAGTTTATCTGATCCTGATCATCGAGCTCAGACGGAAGCCCAGGCAGCGCGATGTTGGGTTCAGTGTCGCCCTCCCGGAGGGAGAGTAAAGCAAGCGCCAGGTCCACGCGCGCGTCGTCGATGACACTCAAAGTAGATGGGCCGACAGAATTCTTGCGTCGCACGTTCTCACCTGCACAGGCTGCCGCGTACGCCATGATAATCACGGCTCGTAGGCGTCCCGCAACCAGCCCGGCTCGGGACAACTTGTTCACAACCTACGGGCGGCATACGGCAGATCAACCTGTCCCACTGTCTGTCCCCGAATGGCTTTTGGTTGGTACCAAGCATGGACCACCCAAGCCCCCTTCACCCTGATCGATTGAAACCCAGCGAACGCCTGATCGAACTCGGCCAAATCCTGGCCGCCGGCCTCATGCGCCTTCACGCCCGAAAGTCCAGTCCACTATCTGCCGACCCGGGAGACAGTTCCGTCGACTTCCTGCCCGACCGAAGCGGTCATGCCGACACCCTCACACGGAGAACGGCATGAAGGATCACGACACGGTATTGGCCCGCATCGCGGCCTTGAAGACGACGCCCACCGCCAAGCTAAAGGAACAGTGGACGGCGCTCTTCCATACTCTGCCCCCGCCCTACAATCGGCGCTTCCTGGAAAGCCGGTTGGCCTACAGGATCCAGGAGCTGGCATATGGCGGCCTGAAGCCCGAGACGGTGCGCCGGCTGGAGCAGCTGGGCGAACAGCTGGACGGCGGCAACATCGCCGTGCGCCGGCTGCGAGGCAGCGACATCCCCATCGCCGGCACCCGGCTGATCCGCGAGTACCAGGGCGTCGAGCACACCGTCACGGTGATGGCCGACGGCTACGAATGGCAGGGCCGCCCCTACAAGTCGCTGTCGGCGATCGCCCGGGCGATCACCGGCACCCGCTGGAACGGGCTGCTCTTCTTCGGCCTCAAGAACCGGCGGAGGGCGGCATGAAGAAGCCGGTCGTCCGCAAGCTCCGGTGCGCCATCTATACCCGCAAGTCGAGTGAGGAAGGGCTCGACATGGAGTTCAACAGCCTCGATGCCCAGCGAGAGGCTTGTAGCGCCTACATTGCCAGCCAACGCTCGGAGGGCTGGGTCGAACTGGCTGATCCGTACGACGACGGCGGCTTCTCGGGCGGTACACTGGAGCGACCGGCACTGCGGCGGCTGATGGCCGACATCGAAGCGGGGCGGGTCGACGTCGTGGTGGTCTACAAGATCGACCGGCTAAGCCGCGCCCTGATGGACTTCGCCCGGCTGGTCGAGGTGTTCGACCGG
>Ga0255171_1000343_pt1 | contig 13468 bp, 36 predicted proteins | sample Atl_Yuk_RepB_8d_FD_183176 | JGI IMG/M metagenome (GOLD analysis project Ga0255171, IMG submission 183176) | Freshwater microbial communities from Altamaha River, Georgia, United States - Atl_Yuk_RepB_8d | ecosystem: Environmental > Aquatic > Freshwater > River | place: USA: Georgia | collected...
GAGCGACTATCATAACCTGTTCGTAATGTCAATGCCTTTTATATAACAAATTTATAAAAATTGATCATATAATAATCAGGGCATATAATGCGTATACCAAATATGATCAATATTGTCAATACTATGCCAAAATATTCTCATTATATGAGATTTATATGGCATAAATTTTGACCAAATTCTGGGATATTTTAATGTATTTTAATCTTATTTTACATTATTTTATAGTATTTTATATATATTATATGGATTATTCTGGGATTTTATGATATGCTTCGTAAAGGAGGTTATATGAGCAAGAATAATGTAGTTACTTCTGATTCCGCCGCCCCGAAGCGGGGACCACAGAAGAATAATAAGTTTGGTAGAGATTTTAAAGGCGGGAAGTCTAAAGGATCTACTAACACTAGAAGAGTAAATAAACCACAGAAGAAAGGATAATAAGCAGAATATAGCTCTTGACAGTTTCTGTCATATCTGCTAAACTTCTGCGATTTTTTGAGTATCGTCGTAATGTCTTATTAGATATTTAGAGATATGATTCTCAAAATATTCTGGCATTTTTTATAGATCTTCGTAATGGTAGATTTTTTATTAAGTTTAGAGTCTTAGTCCCCGCCGAAGCGGGGACATAAGCTAACTGGATTTAACTAACACATTCCCATGATAATTAACAAACTCTTCAAAGGAATGCCAATCCTCTCCATTGCCTACAGTATTATCTGTAAAATCAATTGTGATTGGTGTATCCATAAATCCCTGGTCTGTAGGGTCACATCCATAAATCCCAAATCCCGTTTCATCTAAAATGCTGTCCTGCATTAGATAACTAATTGCCATACGGGTACCATATGATGGGTCAGACCATCTAGGTTTTGCATGATTTAATGCTGCGGCTAAATCTTCATAGAGAGAATCTTCACCCCAATGGCTATACAATGCCACTGCATGATTCTCATCTGTTTTAAATACGAACGTACATCTTGCTCCCACACCTTGCTCCTTTGTTAGTTATATTCTTTGTTGAACTCGTATTCTACATTTCCCATAAACGACCACCATTTCTCATTATCCCAATGGCTCATCATAGCCATCTCAGAATAATCAAACACATAGCCATTTACTTGCTCTACAAGGTTATTAGCCTTATAGTATTGAAACCACCACTCTGTCTTATCCCCGTGCTCTTTGACGTAATCAGAGAAGCCATTAGGGAAATCCTGCTTGGCCTTGGTTATATATTCATTTAGTTCCATATATCAAATATAGCAGATGGCTGCTGTTCCGTCAACACCCCCAGGACGGGCTTTATTTAACAACTTGGTCGGCACCTGATAGCTGCACCATCTACTAAGATTGATCATATATATTATATCAAAAACCAGGGCAGCTTACAACTCAAGCGTGAGTTGGTTATCCACCCAAGTCTCGCCCTCCATGTGAGCCCTAATCTCATGACACATTTTTGCTACTCTGAAGTGCTTGGTATCTACCATGCCTCGCCTGTAATACTCAGACATCTCCTCTATCCACGCCCACAGAGTATTCCAAAACTCTTCCTGTATTCGTGGGGACTTGTTGCCCATGTGCCAAGCGAAGTTTAGTTTGCTAAATCTGACATCAGATAAGTAGTCTTCAACAATGCCAGCCAACTTACCCTCGTCTATGTCTTTATCGCCTATTGCCATTATCCACACCTTTCCGCATTTGATTGTATCATAAGAGAGTGGGGGTCGGCAAGATGACCCCCACTACTCATCCCCATGTTATCGCTCAGTTACATAGTCAACATCATATGTGTCAATTGTGGTATTGCCGTCATATGAGTCAATAGTTAAGTTCTCAGAAATATGAGAATCCATGTCGAAGTCTTCGAATTCAGCCAGAGGAACTTCAACTTCTCCTCGGACCGTTATGCTGGCCTCCCACGTTACAGTCTTAACTGGGTTGTGGTTAAGGATTTCGCACAGTTCTTGTAGAACGTCTGATAGTTCTGTGTTTGGATTAAACCAGTGGTCTTCAGTTAAACAATCAATGATTTTATTAATTGTCGACTGCAGATTGTTTGCACGGGTATCTGTGCGGCGGGCCTGCTCCAGGGTCCATTCAAGGTCATTTACCTTGATGACTGGGAAGGATGTCTCGCCATTCTCAATCTTCTTATATGTTACAAGAAGATTTGCATTGTAGGTCTCAGGGACCGTAGTTGTTGATTCCATGGGTTGTTGCCTTTCTATAGTTGGGTTGTTTTCTATTGTACTGGATATCAGTGACATTTGTCTACCGCAGGGACATGTATTATGGATCCATCCAGAAGGGAATCCAAACTTGTCTGAAGTAGTTATTTCCACCAAGGTGTCACATTCATCTGGGTCACAGACAAATGTGTGCTTGGTTGACGTAAAGCTTGGGTCAAACATTACACCTCTACCTTTTCAAGTAAAGGCTTGTGCTCTTCGCATTCTGCCATTGCTTCTTCATCTCGCCATGAACCCTCATTGCATTCAGAGCAGAATTGACCACAGTCATTCTCACAATACTCAACACAATCATAAGATTGGCAAGCATAGCAACGTGTTTCATAACTAATTAGTTCTTTAACATCACCACGAAGAATCTCATATTCTCCACCCCAGCCTGTTTCTTCTTCATACTCCAGTGTAAGGAGAGAGTTGGGAACCAAGTTAGATAGTTTAGTTAAGATAGTTACTGCAGGTGACCAAGCAGTCTCGTATTTGTATACAAGCCAGTTGTCATGACCCTCTGACTTATACTCAAGTAACTCAGTATTTGGATATTCTTCATCATCACGAACTGCGACATCCCATTTGGTGCCCCAGTTAGAATTGTTCCATGAATACCAATCCTTTTGAGTTTTAGCAAACTCAACAGACTTGCGGAACCAGTCAGGGTCATTCATATCTATACCACCACGGTCAGGCTGGCAGGCATACTCTTCATCAGTAATACCGTCGTCCTTATACGAATGGATATTATGAAATGAAAATACAGGATTAGAATAACTTACCTGTGTGATTTTAGTCGGGAATCCAGATGAACTAATATCGCCCATTCCGAATGTCTCTTGCGCTAGTGTAAAAGGACGATTCAATCTTTCTTTAATTGAATCAATTTCCTCTTTAGGACCTTGTATGGTCAAAGTGTTATATACCCAATTTGGCATGGGGGCCTACCTTTCTTAGTAGTGGATATTTACTTTGTGAAAACTGTGCCTTGTGCTTCAGCCTTCTTAATCAATTCTACCTGCTCTTTGGAAAAACGTCCACGCTTGCCGACTTTTTGTCCAAGGGAAACTAGGTACTCTCGCTTTGTCATTTGCATCTCCTTTCTGTCTATATATTAATTATAGAAAATTCAGGGCGGATTGTCAAGAAATTTTAGAGGACTCGTCTACGATCTCGTAAGCCCAGTTAGTTAATGATTCTTTATTTGAATTGAAATGGTGACCGCAAAACATTAGCTCACCCGTAATACCTTTGCATAAATATAAAGCTTGGGCAGAACAACGGTCACATCTATCATTATTTGTTAATACATATTCCAGGGTTGTTTGAGTCATATCTTAATAATACAGTATTCCAGGGCATTTTTCAAGTTGTACGTAATGTCCATATTTTGAGACAGACCCGACCCGCCAGCTTTATAAAAGCATTTGTCTTTCTTCCCACTCTGCTAATGTTCGCACAACAAAATCTTTTCCTAAACTATAACAGAATTGAACTGCTTCCAAAAGATCAGTGGTAGTAAATAGCGGGGGATTCATAACATCTTCTTCATGTAATGAATAAACCTCAAACTCATCTACACCACCAGGGGAAACTGAGTATTCTACTTCAAGTATTTCAAGCATTGGTTTGTGATACATTATTCCTCTTCCTCTTCAAACATGGAATCTACCATGTACTCCCGATTTAACATCCATTCCATTACGTCGTCATGATGTTGTTCTGCTCCATACTCCAAAGAAAATCCATGTCCAGCCTCAACAGCCTCACATAGACAATCCCACATTTCATCTTCAGTTTTCTTCATGATAAATGTTTCATCTTCCATGAAGTTCTTGATTGTGCTCCATGTCCAAAGCCAAACCAAGGATAGTCCTAGGTCCGTTGTATCCAGAATCTCTAAACATTTATTTAGTTTGTCTTTATCATCAGTCTTCATTAGGATTCCTCATTCCTGCGATTGCAAATGATAGGTCATAGGTAAGTTTGTATAGATGAACATATGCGTCTAGCACACCCTCATGATATTTGCGTTCCATGGATTCCATGGCGTCTGAATAGTCATTGTCTTCTTCAATCTTAGACGCTTCTGCATAGTTAGCCTCAGCCTCCAACATAAGAATCTTTAGATGACCATGCATTATGTCCAGCCCGCTTACCCCAGCGTCAACCAAACGCTGTAAGTGTGGGTCTAACTTTTCTGAGAACTCGTTCATTGTTATCCTTTCTGTTCTTCTAGCATATCAGTAGCCACTGACAATAAGTGGGCGGTGGCAATCATCTGTCCATTTAAAGATATATCTGCTATCTCTAAATCCCAGTATTCATCTGAGTTCATATCTTCAATTAAATTCATTTCTGATTGAAGTTTTTGAGAATCCTGCTCAAGACTAAGTAAATGAAGTTTCATATATTCTATTAGTTTTTCCATATATCTATCCTAACAGTTAACGGGGACAAATTCAACGAATACAGGTGTGACTTAGGCCACAAATATTTTGTAGATAACGTATATAACTATGGCACCTAGGCCCAAAAAACCTAGAATGCCTTTTCCAACAAGTTCTTTAAACTCTTTACTCATTTTATCTCCTAACAAAATGGGCACGGGATAGCGACTAGTTCGTCTTTACCATTGTAAAAGTAATACTTTCCATTATAGCATTGCGTACACTGTTTATGTCTAGTGCTCATTGGACATGCCCCTCGGCTAGAAGTCCTAGCAAAAAGCTGACCGTATCTTCTAGATCTGTACGTAACTGTGTTTTATCCATTAAGTCTGACGGGTATCTAAGATAAAATAATTTAGAATCATGAACCGCATTAATCATACGCTCAACATCATCTGCAGTATATCCTAGCATGATAAGTAATACTCATCCTCTTCTGTATATCCGTAGTGCTCGTTATATTGTTTCTTTATTTCAGGTGTAGCGAACTCAAAAAATCTCCACTCAGCATAGAGATTGCCTTCATCTAGATTAGAGTTATTCCAATCTTCAAATAGTTGCTCTTCAATATCTACCTGAATAGCACCTAAAATATGTTCACCTATTCTATCTGAGAATAGGTCGTCTGTCATATCAGCCATTTCTTTTTCCTTTCTTGCGGTGTGAGACCACCGAATATGCCGAACTCTACTTTTTCATCAATAGCAAACTTAAGACACTCACCCTTTACAGAGCACGAGCCACAAATTTGTATTGCTCTATCCATTTTACCTTTAGCCTGCGAGAAAAACAAGTCATGCTGGTCCTCGCTGCAACTGGCTTCTAATTGCCAACTCATAATCTACCTTTCTATCCTTAATACAATACTACACCATGGGACTGACATCCTGCAAATTCCAGGGCATTTTTAACTTGTGACGTAATGATAAAATAAACAGTCAGACCCGCCCCGCAAAACTTGTTTTGTCAAATCAACACGCCGAGCTTTAGATCAAAAAAATAGGGGGCGCATTTCTGCGCCCCCGTAGCATTTTACAATGCGACAACCGCTTTGAGAATTTTATTTTTCTCTGCGGTGATAACAGGGTCAAAACCTGAAGCGGAAGCGGAAAGAGATTCCGTATTACCCTTACGAGCAGAACGGAAATAATCCAAACGCTCAGTTAGAGCATTTAGCGCACCCCACTTTGTGCCTTTGATTCCTGCGTTAGTTGGTGAGTTATGATAAAGTTCGTCAATCAAGACAACCTTATTTTCCCACTTCTTCAACGCACCCTTAGCATCTTTTTCAGGCTTTGGGTAAAGATTACGGATAAGGTCAGAAAATTGCTTATCGGTAATAGAAGCCTGATAAAGTTCATTAGCCTGCTTTGAGAATTGGTCAAAGTAAGCAACAGATAAACCAAGAGCCTCACGAGCAGCGAGAATCTTTCCATCTGCGGTCTGCGTGTGGCGAATCTTGAAAGATTGCTTAGCATTACGCATGGCAAGGTTTAGAGTGTTTTGGCAACGAACACGAACAGGTGTGATTGCTGCTTGAACAGCAACAGAACCATCGTGAGATGTCCAAACGATAAGATAAAGTTTTGTCTTATCAGCAACACCCTTTGGGTCAATGATTAGTTCATTTGGCAAAGACCAAGAACCATAGACAATGCGACCCTGCTTTAGAGAGCCAGCAGAATCAACCTTGACTTCAGGATTTCCGTCATGGAGATTTTCAGCGAATGAAAATAATTCTTCATTCTGAACAACCTTATAGCGAGAACCTACAACAGATAGCACATCAGTAGCACCATCGGTCATTGGGTTATCACGAACAACAAGGAATGAATCAGTAATGAAATTGTGTTGTGGCGCAAGAGGCGCAACATCTTCAAGACGGACATTCCAGTTGGAGAGTTTAGCACCATTCATGATTTCTGAGATTGAAACATCTCCTGAATCTGAATCGAACACCTTATTGGCAAAAGAGTGCCAAGCGGGATTTGAGCGAGAATCAACAAGAGCAAAAGACACATCGCCTTTTTCTACTTCTTGCTTATGAGCGAGATTTGTAGCCATTTTTTTTCCTTTCTATTGGATACTTATCAAGTCTAGCATACATGGGGGACATATGTCTAGTTAGATTGGCAAACTAGGGCAATTCGGACATTTTTTAGTGGGCAAAATCACATCGTCGTAACTTGACAAACGGGGTTTGGCGGGGCGCCCCTGCAGCCAGCCTGGAAAGAAAGGTGACCAAGCTAGCTGCATTCGAATGGACCGTGGCCCAATTGGGCCCCTGGACGTCTTCTGACGAGTCTACTATTTTTGTTTTGTACTCCGCATGATCATCCAGGGAATTTATAGCGGGGGCAATTGCGATTACACACCCGAAACCCGCTAAAAATTTGGTGGGAATTCTTACTTAAGACATATGGCGAGAACATTCCCGAAACTGCCATTGTTTCTATCGGCTATCGATTAGCCAATCTTTACCATAGCCCAGCGAAGTTGGTTGCTAGGTGTGCGTAGAGCAATCTTAGTTAGATTTGGTCTAACTGATACGATTTCCTCCAAGCGACCTGTGATACCTGACTTGCCAGTTGTGAATACATCACCCTTGCGATAGAAACTATCGCTGTTATTTCCGAATACTGGGGACATTCGTTTTTCCTTTCGTTTTGTTTGCTTATATTTAGTTTATCAGATTTGGTGGGGGAGGTCAAACACCCCTCCCCCATCAGGATTACAAGTATCTTGCGATAGCGTTGTAAGTTGAAGTGGAAACTACTTCCTCATCTGTCATTTTCAGAATACGGATAGCGTTTTCAATTTCCTCTTTCATCTCATTGTAAGAGTGTTGATGAATTACCTCGTAGTCCTTTTCAGGTTCAGCAGGAAAATCAGTTTCATTTACGATAAGGTCAAAATCCACATTTAGGGTTTTGTTCCAATTACGATAATTGGTTCTGATGTTTTCTGCTTTTGAGAAGTGTTCAATAGCCCACTTACCAATTTCCTTCTGCCATTTTTCACGGGCTTTTTGATACTTAGCCTCGTTAGCACCTTGTTCAGCATACGCCTTTTTGATTTCTGCCAACTTGGTTTCTAATGCCTTGATAACCTTTTGTGTAGGTATCTTGACATTTATTGCTTTGCCATTTCTTGCCATTTTTTTCCTTTCTTAGTTGTTATTACTATTCTATCAGACCACACCGACAGAATAAACTTGGTGAGCAGTTTAGCATTGACTTGCTCAGGTCAGTTTTATCTGATAAACTACTTGATAGTAGTCCAGCGAGTTTCGCCCTCTACATCAAGACGAACACGCACCGAGCCAGATGGGTTCTTTACGACTTCCTTTACAACGCCAGAAACTTTGCTCTGAGCAGTTGTAATGGTTTCACCGATTTTTGGTGTCTTAGCCATTTTTGCTTCCTTTCGTTTGTTGGTAATAATAGTTTAGCATTTCAGACCGACAGACCGCAACTTAGAAATGGGGCAAATCGGACATTTTCTCAAAAACTTTTGTGGGAAAAATCACAACGTCGTAATTTGACAAATGCTTTTGTGCGGGGCGGGCCTCAGCTTTTCTTATATAAAATATAAATTATAAAAGCGGGGACCAAGAAGATCCCAGCTCCTGCAATTAAAATTAAGTAACCCAATTACTCTTGATCCTCTTCCAAGGAATCTAAATATTCTTGTGCAGCTTGTCGTTGTTCTTCATTCCCTAAATAGAGGGCCATGTATGCATTGTATAGTTTCATTTTTTCTCCTATTTTTTAGTTGCGCTAAATCGAATATCTGCTTTACCATAAACGCATAGACCGCATGATACGCATGCGCTACCGTTAGTCGAAATCAACGGAATACGTTTTGCATTCTCAGGGCATTTTGCACCAGGCTTGCCAGTTAATTCTTTCATTTTGTCTTCGGTGACAGCAAAAGTTTTTCCTAGATAAGCAAGGCGAATACCGTCATTTAGTTTTAGTTCATGAGCAATATCTTTATTCTCATCATCGGTAGAGTAATAAAGAGATAGGTTAGGAATATCTTTTAGAATTAGAGCAGCAGACTTTACACGAGTGTATACCCAAAATTGTACGTCGGGATGATTAGCAATAACAGCCTTCCATGCGTATGCGTAAGTGTCATTGAAGAAATCACCGTCCCAGTGGATACGGAATAATTTATCTGCAGACTTTTTCTCACAATCTGCAACAAAGTCAACAATCATCTCATCAATCAATAGAGACATTGTTTCAATATCTGCATTGCGTAGGAGTTCCCAGTTATGCAGCAGGACAGCCCTTACTCCCTTGTATACTCTTTCGAGTTTTCCTGCATAGCAAACGCTTTCACAAACACTAGTGGCACCAGGACACGAGAAGTCTTTTCCAGCAGGCAATCCAAAAGTGTTGGCAATTGTTGGGGTTTTTCCATTGGGTGAGACTGCATTTGCAACCTTTCTATCGTTAGAACGTTTTAATTTCATTAGTAGCATTCACCACACATTGGGTAATAGTATTCCCCGTCGTCGGTAATAAATTGCGTAGTTTCTACGCCACATGAAGAGCATTTATTCATGGTTTTCCTTTCTTTCTTTATTCTATTCTACACCATAGGGGCGACATTTATGCTTGCGCTTGCGAGAATAAGCCTTTTTATTTTTTACAGGCGTGGCTGCATTACTACGGCGCAATTCCATTAGTCGCCGTAATTCCTCAGTTGTTTTCTTTCTCATAATAAACTAGTCTAGCATAATGCGCTGACATTCCACAAATTTTGGGAGCTTCTACTTAAAGCTCGTAAATCGGACATTTCAGACCCGCCGCTGTCGGGCGTGTCGTGTCAAGTCGACACGCCGCAGCATTTACGAATTAGATCACAATTCGCTTTCAATAATCCAATCCCACAAGTGGTGTCCGTCAATAATTGCAGACGCAGGAGCGGAAAGTTTTCCACGCCAACTTACACCTTCAGGCAAATTTATTTCTTTATCGTGTTCGCCTTCGTTGTATGCGTCAATCGCTTCAATACAAACTGAAACCATTGAATAAGGAACGGGTGGATAATGATTACCACGCAACTGAATTGTTATCTGTTGTTCCAAATCCAAATCTAGCAATCCACTTGATAGTTCGGTTGATAAATTACTTCCCATTTACTACTCCATTTCTATGAAAGTTCTTAGTATACATTTTACCACTAGGGTCTGATAAATTGTAGGTTGCGTATTCTTTAGCATCTCCAAAGTCCACGCATTTATTCCACGCATTTACTATTTCTAGCAAATCCGATGAGCGGGTTGTTGAAACTAATTCTCCGTCATAGGAGATAGTTAGCGAGTATAAGTAGTCCATTATTCTTTCCAATCTAGTGTTAGACAAGCGCATTTCTTTAGTTTTATTGTATCACCTTGAAGGGACACTTCAGCGAGAGTATCGCATTTATCGCAGAGAAAAATTTCCATTAGAAAATTACCTCGCTTCCTTCCAAAATTAGGTTCTGAGGATTACACTCGCAATACTCAAAATCATAGTCTCCGTCAGGAGAAACCCAACCTGTATAACCTTTTCCATAGCAGGTATCGCAAGCGAGTATGTTTTCAATTAGTCTTTTTATAGCAGACATTTTCTTTTCCTTTCTTTATAAGATAAGTCTATCAGGGGGGTCTGACAAGCAGACCCCCACTAGACTAGGCTAGGGCTAAGTAGGCTTCTGAATAACCCTTATTGATCTTGTCTAGTTCATCTTGAATTTCAGACTTAGACATGATAGATACCTTACCGATTAACTGACGGATAGCATCAGCATTCATAGCAGTAAATATCTGAGCAGGTACTAATTGTATCTGTTTATACATTGTACCTTCAGGATTAATTAGAGATACGAATTCTACGCCATCCACCGTGAATGGGTAAGCCTTCCAGTTTGCGAATTGTGACATTCTTTTTTTCCTTTCTTTAGAATTTAATTATACAAGAAGGCGCCGACATTTAGTCGGACACCCTTACCGCTACTGTTGCCCATTGGTCTTGAAACGACCCTGTTGGGCGATAGCGAATTGCGAACGCTTCATAGCCCTCAGATAAATAAATATCCTCACGCTTTTCTGCGAAGTTTATGATACCCCCGTTAAATCGGCGGCGGAGAGAAGTAGGCGCATAGTATTGGTCTACTAGCAAATCTACAATTGAGTATGAACGCATTTAGTTTTTCCTTTCTTTATACCTACAAGTTTACCAAAACCCACTGACATTTTTCAACCTACTCGTAAGTAATCTCATATTTTGATACGGCGTGTCGTGTGATAAATTTCACAAAAAAATCTGCAAATTCTGGCAAAACGGACATAATGCCGTAAATCGGACAAATCAGGCCCGCCGCTGTCGGGCGTGTCGGATTTAGTTGAAAATTAAACTATCTATTTTTTAGATCGTGTTTAAAATCTTTAATTGCTAAAATTAAAAGCGGAATTGTTACGCCAGCTAAAATTAATTGAACCAGCGTTGTTAAAATTCTATTTGTTGTCATTTTATTCTCCTAAAACTTCTTTAGAAATTTTTTCAAAACTTTCGATTTCTGAAATCATTTCTTTCATTTGTGTTTCTGATAAAATTGCTTCGCTTACCAAAGTGGCAACGAGAGCAGATAAATTTGCGGAATAATCAAAAAGCATTTTTGACATCATTTCATCATCAACATTATTTCTGTGAGTAAAAATAAATCCTGCCATCATCATGATATTTTCATCCATGAAAGCCTTTTGTGTTGCGTCTTGAATTTTTAGTGCGGTGCTAATCATTATTGAATTCTCCCATTTCTCTTTCTAACATTTTGATTATTTGTTTAGCATTTTTTTCTGAAATAAAAACCGACATTGTGCCGATTTGTCTAGCCATTGAAGTTGTATTATTTAGCGAACTATTAGGAAATCTTTTTTCCTCTAATTGCTTGAATAGGTCGCTGATTTTGCTTAGTGTTGAGAGTTCCATTATTGAACCGCCCTTTCTTTTTTACCTCTAAGGATACCACGAATACCCAAGACATCGCAATCCATTTTTATGGAAACGCCTACGGGCAGATTTTCAGGATAAGTAGAAATAAAATTTTCTACCGCCTGACGATTTGGCAAAGTTAGATTTTTTACTGTGCCTGAATAGGTTTCTAATCTGATTTTGTAAGTCATTTATTTATTCTCCTCTACATCTAACACATCAAATACATCAAACTTTTTTAGGTCGCTTTCAGGCAACGCTAAAAATACTTTATTCAAATCAAATACCGCACCCAAATCTGTATCGGCTTCGGTAATGAAAGAAATCAAAACATTTTTTTTCATCTTAGTTATCCTTTCCTTTTTCGGTTTCTATTGTAGCACTAGCCACCGACATAATTTTGGCTAGATTTTCTGCGTGTTGATTTTTCTTTTGGGCTTCAACAAGAGCCTTGAACTCATCTAATTTCATTGAGTTGTCCTTTCTATTTATGGAATAAATCCTACACTATTGGTCTGACATTTCGGGGGATTTAGCCCCTAGTGTCGGTGTGAGATACCTCACATTTTAGTCATGAATACAATTACTTTCAATTTCATGACCGAATTCCTCTACGAGTTCCTCGTAGATTTCATCTAGATAATCAAGATAATCTGACATTAGTAAATCCTTTCTCCATAGTATTTTTCAAAATCCTCAACGGACATCACGCCTTTGTATTCTAGGCAATTCCAACAAAACTTAGCGTCATTATCTAAGTCAATTTCGCAGAAGCAACAAATTTTCATTTAGTTATCCTTTCTTTTTTCTATGCCACAATTCTAGCAGGGGGGACTGACATTTTCCCGCCAAAAATGGGTATAAATCGGACATTGTGAGCCACATCACATGTGGTGTGCGTCACATTGTGATAGAAATCACAAAATTTCACGGCGTTTTTTCGGCGTGTCGTATTGACAAAAAGTTATCCACAGGGCCGCCGCTGTCGGGCGTGTCGCAGCTAGCGATGCGTATGGGATTTGAACCCATGATCTCCACAGTGACAGTGTGGTGATTTTACCAAACTAATCTAACGCACCAATATTTATTTTTTAGTTATCAAAATCGAAATGTATTTTTACATTATCAACAATGAATGGCAAAGTGTTTTCTAATAACGCTTGAATATTTTCATTCAAATAATCATTATCAGTTGAATAGTTTATCGTGATTTGATAATCCATTTTTATCCTTTCAATCTGCGAAATAAATCGCACCTTTTACATTTTTGTGATTTACACAAACATTACCACGAGGGATTTCAACATGGCATTTGAAGCAGAGCATTTTCATTTCTGCTTTAGTTAGCAAAGCAAGTTCCAAATCAAGTTTAGTTGATTGTGAAGCATTTTCTAATGATACCCAACCAGCACCATTTTCATTCATTTCAAATATTTCTAATGTAGACATTTAGTTATCCTTTCTAAGATACTTTTTTTATTTAGTTTTTGTGTGCGTAGTAGCAACGCATTTCGTGAAGTCTAATCCACTTTGAGATTTGAAATCTTGAGCAGATGTAGCATTTATGCCACTTTTGTTTTAGCCAAACTTTGTTGTTATCGTGATTATACAAGTCAAGCATTGTGTGTGCTTTTTCGCATTTACATTTAGTGTTAGTCATTTTAGAACCAACCTTTCTTTTTTCTATCTAATGACTAAAGTCTAGCATAGGGGTCTGACATTCTACTGACCAGTATGCGTACAAATCGGACATTTTGTTTTGTGATTTACACCACATTTTTGGGCC
>Ga0255171_1000346_pt1 | contig 13381 bp, 25 predicted proteins | sample Atl_Yuk_RepB_8d_FD_183176 | JGI IMG/M metagenome (GOLD analysis project Ga0255171, IMG submission 183176) | Freshwater microbial communities from Altamaha River, Georgia, United States - Atl_Yuk_RepB_8d | ecosystem: Environmental > Aquatic > Freshwater > River | place: USA: Georgia | collected...
CCCCTGGCACAGCATTCGGTCAATGCCGCGTTCAGTGACCAGCCTGCCTTGCGTGCTTCACGCTCGATGCCTGCCAGTGCCGCCTGGGTGACTGGTGCCTTCTTTGCCTTGCGGACTTTCAAAAATCCATCCCAGACTTCAGGACCGACACCGTCGGGACATGACAAGGGCTTGTCCCTTGTATTTTTTACTGGTGTCTGGTGTATGGTGTCTGGTGTCTGGTGAGCATTGCGTTCGGTATGCGTTCGCATAGCGTTCGCATTGCCAGTGGATTGCGGTTTATCCCACCTGGCCCTCGCGGAAGCGGCGGCTTTGCTGGATTTCTCACGATACCGCTCGATCTCAGCATCGGCCCGCTTGTTGTGCCAGCCATCGGCCTCGAGGAAAAAAAATTCTTCGAGCACGGTCTGCACGGCGGATTTTTCTTCCCGAGTTCGTGCCCCAACCAGGCGCTGGACGGCGCTCAGATCGGCAGGGAGTGGCCGTTCCTCGGCGTAATACTTCCTGATCAAGCGGCTGTAGGCCGCGTCTTCCACGAAGGTGAGATGCGCTGTTGCCTGCGCATAGTCACCGATGTGGTGCTCGTAGTAGTTCATCACGCACCTGCCTTTGCGGCTTCTTGCAAGTGCTGTTTGATGACCTCTTGGGCCGCTTTGGATGTGCCCTTGGTGCAGTCAACGCAGGCCGCGTTGATGACATATCGCTCGGTGCATCCGCACTTTGGGCAGGGCTTGCCGGTGTACTTGCGCTGGCCCTGGCGTGCGGCTTCGATACGGGGAGAAGGCATTGAATTGCTCCATGTGTTTGTGATGGTTTTGCCATTGTAAAGCAAAAACACATGGAGCAGTCAAGCACTTTTTTACAGGTCGGCTTCTTTCACAAAAACGCCGTCAATCATCCGGCCCTTGCGGTCCTTAATTTCGTCGTAGGCCATCTCGATGCAGGCCTCGATGCTGAAGCCCATCTGCTCGGCCAGGATGGTCAGGACCACCACCGCGTCACCGATGCCGTCCATCACCTTGACCTGGTCTTGGCGTGCCAGGCCTGCGGCCAACTCGCCGATCTCCTCGATCAGTTTGGTGAACTGCTTGTCGGTCGTACTGCCGGACACCAGGTTGCGCTGGTGCGCCCAGCCACGGATTTTTACGAAGTCGTCGTAGGTTTTCATGCTGTACCTCAGAAGGGAATGTCGTCATCCATGTCTGCCATGTTCCCGGCAGGCTGTTGCGTTTGTTGCGTTTGTTGCGTTTGCGCCGGACCGTCACCGCTCTTGGGCGGCAGGTCGATCTGGTCCACAGACAGGCGCAGGCGCGTTTTCGGCGTGCCGTCCTTGGCGGTGTATGCCTCGAGTTTGATCGGCCCGCTGACGGTCACGCGGTGGCCCTTGGCCAGGTACGGTTGCAGGCTGGTGGCACGCTTGCCCCAGAGTGCGCAGTCGACCCACATGGTTTCGGGCTTGTCGCGGGTGCCGGTCTGCACTCCGATCGCAAAGTTCAGGATGTTGTCGCCGTTGTGCTGGCGCAGTTCGGGGTCGCGCCCCAGGTTGCCGGATAGTGTTGCAAGGTTCATGCGTTGGATTCCTTCGAAATTTGGACGCGTACGAAACCACCGATCTGCCCCGCGTCCACTCGTGCAGTCAGTGTTGTGAATTGCTTGTCGTTGATTTTCAGTGCATCAGCGACGCCATCGAGGCCAGACTTCATCCTGGCCACCAGGTTGTCTCGATCGTAACTGCGCCGGTCAGGCGGCACGAACTCGAGCACCAGGTGCAGATTGCCATCGATGTCAGGCCTTACAGCCCCCACTTGCTCGAGCACCATGGCCCAGCATGCAGTGCGGTATTGCGCCTTGGCGCTTGAAACTTTGGACCAGTGCAGGCGTTTGTTTGGCGACAGTTCAGACGGCGGCCATCCGAGGGTGAACTCAATCATTGACTTCGCGCCCAAAGACGATGTCGTGCGCAGAGATGTCGATGCCTCGCTCCCAGGCAAGTTCAAGCAGGCGGCGCTGTACCGAGGTGGGCACGACGCCGGACTTCTGCCAGCGGGAGACTGCGGCGGGATCGCGGCCCAGGGCGCGTGCCAACTTGCGCACGCCGCCGAACATGTCGATTGCCAGTTCGACTGGGGTGGTGTGATTTTGTAGGGTGTTGTTCATCCCTCAATGATGACACATCATCAACGAGCCGTGAAGCCCTGATTTCATGCGGGTTCCAGCCCGTCTTGTTGCAAATCCACAACGGGCCACAACTGGGGTCGAAAAAAAACTATTGTGTTGTGGAAATGTGTTGATGTAAGATCACCATATCGACAGCAATAACGCAGTCGAATGTTGAAAGGAACCTGTCATGACCACCATCACCAACACCCCCGCTTCCGCCGACGAACTCGGCACTTTGCTGGCCCAGATCGCCACGCTCACCAAGCAGGCCGACGCCATCAAAGACTCCATGAAAGACATCGCCAGCAAGGGCGGCGCCACCGTGTTTGAAGGCGCCCTGTTCAAGGCATCGTATGTCGAGGCCAACCGCTCGGTCACCGACTGGAAAAAACTGGCCAGCGACCTGGGCATCAGCGCCGACAAGATCGCCGAGTACACCAGCACCACCGCCGTGTTCAGCATCAAAACCACCGCCCGCTAATCCAGGAGATCGACATGAGCACAAACGACATCCGCAACAAATTCCTGGACAAGATCGTTGTCCACATGGGCGATGCCTGGCGCGTGATCGGCGTCGGCGCTCAACGCGACGGCAACACCTTTTGCCACCTGGCCAGCATCACTCGCAGTCGCCAGCAGAAAAACGGCAAATGCCCAGTGCAGATCAATGACTGGGTTGACACCGCAGTTCTGGACGCCGCCAAGTGATTCAGTACGGCATCCTGGATGACGAGGGCGCCGTGGTGCGCTGGGTATGGGACAAACCCTCATACCCGCACATCACTCGCAAGGTGCCCCGTCACCGCAAACCAAAAATCGATTGGACCAATTTTGAACCCGCACCATTCTGAGGAGAACACCATGGACACATACACCGCAACCGGTATCGCTGAAGGTTTCATCGAGGCAGACAGCAACGAGCAAATCATCGAGGCCTGGCAGACATTGATCGACACAGGCCTGGCCTGGCAACTGCAAGGCTGGTTTGGCCGTCAGGCCCAGCGCCTGATCGAGGATGGGTACTGCCTGCCCGCCGAAGAAAGCCGCCTGCTACGGGCCGCAAAAGCCCTGGGCAAGATCGAATTCGTCAAGGTGGGGGGCTGATCATGTGGTTCACATCTTCACACGGCACGATTGAGATCGAGATGACCCTGGCCCAGGCCCAGTCGGCCACGCACCCAGGCCCATGCGACAGCGATGTCCTGGCCCTGTCCAACCACCGCAAGATCCGCCGCCAGTTGGAGCGCATCGATGCCGAGGCACTGCGCAAGGAACTGCGCGAGTACGGCGCCTGGGATGACCAGGAACTGGCCGATCACGAGCAGAACCTCCAGCGCATTCTCTGGATCGCGGCAGGCGACATCGTTGAAAACCACTGGAGCAGATCATGAGCCTATACACAGACCTGGTCGATGCTGGCATCGAGGTCAGCAACTGGCAGTCGGACCTGTATTTCCCGGTGTCGTTTGAGTCGATGGAGATCTTGGCCAAGTACCCAAAGCAGACGCGCACGCTGTTCAAGTCAAACATCGATGGCCGTCCCATGGTCGAGGCGCCGTTCGCATTTGACCCGTACTGGGATTCGAAAGTTGTTGACACTGCGTCAACGAAATAGATTATAATTTCAACAGTTCACCACAAGGAGATACAAATGGCAGACATCAGCATCCACAACACCAAGTCGATCGAGATCAGCGAACTTCGTGAAGTTGACGGCACGCGCCCGTTCTTCACTCGCGACATCACCATCACCGACGAGCGTGGCCACACCATCACCATCACCTGCTACGCCAACAGCGAGGAAGGTGAGGAATTGAAGGTGTCGCTGTGAAGCGCACTCACTACATCGCCGAGATCGAGCACCGCATCAGCGGCATTCCGTGCTTGATCGGCGTCACCGATTACGAGGGCTACACGCCCGCGTATGTCTCGGGTCCACCAGAGAACTGCTACCCGTCCGAGGGTGGCTATGGCGATTACGAGATCCTGGACCGCAAGGGCTACCGCGCAAAGTGGCTCGAGCGGAAACTCACAAGCAAAGAAGAAGACCTGGTCCAGCAGGCGATCTTCGAATACATGGAGAACGACTGATGAGCATCCAAACCATTCCAATTGAAAACCAACATCAATGGCTCACCGAGCGGGCCAAAGATGTCACCAGCACCGAAGTGTCTGCGCTCTTTGGCTTGTCGCCTTACCTTACCGAGTTCGAACTGTTTCACCAGAAGCGCGATTCGGTCGTGGTCAAGATCGAGCCAAACGAACGCATGAAGTGGGGCAACCGCCTCGAGTCGGCCATTGCGCATGGCGCCGCCGAAGACATGGGCTGGAACATCGCGAAGTTGAATGTGTACATGCGCGACCAGGCCGCACGCATTGGCTCGAGTTTTGACTTTGAGATCAAGTCCAGCGCCAACGGCCCAGGCATCCTCGAGGTCAAGAATGTCGACTGGGTCCAGTATCAGAAGTCATGGATCGATGACGGCGCCGGGAACATTGAAGCGCCCGAGCACATCGAATTGCAGGTCCAGCACCAGATGGAAATCAGCGGCTTTGAGTGGTGCGCGATCGTGGCACTTGTCGGAGGCAACGAGCAAAAGATCGTCCTCCGAAATCGCGATCGGGACATTGGCAAAAGTATACGCGAGAAGACCGGCGAGTTCTGGAATCGCGTCCTGCAAAACCAGCCGCCAAGTGCCGACTACACCCGCGACGCCGAGTTCATCATCAAGCAGTTGCGCAACCAGGCCGACGAAGGTTTGGTGGCCGAGGCAGACCCTGAACTTGAGAACATGATCAAGCAATACGAGTTCGTGCGCAAAGAAGCCAGCGACCTCGAGAAGATGAAGGAACAGCGACGCGCCGAGATCCTCGAGCGAATTGGCCGCGCCAGCAAAGTCCTCACCAGTTTTGGCTCGCTATCGACGGGGCAAGTCAAAGGCCGCTCGGGCACTCTCATCACGCCTGAGATGGTCGGCACAGTCATCGGCGCAACCGAGGGCTACCGCAGTTTCCGTTTTTATCCCAAGAAGGAGAAGTAACCATGGCAACCGAGCAACGCATCTACAAAGTCACCAGCAACGATAAGGCCTACCTGGTGCAGGCCATCAGCCAGGCACAAGCACTGCGTCACATCGCAGGCCGCATGTACCAGGTCGAGGCCGCAAAGCCGATCGATGTCGCCACGCTCATGAGCAACGGCATCAAACTCGAGGTGGCCAGCACCATCCCCGAGCAGGACCAACTGAAACTTGAAGGAGCACAAGCATGACCACTAGCACCGAACTCACACCCATCGAGGCGATGCGCGGCACCCTCGTGAAGATGCAACCAGAATTCCAGGCCGCACTGCCTCCGCAGATCCCGGTCGAGAAGTTCATCCGCACCACGCTGACCGCCGTGCAAATGAACCCTGAACTGCTTGGCGCCGATCGCCGCAGTCTGCTGGGCGCATGCATGAAGGCCGCACAAGATGGCCTGCTGTTGGATGGCCGCGAGGCCGCGCCAGTAATCTTCCGCACCAAGGAAGGCCCGAAGGTGCAGTACATGCCCATGGTCGGCGGCATCTTGAAGAAGATCCGCAACTCAGGCGAACTGGCCAGCATCAGCGCCCATGTGGTCTACAGCAATGACCAGTTTGAGTACGAACTCGGCGACAACGAGAACATCATCCACAAGCCTTTCCTGGGCGAGGATCGCGGCAAACCGATTGCAGTCTATGCCGTGGCCAAGACCAAGGATGGCGCGATCTACCGCGAGGTGATGAGCGTGGCCGATGTCGACAAGGTCCGCCAGGCAAGCCGCGCCAAGGACGCTGGCCCCTGGGTCCAGTGGTGGGATGAGATGGCCAAGAAGACCGTCATCCGACGCATGGCCAAGCGCCTGCCGTCCAGCGCCGATGTCGACCAGGTTCTGGCCAGCGACAACGAGGCGTCAGGATTCGTCCAGATCGAGCGCAGAGAGGCGATCAACATCACGCCTATGCCAGAGGCCCAGCAAGCCCCTTTGAGCCGCTTGAAGGCCTCCATGGGCCAGCCGGTGGACGAGGCTATCGACCAGGCAACTGGCGAGATCACACAAGCGGAGGTGGCCAATGTCCCAACTGCTGACGCCTAAAGAACTGTGCGAGCGGTGGAAGGTCGCCGACAACACCCTGCGCAAGTGGCGGGTGGCCAATGTTGGACCGACCTACATCAAACTGGGCGAGGGTCGCAACAGCGAGGTGCGGTACCGCCTCGATGATGTCGAGGCCTTCGAGCGCACGAATCGATTCGTGACCGACAACAAGTGAGGAAAGCCATGAGGAACAGAATGATCACCATCCTGATTGTCTGCTCCCTTGGCTGGATCAGTGGGTGTGCAAGCGATAAGCCAAAGCCACCCACACCAGTCGAGCAGGAGTTGATTCTTGACAAACAAATTCACTCGATGAGCCGCAACGAGGTCATCACTGCGGTGCGCGAATGTGAATCAACAGGCCTTCGTGCCGTGATGATGTATGGAAAACGCAAGGTCAATGGGTACTCGGCAGACATCGTTATCGATGTTACCTGCGCACCCAGGTAAAAAAACCCCAGGGCGCAAACCCTGGGGCTAACCGTCGTGAAGGAGAGTTGGCAACTGCTGACTACGACGGAATGGAGACAACCTACACAATTTCAAAATGGGGGCCGTCAATGAACGGCCTTTTGTTTTGCCTGCGACGCTCATCGATGTAGTACATCATGGCCTCTTCCATCGTGCCGCGCCACATGCGGATGTCAGGCACATTCCAAGCGGCGCCCCAGCGGATCGGCACATTGCGCTCGATCGCGGCCTGCTTCATGGCGTCGGCGATGTTGTCGTACAGATTGAGTTCCCAACTGATGCGGCCATCGAGGTAGGCCACCAGGTCCACGGCCAGGCCTTCGACATGCTTGCCGCCGTACTTGATCTGGCTGGCGCCCTTCTCAAACAATTCGATCTGGCGCTCTGGCGTGCGCAGTCCTTCAGTCACACCGAAGTCGACAGTCGTGATCTCGATCGCACGACACACGACATCGACCAGTCGATCGTCAACGCCATCGAGGCGCTCGATGCTTCTCTGTGACAGTTTGAATCCGCTCATCGTGGCCAGGCCTGGTTCAGCGTTCTTGAATCAAGGGCGTGTCCGTCAGCATCTTTTGCCATCTCTTCAAGTCGTCCGACACACTCTTGGAATACGGTTGAGAGGGTTGCGGCGTAGTCGCGGGCGGAGGGGCAGGTAGCGGTGGGCAAACCACGGGCGGTGTCATTGACTTGCTTGCGCACCCGCTCAAGATCATTGCGAGCATCAGTAGCGGCGCGAGCATTGCGCTGTGCGATTTTGTTGGCTTCATCAATGGCCTCCTGTTTTTTGCGCTCCATAGCCGTGTACTTGGCCAGTGCATCAGCGTTTGCTTGTGCAATCTGACGCTCATGGTCGGCGACCATCTTGTCCATCTTGGAAGTTAGACGCCACCCATTCACGGTCCATCCCGCCATCCCGGCTATCGCCAACACCACGATGGCGATCAGTGCTTTGATTTTGATGTCTAGCATTGTTCGTCCATTTATCGTCTACGGTCGCAAACCCAATGTACGCGCCCACCACAGAACCCACGAAAAGGTAGAACGCGCCAGCGACGCTTCCCAGTTGAGCAGAGTCGGTGACGAGAAGGAGTAAAGGAAATACCAGGCCCGCAACCAAGGAAGCCCAGGCCATGCGTCGTCTGTTCTTCCATCGGTCAACATGGTCCATTATTCCTTGTCTTCCTTGTGCTCGAGTTTCTTAAAGATCAGGCCCAGCGTGCTGTCGATCTTGTTGAACCCGTCTTTCATGTCTTGCTTGATCTCACGCACGGCTTCTTTGAAGTCGTCTTTGCGAACATAGACCTCTGGCAGATCGCGCTCGATTTGGCGGATGTCGCTTTTGAGTTCTTTGATCGCGTCCCACACAACCTTCAAGACCCATCCTCCTAAAAATCCGCAAACACCTACCACCCAGTTAAACAGCGTCTGGTCCATTCATCACTCCTGCGGCTTTGGGAACATTGCTTTGACTGCAAGACAATCAGCAATGTATTTGTCAATTTGTGCTTGATCGCCTTTTACGATGCCATCAAGATACTCTGTGTAAGACGGGTATTTGGCAACTCTGTTTTCCCACCAATCAAGTTCTCGGACAGTAATTTTTTCGATCACCCATCCGTTGTCCCATTTGGCTTTGTGGCCTTCAGGAACAACTGGTTCTTCCGCTTCAATGCAACCAGCGGGTACAAGAAAAACACCAGGCTCAAGAGGCGACTCTTCACAGTCAACCATGCAAGCAAAATAATTTTGAACATCTAGTTGTGCAACTCTCATGTCATCTCCTTAGAACTTGATGCACGCCAAGAAAGCAAGGTTGCGTGGGCGCGTTACACCGCCGCCCCAGCCATCAGCGATATACCAGTCGTTGTCGCGTTGCGATCCACCGCCCACATGCACCGCTCTGGTCGGAACATATTGACCAGCATACGCAAGGTCAAGGCCAGCGATTGCGGCGGCATTCACATAACTTTGATCGCCTGAATTGCCTGAGGCGTATGTGCCGCCAAGTCCTTCATCGTACGGAATGTTGATCGCGAGCACAGAACCCTTTTGCCACGAGCCAATAGCGCGGCCACTATCAAGGCCACGACCGTTGTCCCAGAAGCGTGGAAATTCACCACGGCAATCGGGCAAGCCAAAGGTCGTCGATCCGTCGCCTGCGCCGTATGTCGTGCCGATTGCGGCAAACAGGTTTGCATAGGTTGTGCGAGACACGGTTGCGCCGTTGCATCGTAGCCAGCCAGTCGGTGTGGCATCGACAACAAACAGCGCCAGCGTGCCAGGACGAATTGCAGACACCGCTTCGATCTTGTCGTAGGTCACGGCATTGGCCGCGATCTTTGCGGTTGTTACTGCGCTTGAAGCAAGTTTTGCATCAGTCACTGCACTTGATGCGAGTTTTGCTTCGGTGACGGCGCTCGATGCCAAGTTGGCCGCAGGCAATTCACCGCTGGCATTGGGCAACAGTTTCGCCAAATTGCGTGCGTTAGACATGGTTACGCTCCTTCAGTCTGCGCGGCCTGTGCTCGTGCGGCGGCTTCTGCATCGGCCTGGGCCTGGCGTTGCGCGGCAGTGATCACCCAGCCATTCTGAAATGCCAGGTCGACCATGGCATCTTTTGAGCCAGGAATCTGGATGTTGTTGGCCAGGCACTGCTCGACGCAGATCTTGGCGATCTCATCGATGGCGATGCGGCAACGCTCGTGAGCCGCGTTGTCGATCCAGTCTTGCTGAGACATTGCCGCATAAGACAGCGCCTTGTCTTCTGCGCTTGAAAGATTGATTGTGTATTGAGACATGTTTGTTCCTTTCAATTATCCCAAAAGGTACCCACAAAAACTTCCGTGAGCGCCGTAAATTTGATTGCTTGCGCCATCGTTGTTGTAAAAAATTTCTAAGTAGTCATTTGCCGCCAAAGACACAACAACTGATTGGCCCATGTTTTGCTCATTTGTTCCAGTTATTGATCTTGCATGACCATTTGCACCTGAAAACAAAGCGCCATTTTTATAAAGTTTTAAGTTCATGCCGCCGCCTCCAAGGGCAAGCGCAGAAAATGAAACAAAATATTTTCCAGCAACTGGCGCCGTGAATCTACTTATGGATGCATCGTAATGCCCACCAGTATCTGTGACCTCTGTTGTGTATGGCATTTTTGCCGGAGTGCCGCTAGTAGAAAGATTCGCTCCAGTTGTTGCAAATGCACTCCACCCTGGCTGATATGGCGTTGTTACTCGGCCAACCGCATCAACCGCAAGAAGATCAACACCAGAAATATTTTGCAATGAAACGCCATAACTAGCGTCTCCACTTCGCAGTTGCAACTTGTTGCCTGCAACACCCTTCAAAGATGTCACAACAAGTTCTCCGGTCATCGTGTCGCCAGCCTTGTTGACTGGCGTGTAGCCAATGTTGCTCACAGCCGCACCAGACGCAAGTTTGTTTGCGCTGACGGTGCCATTGATGATGTCGACGCCGTTGATGCTGGCCACCGAGAATGTGCCGAATGCGACGATGTTCAGTTCATCATTCAGCGCGGCGGCAGATGCCAGCACGATGCTGGTGCCGCTCGATGCGGTGTAGTCGGTCTGATCCAAACGCACGCCGTTGAGGTACACATCAACAAAGCCTGCGTCATAGGCCATCGTGTTGCCGTTGCTGTCAGTGCCGGTGAAGGTCGTCTGGCCAGCGGTAGCGATGTAGCGGAAGCGTCGGCTGGTGCCGTTCACGCTCGAACCAGCAGGCACCCATCCAGTGCTGGACCTAACAAACATTGCATTGCTGACGCTGTTGAAATACAGATCGCCAACTTGAAGCGGACTGCCGTCGTTTCGAGTTGTTGGCGGAGTGCTCTTTGCTCCAAGATATACATCGGCAAAGTTGCTGATGTCGGACACATTGGCGGCAACAGTTGGAATGTCTGATGCAACGCTGGCCACAGACACAACACTTGACGAAATACCGGCCACCGTTGTCACATTAGGAGCAATACCTGCAACGGTAGTAACGCCAGCAGATACGCCTGCAACGGTGGTGACATTGCCGCTAATGCCTGCAACAGTTGTGACATTAGGAGCAATGCCTGCAACAGTGTTCACATTGCCAGCAACTCCTGCAACAGTCTGCACTGATGCAATGTTTAATCCAACTGTGTTCACATTTGCAATGCTGTTTGCAACCGTGTCAATTTCACTGACCGGCTCATTCAAATCATTAGCAACAGTCGTGATCGCGGCAATGTTATTCGCGGCGGTGTTGATGTTGGTTGAGTTGGTTGCAACCGCATTGATGTTGGTGCTGTTGCCAGCCACTGCGTTGATGTTGGTCGCGTTGCCCGCAACCGAGTTCACATTCGCAATGTTTGTCGCAACAGTGTTGACATTCGCGATATTGGTCGCGACGGTCGTAATGTTTGCGTTGTTGCCAGCGGTAGTGTTCACGCTTGCAATGTTGTTGCCCACCGTGTTCACATTAGCGATGTTGTTCGCCACCGTGTCGATCTCAGAGACAGGCTCGTTGAGATCAGATGCCACGGTATTGATGGCCGCAATGTTGGTGGCCGCAGTGGTCACATTGGCGCTGTTGCCTGCAACCGTAGTCACATTGGCAGAGATGCCAGCGACCGTCGTTACATTCGCGCTGATACCGGCGACCGTGTTGACATTGGCAATGTTGTTGCCGACATTATTCACATTCGTGATTGAGCCTGCGACAGTCTCAATCTCAGATACCGGCTCATTCAAGTCGGCGGCGACGGTGTTGACAGATGCGATGTTCGTGGCAGTCGTGTTGACGCTGGCCACATTGGTGGCCACAGTGTTCACATTGCTGATCGAGCCAGCAACGGTGTTCACATTCGCGATGTTGTTGCCGGTGTTGTTGACATTGCCGATGTTGTTGGCAACGGTGTCGATGTTGTCCGCGCTGTCAGCCAGGCGCACGATGTCGGCCACCAGGGCATCGGCATCAGCACTGCTGGTGATCGGCAACTTGGCCGAGCGGTCGACGGCTTCCTGCAACTGCTGGATCTGGATCGTTGCGCGGTCTAGGGCGTCGGTGATCACTTCAGGGTAGAAACCACCCTGGTTTGTCAGGTCAGTCGGCTGAAGGTTTTCAATGTCCGATGTGATGACCAGGTTGTAGCCAGCGGCCAGCGCACCTGCGGTCAGCGTAATCGTGCCGCCTGGGTTTGAGTTTTGGTCCTCGTTCACCACTGCGGTGAAGTCGGTGTTCAGCACCAGGGTCGTTTCAATGTTGGTCGCGACCGTGAGTTTGACCACCTCCAGGTCCGAGGCCTGGAAGACTTTGAAGGTAAAGGGGAAAGTCGCGGCTGTTCCGTTACCAATAAACGGACCGGCTTTCCGGCTATTTGAACTGATGGTCATGGACGGAACTCCTGGACGATTGTGAAGAGACTAAGCATTCTGGTTGTGGATACGGGTACCTTACTGTCTCGACGATTCGCTTGCTTTGCCAGTGGCGAGGCCGCGAATGTAGTCGACATCAGAGGTGGGTTTAATCTTGCCGCGATCGACATCGATCGCATATCCGATCGGTCTGCCAAGCACGGTGACAGGGATGCCGGTGACCAGGCTGATCATCGTCAGAATGTCGCGGACATTCTTTCCGGTGACCTCTTTGGACGGGTCGGCGATGTTGATGCCAGCCTTGACCACGCCGACCGTCGCGCCCTCGAGCGTTGAGACGGACGGGCTGGTGGTCATGCGGTCATCGTACGGCTTGTTGTTGAACGCATTGAATGGCACGGTGGCCGCAGTACCAAACGGCACCAGGGCAACAGCGCCACGCAGTTGAGAGCCGAAGAACCAGGACATGAAGACATCGAGGTATCCATCGTCGTCGTCATCATCCCAGCCTCCGCCAAGACTGCGCACGATCGCATCAGCCGCCAGCATCGGCAGGCCGAAGCCCAGCAAGTAGGTCATGAACAACTTGCCTTTGTTGCCGCGCCAGCCAAGGTCGCGGAAGATCTTGATGTACTCGTTGGCATTCAGGTTGGCGATCATGTTGAAGTAGCCAGAGAACTGAATCAGCGTCTTGTAGAACGGCGAGCCAACTTCGAACGCGGCCAAATCTTCAGGCTGAAGGCTGGACTGCGTCATGCGCACTGCGGCATCCGCACGCTTGATTGCTTCCTTGCTTGCGGCTTGCTCATCGATGTCGACGCCAGACTCGGCGATTGCCTGGTTATAGGCGCCGGTCCAGGTGACCACATCGACAAAATTCTGGAAGGCTTGTTGCAAGAAGTAGCCATGTTTGTTGGACCACTTCTGCACCTTCTCGAACTTGGTCGGGTTGATCAGCAGGTCATTCATCATGTCCTGCACTTCGATCATCTGGTTGCTCATGCGGTCAGCCATGAACGGCGACAACTCAGCAACAAACTCAGCAGACTGTGTCGGACTTTTCATGTAGTCGGCCAGGGCTGACTTCATGTACTTGCCTTGCACTTTTAGCAGTGATGGGAAGAAGCCTGTCACCTGTTGGAGCGCGTTGGTAATGTTGGCAAACATGATGCCGATGCCGGTGCGGTTGCGCACTGCACGCCAGAAGGTATCGATGCTTCTGTTCATGCCGACTTCGCTGGTGATCTGGCGAGCCGAACGGTTGA